>WNFV01004447.1_pt1 | contig 18044 bp, 20 predicted proteins | sample 5400101 | NCBI WGS metagenome assembly WNFV01 (sample SAMN13153361, study PRJNA577476) | soil metagenome | isolation source: 115 cm soil or saprolite under grassland replicate 1 | place: USA:California | collected 2016-06-15
GATCACCCGCCTCTGACCGCGGGCCCTGTCACTCAGGAGTCACTCAGGAGTCACTCAGGAGTCACTCCGGAGGGACGACGAGGCCGGTGTGGTGGGCGGCGAAGGCGAGGACGTCGGCGCACTCGGCGGCGACCACCCCGCGGGTTTGCCGAAGCCGTGGCCGGTGGAGGTCTCGACCCGGGTCAGCACCGGCTGGTCGCCGGCCTGGGCCCACTGCAGGGTGGCGGTGAACTTGTGGCTGTCCACGATCGCCCGGCCGCCGTCGAGCAGCTCGGCCAGCGACCGCGCGGCGTACACGATGTCCTGCGGCGTGCTGCCGTCGTTGCGGCTGACCAGGTACCAGCCCGCCTTGGTGCCCGGCACCCCGGCGCGCGGCCGGTGCATGACCGCGCTCATCGTGCGGCTGAACCAGGCCCGGCCCGGCAGGTCCGCGAGATAGGCCCGGCTCAGGTCGTTCTGGCGTCGTACCCAGTCGGCCGTCTCGCCGGAGTCGGGCCAGCCAGCGGTACGGGTCTGCGACCTTGCGTCCGTGCAGGACGTCGGCGACGGTCTCGTCACGGCGGCTGTCCGGGTACGTCAGCGGGATCTCCACCAGCCCGAACCTACCCGGACAACCAAGCCGTTCTTCAGCGCTGCGGCTCCAGGTCGCGCGTCCACAGGATCGTGCCGGTCAGGTCGCGCAGCGAGGCGGTCAGCACCTTGGTCTGCGGGTCGATCGAGACGTGCCCGAAGAACTGGTTGCCGTCACTCGGCGGCTGGTTCGGGAACGCCGCGGCCTTCACGAACTCCACCTTCGGACCGAACGTCGGGTCCAGAGTGTTCGGCCCGAAGGTGCCGGCGTTGATCGGCCCGGCGACCAGCTCCCAGAACGGATCGAAGTCGGTGTACGCCGCCCGGGACGGGTCCCGGGTGCGCCCGGGAGGCCGTTCGCGACCGCCTCGATCGCGGTGCCGTCCGGGACCAGCAGGCCCAGCGGCATGTCGCTCGCGATCACCTTCCAGACGGCCTTGGACGCGGCCACCTCGCGGACCAGCCAGTCGACCTGCTCCGCACCCAGGATCGCGACGTCACCGGAAGCGTCCGGCGACGGGTTCTGGTCCCGGTACGTGCGCATGTCCAGGCAGAACACGTCCACCAGCGGCCCGCGGGCGACCTTGCGGTAGACGCGGTCGCGGCCACCCGGCTGGGACAGCGGCAGGTACTCGCCGAAAGCCTGCCGGGCCCGCGCCGCCAGTACGTCGATCCGCCGCTCGGTATAGCGGGTGTCGGTCAGGATCTGGCCCGGGTACCAGTTGTTGTGGGTCTCGTGGTCGTCCCACTGCGCGATCACCGGAACCTCGGCGTTCATCGCCCGCACGTTTCCGTCGAGCAGGTTGTAGCGGTAGCGTCCGCGGAACTCGTTCAGCGTCTCGGCGACCTTCGAGACCTCCTCGGTCACCAGGTTGCGCCACACGCTGCCGTCCCGCAGCGTCACCTGCGGCTGGATCGGCCCGTCGGCGTAGATGTTGTCGCCGGAGTGGATGAAGAAGTCCGGGCGCGTCTCGTGCATCGCCTTGTACGCCGTCATTCCGCCGGCGTCCGGGTTGATCCCCCAGCCCTGGCCGGCGGTATCACCGGTCCACACGAAGCTGACCGGCTCGGTCGGCCGCAGCGCGGCAGTACGGAACGAGCCCTGCTCGGTCTGCCCGACGGAACCACTCGCGTCGGCAAAGCCGATCCGGTAGTCGTACCGCTGCCCCGGCCGCAGCCCGTGCAGCGGCAGCTTCGCGGTGAAGTCGGCGTCCGCACCCGCGACCGGACCGCGCAACCGGACCGCGTGCTCGAACCGCCCGTCGCTGGTGAGCTCCACGACGAGCTGGGACGGCTGGTCGGTACGCGACCACAGCACCGCTGACGTCGAGGTGACGTCACCACTGGCCACGCCCGAGGTCAGCGTCGCGCGGTCACGTCGTACGAGGGCGGGTGCGGTCGCACGCGCGAGCGGCGCGACGGTCAGGGCGGCACCGGTCGCGACCGCGCCGGTGAGGAGGTTGCGGCGGCTCAGACTCATGAGCGCCAACCTGCACCGCCCGGGTGACACCCCGGTGACGCCCGCTGGAACGGCCCGCCAACTCGGCCCTGATACGACCTGCCCGGAATGTCGGGCAGGTCGCGGGAAGGCCCGCGATACGAGCTGCCCGGAATGTCGGGCAGGTCGGATCAGGCGGCCTGGGCGGCGGTGATCCGCTCGCGCCTGCGGCTCCGGGCCGGGTTCACCGCCGCGCGCGAGCGCTTGCCGAAGAAGTCGTTCGGCAGCGAGAGGCGGAAGACCTTCGCCCAGGCCGAGGCGACCTGCTTGGGCAGCGGGCCGGTGACGTAGTTCAGGCCGTAGCGCTCGAACAGCTCGCGCACCTGCGGTGCGATCTCGGCGTACCGGTTGCTCGGCAGGTCCGGGAACAGGTGGTGCTCGATCTGGTACGACAGGTTGCCGCTCATCAGGTGCATCGCCTTGCTGCCGGAGATGTTCGCCGAGCCGAGCATCTGGCGCAGGTACCACTCGCCGCGGGTCTCGCCCTCGATCGAGGTCTTGGCGAACGTCTCGACCCCGCTCGGGAAGTGGCCGCAGATGATGACCGCGTGGGACCACAGGTTGCGGACCACGTTCGCGGTCACGTTCGCGGCCAGCGTGTGCAGCACCGACGGGCCGGACAGCAGCGGGTGCACCACATAGTCCTTGGCGACCTGCTTGCGGATCTTGGCCAGCACCTTCTTCGCCTTGGGCAGGAACTCGGACTTGTCCACCTTGCCGTCGAGGAACCCGGCGAGGTCGATGTCGTAGGCGGCGATGCCGTACTCGAAGACGAAGGCGTTCAGCAGGTTGTACAGCGGCTGACCCAGGTACGCCGGGTGCCAGGGCTGGTCCTCGTCGACCCGCATGATGCCGTAGCCGAGGTCGTTGTCGCGGCCGACCACGTTCGTGTACCGGTGGTGCAGCTCGTTGTGCGACTGCTTCCACTGCTCGGCCGGCGAGGCGTGGTCCCACTCCCAGGTGGTCGAGTGGATCTTCGGGTCGCGCATCCAGTCCCACTGGCCGTGCAGGACGTTGTGCCCGATCTCCATGTTGTCCAGGATCTTGGCGATCGAGAGCCCCGCGGTGCCGAGCAGCCAGGCGGGCGGGAACAGCGAGAACAGCAGCACCGCACGGCTGCCGATCTCCAGCTTGCGCTGCACGTCGATCACCTTGCGGATGTACGCCGCGTCCCGCTCGCCGCGGCTGGACACCACCTGCTCGCGGATCGCGTCGAGCTCGCGGCTCAACTCTTCGATGTCCTCGGCGGTGAGGTGTGCGATCGGGCTCTCGGACTTCTTCTGGATGACAGTCATGTCGGATCCCTCTTAAACGTCGATGTCGCAGGCACCGGCCGCGGCCGACACGCAGGTCTGGATCAGGACGCCGTCGCCGGGCGCCGCGATGGTCAGCTCGCCGTTGCGCAGGTCGCGCACAGCGCCCTCGCGCAGCGGTACGACGCAGCCGAAGCAGATGCCCATCCGGCAGCCGGACGGCATCAGCACACCCGCCGCCTCCCCCGCGTCGAGCAGCGCGGTGCTGCCGTCGGCCTGGACCACCTTCCCGGACCGGCTGAACGTGGCCTCGCCGCCGTCGCCGGTCACCAGCACGCTCGGGCGGAACCGCTCTGTGTGCAGCAGGTTCTCGATCCCGGCAGCCTCGAAATGCTCCTGTACGGCGTTCAGCAGGCCGGTCGGCCCGCACGCCCAGGTCTCGCGCTCGGCCAGGTCCGGCACGATCGCGGCCAGCTCGGCCACGTCGAGCAGGCCGTCACTGTCGGTGTGCCGCTCGACCAGCCGGATCCGGCCCTGCGTCGCCAGCACCCGCAGCTCGGGCCCGAAGATCACGTCGGTCGCGGTCGGAGCGGAGTGCAGTACGACGACGTCGCCGAGCCGGTCGACCGCGTTGCGCAGCATGCCCATCACCGGAGTGATGCCGCTGCCCGCGGTCAGGAACAGTACCTTCGGCGGCGCCTGCGCCGGCAGCGTGAAATCGCCGGTCGCCTGGTCGAGCTGGATGATCGTGCCGGGCATCGCCTTGCGGACCAGGTGGTTGCTGACCTTGCCGTCCGGCATCGCCTTCACCGTCACCGTGATGCAGCCGTCGTCGCGGTCCGTCGGCGACGTCAGCGAGTACGCGCGCCACAGCCGCACCCCGTCGACGTCGACACCGATCCGCACGTACTGCCCCGGCACGTGGGACCGCCAGCTGCGGCCCGGCCGGATCACCAGGGTGACCGCGTCCCGGGTCTCCGGCAGGACGGCGACGATGCGCCCGCGCAGCTCCGCGCCGGCGCGCAGCGGGCTGATCAGGTCCAGGTAGTCCGCCGGCAACAGCGGCGTGGTCAGCAGCTCCGCCAGGCTCGCCACCCGGTCGCGCAGTGACCTGGTGGTCGTGCGGCTCGGGAGGGTACTCGTCATGTTTCCAGGATGTGCGCTTGCAGGTGTAATCTCCTGTCCGCAGAGCGTGAATCGCGACCCCTGATCTATTCCAGAGGAACAAAATGTCCTCGGACGACAAGGCCACCCGGCGCCCGGCGGACCTGGAGCTCGGCGACGACGTCACGGCGGTGCTGCGCGAGCAGCTGCCGGTGATCGCCGAGCTGATCGTCTCGGCGATCACCGAGGAGGTGCCGAGCTACGCCGACGCGTTCAGCGGCCGGATGGGACCGAACATCGAGAACGCGGTCCGGCTGGCGCTGGCCACGTTCCTCAAGCTCGCCTCCCAGGCGAAGGGCGCGGACGACCCCGGCACGCTGCTGGGCCCCGCCGCCGAGGCCGCGTACGCGCTGGGCCGCGGTGAGGCGCGCAGCGGGCGCAGCATGGACGCGCTGCTGGCGGCCTACCGCGTCGGGGCCCGGGTCTTCTGGAGCGAGGTCGCGCGGATCGCCGTGCGCGGCGGCCTGTCCGCGGAGACCGTGGCCCGGTTCGCCGAGCTGGTCTTCGCCTACATCGACGAGCTGTCCGCGGCCAGTGCGACCGGGCACGCCGACGAGCTCGCCACCACCGGCCGGGTCCGGCAGCGCTATCTGGAACGGCTCGCCAACAGCCTGCTCACCGGCGCACCGGCTGATGCCGTCCGCGCCGCGGCGCACCGGGCCGACTGGGAACCACCCGCCACGCTGACCGCCGTACTGCTGCCGGACGCCCAGGTGCGCGGGGTGTTGTCACTGGCCGACCCGAGGACGCTGCAGCTGGCCGAGCTGCCGGACATCGACTCCGACAGCGACCTGGCCGCACTGCTGGTACCGGATGCCGGCGGGCGGTCCCGGAAGGTGCTGCTGCGCGCGCTGCGCGACCGCCAGGCCGTGGTGGGTCCGGCCCGTCCGTGGCTGCAGGTGCGGGCGTCGTACGACCGTGCCGTCCGGGTGCTGGCGCTGGTTCCGGCTGCCCGGGGCACGGTCGACACCGACGACCACCTGACGGACCTGGTGCTCGCCGCCGACCCCGAAGCGCTGGCCGACCTGCGGGCCAGGGCGCTGGCGCCGCTCGCGGAGTTGCGGCCCGGAAGCGCGGACAAGCTCGCCGAGACGCTGCGGTCCTGGATGCTGCACCAGGGCCGCCGTGACGACATCGCCGCCGACCTGTTCGTGCACCCGCAGACGGTCCGCTACCGGATGTCGCAGCTGCGCGAGCTGTACGGCGACCGCCTGGACGACCCGCGCACGATCCTCGACCTCACCATCGCCCTCGGCGTGAGCACCTCGGACGGCGGCGGAACCTAGGGCGGTGGCGGGATCTCGCCGGAGCCGCGGATGGTGAGGCGGACCGGGACCCGGACGGTGCGGCCCGGACGGTGCGGTTCGGGCAGCCGCTCGGTCATCAGCTGGATCGCGGTACGGGCCATCACGTCGGCGGACTGCGTGACCGCGGTCAGGCCCGGCCGCAGCAGATCGCCGAGCTCGAGGTCGTCGAACGAGACCAGCGCGATCTCGTCACGCCGGCCGGCCAGCCCGCGCAGCACCTCGACCGTGGTCCGGTTGTTGCCGCAGATGATCGCGGTGGCCGGGCCCGGGCCGTCCAGCACCGCGGACAGCGTGATGCCGATGCCCTCGGTGGTCGGCTCGGCCAGGTGTACGTGGTCCTCGTCGACGTCGAGCCGGTGCCGCCGCATCGCGGCCCGGTAGGCGACCACGCGTTCCCGGGCGGTGAAGATTCGCTCGTCGTCACCGAGGTAGGCGATCCGCCGGTGGCCCTGCTTGACCAGGTGGTCGACGGCCTGGTCGATGCCGCCGGCGTTGTCTGCGAGCACCGCGTCGGCCTCGATCCCGTGCGCCGGGCGGTCGATCGTGACCACCGCCATACCCGCGTCGACATGCGGGGCCAGGTAGTCCTGGGTCTCGCCGATCGGCGCCATGATCAGCGCGTCCGGCCGCCGCGCCACGAACTCCAGGCAGACGTCGCGCTCGCGGTCCGGATCCTCGTCGGTGAGGCCGATCATCAGCACCGACCCGGTGGACCGCGCCCACATCTCGACCGCCCGGCCGAGGGATGCGAAGAACGGGTCGCCGATGTCGCGGATCACCACGGCGATCGTGCCGGTGCGGCCGCGGCGCAGCATCCGGGCGCTCTCGTTCGGGGTGTAGTTCAGGTCGCGGATCGCCTGCTGGACCTTCGCGGTCAGCTCTGGGCTGACGTTCGGCTCCTCGTTGACCACCCGGGAGACGGTCTTGAGCGCGACACCGGCCCGGGCCGCGACCTCTTTCATGGTCGGGCGCCGCTGGGCTGCGCCGTTGGTCGACATCACTCCCCCTGCACTTAGCTCTCGATCACGACCGGGATGATCATCGGCCGCCGCCGGTGCGTGTCGCTGACCCACTTGCCGACGACGCGCCGGATCACCTGCTGGAGCTGGTGCGTGTCGTCGACGCCGGTGCCGATCGCCTTGTCGATCTCGGCCTCGATCCGCGGCTTCAGCTCGTCGAACACGGTATCGTCCTCGGCGAACCCGCGGGCGTGGATCTCCGGCCCGGCGGTCAGCTTGCCGGTCACCGAGTCCATCACCGCGATCACCGAGATGAAGCCCTCGTCACCGAGGATCCGGCGGTCCTTCAGCGAGGTCTCGGTGACGTCGCCGACCGTGGAGCCGTCCACGAACACGTAGCCGCAGTCGACCTTGCCGGCCACCACGGCCTTGCGGTCGATCAGGTCGACGACGACGCCGTCCTCGACGACCACGACGTTCTCGGCCGGCACACCGGTGCGCCGGGCCAGCTCCGCGTTCGCGTGCAGGTGCCGGATCTCGCCGTGCATCGGGATCACGTTGCGCGGCTTGACGATGTTGTAGCAGTACAGCAGCTCGCCCGCGCTCGCGTGCCCGGACACGTGCACCAGCGCGTTGCCCTTGTGCACGACCTCGGCGCCGTGCCGGGTCAGCCCGTTGATCACCCGGTACACCGAGTTCTCGTTGCCCGGGATCAGGGACGACGCCAGTACGACGGTGTCGCCGCGCTGGATCCGCACCACGTGGTGGTCGTTGGCGGCGATCCGCGACAGCGCCGACATCGGCTCGCCCTGCGAACCGGTGGAGATCAGCACCACCTTCTCCGGCGGGTAGTTCTCCAGCTCGCGCATGTCGATCAGGGTGTCGCCGGGCACGTTCAGGAAGCCCAGGTCGCGCGCCACACCCATGTTGCGCACCATCGAGCGGCCGACGTACGCGATCTTGCGGTTGTGCTTGACCGCGGCATCCATCACCTGCTGGACGCGGTGCACGTGGGAGGCGAAACAGGCCACGATGATGCGCTGCTCGGAGCCGGCGAAGACCCGGTCCAGCACCGGCGAGATGTCCCGCTCCAGGGTGGTGAAACCGGGCACCTCGGAGTTCGTCGAGTCGACGCAGAACAGGTCCACGCCCTCCTCGCCGAGCCGGGCGAACGCGCGCAGGTCGGTGATCCGGTTGTCCAGTGGCAGCTGGTCCATCTTGAAGTCGCCGGTGTGCAGCACCATCCCGGCGCCGGTGCGGATCGCCACCGCGAGCGCGTCCGGGATCGAGTGGTTCACCGCGACGAACTCGCACTCGAACGGCCCGAAGGTGATGACGTCGCCCTCCTTGACGACGATCTGCGGGACGTTGCGGTGCCGGTGCTCCTTCAGCTTCGCCTCGAGCAGCGCCAGCGTCAGCTGGGACCCGACCAGCGGGATGTCCGGGCGCTCGCGCAGCAGGTACGGGACCGCGCCGATGTGGTCCTCGTGGCCGTGCGTCAGCACCAGCGCGGCGACGTCGTCGAGCCGGTCCCGGATCGGTTCGAAGTCCGGCAGGATCAGGTCGACGCCCGGGTGGTTCTCCTCCGGGAACAGCACGCCGCAGTCGACGATCAGCAGCTGGCCGTCGTACTCGAAGACCGTCATGTTGCGGCCGACCTCGCCGAGGCCGCCGAGCGGGATGACGCGGAGCGCGCCCGGTGCGAGAGGCCCGGGCGCGGACAGTTCGGGATGCGGATGGCTCATGGGAGCAGCCCCGCGGCCTTCAGGTCGGTGGTGAGCCAGTCGAACTGCTCCGGCGTCGGGTCCACCAGTGGCGGCCGGGTCGTGGCGTGCTCCAGTACGCCGGCCAGCTTCAGTGCCGCCTTCGCGGTGATCGCGCCCTGGGTGCGGGTCATGATCGCCTCGACCGCGATCGCGAGCCGCCGGTCGATCGACCGGGCCGTTGCCAGGTCGCCGGCGTCCACCGCGTCCACCATCGCGCGGTACTCCTTGCCGGCGACGTGCCCGACGACGCTCACCACGCCGACGGCGCCCATCGCGAGCCAGGGCAGGTTCAGCTCGTCCGCGCCGCAGTAGATCGCCAGGTCGGTCTGCGCCAGCACCTGGGTGGTGGCCGGCACATCGCCCTTCGCGTCCTTCACGGCGACGATCCGCGGGTGCTCGGCCAGCTCGACCAGCGTCTCGGTGCGGATCTTGGTCCCGGTGCGCGGCGGCACGTCGTACACCATCACACCCAGGCCGGTCGCGTCGGCGACGGCCTGGAAGTGCGCCTTGATGCCCTCCTGCGGCGGCTTGTTGTAGTACGGCACCACGACCAGCAGGCCGTGCGCGCCGGCCGCCTCGGCCTGCTTCGCACACTCGATGGTGTGCGCGGTGTTGTTGGTGCCGACTCCGGCGACCACGGTGGCGCGGTCACCGACCGCCTCCATGACCGCCCGGAGCAGGTCCACCTTCTCCGCGTCGGTGGTGGTCGGCGACTCGCCCGTCGTGCCGCTGACCACGAGCGCGTCGTTGCCGTTGTCGACCAGGTACGACGCGAGCCGCTGGGCGGCGTCCAGATCGAGCGACCGGTCGGCGGCGAACGGAGTCACCATGGCGGTGGCGACCCGGCCGAACGGCGGGCGCGAGGGGGATGAAGGTGCTGCTGAAACCATAGGCGTCAGGCTACCGCTCCGAGTCGGGCGTCTGTTCGGGTGCTGGGGTCGTCCAGGCATAGCGTTCCAGGCCCGGGCATGGATCGAGCCCGGTGGCTGTCCGCTCGGGGGTCCGGGCAGCCACCAGACTCAACCGTGACATCGCTGAAGCGGTCTCGGGTGTTACACGCGTTTCCGAAGATTTTTCCGGAAACCTCATATTCGGAACGGTATGTGTTCGCTCGACTACGCAGCGTCTACGACAGGGCGCTGATGTTGCCGCAGCAGGATCTCCGAGTGCGCGTTGATCACGTCGACGGTGTCGCCGTGGTCCCGGACCAGCTCGCGTAGCCGGTCCTGGTTGGCGAGACGCAACTCACGCACGGTCTCGACCTGGCGCTGCATGACGCGCAGCGCCGGCGAGCAGTACGGCGGGGTCGCGGTCTCGCGGTGGAAGAAGAACGCGTCACCGGCGTGCAGTAGCCACCTCTCGCCGGTCCGGACCGCGACACCGGTGTGACCCAGGGTGTGCCCGACCAGCGGCACCAGCAGGATGTCGGCCGGCAGCCCGGCGATGTCCCGCACCGCCTGGAACCCGAACCAGTCCTCGCCGTCCGGCTGGTGCGTCACCCAGTCCGGGCCGTGCGCCCACTGGGCGCGCGGGTACCGCCGGCGCTCCGCCGCCGTCCGGGCCGACTCGGCCGCGGCCAGCTCGTCGGCCAGCACGTGGACCTTCGCCGCCGGGAAGTCCCGCAGTCCCCCGGCGTGGTCCAGGTCCAGGTGGGTCAGCACCACATGCCGTACGTCGCTCGCGGCGTACCCGAGACGCTCGATCTGCCGCAGTGCGGTCTCGGACTCGTCCAGCACCGGGCGGCACAGCCGGCGCCAGTTCCGGTCCAGGGTGGCGTCCGGGTCACGCACGTCACCGGTCCCCAGGCCGCTGTCGACCAGCACCAGGCCGGCCTCGGTCTCGATCAGCAGGCAGTGGCAGACCATCGTGGCGGCCGCGAACACCGAGCCGGTGCCGCTGATCAGCCGGCCGCCGTACGGCCGCATCGTTCCGCAGTTGAGGTGGTGGACCTTCATGAGGCACTCCTGATCAACGTGTCGAGGTGGGACCGTACCGCGTTCAGGGGGTGAGGTCGCGGCGCAGCTCCCCCGGCGTCCGGCCGGTCTCGCGCCGGACCGTCCGGGTCAGGTGCGCCTGGTCGGCGAACCCGCTCTCGACCGCCAGCAGCGCCAGGTCACGCTGGCCGTCCGCGAGCCGCTCCAGGGCGCGGCGCACCTTCAGCCGGGCCCGGTACCCGGTCACGGTGAGGCCGCTCTGCCGGCGGAACACCCGGCTCACGTGGTACGTCGACAGCCCCGTCAGGCGGGCCAGCTCACTGAGCCCGACGGCCGGATCCGCCGCCACCGCCTCCCGCACGTCGTCCGCGACCAGCCGCGCCCGGCGCCGCGACGGGAACCCGGCCGCGACCGGCGCCAGCTGCGACAGCGCCGCGCCGGTGATGACGACCGCGCGCTCGGCCAGCTCGCCGGGGTCCGCGCCCGAACGCGCCCGCGCGACCAGCATCCGGTGCGCGAGGTCGACCTGTGGACTGGTCAGCACCGGGCCGGCCGGTGCCACCCCGGCGGTGAGCGCGTCGAGCTGCTCAGGCGTCAGCGCGAACGAGGTGCACACGTCGTCGCCCGCCGGGTGCGCGACCCGCTGCTCGGTGCCGAGCCGCTGCACGTACCCCGCGCACACGTCGGCGACCTGCTCGGCCCCGTCCACCTCCAGCCGGAACACCCCCGACCGCACCAGCACCAGCCCGAACCGCTCGACCGGCTCGGCAGCGGACCAGGCCACGCCGGCATGCCGGCAGCGCACCGTCGCGACGGTCACGCCGTCGGCGGCCACCAGGGGCTCGGAGGTGAGCACGACGCCACGCTACGACCCGGCACCGACAGCGCAAGACCGTTCAAGACTCCGTCCCGTGCCGGCGCGAGAGTGGTCGTCATGGACAACCCGATCATCGAATACCTCCCCGCCGACGGCCCGCACCCGGACCTGCTCGGACACGACCTGTACGGCCGGTTCGTCGGCTCCTGGGACATCGACAACCACCAGTACGACGAGCAGCGCGACGAGTGGCGGGACTCGCGCGGCGAGGTGCACTTCGGCTGGATCCTCGGCGGCCGCGCGATCCAGGACCTCTGGGGCTCGCCCGACCGCGGCTTCGGCACCACCATCAGGGCGTACGACGCGACGCTCGACGCCTGGCGTGTCAACTGGTTCGCCCCCGGCTGGGGCTCGTACTGCACGCTGCTCGGCCGCCTCGACGGCGACCGGATCGTCCAGACAGGCGAGGGCGAGGACGGCCGCAAGCTGATCTGGTCCTTCAACGACATCACCCCCGACACCTTCCTCTGGCGCGGCGAGATCTCCGACGACAACGGCACCACCTGGCGCCTGGAACAAGAAATGCACGGTCGCCGACGTTGATTCGGAAGGGACGGCGTGCTTCCCGGTGCGGGTCACCCAGAAGGGACGGCGTGCCGCCCTGTGGTTCCCGCCGCAGTAACGCACCTGTCGGATTGTGGTTGACGCCGAGTCGTGGATTTCTGTGGCTGGAAAGCGTTTTCCGCGTGCAGGGATCCACGACTCGGCGAAGACAACCCCGGGGGAGCCGGGGTTAGTGGCCGCGGAGGTGGGTGGGGTGGAAGCGGAGGGGGATGGAGTAGAGGGTGGCGAAGTGTTTGGCGGTGCCGAAGCTGCGGGTGATCCAGGCTCCGTACTTGTCGAGGTAGGGCTGGTTTCGGTCGGGCGGCGGCGCGTCGGGGGCCTCGGCGAGGGTGCCGGTGAGGACGACGACGTCGGCGCCTTCGTTGTCGTTGAGGTGCAGGGAGGTGCGGGGGTTGGCGCGCATCCGGGGCAGGCGCTTCGCGGTCGGCTCGCTGTACAGGAGCGCGGTGCCGGTCTCGTCGTCCCACACGAACCACACCGGCGCCGGCTGCGGCGTGCCCGCGGCGTCCACCGAGGTGATCCACGCCGTCATCTCGCCGTGCAGGCGGCGATCCACCCGCCCGCCGAACGCCGTACCGGGGTCTGGCAGGACGAAAGCCATCATCAGCTCCTCGGGCTCGATACCAGAGGCACCAACGCGGCACCCGCGAGCGGCATTCCCGTCAGGCGTCGTAGTCGAGGACGACCTTGGGGCTGGTCGGGTGGGACTGGCAGGTGAGGACGTAGCCGGCCTTGACCTCGTCGGGCTCGAGGGCCCAGTTGGTGTCCATCCGGACGGTGCCTTCGAGCAGCTTGGCGCGGCAGGTTCCGCATACGCCGCCCTTGCAGGCGAACGGGGCGTCGGAGCGCACCGCCAGGGTCGCGTCCAGAACCGCGCTGCCGTGCTCGGTGAGCGGGAACGTGGAGCGGCGGCCGTCGAGCACGACGGTCACCTCGGCCGCGTTCTCGTCCGCGGGGGGCTCCTCGGCAGGTGCGACCGGGACCTGGTCGCCGACGTGGAACAGCTCGACGTGCAGGTGCCGCTGCTCGACGCCGCGGGCCCGCAGCAGGTCGCGGGCGCCGACCACCATCGCGTACGGGCCGCACAGGAACCACTCGTCGACGGTCTCGGCCGGCAGGATCGTGTCGAGGATCCGGCCGAGCCGGTCCGGGTCGATCCGGCCGTTGAACAGCTCGACCTCAGTGGACTCCCGGGACAGCACGTGCACCAGGTGGAACCGCTCGGCGTACCGGTCCTTCAGGTCGGCCAGCTCGTCGGCGAACATCACCGAGCCCGCGGTGCGGTTGCCGTACAGCAGCGTCACCCGGCTGCCGGACTCGGTCGCGAGCGTGGTCGCGACCAGCGACAGCACCGGGGTGATCCCGCTGCCGGCGGCGACGAACGCGTAGTGCTTCGCGTTCGCCGGGTCCAGCGGCACGTTGAACCGGCCGAGCGGGGTCATCACGTCGATGGTGTCGCCGACCTTGAGACCGTTCGCGGCGTACGACGAGAAGTGCCCGCCGGGGAGTCGCTTCACCCCGATCCGCAGCACCCCGGACCCGGCCGGCGAGCAGATCGAGTAGCTCCGCCTGGTGTCGTCACCGGCTCCCGGCGTGCGCAGGTTCAAGTGCTGGCCGGCGGCGAAGTCGAAGTCGTCCGCCAGCTCACCGGGCACGTCGAAGGTGATCGCCACCGCGTCGTCGGTGAGCGGCTCGATCGCCTTGACCGTGAGCGAGTGGAACACCGAGTGCCGGCGCTTCGTCGCCTGCGCCATCAGATGTCCTTGCTGTGTCATATGTCTTTGAAATGGTCGAACGGCTCGCGGCAGGCGTTGCAGCGCCACAGCGACTTGCAGGAGGTGGACCCGAACCGGCTCAGCTCGGTGGTGTCAGGCGACCCGCACTGCGGGCAGCGCAACGTCAGGCTGACCGCGACCGGGCCGTTCACGGCGCGCCGTCCGGTCGGCGGCGCGATGCCGTACTCCTTCAGCTTCCACCGGCCGTCGTCGCTCATCCAGTCCGTCGTCCAGGCCGGGGACAGCACCGTCTCGACGGTGTACGACTCGATGCCGAGGGCAACGAGCTCCTCGCCGATCCGCTCCCGGATCAGGTCCATCGCCGGGCAGCCCGAGTACGTCGGCGTGATCACGACGGTGACCTCGTCACCGTCCACCCGCACGTCCCGCAGCACGCCGAGGTCCGCGATCGTCAGCACCGGAACCTCCGGGTCGGCGACCTGGCCGACGCGCGCGCGGATCCAGGTCGCGTCCGGCGAACCCTGCATCGGAGCGCACCCGTCCTCGAACGCCGCCACCAGGTCGCGGCTCACCAGGTCGCTCCGGGGTGCGAGCGGGCGACGTGCTGGAGCTCCGCGAGCAGGTAGCCCATCGCCTCGGTGTGCTTCCCGTCCCGCCCGCCGGAGTGCTGGTACGACGCCTCCGGGCGCGTGCAGGTCGAGGCGTCGACGACATCACCGACGCGGGCGTGCCATTCATCGGCGAACGTCGACGGGTCCACCGCGACTCCTGCGGCGGCGAGGCGTCGTACCAGGTCGTCGGAGGCGAGCATCTCGGCGGTGTACGGCCACATCGCGTCCAGGCCGGCCTGCATCCGGGCGTGGCTTTCCTCAGTGCCGTCGCCGAGCCGCAGCACCCACTGGGTGGCGTGGTCGAAGTGGTACGCGACCTCCTTGACGGCCTTGCCGGCCACCCCGGCGAGCGTCGCGTCCGACGAGGACCGCAGCGCGTCGTACAGCAGGTGCTGGTAGCCGGCGAAGTAGAGCAGCCGGGCGATGGTGACCGCGAAGTCGCCGTTCGGGCGCTCGCAGATCAGCAGGTTGGTGAACTCGCGCTCGTCGCGGAAGTACGCCAGGTCGTCCTCGGTGTGACCCGCACCCTCGACCTCGGCGGCGTACGCCAGCAGCGACCGGGCCTGGCCGAGCTGGTCGAGGCCGATGTTGCCGAGGGCAACGTCCTCCTCGAGCTGGGGGGCGGCGGCGATCCACTCCCCCATCCGCTGCGCGGCGACGAGCGCGTCGTCACCGAGCCGCAGCGCGTAGGTGTAAAGGTCGGTGTTCACAGGTGCTCGACACCCTCGGGGATCTCGTAGAATGTCGGGTGCCGGTAGATCTTGTCGCCGGCCGGGTCGAAGAACTCGTCCTTCTCGTCCGGGCTGGACGCGGTGATCGCCGACGCCGGCACCACCCAGATCGACACGCCCTCCTGGCGCCGGGTGTACACGTCGCGCGCGTTCCGCAGCGCCATCTGCGCGTCCGGCGCGTGCAGGCTGCCGACGTGCCCGTGCGACAGCCCCCGGCGGGACCGCACGAACACCTCCCACAGCGGCCAGTCCTTCTCGCTCACGCGGCGCTCTCCTTCGTCATGCTCTGCTTGGCGGCGTAGGCCGCGGCGGCCTCCCGGACCCAGGCGCCGTTCTCGTGCGCGGCGACCCGGTTCGCGAGCCGCTCGGCGTTGCATGGACCGTTGCCCTTGACGACCTCGTACAGCTCGGTGAAGTCAGGCTGGGTGAACCGCCAGTGCCCGTCGTCGTACCGCAGGCCGTCGTCCGGGATCCGCAGGCCCAGCACCTCGGCCTGCGGCACCGTCATGTCGACGAACCGCTGCCGCAGCTCGTCGTTGCTGTGCCGCTTGATCCCCCACGCCATCGACTGCGCCGAGTGCGTCGACTCGTCGTCCGGCGGGCCGAACATCATCAGGCTCGGCCACCACCAGCGGTCCAGCGCGTCCTGCGCCATCGCCTTCTGCGCGCCGGTGCCGTTGCACAGCGTGTAGAGGATCTCGAACCCCTGCCGCTGGTGGAACGACTCCTCCTTACAGATCCGCACCATCGCCCGCGCGTACGGCCCGTAGGAGCAGCGGCACAGCGGGACCTGGTTCACGATCGCGGCGCCGTCGACCAGCCAGCCGATCGCGCCGATGTCCGCCCAGGTCAGCGTCGGGTAGTTGAAGATGCTCGAGTACTTCTGCCGGCCGGAGTGCAGCAGGTCGAGCAGCTCCGCGCGGTCGATCCCGAGCGTCTCGGCGGCGGCGTACAGGTAGAGCCCGTGGCCGGCCTCGTCCTGCACCTTCGCCATCAGGATCGCCTTGCGCCGCAGCGACGGGGCGCGGGTGATCCAGTTGCCCTCCGGCTGCATGCCGATGATCTCGGAGTGCGCGTGCTGCGCGATCTGCCTGATCAGGGTCTTGCGGTACGCGTCCGGCATCGCGTCGCGCGGCTCGATCCGCCCGTCCGCGTCGATCGTCTCCTGGAAGACATCAGCACCCATGCGACCCACCCTAGCTCAGATGTGACACTCACGCGACATTTCGGACAGCCACTGTCACAACACTGCAGTACGACGGCGGGGTGCCGCACTTCACCCCTCGTCACAACCCACTCGTCACAACCCTGCGTGAAGTGCGCCAGCGCCCGCGGAGTGATGGCTTCGTCGCGCGTGAAAGGATCGAGCGCATGACGACGGCGGATACGCATGTGCGGCTGGCGTTGCCGGCGGAAGCTGACCAGATCGGCGAGGTGCAGGTCGCGGCCTGGCGGCGCTCGTACGACGGGTTGCTGCCGGACGAGGTGCTCGACCAGCTGGACGCGGCGCAGTTCGCCGAGAGCTGGCGGGCGGCGCTGCTCTCCCCCGGCCAGGCGCGCAACCGGGTTCTGGTCGCGCTCGACCACGAGCGGATCGTGGCCTTCGCGGCCACCACCGGCTCCGACGACCCGGACGCCGACCCGGCTGCGGATGCCCTGATCGCCGAGTTCTGCGTGCACCCGGACGCCACCCGCTCGGGCCACGGCTCCCGGTTGCTGCACGCGGTCGCGGACACGCTCAAGGCCGACGGCTTCCGCCGCGCCACGATCTGGCTGAACGCGACCGACGACACGCTGCGCACCTTCCTCACCGAGTCCGGCTGGGAGCCCGACGGCGCGCACCGCGAGCTCGACCTGTACGGCGACGGCACGATCCGGGTCAAGCAGGTCCGCCTGCACACCGACCCGCGCGGCGCCGACCAGCCCGCGTGACGGTGTGAACGACCGCACCGTCTCGGACGTACGGCGGACCGCGATCGGCGTCGCGATAGCCACGGCGGCGTACGGCGTGTCGTTCGGCGCGCTCGCGACCGCCAACGGGTTCGACGTCTGGCAGGCCTGCGCGATGTCCGCGCTGATGTTCACGGGGGCGTCGCAGTTCGCGCTGGTCGGGATCCTCGGCTCCGGCGGCTCGGTGGCGTCCGGGGTGGCGACGGCCTGGCTGCTCGGTGCCCGGAACGCGTTCTACGGACTCCGGCTGGCCTCGCTGCTCGGTCTGCCGCCCCGCCGCCGGCCGCTGGCGGCGCACCTGGTGATCGACGAGTCGACGGCGCAGGCGGTCGCGCACGACGACCCGGCGCTGGCGCGGGCCGGGTTCTGGTACGGCGGCGGCATCCTGTTCGTGCTCTGGAACCTGAGCACCCTGGCCGGCGCGATCGCCGGGTCGCTGCTCGGCGACCCGAAGGCGTACGGGCTGGACGCGGCATCGTCCGCGGCTCTGCTCGCCCTGGCGTGGCCGCGGCTGAAAGGCACCACGCCGCGGCTGGTCGCCATCGCCGCCGCGGCGGTCGCGGTGGGCCTCGTGCCGCTGGTGCCGGCCGGGGTGCCGGTGATGGCGGCCGGGCTGATCGCGGTGCTGGCCGGGTTCGCGAGGTGGCGGGAGTGAGCCGGCTGTGGGTGGCGGTGCTGGCCGCGGCCGCCGGGTGCTACCTGCTCAAGCTGGCCGGGCTGTCGATCCCGCAGCGCGTGCTGGAGAACACCGTCGTACGACGGATCGCGGCGCTGCTGCCGGTCGCGCTGCTGGCGGCGCTGGTCGGCGTACAGACCTTCGGCAGCGGGCAGACCGTCACGGTCGACGCCCGGCTCGCCGGACTCGCCGCGGCCGTCACGGCGCTGTTGCTTCGGGCGCCGTTCCTGGTGGTCGTGTTCGCCGCCGCGGCGACGACCGCGTTGCTCCGGCTCACCTTCTGAGCACACTGACAACCGGGCTCAGCCATGGCGGGTGATGGCGGTGCGCATGGCCTCGCGGGCGCGGCGGCGGTCGCCGGCGGCGTCGTAGGCGGTGGCGAGGGCGAACCAGGCCCGCCAGTCCGACGGGTCCGCCTCCACCGCAGCCCGGCGGGTATGGAACTGCG
>WNFV01006791.1_pt1 | contig 18034 bp, 19 predicted proteins | sample 5400101 | NCBI WGS metagenome assembly WNFV01 (sample SAMN13153361, study PRJNA577476) | soil metagenome | isolation source: 115 cm soil or saprolite under grassland replicate 1 | place: USA:California | collected 2016-06-15
CGGCGCCGGACGAGCGTGGACCGGTCAGACCGAACCCGGTGAGCGCGCAGCAGACGATCCGCGGGTTCGCGTGCTTCACGTCGTCGTAGAGGAGGCCGAGCTCGCGTGCCTGGTCGCCGCGCCGCGGAGATTCGATAACAGCACGTCAACATGCCTGACGAGCGCCTCAAGGACCCGACGCGAGTCGGGCGCTCGCAGGTCGAGCTCGATGCTCTTCTTGTTGCGGTTGAAGGTCTCGAAGAAGAGCGAGTTCTCGCCCTCCTGAAACGGCGGGACGTACCTGCCGACGTCGCCGCCTGCGGAGGGGTCCTCGACCTTGATCACCTCCGCGCCGAGGTCGGCGAGCTGCAGTGTCGCCCATGGCCCGGCGCCGTACTGCTCGAACGCAAGGACGCGGACTCCCGCTAGGGGCGGAGCGGCTGTCACTTCGTCAGCTCGTGCGCGACCGCGGCCCCGGCCGCCTCCATCCAGCCCGCAGTCAGGCCGAAGGACCCGCGGGCGTAGCGGCCGCGGCACGAGGAGAACACGACCTCTACCGCGGCCAGCTCGAGCAGCCACCCACTACCCAGACTCGCCGCCGCCGACTGCAGCTGATCAGCGCCGACGAACTCGCTGAGCTCGTGGCCGACCTCAGGCGACGGGCCTCGCCCCGTGGTCGGTGAAGGGCGTATTGGTGCCGCTGAGCTGCGTCTTCAACCTCGTCGTCCGCCGCGGCTATCTCCACAGGAATCCGCTGCGCCGACTCGGCCCCGATGAGCGGGGCGCCGTTCCTGTATGCCGACCCGACTCGCGACCGCACTACGGCTCCGCATGCGGTCCTGAGCAGGCTGCGTTATCCACAGGAGCTACTTGACGAAAACTTGCCTAAGCATTCTCAGCGCCATCCCAGACAACGGACGGCCCGGCTTTGCAGCAGTTTCGATGGGCGGTACTGGGCTCGAACCAGTGACCCCCAGCTTGTCGAGCTGGTGCTCTCCCAACTGAGCTAACCGCCCCGGGTCAGTCGCGCATTGTAGCGCTAGAAGATCTCCGGGCACCACGGCGCCTGGCTCGTCCGGAACAAGTCATCGGCTCGCCGAAGCGCACCCGGCTCGAGCTCGACGACTCGGCCCGCTTCGGCCAGCTGCGCGAATGTGAAGCCGCCGAGGTAGACCGAGCCGAGTTCTCGCACGTCGAGGGCGAGCTCCCCCGGCGAGTCGGTTGGCTCGGCGCCGTTCCGGGTGACCCGCCAGTGGCCGGCGTTCCATGGGCAGAACGCGTCCTCGAGCTCGATCGTGATCTCGCCGTCAGCTGCGTACGAACGTGCCGACAGCGCCGCCTCGACGTCGACGAGCCGCACAGACAGAGCGTCGTACAGGCGGAACCCGAGCCGCCTGGGCTCGGCGATCAGGACGAGGAGGGGATGGTCGATCGGCAGAAGCTCCGCCCTGTACGAAGCCACCCAGTCGACGTCGAGGAGAAGGCGCCAGATCGCGCGCGTCGCGGCTGGCGTCGCTCCGACGGCTTCGACCACGTTCAGCCGGCCTGCGCTGATCCCGCCCTCCATGCCGCCGCTCACGCGGTAGAGCGCGTACGCGGCCGGTACGCCGTCGAGCTCCAGGAGGAGGCGGTTCAGCGGCCCCGCGCCTCGCCGTCGCTCGGGCGGGTCGTCGAGCCTCCGGTACCGCCACCAGGTCTCGCTGCGCGCGAACATTCCCGGGCGGAGGGCGGCTTCGTAGATCGTTGGAACTTCGCCGCGGCCTCGTCTTCGTCGACGATCCGACCCCGACCGCGTGGCTCCACCGGGGTGGCGAAGGAGGTCCGTTCACGAGGGAGCTCGATCGTCCCGGCCAGCGAGGCGATGCCGTAGCCGAACCGCCCGTAGATCGTCGCCTCGGTCGCCCAGAGGTAGGCGACCGACTCGCCGCGGCGCCGGGTGTCGTCGAGTTGCTCGCGCATCAGCGCAGTCATCACGCCGCGGCGGCGATGGGTCGGCAGGACACCGACGATCGTGATCCCTGCAGCCGGCACGGACCCGCCGGGCACGGACAGCTGGAGGCCGAACGCTCCTGCGCCGCCGACAATGGCGCCGTCCTCCCACGCGGCGTGCATCCGCTCGACCTCGAGGTTGCGCGCGAACCGCTCGGTTCCTTCGACTGTCGGCTCCCACGCGAAGTAGTGGCCGATCGCCGACATCGCCGTCCGCAGCTCGTCCAGCGAGGCGCACGGCCGAATCGAGACGGCGTTCAGGCGATCTTCTCCAGAGGCGCGTAGTCGAGCATCAGCCGGCGCTCGCTGCCGTCCGCCGCGAAGCGGACAGTGACGACGCCGCCGCTCTCGATCCGGGTCACGACGCCCTCGCCGAGCGTCGAGTGTCGCACCGAGTCGCCCGTTGCGAGCGCCGGCAAGTCGGCTCGGGGCGCCACCTCGGAGAGCCTCGGCGAGCCGTACGACGTCCAGGAGGTCGGCCGCAGCCGCTCGCGCTCGACGTGATCCTCCGGCAGCTCGTCGAGGAAGCGCGACGGCAGGTTGTAGGTGCGGTTGCCGAACAGCGCGCGCGACGACGCGTGGGTGAGCGCGAGCCGCTCCTTGGCGCGCGTCATCCCGACGTAGGCGAGCCGCCGCTCCTCCTCGATGTCGTTCTCCTCGATCGAGCGGGAATGCGGAAAGATCCCCTCCTCCATCCCGATCATGAAGACGGCACGGAACTCGAGCCCCTTCGCGTTGTGGATCGTCATCAGCGTGACGAGGCTCTCGCGCTCCTTCAGCGCGTCCTGGTCGGAGTAGAGCGAGATCTCCTGGAGGAAGCTCGACAGGCTCGGGTCCTCGGCGCTCGCGACGTATTCGCGGCCGACGCCGACGAGCTCCTGGAGGTTCTCGGTCCGGCCGCGGGCCTCGATCGTCCGCTCAGCTTCGAGCGCCGCGATGTAGCCCGTACGATCGAGCACCTGCTCGATCAGCGCCGGGACGTCGAGCTCCTGCGCGGCCGACTGCAGCGACTGGAAAATCGCGACGAGCGCCTTGACGTTCCTGAGCGGCGCCGTCGAGATTCCGGCCTCGTCCGCGCGAACGAGCGCATCGAAGAGCGCGATCCCCTGCGCGTCGGCGAAGGTCTGGAGCCGGGCGAGCGTCGTATCGCCGATCCCACGGCGGGGCTTGTTGGCGATCCGCTGCAGGCTGACCGCGTCGGCGGGGTTGTCGAGCACCTGCAGGTAGGCGATCGCGTCCTTGATCTCGGCGCGCTCGTAGAACTTCGGGCCGCCGATCACCTGGTACGGGACGCCCTGACGGACGAGCACGTCCTCGAGCACGCGGCTCTGGGCGTTCGTGCGGTAGACGACGGCGATCTCGCTGCCCGCGTAGCCCTCCTCGACGAGCTGCGCGATCGAGGCGGCGACAAAGCGAGCCTCCGCGTGCTCGTCCTCGACCTCGACGACCTGCACCTGCTCGCCCTCGCCGAGCTCGGACCAGAGGTTCTTCTCCTTGCGATCCCGGTTGTGTTGGATGACGTGATTGGCGGCGCCGAGGATCGTGTTCGTCGAGCGGTAGTTCTGCTCGAGCGCGATCAGGCGCGTCCCCGAGAAGTCACGCTCGAACTCGAGGATGTTGCGGATGTCCGCGCCTCTGAAGGCGTAGATCGAGTTGTGCGTGACGAGACCGTCGGCGACGAAGTTGTGCGTCCGCTCGATATCGAGGTCATACACAGGTCGGTCGAGCGTCACGCTCTCGACGCGATCGACGAGATCGAACCCGCCTTCGTCGTTCACCATGAGCATTCCCGGACGCACGGCCGAAGCAGGCATGAACGGCAGGGAGTTCCGCTCCTTCCCCGCCAACCCCTTCTGCGCGGCGAGGCGCGCCGTGTAGCGGACCGAGACGCCGAGCGCGTCCTCGAGGATCCGGACGATCTCGGCAAGTCGTCCCATATCGGCGTGAGCGGACTCGTAGCGCCAGCCTGACGAACCCTTGTACGCGGGACGGACCGAGAAGCCGAGGCGCTCGAGCACTTCGCGTCCCTCGTCGTCGTACCCGAACAGTGAGATGCGGTGCATCGGTGTGCGGCCGCGCCCGTCACCACACAGACAGACCGTCAGCCTTCTCCGAATTCGCTTGCCGTTCGTGGACGTAGCCGTACTGAAATGCGGGAAGGCGAAGCTGAGCCCTTGATCAGCGAGCAGCTCGCGGCCACCCGACTCGGTGTCGACCTCCGCGAAGATCCGGTCGAGCAGGATCTGGTCGCCAACAAGGCTTCTGCCCTCGCATCCTTTGTACGGACGGGCCAGGAACGGGACAGTAGGAAGTCGGTAGCGGAGCGACAGCAGGGTCTCGTCCGCCCTGGCGTCCGCCTCGGTCGCATGCAACGAAAGCACCCATGCGGCGTCGGCGTGCTCGCCGTTTAGACGCATCGCAGGGCCCGGAACCGATCGCGGCTGCCCGTTCGTGTACGTCCTCGATGTGCCGATCCGGAAACCTGACCCGCCTTTCCACATGAGATAGGTCATGTGCAGCTGTGGCGTCTTGCCCGACTTGAAGCCCGCGAAGTGCACGTGCTCCGGGGTCGACACGATCCGCCGCCCTGATGCGGTCGTGATCGCGATGCCCGTCGGCTTTACCGAGCGGTGGACGCAAACAACCTTCGCCGGGCCAAAGCGACCACTCCCGTAGCAGGTGAGCACGTCCTCGCCTGCCCCCACCCGCTCGATGGGCTTCTTGCTGCCATCGGCCATGGTGACCATCGTCCCGGCGACGAGGCACTGGTCCGGGTCCCCGACTACGCAGAGGTTCTTGTGCTCGCCGGCGAGCAGCTGGAGCAGTCGGTATTGCGCGTGGTTCGTGTCCTGGTACTCGTCGACGAGGATGTAGCGGAAGGCCTTCTGCCACTTCTCGCGCGCCTCCGGGAACCGCTCGAGGACGTCGACCGTCAGCATCAGGAGGTCGTCGAAGTCGACCGCGTTCGACGCGAAAAGGCGGCGCTGGTAGAGGTCGTACACCTCGGCGACGGTCTGGTCGTAGAACGAGCTGACCCGGGCCGTGTATTCGGCTGACGAGACGAGCTGGTTCTTCGCGTTCGAGATCTGCGTGTGGATGCCGCGCGGGACGAAGCGCTTCGGGTCCTTCTCGAGGTCTTCGAGGCACTGCTTGACGAGCCGGATCTGATCGGCCTGGTCGTAGATCGTGAAGTTCGAGCGGTAGCCGAGCCGCGGCGCCTCACGACGGAGGATCCGGCCGCACGCGGCGTGGAAGGTGAGGATCCAGATCGCGCGGGCGACCGGGCCGAGCATGCCCTCGATCCGGGTGCGCATCTCCTGCGCGGCCTTGTTCGTGAACGTGATCGCCAGGATCTCGTTCGGCTTCGCGCCCGCCGCGGCCAGGAGGTGCGCGACCCGGTGCGTGAGCACGCGCGTCTTGCCGGAGCCGGCGCCCGCGACGACGAGGAGCGGCCCCTCGGTGGTGACGACCGCCTCCCGCTGGGCCGGATTCAGCTGGCTCAGGTAGGTCTCGGGAGAAGCGGCTCGCATCGTTCGATGCTACCCGCGTCCGGAGGTTCCCCCAGGGCCTCGTCCGCGCAATAGTGAAGGGGGGTACTCGAGTCCGGATGTTCCAGATCGGAGCAAGCCTTCGGGAGGCGCGTTTGCGCCTCGATCTCGGCCTCGACGAGGTCGAGGAGCGGACGGCGATCCGCGCCCGTTACCTCGCCGCGATCGAGGACGAGCGCTTCGCCGTACTGCCGGAGGGCCTCTACCGGCGCAGCTTCCTGCGCGAGTACGCCGAGTTCCTCGGGCTCGACGGCGACGTCTACGTCACCGAGTACATCTCCCATCACGAGCCGGACGAGCCGGAGCTCGCCCTCGCGCCGCACCCCCGGCGGCGTCGTGCCTGGATCTCCGCGCCGGCGCTGCTGAAGCTGTCGGTGACGATCGCCGGCGCCGCGCTCCTCGGCATTGCCATCTGGGGGCTGGGCGGAACCGAGCCGAAACGGGAGCGCCTCGGAGGAACGGTGCGCGCGACGCCTCCCGCGCCCGCATTTCAGCCGCCGCCGACGCGTCGTGCCGCTCCGACCGCGCGGGCGACGCGGGCGAGGAGCATCGCTCTCACCGCGACGCGCGGCCGGTGCTGGCTCTCGGTACGGCTGCGCTCGCGGGACGGCCCGGTCGTTTACGAGCAGGTCGTCGAGCCGGGGCAGACCGTGCGCTTCGGGTTGAGGACGCCGCTGTGGATCCGGCTCGGCGCGCCGCAGAACCTCGACGCGCGCATGCGTGGGAGTCCGGTCGCGCTGCCGCAGCGTGTCGCGAACGTCATCGTCACGTCGACGGGGGTCCGGACGGCCGAGTAGCCTCGTCGAGCGCGGCCTCGATCCAGGCCGCCGCCTCGGCCAGCGTCTCCGGGTCGCTCGACTTGACGACGACTTCCACCTCGGCGCCGTGCGCGTGGAAGCTCGGGTAGGAGCCGACGAGCACTCCCGGGTGGCGCTCGCCCATCTCACGCAGCACGGTCACGATCCGGCTCTCGGTCGTGCGGTAGCGCCGTCGCCAGGAGGTGATCGGGCTACCCGAGCGGAGCTCGTCGGCGATCGCGTCGAACATCGCCTCCATCTCGGGCGGGAGGCCCGGCAGGACATAGACGTTCGCGATCGCGAAGCCGGGCGCGCCGCCGAGCGGATTCGGAATCGGCCGGCAGCCGGCCGGCAGCCGGGCGAACTGAGCCGCGTACTCGGGATCGCCCTTGAAGCGGGCGCGCAGCTCGTCAGCGAGTCCCGGGACCTCGACCTGCTCGACGCCGAACGCCGTCGCGAGCGCCTCGCGAGTCACGTCGTCGGGCGTGCCGCCGAGCCCGCCGGTGACGACGACGACGTCGGCGAGCGGCGCGCCGAGCCTGATGAAGGTCGCGATCCGGTCGATCTCGTCGGGCACGGCCGCGATCAGGTCGACCTTGACGCCGAGTGCCTCGAGCCGCTTCGCCAGCCACGATGCATTCGTGTTCTCGACATCGCCCGAGACGAGCTCGTTGCCGATCGTGAGGATCGTCGCCATCGGTGCCAAGTTACAGCCTCCAACTTGGCGGCTAGGGACGAAGCGGGAAGGGCTTGCCGGCGAGGGCGACCAGCACCTGCGAGGTAACCCAGACGGGCGTCACCGCGTAGCGGGTCGAGTAGCGGTAGCTGCCGTCGCGCTGCTTCAGACGCGCGAGGTAGGCGTACGCTCCCGCGCCGGGCTTGCGGCCCGCGGCCAGGAACGCCTGGATCGCCCAGGCCGTCGACTGGGCGTCCGAGCCGCGGCCGGGGTTCAGCTCGAAGCCCCCGTCGGGGTTCTGGAGTCGCCGGAGGTAGGCGAAGCTGCGACCGAGCGGCTTCCCGGAGACGCCCAGTGCGCGGAGCGCCTGGATCGTCGCCGCGGTGTCGTTCGAGTCGGCGGCGCCTCCGCGAGCCCACGACCAGCCGCCGGAGGGCCGTTGCTGCGAGAGCAGGAAGCGCGCGGATCCCGCCGGTACCGGACGGCCGGCCTGGCGCAGGGCGAACACCGCCCACACCGTCGCGTTGACCTGACCGAACGAGCCGTCAGGCCTCGCTTCGAGGCGGTCGAGCAGCCCGTCTGCGGAGCCGCCGAGCGCGAGCTCGGCCATCGCGACGAGCGCGACGTCGGTCGTCGAGACGAGCTCGTCCTCATGCGCGCGCAGGTAGTCGAGCGCCTTGCCCGTCGGAGCGCCACTCGCCGCGAGTCCGAGCGCTGCCCACGCGGTCAGCTGCGGCCCGGCAGCCGTGCCCGGCTCGGCGAACCCGCCGTCCGGCTGCTGCCGGCTCTGGAGGAACGCGGCCGGCGATGCCGCCAGCACGACCGCGACGAGGGCTGCGAGGGCCTTCATGCCCACACCACCTCGACGTGCAGCCTGCGCCGGTAGCGGTCGAGCATCCTCCGGAGCTCGGGGCCGGCGGCGAGCGCGAGGACGAGGTTCCCGCTCGCGTGCGCGACGTCGAACCAGAAGCCGCCGGTCCAGACGAGCGCGACGAACGAGACCCACGTGTGCGGGTAGAACGAGTACCAGTTCCAGACGTCCATCAGCCCGCTGAAGGCGAAGCCGAGCACCACGCAGACCAGCGCGAACGGCACCCGCCCGCGGATGACCGGTCCGAGCAGCGCGCCGATCGCGCCACAGCCGGCCCAGCCCAGCATCTGCCACGGCGTCCAGAGCCCCTGGCCGAGGAAGAAGTTCGACACGAAGGCCGCGACCGCGCCGACCGCGATCCCCGCCCGAGCGCCGAGACCCGCGCCTGCCGCGACGCAGATCACCGTCACCGGCTGGACACCCGGGATGGCGGCGAAGAGCACGCGCCCGGCCGCGGCGACGCCCCCCAGCGTCGCCACGACCGCGACCTCGCGGGCTGAGTCAGGGCCCGATTCGAGCCAGGCGATTCCCGCAGCGACGAGGGCGGCCGCGGCCAGCAGCAGTGGCAGCGCCGCGTCGCGAGGCGACGTCGCCGTCCAGGCGGCGGCCGCGAAGGCGACCCCGGCGGCGACGACGATGGCGACTCTAGGCATGCACCAGCGCCTCCTTCGGCGCCAGCGACACGGTCCGGTCGGCGACCGCCGCCGCGAACGCGACGTCGTGTGTGACTACGAGGGTGGCGCGCGTCGGGGCACTCGCGCGCAAGAGCCTGGCGAGCTCGCGCTTGCGGGCGGGGTCGACGCCGCGGGTCGGCTCGTCGAGGACGAGGATGTCCGGCTCGACGGCCAGCACGCACGCGAGCGCGAGGCGCTCCCGCTCGCCGCTCGAGAGATCGCGCGGGTGCCGTTCCTCGAACCCGGCCAGGCCGACCTCGGCGAGCGCTCGGCGGGCGCGACGGGCGTCGGCGGCGAGCGCGACTTCGTCGAGCGCACGTTCCTTCACGAGGTAGCGGCCCGGGTCCTGCGACAGGTACGCCGGACGGCCGCGGCGCTCGACCGTACCGGCGGCCGGCTCGAGCAGCCCGGCGGCGAGCTTCGCCAGCGTCGTCTTGCCCGTGCCGTTGGGCCCGACGAGCGCGGCGATCTCGCCCCGCCGCAGCTCCAGGCGCGCACCCGCGAGGACGGGCACGCCGTCCTCGTAGGCGAAGCCGACGTCCTCGAGCGCACAGAGCAGCTCTCCGGCAGGCACGGGCTCGTGCGATGGCGGTCCCTCGACCCACTCCGGATGCTGCTCTCGGAGCCAATCGACGGCTTCCGCGCGCGGCGCGTCGAGGGTGATTCGGCCGTCCTCGACGAAGACGACGCGGTCGCAGACCTCGAGCGGGAGCGCCGGCCGCTGCTCGGAGAGCAGCACCGCCGTCCCGCGCTCGTTCGCGATCCGACACGCGAGCCGAACCAGCTGCTCGGCCGCCTCGGGGTCGAGCTGCGAGGTCGGCTCGTCGAGTAGGAGGAGCCGCGGCTCGAGCGCGAGCGTCGCCGCGAGGCACACGCGCTGGAGCTCACCGCCGGAGAGCTCGGTCGTCCGGCGCGTGGTGAGGTGCACGGCGTCCACCGCCTCGAGCGCCCCCTCGGCGCGCGCCCAGATGCGTGCCGGCTCGACGCCGAGGTTCTCGAGCCCGAAGGCGACCTCGTTCGCGACCCGCGTCATCACGACCTGGTCCTCCGGATCCTGGAAGAGCGTCGCGACCGTCCCCGCCAGGTCGGCCGGCCGCGTCGTCCGTGTGTCGTGGGCGGCAACGACGACGCGTCCCGCGAAGCGGCCGCCGTGGAAGTGCGGAACCAGTCCCGCGAGCGAGCGCAGCAGGCTCGACTTCCCGCCCCCGGACGGTCCGAGCACGGCGACGAGCTCCCCCGGCGCGAGCGACAGCGAGACGTCCCGCAGCGCTGGGTGGGCTCCGGGATACGAGAAGCTGACCCGTTCGATGGTTGCTAGAGCCATAGGACTCCGACGAGAACCGCGAGCCCGCCGGTCGCCAGCGCGGCCCAGTCGAGCGGCGTCCATCCCGGCCTGGGCGCGCGCGTACGGCCAGCCCTCCCGTAGCCGCGTGCCTCCATCGCCTCGGCGAGGTTGAGCCCGCGCTCGAGCGAGCCGGCGAGGAGCGGTGACAGCAGCCGCGCGCGTCCCCGCACGCCGGCCGGATCCAGCCCGCGGCCGCGCATCGCCTCGACCAGCCCGACGGCGTCGCGCTCGAGCGTCGGGACGAGTCGGGTGGCAAGCGCGACGGCCAGCGTCCACCGGCGCGCCCAGCGCACTCCCTGGACGAGCCGGTCGTGATCGATCAGCAGGGCGTACGCGGCGAACGCGAGCCCGACGGAGGCCAATCGGAGCGCCTGCACGGCGGCGATCGCGAGCTCCTCCCTCGTGACGTCGAGGGTTCCGATCACCTTCACGGTCGGCCCGGTCCACAGCGGGTGTGACCCCTGGACGTACGTGAGCGGGCTGATCACGAGCACGGCGAACGCCGTCGTCAGCGTCCCGAACAGGTACACCCAGCGCCGCTCTGCGGGGCCGCGCAGGCAGACGACGAGCAGGAGGAGCGTCAGCGCCAGCACGGATTGCCAGCGATCGGCGAGCAGCGCCGCCGTGCCGAGACCCGCGAGGAGGGCGAGCGCGGCGCCGGGGGTCATGGCAGTCCCTCGTAACGGAACCGGGCGAGCTTCGGGTTCGTGGCAAGGCGCTGCGCGTCGCGGCGCCCGATCACGAACCGGAAGGAGCCGTCGTCGGCCCGGGTGCCGCGAAAGACAGGCATCCCCGGCACGATCTCGATCACGTTCGCGCCTCGCTCGTCGTCGCCGACGCGACCGCGGATCAGACGCGCGATCGCGCGCGCCGCAGGCCCGCTCCCGACGACGACGGCAGGTCTCACCTCGCCGTCGTAGCCGTGCACGAACGGCTCGGGGAACGCGCCGACGACGACCGGCTGCGCCATCCGGGCGCCGCTCCACGAGCGGAAGTCCCACCACTCGACATCGCCCGGTCGGAGCCGGTACTCCGTCGCGCCACGGTCGCCCTCGATCCCGTTCACGAACCAGAACCAGTCCCGCTGCTTGGTCAGCGAGCCCTCGATACCGTCGATCGCCTGGACGAACCGCCCGCCGTAACGCGTCTCGACGTCGGCGACGCGGTCGAGCGCCTGCATCGCGGTCAGTCCCGCGGGCACCTCCCGCTCGAGCAGCACCTGCGCGCCGCGGTCGCGCGTGATCCACAACTGAGCCTTACCGTCACCGCCCCGCTCCTCCCCGCACCCCGCCAGGAGCAGGATCGCGAGGAGAAGCGGTGCGAGGCGGCGGCTCACTTCAGCGCGTTCGATCGGATCGCGCCCTCGAGCGAGGCGCGGACGAGGCCCTTGTGCGGCCCCGGGCACGCCTTGCCGGCGGTGGTCTTGACCGAGCGCCCGTCGACCAGCAGGGCGGCGCCGACGGCTGGCGTCTCCTGGCCTTTGTCGTCCTGCTTCGTGGCCGAGTAGCAGCCCTTTCCGGACGCCTTCAGGTTGAGCGTGGCCGGCCCCACGCCCTCGGCCGAGAACGTCGCGTAGTACCAGAGGACGCGGTCGCCGTCCTTCAGAGTGACCTTGTCCGCGCCGACCGGCGGCGACGCGCCGTTGACCTTGAAGACCCAGCCGCTGGAGCCGGCGGCACCGTAGCGGCCGACCTGGTCGACGTACGGCCCGAACGACGACTGGGTGACGTGGTAGTAGAGCTCGCCCGCGAGGCTGGCCGACTCCAGCGCTTCGAGGGCATTGGCGCCGGTCGCGAGCGGCTCCGTGGCGCCGAAGAGCGTCTGCGTCTTGCCTTCGACGCGGACGTGGACGGTCGTTGCGAGGGCAGCAGGGGCGAGCGCCGCAGCGAGGGCGGCGACGAGAAGCGTGCGACGAAGCACGAATCCTCCTTCCGCGAGGGGTTCGGTTTGCGGAAGGACGGCAGGTCTTCTGACTCGGGGCGCCCCCCTCGCCGCCTTCCCGGCGTGTGCGCCAGTGGCGTCGTTGGCGAGGAGCGTCTCCCCTTACAGCGGCGGGACCGTCCCGGACTCGCACCGGGTTCCCTCACCGCCCTCCGTTTGCGGGCGCGAGCCTATCATGGCCCGCGTGCGCCGAACCCGGCTCGTGTCGCTGTGGCTCCCGGTGGTCGCCTGGGCAGCCGTCATCTTCGCGCTCTCGTCTGTCCCCTCGCTCAACTCCGGGCTCGGCACCTGGGACACCGTGCTGCGCAAGGGAGCGCACATGAGCGAGTACGCGATCCTGGCGGTGCTGCTCTGGCGCGCGCTCGGGGCCGAGCTGTGGGCCCTGGCGCTGTCGATCGCCTACGCCGCCAGCGACGAGGCGCACCAGCTGTTCGTCCGGGGGCGGCACGGCTCGCCCGTCGACGTCGCGATCGACACCGTCGGGATCCTCGTCGGGCTCGCGCTGCTTCGGCTCTGGCGTGGCGAGCAGGCGCCGGAGCGCGCTTGAAGGCTGTCGCGCTCGATCTCGATTGCGTCCTCGGCGACACGCGTCCGCTCTGGCGCGCCTGGCTCGAGGACGTAGCGCGCCGCCTGCGCGTCGAGCTCGCCGTGCCCGACGATCGAGGCGAAGCGGCGCCCGTGCTCGACGCGCTGATCGGGAACTGGCGGACGCTGCTCGAGCGGTTCGCCGAGGATCGCGCCCCCGTCTACCTACGGCCGAACGCCGACGCCAACGCCGCGCTGCGGCGGTTGCAGAGCGCCGGTGTCCGCCTCGGCGTCTTCACCGATGCCCCTGAGGAGCTCGCCCGGGTTGGGCTCGCCCATCTCGGCGCCGCGCGCCGCGTCGACGCGCTCGAGACGGGCGCCGGCGCGCTCGACCGGCTGCGCGATCGATTCGGCGCCGACGTCGCGATCGTCCGGACGGCCGAGGATCTGACCCGTGCCGCGTCGTAAAATGCCGACGTGGAGCGGAAGGACGTCGCCGACCGCCAGCTCGACGCACTCCTCGAGCGGCTCGACCGAGTCGCGAACGAGCTCTCGCTGATCAACCGCAAGCTCGACCGCCAAGAGGACCTGGCCCGGATCGCGCACGAGCTGCGCTCGCTGAACGAGTCGCTGCAGGCGCTCGCCTACGCAGCCCTGGGCCAGAGCGGCCCGACGGTTCGCCGCCGCCGCGCCGGCTAAGGGCACGGACGTATCCCTTTCAGACATGTTCGAAAAGCTGGGCTGACCCCGGGACATGGCCGTTTCGGGCATGTCCGGGTACCAGGTACCGGGCCATGGCCCGGACGCAGGCGGCGTACGCTAGCTCGCTCGTAGGCGGTACAGCGTTCCGTTGAGGGAGGTGGCGAAGAGCTCGCCGCGCTCGTTCTCGCCGAATGAGGAGAGCTCCGGGATCCGGCCCGGCTCGTTGCGCACCTGCGCCTTGCCCTTCACGAGCTCGAGCGACCAGATCCGGCCGCTGCAGTAGTCGCCGTAGACGTACCGGCCGCGCATCGCCGGCACCGCCGCGCCGCGGTAGACGTAGCCGCCCGTCACCGAGCAGCCGAACGAGTGCGAGTAGACCGTCTCCTCCCAGTCGCCCTGCCCGACGTCGCCGATCCAGAGGTCGCCGGTCTTCCGATCGAAGGAGAAGCGCCATGGATTCCGGAGCCCGTAGCCGGCGATCTCCCAGCGCGGATCGGCCGCCGCGACGTTCGTCCGGAGCAACTTGCCGAGCTGCGAGCGCAGATTCTGCGCGTGTCGCTGCGGATCGCCGCCGGAGCCGCCGTCACCCATGCCGACGTAGAGAAGCCCGTCGGGCCCGAACTCGAGCTGGCCGCCGTTGTGGTTTGGGTAAGGCTGATTGACGAAGAGAAGCTGGCGCGCGGTCGCGGGATCGGCGCGCTCGCCGTCAACCCGATACTCGATGACGCGCGTGTCGCCGTTCGTGTCCGTGAAGTCGACGTAGATCTTCCGCTCCTCCGCGTAGTTCGGGTGGAACGCCATCGACAGCAGCCCCTGCTCACCCCCGCTTTCGACCTGCGAGCGGATGTCGAGGAACGGCGCCGGCCGCCGGTGGCCGTTCTCGACGACGACGATGCGGCCGGCCTGCTCGACCACGGAGAGACGCCCGGGCTCGGTCGGGGTCGCGGTCACGTACACCGGATCGGCCAGGCCCGAGACGACAGCCCGGAAGCGGGCCGCTGCCTGACTATCCGTGCCGCTCTCTTTCGCCGGCGCGCCCGAGGCGGCTACCACGACGAAAAGCGCGACGACGAGCACGACGCGGCTCACGAAGCCACGCTAGCCAACGACAGTGTCCTCCCGCGTGCAGGAGTAACCTCAGCTCGAAAATGAAGATCTTCGTGATCGGCGCGGGACACGTCGGCGGGACGGTCGTCGAGGCGCTCCACGACGAGCACGAGCTCGTCGTCGTCGACATGGATGCGGAGCGGCTGAGCCCGCTCGCCTACCGATTCGACGTCGCCACGGTCCAGGGCGACGGAACGAGCCGGCGCGTGCTCGCAGAAGCGGGGATCGCCGACGCTGACCTCGTCATCGCCTGTACCTCGCGCGACGAGGTCAACCTCGTCGCCGCGATGTTCGCCAAGCGTCACGCGCCCCGCGCGGCGACGGTCATTCGCACCTCGAACCTCGAGTACCTCGACCTCTGGCGGGAGGGCCACCTCGACGTCGACTTCGTCGTCTGCTCCGAGCTCGAGACGGCGCACGTGATCGCGCGCCTGATCGGCGTCCGGGCGGCGCGCCAGACCGACGTCTTCGCCGACGGGCAGGTGCAGATCGTCGAGTTCGACGTCCCGCCCGAGGCCCCACCGTCGCTCCGCGGGGTCCCGCTCCGCGAGGCGAGGCTCCCGGACGAGTCCAAGGTGGCGGGGATCATCCGCGGCGACGAGATGATCCTTCCGCGCGGCGACGCCGTCATCCAGGCCGGCGACCGGCTGATCGTGATCGGCTCCCCCAAGGCCGCACAGGCATGGAGCGCGCTGCTCGCGCCCGGCAGGGGGAACGTCGAGGACATCGTCGTCTTCGGGGCCGGACGCGTCGGCACCGCGATCGCGCGCGTTCTCTGCGACCAGGGAATGAGCGTGCGCATGATCGAAGCCTCGCGCGAGCGCGCGCGGGCGGTCGCCGACGAGCTCCCCCGCGTTCGGGTCTTCAACGCGACCGGCATCGACCCGGACTTCCTCGAGCGAGAGCGCATCGGGAAGGCGGAGGCAGCGATCTTCGCGATGCGCGACGACGCGAAAAACCACTACGCCGCGACCCTCGCCAAGGTCGTCGGGGTGCCGTTGACGATCGCGATCACCCACGACGCGGTCTCGGCGAAGGTCTACGAGGCTGCCGGCATCGATGCCTCGGTGAACCCGCGGACAGTGACCGCCGAGGAGCTCGTCCGCTTCGCCCACGACCCGCGCACCCAGCAGGTCGCGATGTTCGAGGGCGATCGCTTCGAGGTCCTCGACATCGTCGTCCGGCCCGACAGCGAGTTCGTCGGCACGCCCTTCCGCTCGATGCCGATCCGCGGCGCGCTGATCGGCGCGATCGTTCGCGACGGGACGGCGATCTTCCCGCACGGCGACGACGTCATCCGCGCCGGCGACCGCGCGATCGTGTTCACAGAGTCGACGAGCGTGCCCACAGTCGAGCAAGCCCTTTGAACGTTGCCGCTCGCGTGCGGCGAGTAGGCCGCCTGAGCCTCGGCGTCGACGTCTCGGCGTCGCTCAACCTCGTCGCGACGCTGATCAAGTACCTCGGCGTCACTGTCGCGTTCCCGACCGCGATCGCGCTGGGATACTCGGAGCCCTTCTGGCCCTTCCTCGTCGCCGGAGCGGTCGCAATCGGCTTCGGCGCGGGTCTCGAGCGGATCACGAGCGGCGCCGAGCGAGTCGGCGTCCGGGAAGGCTTCCTCGTCATCTCGCTCACCTGGCTGCTCGCGGCCGCCTTCGGGGCGCTGCCGTACGTGCTCTCCGGCGACGATCAGCTCGGCCGGCCGGTCGACGCCTTCTTCGAGGCGATGTCCGGGTTCACGACCACCGGCTCGACCGTCGTGACCGCCTTCGACGACCTGCCCCGGTCGCTCCTGATGTGGCGCCAGTTCACGCAGTGGCTCGGCGGGATGGGGATTATCGTTCTGGCGCTCGCGATCCTCCCGCGGCTTCGCGTCGGCGGCCGGCAGCTGCTCGAAGCCGAGCTGCCGGGGCCGGAGGTCGACCAGCTCGCCGCGCGGATCCGCGACATCGCGCGCCGGCTCTGGATCCTCTACGTCGCGCTGACGGTGAGCGAGGCGCTCGTGCTGGCGATCGTCGGCTGGAGCGGGATTGACTCGAAGATGAGCCTCTTCGACGCAGTCGGGCACGCGCTGACGACGATTCCGACCGGCGGCTTCACGACCGTGAGCGGCTCGATCGGCGCCTTCGGTGCCGTGAGCCAGTGGGTGATCGGGCTGTTCATGCTCGCCGCGGCGACGAACTACGCGCTCGCCTACCGGGCGCTCGTCCGCCGCCAGCCGGGAGCGCTGGCTCGCGACGACGAGTTCCACTTCTACCTCGGCCTGCTCGTCCTCGCCGGTGTCGTCCTGACGCTCGAGCTCTGGACGGAGGGAATCGCGACCGGCGAGGCCGCGATCAGGCATTCAGCCTTCCAGGCGGTCTCGATCATGACGACGACGGGCTACGCGAGCGCGAACTTCGCCGGCTGGACTGCGCTCGCGACGATGGTGCTGATCGGCCTCATGTTCGTCGGCGGTTCGGCAGGCTCGCCGTCGGGCTCGATCAAGGTCGTCCGGCACCTGCTGCTCGGAAGGATCCTCCGGCGCGAGCTCCATCAGACCCTCCACCCCGAGCTCGTCGTCCCGGTCCGGCTGAACGGCCGGGTTGTCGACGAGCGGACGCTGCGCGCCATCGAGGTGTTCATCCTCCTCTACGTCGGCGTCTTCGTCGCGGGCGCCGGCCTGCTCGCGATGGATGCAGCGCGCACCGGCCTGGAGCTCGGCGTGATCGACGCGGTCGCAGCGGCCGCGTCGACGCTCGGCAACGTCGGGCCAGCGTTGGGCTTCGCCGGGCCGATGGGGTCGTTCGAGCCGTTCAGCGACCTGTCGAAGCTCGTGCTCGTCGGCCTCATGTGGCTCGGCCGCCTCGAGGTGATCCCGATCGTGCTCCTGTTTACCCGGGCCTATTGGCGCGTCTAGCGCCACTGGCCGGCGAGCCAAAGCCCGGCAGAGCCGGGCTCCGCCTCGCCTCTCGTCGCTGCACGCACGTCGCTCTCCGGGTCTGTGCTGCTGGGGCACTATCCCCTCCGGCGCCGCACGTGCAGCGACGAGCCAGAGGCGCTAGCGAGCTAGCGGCGCAGAAGCGCCCGGCTGAACGCTTCTTCCTTGCCGGACTGGAGAATCGCGAGCACCTCGTCCCCAGGCCGCAGCACCGTCGAGTCGACGGCAATCTCGGCCCGCCCGTTGCGCACGACCGAGATCAGGCGCGAGCCTTCCGGAAGGCTGAGGCCGCCGACCCGCTTGCCGGCGGACGGCGCGTCGGCGTCGATCTGCAGCTCCACCACCTCGAGGCCCTCGTTGCGGAGCTCGAGCAGGCGGACAAGGCCGTGCTCGGGCACCTCGTGCTCGAGGAGCGCGAGGATCGAGGAGGTCGCGCAGACGGTCGGCGAGATGCCGAGCAGGTCGAAGTGCACCTGGTTCCGCGGATCGTTGACCCGGGCGATCGTCTTCAGGACGCCGTACTTCTCGCGAGCGAGCTGGCAGATGATCACGTTGTCCTCGTCGTCGCCCGTCGCCGCGACCACCAGGTCCGGCGGGCGGGCGATGCCGGCCTTCTCGAGCACGTGGAGCTCCGTCGCGTCACCCTTCATGACGTTGTGCTCGAACTCGATCTCGAGCTGCGCGTACCGGTCGGCACGCTGCTCGATGAGCGTCACCTCGTGGCCCATCTTCAGGAGCGTCCGCGCGAGGTTCGCGCCGACCTTGCCGCCGCCGGTGATCAGGACGTACATCAGTGGTCCGTCCAGTGACGTTGACCGGGATTCTGGGTCGCAAGCACCAAGCCAGCCGGAGCGCTCGAGCGCTCCGGCTCAGGGGCCGCACTCGGCCGCGGCCCAGGCTGGATTGCCTGGGTCGTGGGCGAGGGTGGTTCATGGCGCCGCGTGATCGCGGGCCAGAAACCGG
>WNFV01004193.1_pt1 | contig 18027 bp, 14 predicted proteins | sample 5400101 | NCBI WGS metagenome assembly WNFV01 (sample SAMN13153361, study PRJNA577476) | soil metagenome | isolation source: 115 cm soil or saprolite under grassland replicate 1 | place: USA:California | collected 2016-06-15
TCAAATCCCGTCGGGACCGCTTGGGACTCCCTATCGCCGGAGTCTCGGACTGCTCGGGCAGGTAGCTCAGTCGGTAGAGCGTGCGGCTGAAAACCGCAAGGTCGGCGGTTCGATCCCGTCCCTGCCCACTACAAATGGCGCTCCGCTTACGGTACGGTCAACGAAAGGTCAACGACCGATCCGCGACCAGGAGCGGAGCTGTGACCATCCGGAAACGCCGCGACGGCTGGCAGGTCATCGTCTACGCCGGCCTCGACCCCCTGACCGGCAAGCAACGGCAGCTCACGCGCCAGGTCAACGGCAGCTATCGCCAAGCCGAGAAGCTGGAGGCCCGCCTGCGGACCGAGGTCGCGGACGGGCAGCACGCCGGGACGCGGGTTAAGACCCTTGGTGAGCTGGTGGACCTGTGGATCGAGCGGCGCGCCGCCAGCGACAAGCCCATCTCCCCTGACACGGTCGAGGACTACCGCAGTCTGATCGCGAAGAAGATCAAGCCCGCCTTGGGCGGCAAACGCCTGCACACGGTCAACGCCCGCGTCCTTGACGCCTTCTACGACGACCTTCGACGGTACGGCAACGCCAAGGCCGCATCCCGTGCGAGAGCCCGCGCCAGGGCCGAGGCGGTCGCCAGGGGCGAGGACCCGAGCGCGGCCGCCGCCACGGCGCAGCCCATCGCCAGCGACCAGCGGTTGAGCGCGAACCGGGTCCGCGATGTCCACGTGATCCTGTCCGGAGCGCTCGGCCTAGCGGCCCGATGGGGCTGGATACCGTTCAACCCAGCGCTGATGGTCCGGCCCGCAGGCGGCAAGGGTAAGTCGCGCCCGGTGCCCACCCCGGAGCAGGTTCGAGAGTTGTTTGGGGCACTCGCGGATGAACCCGACTTCGCGGTGTTCCTCCGGCTGAGCACCACGGCAGGGTTGCGGCCGTCCGAGCTCTGCGCGCTCCGGTGGCTAGACCTCGACCTGGATGCGATGACGGTAACCATCCCCGAGGACGGCAGCATCGTCACGGCCAAGAGCCTGCCGGAGAAGTACGCCCGGAAGGCCCCCAAAAGCCGCCACAGCGAACGCCTGTTGGCGCTGGACGCGGCCACGGTCGAGGTGCTTCGAGCGCATCGAGCCCGCTGCGAGCAGCTTGCAGGCCAGTTCAACGGGCGGTTGGAGGCGCAGGCGTACGTGTTCGCCCGGACTCCGGACGGCCGGACCCCGTGGCGGCCGGACACAGTCAGCAAGTGGTTCACGGCCCTCGTGCGTCGCCTCGGGCACAGCTACACGCTGTACGGGTTGCGGCACTTCATGGCGACGCAGCTCGGCGCCGTCGCGGAGGCCGGCACGGTGCGGGAGCGGATGGGGCACGGCAGCCTTGCGGTGACGAGCGGTTACATGCACCGAGTCAGCGACGCTGACCGCGCGGCGGCCGAGTATATGGGCGCATTGCTTGATCGGGACAGATGAGGTCACCCGCCAGTCAGGACCGCACGGGCCGGCGACGCTGGCTTAGCTGGACGCTGGCCGGCGTTGTCGGCGCCGCGCTGCTGGCCGTCGCGCTGTGGCTATGCGTCTGGGTGCTTCCCCAACGCTGGTATCCGCCCCTGTCGAACGCCGACCTGGTCGGGCTGTCCCCTGCTGACCAGGCTGCACGCCGCGAAGGCCGCGACAAGCTCCACAACGATGCCCGCAGCACCCTGCTCCAGGGCCTCGCGGGCGTGCTCGTCCTCGTCGGCGCCGGGTTCGGCGGGACGGTGGCCCTGCGGCAGGTCCGCATCGGCCTCGAGCAGCTCGAGCAGGCCCGCCGGCAGGCGCAGCGCAGCGACAAGCGTGCCCGTCAACAACTCAAGCTCGCTCGCAAGCAGGCACAGCGCAGCGATGAGCGTCTGCGCGAGCAGATCACCCTCGCCCAGGAAGGCCAGATCACTGAGCGGTTCACACGAGCCATTGACCAGCTCGGCCAGCCCGGCCCTGACCGGCTCGACGTCCGCTTGGGCGGGATCTACGCCCTGGAACGCATCGCGCACGACTCTCCGACCCACCGGCTGGCTGTGTTCGAGATCTTCACTGCGTTCATCCGCAGCCACGCCCCCTTACCGCCACCCTTGCCCGGCGAACACAACGCCAATGCGCATACTAACCAGGTGCCATTGCTCCAGAGTCGCGCGCCCGACATCCAGGCCGCCCTTACGATCATCGGCCGCCGCCCAACCCACAAGAACGACCCACCCCTCGACCTTAGGCAGACCGACCTCCGAGAGGCAAACCTCGGCGGCGCGAACCTGACCAGGGCACGGCTCAGCGGGGCGGACCTAACACAGGCGCAGCTCGGCGGGGCGGACCTGACCGGGACGCAATTCGACGGGGCGAACCTGACCGGGACGCACCTCGCCGGGGCGAACCTGACCAGGGCGCAGCTCGGCGGGGCGGACCTCACTGGGGCGGACCTCACTGCGGCGGACCTGACGGAGGCGTGGCTCGACGAGGCGGACCTCACTGGGGCGGACCTGATTGGAGCAGACCTAACGGAGGCGTGGCTCGACGGGGCGGACCTGACCGGAGCGCAGCTCGGCCGGGTGAACCTGACCGGGACGCACCTCGCCGGGGCGAACCTGACCAGGGCGCAGCTCGGCGGGGCGGACCTGACCGGAGCGCAGCTCGGCGGAGCGGACCTGACCGGAGCGAAGCTCGGCTGGGCGAACCTGACGGAGGCGTGGCTCGACGAGGCGGACCTGACTGGGGCGTGGCTGGACGGGGCGAACCTAACCGGGGCACAGCTCGGCGGAGCGGACCTGACGGAGGCGTGGCTCGGCGGAGCGGACCTGACCGGGGCGCAGCTCGGCGGAGCGGACCTGACCGGAGCGCAGCTGGGCGGGGCACTGGCGAACTGCGAGACCGTTTGGCCTGACGGGTGGGATCGGACGCAGCGCGCGGCCGCCAGGGTCGATGAGCCCGACAAGGAGGCACCCCCCAGCAGCGTCCCCACCAACGTAGTCGCCCAAGTCATCGCTGGGTCACTCCGTAGGCGTCTACGGCGGGTTGGGCGGCCGGACCCGTGGTGATGGCGCTGGAGCCTCGATCCGTCAGCCAACCGGTAGAGAGAGAGAGAGAGAGAGTGTACGCGCGAAGCCCGCTCAGGATTAAGGGCAGCAAATAGGCATCATTAAGCAACGCTCGGCAGCCTTGGCGTGTTCTTGATTCCATGGCTATTCACCTACTGGACTGCTAGTCACAATACGACTTCCAGCTCTAATACCGCCTCCCAGCAGCACAAACACCGCTCGCTGCATCTCGACTAGCCCCTCACCTCACGACAGCGGCAACCCTCCCAATTCCGCGCTACTGTTCTCCCATCGCGCTACACTTAGCACCACATCCTTTCGAGCACGACAGATATGCATCGGGGATGCTGCAAAGCCCGCGATGCGCACCGGGAGGCGAAGCATCTTGGCAGCCACTACCCGCGATCCCGAGGCACCAGCGACGGCGATCGTGACCGGCTCGGAGCTGGTGACGATTGATCGGTGGCAGGCCCGCGCCTGGGAGCAGGCGATCACCGCGGCCTACCACCCGGACGACCCGCCCCCGCTGCATGGCTGGAACCCGACCGGCCAGCATGGCGCCCCGGTTGGCTACGACCTGGTCTTGGCGACCCCGCGGACGCTGAGCGCGGTGGGCTGGTGCTTCTTCAGCACCGACCGCGGCGTGTCGGATGACATCATGCGCGCCAACCACCAGGCAGCCCAGGAGGTGGCGGTCGAGTTGTCCGTGGCGATCCGGTCGGAGACCCCGGTCATGGTCAGCCACCTGTTCGACTCGGCCGGGCAGCCGTGGCTGCACGTGCATGTAGTCTTGGGCGCGCTGGCCCGCCCGGAGCGGCCAGGATGGTCAGGACCGCAGCGCCAGGAGGAGGTGTGGCGACCGCTCGACCCCGCGACCGTGGCGCGGATGGCGCAGCGGCTGATCTTCGGCTACCACCTACTCGTGCGGCGCGCCGTGACGGGCCTGATCCGCGAGCTTGGGCTGAACTGGCAGCGGCTCGCGGAGGACGGCTCCTGTGAGGTGTGGGGGCTGACGGCGCCGATGCTGGAGTGCATCAGCCTGCCGGCCCGGCCGCTTGGCGAAATCCACGCCTGCCAGGTCGAATAGGGAGCGAGCGTGGCGGCGGATCTGCACAAGCTCGCGGCCGGGCGCCAGCACTACTACACCCGCGAGATCGCCAAGAACCGCGAGGAGTACCTGTCCGGCCACGGCGAGTCACCAGGCGAGTTCCACGGCGGCAGCGCCCGCGCGCTCGGCCTCCAGGGCGAATGCTCGGCCGAGGCGTTCCAGCGGCTGTTCGCCTGGCAAGACCCCAGGACCGGCGAGCAGCTCGGCCGCGCGCCCCGGCAGGACGCGATGCCGGCGTGGGACTTGGTGTTGCGGCCACACAAGGACGTGTCGGTGCTGTATGCCCTCGGGGATGAGGCCACCGGCCGGCATGTCGCCGAGGCGCATCAGGCGGGCGTCCGTGCCGCCGTCGCCTACCTCGACGAGCAGGTCGGAACCCGCACGGGCCGCCATGGTGCGGAGCATGTGCGGGGTGAGGGGCTGTTGGCGGTTGGGTTCACCCACCGCACCAGCCGGGCCGGCGATCCGCTGCTGCACACCCACCTGATCATCACCAACCGCACCCAAGGGCCGGATGGGCAGTGGCGGACGTTGGACTCCCGTGACCTGCTCAACCACCGGGCCACCGCCGACACCATGTACCGCGCCGCCTACCAGGCCGAGCTGACTCGCACCCTCGGTGTCCGGTGGGAGGAACCTGACCGGTGGGGCAACCGCGCCATGGTCGGGATGCCGGAGGAGGTGCGGCGGGGGTTCTCCAAGCGCCATGAGCAGATCACCGCCGAGCTCCAGCGCCAGGAGGCGCAGGGCAAGCACCGCACCGCCAAGCTGGTGCAGACGGTGGTGCATTCCACCCGGCCGCCGAAGTCCCACGAGACCCCCGAGACCCTGTATGGGCGCTGGCAGCAGGAGGCCCGCGCGCTCGGCTACGAGCCCGACCGTCTCGTGCGGGAGGTCACCGGACGGGAGCGGCCCCGCGAGCGGGACCCGGCAGGACAGCCGGGCGGGACAGCGGGACACCCGGAGCGCTCGGGCGGGACGCCGGCAGGACTGGCCGAGGTGCTCATGACAACGGCGGGACTGCCCGAGCGGACCATCAGCGGGATGTTCGATCGGCTCGCCAACCCCGAGGGGCTCACCTCGCAGGCGTCCACGTTCACCCGCCCACAGGTGCTGTGCGCCGTGGGCAGGGAGCTGCCCGCCGAGGTGGCCGGCACGGTCGGCCCGGCCGAGCTGGAGGCCCTGGCCGATCGCTTCCTCGCAGAGCGCGCGGTCAGCGTGATGGGCGAGCACGCCATCGGAGAGCGCCACTACGCCACCCCGGAGCTGCTGGCGGTCGAGCAACGGCTGATCGACGCCGCGGTCAGCCGCACCAGCGAGCAGACGGGCACATGCTCCCACGACACCCTCCGGGACACGCTGGCGGCCCACCCGACCATCGGGCCGGACCAGGTCGCGATGGTGCGGGACATCACCCAGGGCGGGCAGGGGGTCTCGGCGGTGGTGGGCAAGGCCGGCACCGGCAAGACCTACGCCCTTGGGGTGGCCCGCCACGCTTGGCAGCTCGACGGCTACCGCGTCCTCGGCGCGGCACCGACCGGGATTGCCACGGTCTGTCTGGACGCTGAGGGGTTCGAGCACTCCCGCACGGTGGACTCGCTGCTTGGCGAGCTGGACCAGGAGCGCGCCGGCCGCGGGCGACGCCGATCGCCCGGGCGACAACCAAATTTGACACGTAAGCGTCAACCGTCCGGGCGGGATCGTGCGCAGGGCGGCCAGGACGAGCGCGTGTTGGACGCCAGGTCCGTGCTGGTGGTGGACGAGGCGGGGATGCTCGGCTCGCGCAAGCTCGCCCGTCTGCTCGACTACGCCCAGGACGCCGGCAGCAAGGTCGTGCTTGTGGGCGATGACAAGCAGCTCGCCTCGATCGAGGCAGGCGGCGGCTTCCGTGGGCTGCGTCTGCGGCTTGGCGCCAGCAGCCTCACCGAGAACCGCCGGCAGGCCGAGCCGTGGGAGCGCGAGGCGGTCGAGCACCTGCGCGAGGGAGACATCGACGCCGCCCTTGGGGCCTACCGGGAGCATGACCGGCTGGTCGCCACCGAGACGCCAGGCCAGCTCAAGGAGACGATGCTCGGGGATTGGTGGCACTCGTTCCAGCAGGGCAACCGCGTGGTGATCCTGGCCTACCGCCGCGACGAGGTGGACCAGTTCAACACCGCCTGCCAGCAGCTCCGCGACGCCCGCGGCCAGCTCGGACCCGAGCGGCTCCAGGTCCGCGATCGCAGCTTCGCCGTGGGCGATCAGGTCGTGTGCGGCAAGAACGCGCTCCAGGCCCTCGGACTCGCCAACGCCAGCCGCGGCCAGGTCGTCGCGGTCGACCTGGAGCAGCGCTCCATGACGCTCAAGCTCGAGGACGGCCGCGACGTGACCCTGCCAAGGGAGTACCTGGACCAGCGGCCCGCCCAGTGGCTGCGCGGCAACCCCGAGCGGCGCACCGTGGACCTCGCGTACGCGAGCACCGGCCACAAGTCGCAGGGCATGACCCGCGATGAGGCGCTGGTGCGTGTCACCAGCAGCGAGGACCGCCAATGGCTGCACGTCGCCGGCAGCCGCGGGATCGGCAAGACCACCTTCTACAGCGTGGTCAGCCCCGAGCCCGCCATCCGCGACCACGACCCGGAGCGGGAGGCCCTGGACGTGCCGGCCGCCGACCGCACCCCCAAGGACCAGGCCGACCAGCTCGCCACAGTGGCACGGCGAGACCGCAGCAAGCGGCTCGCCGCCGACACCACCGCACCCGTAGACGGGCGAAGCATGAGTAAGCACGATCTGCGCGCCGAACTCACCCGACTCGCCCGCATGATCGACGCCGCACCGCGCGACCAGTCGCGGTTGCTGGACTTTGCGACCAAGCAGCGAGAGCAGGACGAGCATCGGCTTGTGGAGGCGACCGGCCGCCGGCAGCAGGCACGTGATCTGGTCGCCAGCCTGGAGCGTGGCCCGGCGCGGTTCCTGTGGCGAGGCGATCTCGCCCATGGACGGGAGCAGGCCGAGCAGGCGGAGGAGGTCTACCAGGTCGCCCGGCAGCAGGCCGACCGTGCCGCCGACCGCGAACGCCAGGCCCGCCAAGCCCAGCAGCAGCACCAGGCGCACCAGGAGGCCAACCCTGACCTGCTCGACCGGCAGCGCGAACTGCTGCGCGTGCAGGGATGGCGCAACCGCGCCGAGGCCCGCGCGGTCGAGCTGGAGCAGCCCAGATGGTCCCGCGACCTCGGCCAACGGCCAGCCACGGTCAAGGGTGGCCGGGCCTGGGACCGGGCGGTTGAGCAGACGGTTGAGTACCGGCAGCGCTGGAAGGTCGATGATGCTGAGCGGGCGCTCGGCCCGGAGCCGCACGGCAAGAACGTGGCGCTGGAGCAGCGCCACGCCTGGCGGCATGCCGAGCGCGCAATTGGTCGCACCCGCGACCTGACCGCCGACCACACCGAACGACCCGACCGCACGGACGCGACTGGTCGCCACCACAGCGACCCTCGGAGCGAACGCGGGCGACCAGACCACAGCGACCGCGACCGCGAGCGCGCCATGTAGGTGGTGGTCGCGCGTCCACCGACCGCGACCACCACGACCACAAGAGCGACCATCCAGCAGTTCGCGAGCGGCCAGACCACAGCGACCATGACCGCGCCATCGGCAGGGGCCCGGATCACGCCGCTATGGCCCGTTGGCTGCGGTGTCCTCCCCAGCAACGGTGATGCCGGCCGCGCGCCAGTCGAACTCCTCAGGCCAGACGGTACGTTCGTCAGCCAACGCCCCCTCCAGGTGCGCGCCGCGAAGCTCCGCCCCCTCCAGGGACGCTCCCTCCAGGTGCGCGTCGAGGAGGTTCGCCTCCTCCAGGTGCGCGTAGCCGAGGTTCGCCTCCTCCAGGTGCACGTCGCCGAGGGTCGCCCCCTCCAGGTGCGCGTCGAGGAGGGTCGCCCCCTCCAGGTGCGCGTCGGGGAGGGTCGCCCCCTCCAGGTGCGCGCCGGGGAGGAACGCCCCCTCCAGGTGCACGTCGCCGAGGTACGCCCCCTCCAGGTGCGCGTCCCAGAGGCTCGCCCGCTCCAGGTGCGCGCGGACGAGGTTCGCGTGCCGCAGATCGACCGCATGCAGGTCGAGTCGGTCGCGCTGGTCCTGCGCAGCCCGCGCGAAGCCGCCACGGCCAAGCACCGTCAGGCACGCCTGCACGTCCGCGGCTCGGACCTGCAACTCGGGCACCTCGTCGATTGGCGCGGCGCCGACGTACTGGCCGGGCAGGCGCGGCGGCCACGGGGCGTGGCTGCGGACGAACGCGGTCAGCACCTCCCCGATCGTGGCGCGGTCGGCGGAGGAGTCACGGGCGATCCGCTCCAGCGCGTAGATCCCGCCGAGCCGCACGTCGAGCTGGGTGTGGCCGAGTTGGTCGATCGCGCGGGTGAACCGCTCGGTGATCTGCCCCTGCTGGGCGATCTGGAGCTGCTCGCGGACGCGCTCATCGCTGCGCTGAGCCTGTTGGCGGGCGAGTTCGAGCTGCTCGAGGCCGATGCGGACCTGCCGGTAGGTGAAGTACGCACCCACCAGCAAGACGACGCCACCAAGCCCTTGCAGCAGGGTCGTGCGGACCGCGTTTTGCGCCTTCAACCCCTCAAGTGACCGGTCATGCACGAACCAGGGTGGTGCCGCCACCAGCACCACCCACAGCACGCCAAGGACTCCAGCGACCCCCGCGACGACTGGCAGCAAACCAGCACGCCACACGGCTGCCCATGCACGCCTCATGGGCGAATCGTCGCACCTGCACAGACCACAACCAACCCGGCAGGCTCAACAGTCCACGAGTCAATCTCAAGTGGCTCCAAGGACGAGGGGACGCCGCCCGCAGCGGCCGGGTAGCCTGGTGTCCCGAGTGTCGAACCCGAGGAGCCCAGCAGGTGCGGCGGCTTGGCCCCAACGCCTACGGCGAGCAGCTCCAGCCCGGCCGGGTCAGCGATTGCTACCTCGGCATCCTGCTGGAGCAGCCGCTCGCCGAGATCGCCCCCGAGCCGGGCCGCGTGCTCGTGGTCGCCCCGGCCGCCCTGCTGCACGAGCAGATCCCGCAACCGGACGGCCAGGTGCTGTACGACCTGCTGACCGGCCATCCCGACCGGGCGCCGCGGGACCTGGTGTTCCTGGCCGACCTCACCGCCGAGCTGCGCGCCTGGCCACAGCAGACCTGGACCGCAGTCGGGATCAGCCCCGAGGTGGCCCTGCTGGCGGTGGTGGACTGTTGGCGCGCCGGCCGGATCAAGGGGCTGGAGGTTGGCGGGTTGAGCGTCGAGGAGGCCCGCGCGCTCGGCCGGCCCGCGATGACCTACGTCCGCGAGCAACTCCGCGGCCGGCTCGCTCGTGAGGTCAGCCGACAGTACCTGCGCTGGCTGCACCCGACCAGCCGCCGGCCCGGCGAGAGCTTCCTGTAGCCGACGACCTTCACTGCCGGAGGCCGAGACAGCAGACAGGCCCCGACACGAGAGGCCGGGGCCTGCCAGGAGTCAAGGATGCTCAGCGTTCGTCGCGGTAGGGATGGTGGGGGCGGCTGGACCGCTCCGCCCGCTCGGTGCGAGCACGGGCCTGCCGCTCGGTACGCTCGGTCTGTTGCTGTGCCGGACGGCTGGCCCGCTCGGCAACCAGCTGCTGGGCGCGTTCGGCACGGCGTTGCACGGTGCGGTGGCGGACGCTGGCGCAGTGGGCGCGGCTTTCGCGGTTCATGTCGGCCACGACCCCGAAGCCGAGGGTCTCGATCTCCTCGGCGCGGCGCAGCCGCACCGCTGGAGTGCCGGTGTGCCCGCGGGCTTGTGGCACGGTACCGGGGTTGAGCTGGGCGAACACCGGGTCCAGTTCCGGCGCGGTAGGCCGCTGGCCGCCACGCCGTGCGAGCTGGACGGTGCTTTTTCGCTGGTTGACCACGGCGGGGTTGGGGGTGGGCGTGCCGAGCTGGTGGCGCTGGAACGCCTTGCGCAGCGACGGCCAGGTGGTGCCGAGCTGGGCTGCGGCGGCGTTGATGCTGCCCAGTTCCTCCACGAGGCGAAAGGCGCGCTCGGCCTGGTCGCGGTCGGCCAGGAACCGGCTCGGTGGGTTTGTCGGCTTGCGCTCGGGTTGAGGCAGGTTCCAGTGCGCCCATGCGTTCTTTAGGGTGTCGCGGCTGACGCCCAGCTCCTGGGCGGCTTTGCGCAGTCCGACTCGGCTTGCCAGCTCGTGCGCACGCTCGGCCACCTCGCGGTGCTGCCGGTAGGCGCTGGGCTCGGGGAACCGGGTGGGCCGCAGATGGCCACGCTCGGTCGGGATGGTGCCGCCGAAGATGCCGTGGTCGGTGTCTTGGGAGTCGGCACCACGCACGGCCAGCTCCCGGCAGGGGTCTTGGACCTGGCAGGTGGCGCAGATCGCCTTGGCCTCGCTGGCCTTGCGGCCCTCCCCGGTTTCGGGGAAGAACCGGTCGGTTGGCATGCCCTTGCAGGCGGCCTCGTCCATCCAGCCCAGCCGGCCCTCGCTCGGGACCAGCAGCACCCGCTGTTCCTGGGTGGGCTGCTGGTCGGCGGCTTGGCGCTGCTGGGTGCGCAGCGGTCCCAGCACCTGGCGGACACGCCCCTCGCGGACCCCAAGCATCCGGGCGACCGCCGGGGCCTCCAGATGCTGGCCGCCCTCGTGCTCGACCACCCGCCAGAGCTGGGTAATGCGCTCGGTGTTGGTCAGCTCCCCGCCCCGCAGCGCCGCCAGGGTCTGCGCGGCGTAGGCGCGGCCGACGCCGACCTCGCGGGCAACCTTGGCCGGATCGAGGTGCTCGCCGTGGCCCACCTCGCGGGTCCGCCACACCTGCTCAATGCGCTCCAGGTGCCCGCCCATCGGCTGAGCGGCCGGCTCGGCGTCCGGACGGCCACCGCCGGCGAAGGCGGCCTGCAACTCCGCGAGCTGGTCCGGGGTTGGCTGGCCGTGGCTGGCCGGCTTGGTGCGCAGCGCAGCAAGCCGCGGATCGCCCGACCGGGCGGCCCGCAGGGTGTGCAGCCACTGCCGCGCGGTCCGGGTGGTGGTGCCGACCTCGTAGGCGACTGCGGCCGGGTCCAGCGGCGTGCCGCCGCGTAGCTCGCCGACCAGGTAGGCGTCGGTGATCCGGTCGCGGACCAGCCGCCCGCGCAGCTCCGACAGCCCAGGATCGCGCTGGCGCTGGGCGCGCAGCACGCGGACCAGGTCAGTGGCCAGCCGGGGGGTGACGCTGACCTCGGCGGCCAGCGCGGCGGGGTCCACCTGGTGGCCGCCGTCGACCTCACGCGCCAGCCAGGTGTAGGCCACGCGCTCCCACGCCGGCCGCGGGTCGGTGGACGGCGTGTTCTCGGTGCTGCCTGGCTGCGAGGCGACCGGCTGGCCGGATGCGGCGGGTCGGTGGGTCATCGCCGGTTCGCCTCCTTCCGCACGGCCCGTGGCCGACCACGACCGGCAAGCCAGTAGTTGAGCCGCTCGGTCCGTGATGGCTGCGGGGTTCGTGCCTGCTCGGCGCGCTGGCGGGCACGCATGGTGGCGTGTTCGCGGCGCTGCTCGGCACGGTCCAGCTGCCGCTCGGCCTTGTCTTCCAGCCGCTGACGCCGTCTGCGCTCGCCAGGGGTGTAGAACGGCCGCAGCCGCACGGGGGTTGGGCGCAGGTGCCCGTACAGCAGCACGCCCTCACCCGGCCGCAACCGGCGCAGGTCCTCGACCGGCAGCAGCGGCCGGTACAGGCTGGACTCGTTCAGCGACTGGCGGCCGTCGGAGCCCATCGAGCGGGACTGCTCGACCTGCTGGCGATCGCCGATCAGCCGCGAGCCCAACTCCAACGCGGACAGGTCCGCCAGGCCAGACAGGAACACCTTGGCGCGGTGGTTGTTGAGGATGGTCGAGGCTTTGGCGCCGTAGCGGGCCTCCAGCTGGCTCTTGTCATGCCACACGGTCACCAGCTGGATACCCTGCCCTCTGGCGGTGGTGGCCAGCACGTCCAACTCCGACAGCGCCGCGCAGTTGCCGGCCTCGTCCAAGAACAACCCGAGTCGCGGGTTGAGCATCCCATCTGGGTTCTTGGCGGCCCGCTCCTGCGCGGCGGCGACGACCTGCTGGGTGATGGTCTCGAACAGCGGGCGCAGCAGCCGCTGCTGGTGGGCGGGGGCGTACAGGTAGATGGTGTTGTCACCCTGGAGGAAGTAGTCGACGTCGAGGTTGTGGCCCTCGGTCCACGCGGCGACCTGCTCGTTGCCGTAGACGTGCAAGACCTCCTCGGCGGTCGCATACAGCGAGTCCCGTGCCCGCTCACCGCGAGACTGTGAGGAGTTCCACCCGTCCAACGCCGCCTGGACGCCGGTTGCCTCGAGGATCTGGGTGACCTGGTCGTCCTCGCGGGCGTCCAGCCAGTGCAGCACGTCACGCATCGCCAGGCCCTTGACCGCGGCGGCGTGCAGCATCGGCGCGAGGAACTTGACGCCCATCGTCTTCCAGAACCGGTGCTCGGGACGCTGTTCCTCGGTGGGGGTCTGCTCGATCGCGTTGGCGAGCATCACCGCCATCTGCTGTGCGCCGAGCCAGGTCCCGCAGGACGCCAGTGGGGTCCACTGCGCCACGACCTCGCCCGAGGCGCCGAGCGGGTCGATGATGGTGACCTCGCCCTTGCGGGCACGCTGCGCCATCGTGGCCCTGAGCACGTCGGGTTTGACGCTGGTTGCGAGCAGGGGGCCTTGCCAGTCGAGGATGCCGGGCACCAGCAGCCCGCTGGTCTTGAAGCTGCCGGTCGGGCCGAAGACCAGGACCGAATGGCAATCCTCGCTGGCGAGCAGCCGTCCGCCGACCGCGAGGCCGGCAAGGCGGCTGGTCCGCCCGACGATCACCCGGCCGGACTGGGGGCGGCGGACGAACAGCATGCGCAGCTCCCGCCCGCCGGCCCACACCGAACCCTGCCGGTTGCGGCGCTTGTGCTCGCGGCCTGGCCGGTGGCCGGGCGCGCGGCCCGGCAGATACTGCGTGACCAGCCGCACGATGGTCGCCATCCCGCCAGCCAACCCACCGACCACAGCGGCGGCACAGGCGTACAGGCCAACCGGGCCGGGCAGCGCCTCCCGCACGTCGGCGGGCCACGCCATTGCCGGGTCGCTGAGCGTGCCGGGGAGATGCCACATGACCGCGGCCACGTCGGCGGGAGACAGGTGCATCCAGGTGTGCCCGAACAGCAGGCCCGCAAGCTGGCCCGAGAGCCACACCAGCAGCCCGGCCATCCCGGCCGCCGCGAGGCCCCAGCCGATCAGCCGCTGTTCGGTCTCGCCCATGCCCGGCTCGGGGACGTGCCGCCCGTTGGGAGGCACCGAAGGCCACGGGTCACGCCACATCCGGGCCACCCCCTGACGTGATGTCGTCACCGTCCAGGAAGCGATGGAGTTGCTTGCGCGAGACTCGCCACTGCCCACGGACCTTCCGACCGGGCAGCCTGCCTTCCTTGAGACCTCGGTAGTACGACCACACCGACACCCGAGCGAGCCGTGCTGCCTCGGCAACGGTGTAGATCAAGACGTCGCCGTCTTGTTCGGCGATGGCGTTTGCGATCGGCTTTGCGGCCGACACGCTACGATCTCCCTGCACGCGGAGCCTCCAAACTCTCGTGCCTGGCCCCGGCGGGGAACGGTGCGCCTACACCGCTCCATCAACCGCCGGGGCTTTGCTGCCTGCCCTTTCTGCCGACCGACCTCCTTTGCTCCAACCCCCACGGTGAATAGGACCACTCTGCCATACGTATGGCTAGGCATCAAGGTGCTACACCAGTGAGAACCCGTCAGGAACGGCCACCGATAGGCAACTGACGGCATCAAGGACACCAGGGGTTCATGCAGATCAGAAGGTCCGCCAACCAGTCCCGTTGGCAGTCCCCTTACCAGTCCGCTGCAACTTGGTCGCAGTGGCGGGTTAGCATTAGGGCGAACGCCTCAGAACAACGGGATCGGATATGACGCCTGTTCAGGGCTACACTCCCAATCTCCGCCTTCAGCAACACCGCGCGCGACTCAATCTCAGCCAAGAGGAAGTTGCCGGGGAGCTTGCTAAGCTCGCTTGGGTTCACTGCGAGATCAAGGTGGGCGTCAACGCCGACATGGTCGGCAAGTGGGAACGTGGCGAGAAGCGGCCCAGCAAGCTCTACCGAGAACTCTTGTGCCAGCTCTACAAGACCACTTCCGAGGGACTGGGCTTCCGTCCTATGAACCGACGCACGTTCCTTTGGTCAGCGGCAACGGTCAGCGCCGCGACGCTCGCCCTGCCCGGCCACACATCACGGCGCGTAGATCCAGAGGCTGCGGCCCTTCTGCGCAACATCCGGGTCGAGTACGCCCGAGCAGACAATCTTCTTGGCCCCACGCATCTTCTCGACCTCATGTCGCTGCACCTCGACTTCATTGGTGAGTTGATTGCAGCAGCCTCCGGTGATATCCGAACTGAGCTATTAGCGGTCAGAGCGAAGTATGCGGAGTTCGCGGGCTGGCTTTACCAGGACGCTGGTAACGTGCGAGCGGCTGACTACTGGTCAGATCGAGCGCTGGAGTGGGCAACAGCGGCCGAGAACCACTTCCTGACCTCGTATGTACTGATGCGCAAGAGCAACCAGGCGTCGGGTGTTGGTGATGCTGTCCGCACCCTCGATCTTGCGCACGCGGCACTTCACAAGCCGGATCGATTGACACCCCGCGTTCGCGCGCTGGCCTTGCGACAGGAAGCCCATGGCTACGCGCTGGCCGGAGATGCGACCGGATGCGCGCGGGCGCTCGAAGCAGCAGCAGAGCAGGCAGCCTTGAACGAAGACCATGGTGACGAGGAACGCATCGAGACCGGGTACTGCACGCCCGCCTACGTGGAGATGGAAGCAGCCGATTGTTGGATGACGCTCGGACGACCAGACAAGGCGATCGCCATCTTTGAGAACGGACTGGCAGCTTGGCCGTCTAACTATCAGCGGGACCGTGGCGTACATCTCGCCAGGCTCGCTGTTGCACACGCCGCTAACCGTGAACCCGAGCAAGCATGCGCTGTCGCTCGGGAAGCACTGACGATCGCCGTCAGCACCGGCTCTGGAAGAGCGATCACTGAACTCAGACGAGCTGTTGGGCGGCTTGCGCGGTGCAACTTACCAGCAGTCGCGGAGCTGCGCGAAGTGCTCGCCGTCCTACCTTGATCGGCTCTCTGCTGACGATGTGGCACCCTGACGACATGGACGGCTTCATCACCACGGCGACTGCTCGTGACGAGCAGAATCGCGCGGCGCGTGTCGCTGTGCTTCCAGTGGGTAGCTTCGAGCAACACGGCGATTATCTTCCGCTCATCACCGACACAGTCGTAGCGTGCGCCATCGCCGAGCGGATCGCGGCAGAGTACGGTCTGTTCCTGCTCCCGCCAGTGACGGTTTCGTGCTCCCATGAGCACGCCGGTTTTGCCGGAACCGTCAGCATTAGCACTCGCACACTGATCGCGGTGGTGATCGACGTCGCCGACTCTCTGCGAGCATCGGGCGTCGACCGGCTAACCATCGTCAACGGACACGGCGGAAACTACGTCCTGGCCAACGTCGTCCAGGAAGCCAACACGGCCGGCCCTCGGATGACGCTATTCCCGAACGTGCAGGACTGGAAAGCCGCACGCACCGCGGCCGGGCTCCGCTCCAGCACCAGCGATGACATGCACGCTGGGGAAGCCGAAGTGTCGATGCTCCTGCACACCCACCCCGAGTGGGTACGGGATGGCTATCAGCATGCCGACTGGCAGGCGAACCCGAGGCCGCATCTGCTCATGACCGGCATGCGCGGCTACACCGACTCAGGCGTTATCGGCCTGCCCTCCCTGGCGACTGCCGAGAAGGGACGGGCAATCCTCGATAGCCTGACACGATCATTCAAGGACCACCTCGAAATCCTGTCTTGACCTCCGCCTAAGCGGTGGCGCCTCTCCGAGTCCGGCGCCTCCATCGCTGTTCGCTTCTCGGCTGTGCGCACGCTGGCCGAGCAACTCGCCGCGCCCGGTCGATGCCATGGGGCCACCACGCCAGGTGAGGACGAATGCGCTCACCATGCCGGAAGGTCCCGTGGATCGGTTATCGTGAAGGCGATGCCGAGCGAACGCAACGATGACAGCGGTAAGCGGCCGAAGAGGTCAGACCCGAGCGTCAGCCACCTGCGTTGGGTAGTAGATATCAGGGTGCCGTTCGTGCCGGGTTCGATCCGCGCGCGTGTCGACGGCGAACCCGTGGAGGTGGTCGAGGAGTCGACCGAGAGCCGCGTCCTCCTTCCGGGTGACCTCCCGGAAAGCGCGACGGTCCAACTCGACTACAACGCCACGGTCCTTCGGGCCGATCCCTTGCACACCAGGGTAATCGGCGATGTTGGACGGTGCATCTATTGTGGCTCATCTGACTCGCTTCAGCGGGAGCATGTGATTCCGCTTGCGCTCCAGGGGCACTTCGTCCTCGACCACGCGAGTTGTCGACGTTGCGCCGTGATCACTGGGCGGATGGAGCAACAGATGCTTCGTGGGTGGTTCCTGGCGCCGCGGACCACGTTGCAGTTGAAGACGCGACGCCCGAAGGAGCGGCCGACGGCTCTCCCGGTAATCGTGAGGCGAGCGGGCGTGGAGGAGGAGGCCTTGGTGCCTATCGACACCTACCCGAGCGCTCTCATCTTCCCGTTGTTCGCACCGCCGGTAGCTATTGTCGATCGGCCCGTTGTAGCGCTCCAAGTAACGGGTGGGCTGCGTCTTGTATTTGTTGGCCGAGTTCCTCGGCGGGTGCTGCCGCAAGAGCTGGAAGGTGATCAGATCCGCGTCGAGGTCAAGGGCGATCCATACGCGTTCGCCCAGATGATCGCCAAGATCGCCTGGGGATTTGCTGTTGCGGCCTGGGGCCTTGATGCGCTTGCCGACAGCCCGATTCCGGCCATGGTGCTCGGTGACCGAAAGGAGATCGGCCGGTGGTTCGGAAGTGCGCCTGATGAGTTACCGCCGACGAGCGAAGGTCTCCATGCTGTCATGGCCTGGGTCACCGAGGATGGGCGCAGGCTGGTCCGTGTGAAACTTTTCGGGCAGCTTGGGGGACCGGACTATGTTGTCATCGTCGCGAATCTGCCAATGTAATGATGCCCCAGCAGGTCGGCCCCGAGGCTCTCTGACAACCAGTACGGACAGCTATTGTCCACGATCCCCGGACACCGTAGATAGGCGGAGCTGGATGCAGGCAGAGCTAGCCCTTCCTCCTTCACCCTGAGCAACTCGCCGCGTGCGGTTGATGCCATGGGCCACCATGCCATCTAGACTCCAGGGCATCGGCAACCGAATCAAGGCGAACTCCCATGGATGCCCAGCAGTCGCGGTCCTACCACCGGACGACGATCTACCTCACCGAAGAACAGCACCAGTGGCTCACCCGGCTCGCCGCTCAAGCCAGGCTCGAAGGCTCCACCCTCTCCGCCAGCGACGTCATCCGTTACGCGTTGACCAGCGTGCAGGAGCGCCTGGCCGAGGCAGAGCTTCGCGAGGCGGTCATCAAGCATGTGCACAACGAGGCCAAGCTGTACCGTGGGCGCGCTCGGCGGGGACTTCCACCCGATTCCTCCTCGGACGCACCGAAGCCCTGACCAGCCATCGGGCATCCACGGTCAACGTCTCTGTCAACGAGAACCCTGCCGAACCATGCATATGCTTGCTTAGCCACATGCCACTTGACCAGCACCGTCACCGGGCCTGCCCCCTGCTGCACCCCGAGTCCAACGACTGAAAACCGCAAGGTCGGCGGTTCGATCCCGTCCCTGCCCACTCAAAGGTGCAGGTCAGACGGTATTTGATGTCCTGACCCTGATTTTTGCTCGCTCTGCTGGGCATTCCTTGGCCGCAAGGTCTACCC
>WNFV01009380.1_pt1 | contig 18027 bp, 19 predicted proteins | sample 5400101 | NCBI WGS metagenome assembly WNFV01 (sample SAMN13153361, study PRJNA577476) | soil metagenome | isolation source: 115 cm soil or saprolite under grassland replicate 1 | place: USA:California | collected 2016-06-15
GGCCTTGCGCTCGCGACGCTGCGGCAATCTGATCGATCTATTGGAGAACTAAAGCGCGCGCTCGAGCTCGATCCGCTTTCCATGATCATCAATGCCGACCTAAGCATCATCTATCTCTATGCCCGTCGCTACGACGCCGCCGAAGCACAGGCGCGCAAGACCTTGGAAATCGATTCGCGCTCATTTGTCGCGCACTATTATCTCGGCGCAGCGCTGCAACTAACGAGCCGCCTCAAAGAGGCGATCCCGGAATTTCAAAAAGCGGTCGAGCTAAACAACGATCCTTATTCCATCGCCATGCTCGCCCAGGCCTATGCCCGCAATGGACAAACGGATGAAGCGCGAAAACTTCTCGCGCACCTGAATGAAATGGCGAAGTCCGCAGAGGTTCCGGAGTACGCCCTGGCCATCGCTTACACCTCGTTAGGCGAAAAGGAACGCGCCATTGAAGCGCTCGAACACGGCTTTGCGGGAGGCAACAAAAGCTACTTGTTCCTCCTCCCGGGAGATCCATTCCTCGACGATCTTCACGGCGATCCGCGTTTCGAAGCGCTCGTGCAGAAGATTACTCACGGGAAATAATGAAGATCGATAACTTCTTCGCCGAGCTGAAACGGCGCAATGTTTACCGCGCAGCGGTGGCTTACGGGGTGGTGGCATGGTTCCTCACACAACTCACGACGCAGGTTTTCCCGTTTTTTGAAATTCCGAATTCCGCAGTGCGTTTTGTGGTCATTGCGCTCGCAGTCGGATTTCCGATCGCGATGCTACTCTCCTGGCTGTACGAACTCACCCCCGGAGGAATCGTGCGGACGGAAGATCTCGACCCGGTACAGGCGAGATCGGCTCAGCGCGCCACAGGACGAATCCTCGACTTCATCCTCATCGGGGTGTTGCTGCTGGTTATTGCAATGTTGGTCATTGGGCGACGCCCATTTTACAGCCAGACTGGCGAGTCGATCTCTCAGAAAAGTATCGCAGTGCTTCCCTTTGAAAATTTGAGCGAAGATAAAGCAAACGCGTTTTTCGCCGATGGCGTGCAGGATGAAGTCTTAACGGACCTAGCCAGAATCGCGGATTTGAAAGTGATCAGCCGCACGAGCGTGATGCAATACAAAACCGGGATCGCGCGCAATCTGCGCGAGATTGGCCAGCAACTCGGTGTGGCAAATGTGGTGGAAGGAAGCGTTCAGCGCTCGGGCAATCGCGTGCGCGTCAACGCGCAGCTGGTCGATGCACGCACCGATCGGCATTTATGGGGACAGACATATGACCGCGATCTCGCGGACGTGTTCGCTATTCAGAGTGAGATTGCAAAGACGATTGCCGATCAATTGCAGGCAAAGCTTTCACCAAGCGAAAAGAGCGCCATCGAACGTCCGCCGACGAACGACCTCGCCGCCTTCGATCTCTACACGCGCGCCAAAGACCTTCTTCTGACTGCGCCCGGGAGCAGTGCAGGGAAAGCGGATTACCTGCAGGCCATCGATCTGCTGAACCAGGCTGTCGCACGTGACCCATCGTTTTTCCAAGCCTATTGCCGGTTAGCACAAGCGCATGATGGGCTTTATAGCGCTGGCTACGACCATACATCCGCTCGCCTGGCATTGGCAGAAGCGGCCATTGAAGCCGCGTCTCGTCTGCGCCCGAATGCGGGGGAAACGCACCTGGCGCGTGCGCGAAATATTTATCAGGGATACCGCGATTATAATGGCGCTCTGGCTGAATTGGAGCTTGCGCGCCAGACTCTGCCCAATGATTCGCGCGTATTCGAGCTGACGGGTTACATTCAGAGGCGCCAGCCGGGACGCTACGAGGAGTCTACGCGAACCCTCGAGCGCGCCATTGAGCTCGATCCGCGTAACGTCGTAGTGCTGCACCAGATTGCCGCGTTTAATTATCGCCGTTTGCGGCGTTATGCTGACGCAAAATCGAGGTGGGATCGCTTGTTGGCCATTACGCCGGATGATGTCAGTGCCAAGGCAGAGCGCGCGATGGTGGACTTGGAATGGAAGGGCGACACCCGACCCTTGCATCTAATGATCGATTCAATTCGGGCCACAAATCCTGCTGCGGTACAGAGCATCGCCGAACGTTGGATTATTTGCGCACTGGCCGAACGGGACGCCGTTGCTGCGAACAATGCCTTGATCGCATTCGGCGAAAATCCAATCGCCTTAAGTAGCGAGAACGTGCGTTTTAATCGTCCATTCGCAGAAGGCGTTATTGCTCGTATGAACAACGACGATGCCAAAGCGCGATCTGCTTTCACTGCTGGCCGCGCGGAGCAGGAAAAAATCGTCCAAGGCCAACCAAATTACGGTCCCGCGCTGTGCGTCCTTGGTCTGATCGACGCTGGTCTTGGCCGGAAAGAGGAAGCGCTTCGCGAAGGCCGGCGCGCGGTCGAGCTTCTTCCCGTGGAAAAAGATGCGCCCGACGGCGCGGACATGGTCAAATATTTGGCGATGATCGCTGCGTGGATTGGTGACAAAAACTTCGCCTGCGAACAGCTTGCCATGGCCATCCGCGGCCCGAGCAGCCTCAGCTATGGGCAATTGAAACTGATGCCGTTCTGGGACCCGCTCCGTGGCGACCCGCGCTTCGAGAAAATCGTCGCCTCTCTCGCGCCGAAAGACGCGGCCAAATAAAATTCGGACAATGAATCCGAAGAGTTTTTTCGCCGAACTCAAGCGGCGCAACGTTTACAAAGTTGCGGTGGCCTACGCTGTGGTGGCGTGGCTGCTTATTCAGGCGGCCTCGATATTGTTCCCGACCTTCGACGCGCCTGCATGGGTGATGAAAGTCTTCGTCATCGTTATCGTCCTTTGTTTCCCCGTCGCGCTGGTTTTCTCCTGGGCTTTCGAGATGACTCCGGAAGGAATCAAACGGGAATCGGATATCGACCCCGGCAAATCAAGTACGGCGCGAACCGGTCGACGAATCGTTACCCTAACCGCAGTACTCGCTGTGATCGCCGCCGCGTTATTTATTTTTCAACTATTCCGCTCTAAAATTCTGACCACGACGACGAGCTCCGTCTCATCGATTGCCTCTACCATTTCTGCCAAAAGTGTCGCCGTCCTTCCGTTGGTTAACACCAGCGGCGATCCCTCCAATGAATATTTTTCCGATGGTCTTTCCGAAGAGCTGATTGCAGTGCTGGCCAAAATTCCCGATCTCAAAGTCATCGGACGCAGTTCATCTTTTTTATTCAAAGGAAAATCGGGTGATAGCGGCGCGATCGGGCAGAAACTGGGCGTCGCTCATTTAATAGAGGGCAGTGTCCGGAAACAGGGCGATCGGGTACGGATTGTGGCGGAATTAATCAATGCGGCCGACGGACGTTCGATCTGGTCGGAAACCTACGACCGCGAATTAAAGGACGTGTTTGCCGTCCAGGAGGAGATCGCGAAGGCGGTTGCGGAGCAAATGAAGGTAAGATTGTTAGGGGAGAAAACCCGCTCGGATGCCGTGCCGTCGAATCAAAATCCGGCCGCGCATAACGCAGTCTTGCAATCTGATTTTTATTTTCAACAGCAGACGGCCGAGAGCATCCAAAAGGCTATCAGCTTCGCGCAGGAAGCGGTACGCCTGGATCCCAATTATGCCCTCGCCTATGCCAAACTATCTCAGGCATGGCGCCAATACGGTGCCAGCTTCGCGACCGCCAATGCCGAGAAAGCGTACGAGGAAGCTCGCGTCGCCGCGGAAAAAGCTGCCTCTCTCGCACCCGACCTGGTCGAAGTGCGCAAGGCTATTGGATGGATAGCGATGACCCCAGCGCTTGATTTCCGCGCTGCGGAAAAGGAATTCCGGCGCGCCTTGGAATTGTCTCCCGGCGACGCTGGTGCAAAAAACGCATTGAGTTATTCACTCATGGCCCAGGGCCGGTTGGCCGAAGCGGAGCAAACTTGCCGGGAGGCGATTTTGTTAGACCCGCTTGTGACCATCCTTTGGTATAACCTGGGCAGACTGGCCGTGGCTGCCGGGCGGTACCAAGACGCGGAGGAAAGTTTCCGCAAAGGACTGGAAATCCAGCCGCACGCGGCGCGTTTTCACACTTACCTGGCTACGCTTGATATCTTGCAAAAGAACCCTACAGCTGCTTTGCCGCAGGCCCAACTCGAGCCAGATGGTTTTTGGCGCGAATACGCGCTAACTCTGGTCCAGCAAACGCAACTCGATCGCGCCGCGGCTGATACTGCTCTCAAGAATTTTTCCTCCAAATACGCGACCAATGGCGCTTACCAGATTGCCGTTATCCACGCTCTTCGCAAAGAACCAGATGAAATGTTCCGCTGGCTCGACAATGCTTACGCCACTCGCGATTCCGGTCTGACCCAGCTGGTAATAACACCTTTTGTTTTTGAATACCGCGACGACCCGCGCTTTGTCGCCTTGTGCCAAAAACTGGGCGCCCATTTGCCGGCCTCTCGCGAACGATGAACGAGAAACCTTCTTTCTTCGCCGAGCTGAAGCGGCGCAACGTTTACAAGGTTGCGGTCGCGTACGGCGTCGTCGCCTGGCTGCTGATGCAGGTTGCCAGCCAGATTTTCCCATTTTTCGAAATCCCCAATTGGGTTGTGCGCCTTGTAGTTCTCCTCCTGATCATCGGCTTTCCGGTCGCGCTGATTATCGCGTGGGCGTTTGAGCTAACGCCTGAAGGAATCAAGCGGACCGAAGCTGCCGACGCGGCAGGGCAACGTTCGCGCGGCGGACTCTGGATTGCGGTGATATTGATTGGTGCCGCACTTTCCATCGGTTTATTTTTCCTCGGCCGCTACACCGCGCACAACAAGCAGAGCGGTCCTGGAGAGCTGCCAAACAAATCGATCGCCGTGCTGCCGTTTGTCGATCTTAGCCAGACGCACGATCAGGAATATTTTTGCGATGGGATCAGCGAAGAAATTCTCGATGCGCTGTCAAAGGTCGAGGGATTGCGTGTCGTCGCGCGCACTTCTTCATTTTCATTCAAAGGGAAAAATGTAGATGTGGCGGAGATTGGCCAGAAACTGAACGTGCAAAATGTTCTCGAAGGCAGTCTGCGCCGCGAAGGGAATCGCATTCGCATCACAGCGCAATTGGTCAACGCGCGTGATGGTTTTCACATTTGGTCCGATACATTCGAGCGCGAATTGCAGGGTGTGTTTGCCGTTCAAGATGAGATCACACGTTCTATTGTGAGTGCGTTAAAAATCAAGCTGGCGGTCGCGCCGCCGGCACACCCGCAGCAAAATATCGAAGCTTATGATCTCTACTTACAAGGGCTCTATCTCTCGAACAAGAGCGACGAGGAAAGCTTGCGAAAAAGCCTTACTCTTTTTCAGAGAGCGCTGGACATAGATCCAAATTTCGCGCGGGCTTGGACTGGTATCGCGAAAGCCTGGCTCTGGCTGGGGGATGCGTACGTAAGACCGCTCGAGGCCTACCCAAAGGCGAAGGAAGCGGCATCGAAAGCGCTGGCCCTGGATGAACACGATGCCGATGCACATTGCTACCTCGGCGAGACGAAACGAATATTAGACCGCGATCTCTCCGGCGAAGAAGAGGAGTTGAAGCGCGCCCTCCAGATCGACCCTAACTCAGCCATCGCTCATTTCTTTCTCGCTGTCGCTGTCCACGGTTCACGGGGAGAGTGGGAGAGAGCCGTGGCAGAGATACGGGAAGCGGAAAAGCTCGACCCGCTTTCGCCGACAATCTGCAGCTTTGCGGTTGGTATATATCTCGCCGCTGACCGCATGGACGATGCGATCGACGCGGGGAAGCGTACGCTTCGGATCGATCCGAACTACGTTTATTTTGATCCAGCGCTGGCCGACGCTTACCGCGAAAAAGGTGATTTCAAAGAGGCGATCGCACTTTATGAAAAAGCTCAGGCCGCAAGGCAGTTCCCCAGCGTCGGGCTGGCGATTACTTATGCAAAAATGGGGCGGCGAGAAGACGCGCGCCGTATTCTCGATCAGCTAATAGAGAAATCGCGCCGGCAATATGTCGCGGCAGATTTGATCGCTGCCGTTTACACAGCCCTCGGCGAAAAAGACGAAGCATTTCGCTGGCTCGACCGCGCGTTCAATGAGCATTCCGCGCCAGCATACAGCTTTTTGTTTCATCCCGAGTATCGAGCGCTTCGTTCCGATCCGCGTTTCGCCGATCTTTTGCGTCGAATCGGCGTCGATCCTGCTAAAGTGCTGAATCGGCCGAAAAATCCGTGAGCCCGAAGAACTTCTTCGCCCAACTCAAGCGGCGCAATGTTTACAAAGTGGCGATTGCTTATGGCGTTGTGGCGTGGCTCCTCATGCAGATCGCCAGTCAGATTTTTCCATTTTTCGAAATCCCCAATTGGGCGGTGCGCCTGGTAATCCTTCTCCTCATCATCGGGTTTCCGATCGCGGTGATCATTGCATGGGCATTTGAGCTGACACCGGAAGGTTTGAAACGAACGGAAGTAGCCGATGCAGCGCCGCCGCCGCGCTCGCCGCATCGCGCATGGATTTATGTCGTTGTTATCGGCGGAACGATCTCGATCGCGCTGTTTTTCTTGGGCCGCTACACTGCTGGAAATAAAACAACCGCAGCCTCAACTGACGGCATTTCAAACAAATCGGTCGCCGTCCTGCCGTTTGAAAACCGGAGCGAGGACAAAGCCAACGCTTATTTTGCCGACGGTATCCAAGACGAAATTCTGACCCGCTTATCGCGCTGCTGTCATCCGTCGATGCGCGCGGCTACATCGCAGCAGCTCTTCAGCCAACGGTCGCTCTCCGTGAAGAGGCGCGGCAGGCAGCCGAAACCGCGATCACTCTTCAGCCCAATCTGGGCGAGGCCGTATGGGCCAAGGGATATTACCACTACTCCTGCCTGAAGGATTACGACACAGCAGTGCGTTATTTTGAGCAGGCACGTCAGCTCCTGCCTAATAGCAGCCGGATTCCTGAATCGCTGGCCTATGTCGCTCGGAGGCGAGGCCAGTGGGACCGCAGTGAGTCGTACTTCAACGAAGCCGAGCGGCTCGACCCGCGCAACGTGAACCTACTCGGTCAGCACGCGGTTTCCTATCAGTATCTGCGTCGTTTTCCCGAAGCACTGCGAAAGCTTGATCAGGTTCTCGATATTACACCGGACGATGTCGACATCATTGCGGGAAAAGCAGCTATCGCACAAGCCGAAGGCGATCTGCCGCGGGCCTCGGCGCTTCTCGCTCCGCTCCACCCGGCCGCCGACGTCAGGCCATCCTGGAGCGTCGTCCTACACAAATCATCCCTCGATTAAAAGAGATATTGGCCAAGCCTGACCCAGCGTTGGGTTACCTCAATAGTGAACTGCGCTTTTGGTTAGCCTGGGCCCAGGAAGTGGCCGGCGACCATGCCGCCGCCCAGGAAAGCTGGCGACAGGCGCGCAGCGAGCTGGAACCTTTTCTCAAAGAACAGCCCGAAAATTCGGTGCTGATTGGTGATCTCGCACTGACCAATATGGGCTTCGGTGACAAAGTTGCTGCGTTGGCTCTGTCGGAACGCGCGATCGCCACGATGCCGATCGAGAAAGACGCGGTTTCTGGTTCCCGACCGCTCGAGATCCTTGCCCGAGTGGCTGCGCAGATGGGTGAACCCGATCGCGCCATTGCCGCTTTACAGAAAATACTCTCTAGGCCGTGTTATGGGGCTTTGGCCGAAAACGCGCCGCTCACTCCTGCGCTGCTCCGTCTCGATCCAATGTTCGATCCGCTCCGGAACGATCGGCGCTTCCAGAAACTCTGCGAAGAGAAACCAAAGTGACCTCGCGCAACTTTTTCTCCGAGCTGAAGCGGCGCAAGGTTTATGACGCCAGTTGGAATACGCCGGTGAAACTCGAGGGAAAGCTATGAGTGGCGCTTCAGATGATAACTTAACACCCACTGACTCTGCCACGGCATCGCGGCGACATGGTTTCGACTGGCCTCACGCGTTGGTCGAACTCGCGACAGTTGTCGTCGGCATCTTGATCGCCCTGGCTATCAACAACTGGGCCCAGGCACGTCACGATGCGGTGCTGGAAGCTCGTTATCTGGACCGGCTCCTTTCCGACAGCGCGGAGAACGCGACCATGCTTCAGGAGAGGATTAATCTGCATACCCAGCGCGCCGCTACGCTGGCTCATCTAACCAATTGGCTGACTAATGGAACCCAACCTCCGACTAATGACGAAGTCTCGAGTGTTCTCTGCCGCTGGTTCATGCAGCCGGCTCTGCGCCTTCGCCGCGAAACCTATGCCGAACTGGTGAGCACCGGTAATCTCTCCCTGCTCCGTGACGTGCCGCTGCGCGGGCTGCTCGAGCAAGCCGAGACCAGACACGAAGAAGCGCTCCGGCTCGACCGGTTTCTCGATACTCTTCAGCGGGTAACAGAACCGTTGAATCAATACCGTCACTGGCAAATCGATCCGAATTCTCGTTTTGAGGTTGGCTGCCGTTTTGATCTTGATGGCATGCGCTCCGACCCTGCCATCCCTTCGATCCTCGCCCAGCTCTACCGCGATCACACTCTGAATCGCTCATTTCGTGAGCAGGAGTTGGCAGCGGTGCGCGCGGTGCACGATCGTATCATGAAGCTGCATTCTGAGCGATGAACCTTGGCCATTTTTTTCTGAACTCCGCCAGCTCTAGTAAGAAAATCACATTAGAAAACGAACACAGACATGCGCACATTCATTACATTCATCCTGACTCTCGCCGGACTGGCGCAAGCTTCAGCCGCACAGCGGACAGATAAAATCTTTCTCTCGGACATCCCGGCCGGCACCCAGACCGTACAGACTGAGCCTGGCGGAACCGTGCGCGCTGAATATTCGTACAACGACCGCGGCCGCGGCGATCACATCATCGCAACCTGGAAAATCAACGGTGCCGGTGTGCCGACCGAATACGAAGGCCGTGGCAATGATTATATGAAGGCGCCGATCGAAGAACATTTCGAAACAGGGAACGGTCGGGCGAGTTGGAAGAATCGCAGCGAACAGGGCGAGCAGGCCGTGACCAGCGAGGCGTTCTACCTGCCGATGAACGCGCCACCGGAATTTCTCGGGGTGCTCGCGCGCGCGTTATTGAAGGCACCGAACCACAAACTCGCGCTACTGCCTGCCGGCGAGGCAAGCATCGAGGAAGCAGGCAAAGTGAGTGTGGCAGCCGACAAAAGCGAGTTGACCCAGTACCGCATTACGGGCCTCGGCTTTGCGCCGCAATCGATCTGGCTCGACCGCGACGGGAATACCGCGGCGTCGGTATCGTCCTGGCTCTCGATTGTTTCGGCTCAATACGAAGAAGCGATTGCGCAGCTGCGAACAACGCAGCAGGAAGCCGACAACGCTTGGTCAGGGCGAGTCGCCCGCGAAGTTGCCCACCGTCCGAGTGGTGACCTTGTTATTCGCAACGCTCGATTGTTCGATCCGCGAGACCTGAGCGTTACTCCGGGAAGCAGCGTCCTTGTGCGGGGTGATCGGATCGTGCGCATCGGCCAGGGCGCCGATCTAAACCCATCTGCGAACGCTGAGATCATCGACGCGCACGGCCGCTTGCTGATGCCCGGATTGTGGGACAATCATCAGCATTTCAGCGACAACGATGGCGCGCTGGACCTTGCCAATGGTGTCACCAGCGCGCGGGACATGGCGAATGACACAGATACCTTTCTCCAACGCATCGCGCGCTTCGACAACGGCACGGAGCTCGGGCCGCGCGTTCTGAAAGCCGGAATTATCGATGGCACGGGAGAATTCGCCGGTCCTACGAAAATGCGGGTCGACACCGCCGAGCAAGCGATCCAGGACGTCGATTGGTATGCCGACCACGGCTACGCCCAAATTAAGATTTATTCTTCAATCAAACCGGAGCTGGTTCCAATTATGGCCGATCATGCGCATGCGCGAGGATTGCGGGTAAGCGGGCATGTGCCCGCGTTTATGTCGGCACGTCAATTCGTAGAAGGCGGCGCTGACGAAATCCAGCACCTCAATTTCATCGTGCTTAATTTCCTGTTTCCCGAGGTGAAGGAGACACGAAATCGAGATCGCTTTATCAAAGTTGCCGAGTACGCCCGCGAATTTCCGCCCGACAAACCCGAGGTGCGCGACTTCATCGCTTTTCTCGGGCAGCATCACACCGTGCTCGATCCGACGATAAGCGTCTTTGAATCTCTCTTTTGTGGCAATCCCAGCGCGATCACGCCCGGGCTGGAAGAAATCGTGCCTCGTTTTCCGCCACAGGTACGGCGCGCGATGCTGAGCGGCGCGCTGGAAGTTCCACCAGACAAACAGACGGCTTATCACGAATCTTTCCCGGCGATGTTGCGCTTGCTGAAGGCAATCTACGACGCGGGTGTGACGATTATCCCCGGAACCGATGCGCTGGCCGGTTACACGCTCCATCATGAGCTCGAACTTTATGCGCGCGCTGGTATCGCGCCGGCTGAGGTTCTGCGCATGGCAACATGGACGCCCGCTCTGGTAATGGGCGTGGACAAAGACCGAGGCGTCATTGCCCCGGGAAAACTGGCTGACATGATTCTCGTGGATGGGGACCCGACGAAAAACATCCAGGACATCAACAAGATCACCACGGTAATCAAAGGCGGAAAAGTGTACGACCCTGCGGCAATTGAAAAAGCGCTTGGTATCACGTCGCGCGAGGCTCGGCCATAGGCCGACGACGGCAGCGTGAATACGCGAAACTTCTTCGTCGAACTGAAGCGACGCAATGTTTATAAAGTTGCGATCGCCTACGGCGTCGTAGCTTGGCTGCTGACGGAAATCGCGACGCAAGTCTCTCCGTTTTTCGAAATTCCGAATTGGGCCGTCCGATTGATCTAGCGGCGTGTACCTGGAAAAAGATTGACGTCACGTTCGATTCCAGCCTCGATGGAGCCATGAAAACAAAACCGTTATTCATGTCCGGTTGCATCGCTCTGCTTTCATTCGCATTCGTCTGTCTCTCTTCGGCGGCCGACACCACGAGCGCCATCGAGAAAGCTCTTCGCGATCTTGACGAGGAATGGTCGAAAGCTGCGGGCGCCAAGGACGTCGACAAAATCGTTTCTTTTTATTCCGACGACGCTGTTGTGATGCCTCCCAATGCGCTCAGTGCAACCACCAAAGAAGCGATCCGCGCACTTTGGAAAGATTTGCTTACGGACGCAAAAATCAGCTGGAAAACAAAAAAGGTGGAAGTGGCGCAGTCAGGCGACCTTGCCTTCTCGAGCGGAACCTACGAAGTGACGCTCAATGACCCAACCGGCAAATCGGTCAACGACCGCGGCAAGTACGTTGTGGTTTGGAAAAAGCAGGCCGACGGCTCGTGGAAATGCGTGATGGATATGTGGAATTCCGATCTTGCAGCGACCGCGTCCGCGCCTGCCGAGAAAAAGTAGGAGTCTTCCAAAATCTGACAATAAAAGGGGACATATGCCGATCACTGCCTTCAGTAATTTCACCGACGGCCTCGATCCTAATCGAAGGAGCCGCGAACACTTCATTACCAACATCAACCTGGAAGATGACCGTCTCTGGGTTCCCTACGCGAATGGTGTCTGGTTCCAGCCCTGCTGCTTCAACGTCACGTCTGGAGGATTCAGCGTTGTTCTGAAAGGTCTCCCCGGTTCGATGGTGGGAACGCACTACCACGTCGGCACCGTTCATGGCTATACGATGCGTGGCCACTGGCGATACCTCGAGCATGATTGGATTGCAAAGCCCGGAACATACATTTACGAACCCGCTGGCGAAGCTCACACGCTGGTAATTACCGAGGACTCACCAGAGCCGATGATGACGCTGTTCGTAGTTGATGGCGGCTTGGGTAGTGTATCAGTTTGAAATCAGAAATCTTTGATTTCGGTATGTCCGCGGAGTAACGTGGAACATGCCAAACCGCTCAGGCAAGAAGCAGGACATCAACGAAAAGGCGTTTTCAATCGTTCAAAAACTGACCGGCCAAGCCCCAGAGGAGAAATCAGACAAAAATCCGAATGCGGTGGCACTCGGACGGCTTGGTGGACTTAAGGGCGGAAAAGCTCGTGCTGAAAAGCTCAGCGCGGAACAGCGACAAAAACTCGCAACCAGTGCCGCAAATGCGCGCTGGAAAAGGTATCACAAGCCCGGATAAACAGTTGACTGCGCCGCCTCTTCCAAGTCGGGTTCGAAGTTAAAATCAACCTCCACATAATGCCCGAGATTGTTGTTGTCATTGTAGCTGTCAACGTCGGTCTTTAGCTGCTTACAGTCGCCCACGATCAGTCTTCTTCCGTACTGAAATGCCATTTCGATTTCATCTGGCTTCGCAGTGTCGTCATGGACATCTATCCATAGATATAACTGTTCGTATGTTCCGTCCGATAACTCTGCTTGGGCTACATAGGGATGCTTTGCTCTTACACGACGCCCTTGTGGGTCGGTAAAAATTTCCTGCCGCATTGCCGCCGCTATTTCGGCGGCGCACTGTGTTACGAGATTCTTCGTAGGCGGTTCCCAGAGACGTGATCTGATTGCCCACATCGCAATTTGTTTTGTCGTCGCTGGCCATTCTTCTCCTGCGTCACGGTATCGCTCGACAAGCTGTTGTAAAAACTCGGTCTTTGTCTTCATAAAGCTATTTGATGTTTGCAATCCTTACTCCCCATCCATCGGTTAGCGCACTGGAGATCAATATGTGACGCACCTTTACCAGCATTGCGCGATTCGCAGCCCATTTGATCTCATTCTTGAATTGCAGTTGTCCAGCGATGATACCGGGATGAATCTTGAGCAGGTTTGCGAATTGATTTATCCGTTCGGTGTAATAAAACGGTCTTGTTCGCAGGATAAACGACTGAAGTTTTTCTTTTGGAATCAGCATGTCAGAGGCTTCTTCACTGGCGCGTTTCTCGATTTCTGATACGGCCTCGTTCGACAGGCATCTATCCGCACCGACTAAATCAACGTCGATACGGTATGAGTCTCTGTGCTTAATGTGCGAAAGTTCATGAAATAGAGTATGCCAGAACGAGTCGATCCGATCATATCGAAGTGATAGGGCAACAACTGGTTTTTCCCAGTCGCCGCCTAGCCAAAGGGCAGCGCCGTCAATTTTGCTTTTTGGGAGATGCTCAATAATAACCAGCCTAATTCCCATCTCGCTTAAGCATTTGGGAACTTGTCGGGCATTCTCAGGAAAGTCCGCTAGAGCACGCAGCTTCGGAATGCCTGATTCAAAAGAATTGTGCGTAAATTTTCGAGCTGGAACAGATCGCGCCAGTCTCAAAGCGCGAACACACCATGCAAACTGTTCAGGGGTCAATTCGCCGGATTGAATAGAAGATTTGGCAGCAGCTCTGAGTTTTTCTATTTCTGGTACTTGAAAAAAGTGGGCAAGCTCGTGCCGCAGATCAATAATCTTGCGACTTGGCTTAATCCATCCACGTCGCTCTAAGTCTTTGACAGGAGCAGATTCAAACAATTTTGCCCGTTCTCTGATTGCTGCCTGGTCTTCGACATTGGTCTTGGAAAGCTGAAAAGCACTTTCCAGATTGAGCCACAGTTCGGCGCTCGTGCCGAATGCGCTTCCAAGCGCAACGGCTGTTTCGGGCGTGATAGACCTCTTGCCCAAAATTATTTCGTTAACAGCCGGTAGCGGACGACCGATGATCTTTGCGAGATCAGCCTGTATCCATCCTCGCTCTTCAAGTTCATCACGGATGAACTCGCCCGGCGGAAACACTTCCGCTGGTGTGATTTCGTCAATGGTAGTCTTCAATTGCTTTCACCAAAACCTTGTTCTTTGGAGTTCCTTCTTTGATTTCAACGATGAGCCGCATTTTGATGTTGAGTCGCAATGAGCGTTCATGCGCCCGATCACCTTTGAGCTTCTCGAAGTGGTTGCTCTTGATCGCGTATAGGTCACGCTCATCCTTCGCTGCTTTGATAATCTGAATGCGCTTGCGATATGCTTTAACTATCTCCTTTCCATATCCGGCGTTGAAATCTCGTTTCGTGTAGAGGTCATATAGGTCCTGCGTTTCGAACTCAGTTTCCATCTTGTTGCTTCTCCAATTGGTTTATTCCTGGGATATGGTGTTGTTTTCATGATGCAATTTAGACACCGCATCTTGGGTTTGTCAATAAGAAAATATCGGTATATCGAATATCATAAAAAATCTATTGACAATACGTAACCGCTCTAGTATAAATGTCAATATGAATAAACTGAAGACCGATAAGCGGACGCAAATCCTGCACTGTCTTTGCGAAGGAAACTCAATCCGAGCGACTGCGAGAATAGCAGACGTTGCAATCAATACGGTCGTTAAACTGCTCTGTGAAGCTGGTAAAGCCTGCTCGGATTACCAGGACAAGGTATTTCGCGATTTGAAATGCCGTCGCCTTCAGACTGACGAAGCGTGGGCTTTTGTGGGCTGCAAAGAAAAGAACGCAACCGCGGAGAAAAAAGCGAAAGGCCACGGTGATGTTTGGACGTGGGCTGCCATCGATGCAGAAACGAAACTTGTGCCTTGCTGGTATATCGGAGGCCGCGACGCTGGCGCAGCCTATCATTTTATGCACGATCTTGCGGGACGCTTGGCGAATCGCGTACAGCTTACGACCGATGGGCACAGGGCATATTTGAGCGCCGTCGAAGATGCCTTTGGTGCCGACATCGACTACGCGATGCTTGTGAAAATTTACGGCGCTGCGCCCGAAGATTCAGAAGTGCGCTACAGCCCTGCCGTGTGCATGGGAACGCGCAAAGGCGTTATCACTGGCAAGCCAGATTTCAAACACATCTCCACGAGCTTTGTCGAGCGCCAGAATTTGACGATGCGAATGGGAATGCGCCGATTTACTCGACTCACGAATGCGTTTTCAAAGAAGTTAGAGAATCACGAGCATTCCGTGGCACTGCATTTCATGTATTACAATTTCTGTCGCATCCATCAGACGCTGCGCGTCACACCAGCGATGGAAGCAGGCATCACAGATCATGTCTGGAGCTTGGACGAAGTTATTGCCTTGTTGTCGGGAAATTGACCGGAGAAGGCGCTTGGACTGGATTCGACGAAAAATGTTCGTCTTGGCTCAAAGCCAATTTATAATTGCTGTCACTGCTTTCCACCCGTGAGTCTCCGCACAGGCGCAAGGGAACCCCATTTAATCTGATGATTGTTCCAGCAGGAATAATCTTAATATCGTCCATTGTTTCCATTCACCTCCTGTCAAACTGATACACTACCGCGGCTTGATCTATCTGGACAAGGCAGAGAATGGTGGCTTTGCTGCCTACGAGGATGGATTCACTCTTCTCGAGCTGACGCGGAAGTACTATCGCGAGGCTGGTTTGGATGCGAGCCAGCTTGACCTGCTCGTGCGCTAATTCAGCGATTAGGATGACGCTCGCCGAGTTAACCAGATTCGCGACGCGCTACGCAAAGGCGTGGTGCAGCCAGGATCCGGAGAACGTCGCGGCATTTTTCGCCGAGCGCGGCTCAATTAGCATTAACAACGGACCGCCCGCCGTCGGTCGAGTGGCGATTGCCAAAGAAGCGCAAGCGTTCATGACAACATTTCCGGACATGATCGTGACGATGGACAAGGTCGCGCACGACGAGGAAGGCACAAAGTTCCATTGGATGCTGACGGGAACGAATACCGCACCGGGCGGCACGGGAAAACGCGTTCGCATCAGCGGTTATGAACTTTGGAAGATCGACAACGACGGACTCATCGGCGAATCGAAAGGTCACTTCGACAGTGCCGAGTACGAACGCCAGCTGCGCGGCTGACGCAGCATGTATGATGTTTGATGTTCGATGTTTGATGTAAGAGCAGGCAAAATGGAGGGATCCGCTCCGTCGCGTCCCATTTATTTCTCTCCATTGAAACCTCATCGAATAATTCTGTTAATTCTGTCTAGAAGAATGTCGGCATTTGAACACGTCACCGCGCTCGGTCGTTCGTCTATGCTTTACTAACCGGAAAGGAATCAAAATGAGGGTAAGTAGAATTATCTGCTTCGCCGTTGGCGCAATGTTGGCTGCTACGGCAGCGGGGGCCGACGAAATCTCCATCGTCAGCAATATTCTTGGACCCGAGGGTCCGTTGTACGTTGACGGCAACCTTTACTACGTTGGCTGGGTCTCCCACACGCTGTCGAAATGGGATGGCAAAACGACCACGGTGTTAAATCACACTCCCGGTTGCGGCCATAACGGGCTGGCGCTTACGAAACGAAAGACGTTCCTGCTCGCGTGCACAGAGGAGCATGGCGCCATCCTTGAGCTCGATATGACCGGCAAGCAGTTGCGCCGTTGGGATGCCGACAAAGACGGCAAGCCATTCGAGGGCGGCATAAATGATATTGTGGTCACCGCCAACGGCGGCGCTTATGCCACGGTCTTTGGCCCATATAAGGACCTGCCAACCTCCGTCGTGGGGAAAATTCTCTATCTTGCGCCTGGCAGCCAGAAATGGGTCGAGGTAGCGGACGACCTCAATTACGCCAACGGAATCGGCGTCTCTCCAGATCAAAAAACACTCTACGTCAGCGAAACCGTCGGAAACTGCATGTTGAAATTCAAAATCAATGACGACGGTTCGTTGAGCAACAGCTCGAATTTTGCGCTGCTAAACCTTCTCACACCAAACAAGGTCCAATCCTGGTGGCTTGGACCTGATAGCATGAAGATCGACAGCAAAGGTAACATTTATGTTGCCCAATGGTTCGGTGGCAAGATTTTGAAGATATCTCCTGACGGCAAGCTTCTACACGTATTTGAGATCGCCGCCGGTGATGGCACAACCAACGTCGCGTTCGGCGAAGGCGAAAAGGAATTATACGTGACGGTGGTGAAGGATCCAAAGGACCCGCAGGCAAAGGGCAGTATCGTCAAGATCGCAAATGTGAAGTAGCGGATTTTTGCTTGTGGCGATGGTTACTCAGGGCAATACAAAATTCGGCTCGTCCTCACTCGGAGCGGGCAACCTGCTCACCAGCTGCGCGCCGCGGCGATTCAACCGAAGAATTAGCTCGCCGCGGCTTGTATGATCCACGGTGACTAGGTCCAAGGTGACCAATGCCGTGACGTCGTCATGGAAGAATTTCGCGTCCGCGGGATGGAACATAACCGTGTCCACAGCAAATTGATCTTCTGACATCATTATGAACCGGCCCGTTTTTGAACGCGCTAGCAATCGCAGCAGGCCCATTGTTTGAAGGGACATGCCGAGATCCGGCACAACGATGTCGGCTACGGCCGAGAAGCCATCAAGCCGGGCCAGAATGCTCGCGGCTATTTGATTTACCTCGTCCAGCTTTTGGAGAATCACGGCGTGATCTTGCCGCAACAAGTCGTCGACCTGGCTCTGCAGATGATAAGTGTTGGTTATCAGTTCCTTAACCTCTTCGTGGCGATGCTGCTCCAGCCACTCAATGAAATCGCGATGATCTAGGTCTTTCCGTGCGCCTCGCTCTTGGCGATAAATCGCGAGCAGTTGCACAATCGTGGCAAATGCGGTTGCGCCAGATAAAGGATCCATATGGATAGATGAACCGTGCGAGTCGTTCTTTCAATCCACAAGGAGAGGACGTCGATCTTCTGATCTAAGAACTGGCGTATTCAGCGATGGCTTTAGCCACGTCGAGCGTGAAATCTTTGCCGCCCTCGCTACCGGGCGAGTCCGTGTCGCCGCGGCGACCGGACATGTTGTAGGTGCGGACGCGACCTTCTGTGATAACGGGCGAAACGGTCAACCCATTCCTTCATGATGTGGGTGTTGTGCGCGGTTGTGATGCATGGTGCGTGCGGTTATTTGCCATGAAATAAAGCACCGGCACGGCCATGCGGCTGATGAGGAGCGATGCGATCTCGCCGGCCATCAACGCGATGGCGAGCCCTTTGAAAATCGGGTCGGTGAAAATAACGCTCACGCCAACAACGACGGCGAGCGCGGTCAGGAACATGGGACGAAACCGGACCGCGCCGGCATCGACGACGGCTTCGGCGAGCGGCATTCCCTCAGCGAGACGTCGCTCAA
>WNFV01008708.1_pt1 | contig 18020 bp, 23 predicted proteins | sample 5400101 | NCBI WGS metagenome assembly WNFV01 (sample SAMN13153361, study PRJNA577476) | soil metagenome | isolation source: 115 cm soil or saprolite under grassland replicate 1 | place: USA:California | collected 2016-06-15
CCTGGAGACGATCCTCGACATCGCGCTGTCGATCGGGGGAGAAACGTGAGCGAGCTCGGCGACCTCCTTGAGCTCATGCACACGTCCGAGCAGCGCTGGCGTTCGCTGCGTGCCGCCGGTCGGGAGTGGCGCCATGCGGCCCTGAACCTCGAGGCGTTCATGCGCATGGTGGGGCGTCGGCGACCGGGATCGGTCGCGGTCTTCGGGGGCTCGTCGGGGGAGGTCGAGGAGCCCCAGGAGAGCGAGAGCACGTGGCGCCTGTGGACGGAGGGAGGCGCAGGATCCGAGCGGAGTTCGCCGTCGGCCACGGCGAGATGGTGACGGCCGTGGTCGATGGGCCGACCTGGTGGAGCTGGGCTCCTTCCACCGGCGCCCTCACGAACGAAGGGAGCGAGAACGCCGAGACAGGCCTTGGGCCCGGGACCGCCCTCGTGCATCCGGCCGTGATCCTTCCCGCGATCGATCTCGAGATCCGGGGTCGAACCAGAAGGCTCGATCGGTCCGTCTATGAGGTTGTGGCCACCCCTTCCGAGGGCGACGAGGAGGAGCAGAACGCCGGTCTGCTGCACGGCGTCGGTTCGGGGGCCGAGCAGTACACGTTGCTGGTCGACGGCGAGCGCGGGGTGCTGCTACGGACCGACGCTCGACTCCACGGGCGGCCGTTCCTGATCCTGGAGATGGACGAGGTGGCCTTCGACCAGGCGTTGCCCGCCGAGACGTTCACGCTCGCGCCTCCGAGCGGCCAGGAGTTCGAGGCGGTTCCGCGCTCGCGATCGCTTCTGCTCGAGGAGCTACCTGCTGCGGTGGGCTTCACCGTCCTCGTGCCAGAGCGCGCTCCGGACGATACGGATGCAGACGTGATGATCGAGCCGGCTCTGCCGCGCTACGGGGTTCCGGAACACGCGAACATCACCTACCACACGTTCAATCGGGACGCGACGCCCACGTCACTGACACTTCGGGAGTCCGGGGCGCCGATGCCCCTACCGGACAAAACCGAGTGGCGAGAAGTCGAGGGGATTGTGGTTGCTGAGGACCCCCATACGGACCCCCCTACGATCAGGGTCCGGCTCGAGATTCAGGGTACGCACGTCGAACTGTCGAGTCGTGATCTGCCTGTAAGGCAGCTCCTGGACATGGGGCGGTCGCTCGTTCCACTGCCGCCCGTTCATCGGTAGGGACGATTCGGGCTCGGGGCAGAGGATCGGGTGCGGGAAGCGCGCTTCCTCTTTGCGGGGGCGTGCTGTGTCAACGGCGCCACTTCATGGCCACGCAGATGCTCGCCGCTGGCGTGCCCATCCCGACGGTGTCCCAGCGGCTCAGCCACGGTCGGACGGAGATTTTGGCGGCGATTCTCGTGCGCAGCCGTGCCTCTCCTGGAACCCGGCCGCGTCGCGGCGACCCTAAGCACAAGGCATGACGAAAGCGTTCATGGACCGGATGAAGGAGCCCGCGAGCGGCGTGTCCGATCCATCGGTGACGTCGAGCGGGAGCGACTTCGAGGCTTTCTTCGAGGCAGAGCACGAGCGGCTGCTTCGGGCGCTGTTCGTCGTGACCGGCAGCGCCGAGGAGGCGGACGAACTGATGCAGGATGCGTTTGTCGCGGTGTGGGAGCGATGGGATCGCGTAGGCGGGATGCGCGATCCGACCGGCTACCTGTATCGGTCCGCGATGAACCGATTTCGGAGCCGGCTGAGGTCGGCGAGGGTCGCGGCGCTTCGGATCGTCAGGGCCGATCCGCGACCGGACCTGTTCGAGGCCGTCGACGACCGCGACCTCGTGGTCCGCGCCCTCGCCGGCCTCTCCGCGCGCCAGCGAGCCGCCCTCGTCCTCACGGACCTGCTCGACTTCGACTCGGCGAAGGCGGCGACGATCCTGGGCGTCAAGCCCTCCACCGTTCGAGCCCTCGCGTCTCAGGGGCGGGCGGCGCTGCGGAGGAGCGCGGAGCAGTCGGATGCGTGACGTGGGGAACCTGCTCGAGCGGGTCGGCGACCGGGTCTCCGCGACACCGGATGCGCTGGAGCGCGTGGCGCGGCGCAAGGCGCGCCGGCAGCGGAACCGCCGCCTCTCCGCGGCGGTCGTCGCGATCGCCGTGTCGATCGCGGGCATCGCCGGCGTGGTCACCGCCTTCGGCCGCTCGCCTCGAACCCCGGCCGGACCGGGCGGCATCGCCAGCATCCGCCTGGACGGCCCGCCGCAGCCGATCGCGGCCGACGAACTGGCCGCGTGGGTCGTCGTGGGGACCTCGGAGACCCAGAACGTCCTGTGGAGGATCGATGCCGAGACCAACGAGGCACGCCCGCTCCCGAACACGACCGGCGCCGGGTGGCCCGCGGTGGGGGAGGGGTTCGCATGGGTCACCGTGTGCCGCGGTCCAGAGGCGAGCGGCTGCCCGGAGTCGACGGCGGTGTTGAAGCTCGACTCGACGACGGGCGAGACGCTCGAGACGATTGCACTCCCCGGCTACGGATGGCAGATCACGATCGGGTTCGGGTCGGTGTGGGTGTCGACGAGCGAAGGGCTCGTGCGGATCGCCGCGGCGACGGGCGAGGTCGCGAGCACGATTCCTGGCGACTTCAATTTGCTTGCCGCCGCGGGGCCGTGGCTGTGGGCGACGCGGAATCGAACCATCGCCCGGATCGATCCCGTTACCGATCAGGTGGTCGGCACCACCGAGGTGCCGGATCCCTGCGTGATGGTGGCGGCGGCCGGATATGTCTGGACGGCTACCTGCGGCGGGGGACTCCCCGCTGATCGCCCGGATGTGCTGTCCCGCGTGAATCTCGCGGACGGCGTTGTCCTGAGCCGGTCGGATCTGTCGCACTGGGGTCATCTCGTGGGATCGGAGGACGGACTCTGGCTCCTCCAGCCCGCCGACGACGGTCGGTCGCACGTCATCGTGCCGATCGATCCGGCGACCGGCGTTCCGATTGAGCCCGGCTACGTCCTATCCCTGCCGGACGAGGTCCGGTTCGTCATGATGGGCCTCTTCCCGCTATCGCCGTTCGGGGCGGTCGCCTCCGGATCGCTCTGGGTGACGTCCTTCTCCTCGGGTCACGTCCTCAGAGTGCCGCTGGAGGAGCTCCCGTCTCTCGAGCCTGCGCGGATGGCCACCACGTCACCGTCCCCGGAGGTCTCGCCTTCGGGCTTCTTCGTCGAGCTCCCCGAGGAGCTCACGCCCGCTCCCGAGAACCCCAACGGCGGAGGAACGCTCGTGGCCACGACGAACCTGCCGAAGGGGACGATCGTCACGGTCTCCTACGAGATTCTCGACGCGAACGGTGAGCCGTCGGGCGGGGCGGGTGGCATCGGCGGCTTGAAGGTCGAGGACGGAAGGATCCGCACGGAGATCGGCAACCAGTCCTGCTACTACCTCGTCGGACGGCAGGGCACCAGTGCGGGCGTGAGCGCCACCGTCACGGTGAGCCCTGGGGGAGCGCCGCCGATCTCGGTGCCGATGGGACCGGAATCGGTCGATACCTCACAGCCGGCCAGCGTGCTGCGGATCCTCGGTGAGGACTTCGAGCACTTGCGCGGCGAGCAGGTGAGGAGCGTCGACGGTGTTCGGCAGCTCATCGCGACCAGAATGTACGACTGGCCTGCAGACAGCTGTGAGGGCACGCGGAAAGCGTTCGTTCCCGAGGTCTGTCCGCCGGCTCAGGGGCAGCTCCAAGGGGACAACCTCAAGGAGGCCATGGGCGAGGTGATGGGCGCGATCGGTCAGGGCCGACTGTGCGAGCTGTGGCAGCTCGCGCTCACCCCCGAGGCGGAGGCTCAGCATCCGTGGAACGAAGTCCGGCAGGAGTGGTCCGACTGGCTATTCGGAAGGCTGGGCGACGTGACGGCAGCGGGTGACCCGTACTCGAGCGCGCTCACGTGGGATGTCGTCGCCGAGGACACGATCGGGGATCAGACCCGTGCTACGGTCGTCGTTGCCCTGAGAGGCGAGCCCGTGGCCGAGTTTGTCCTAGTCTCGCTCCCGGACTGGCCGGCCGCATCGGAGCCCGGGGTGATCCCATTCTGGGGACTGGTGAGCTACACGCTGGACGGTGAGTGAGAGGACGCCTTCGTGGCGTCGACCCCGGAGGCGCTGACCGAGTCAGGCGAGGATTTCCACGCTCGCACACCCCTGGCTGCCGTTGAGCAACCAGCGGCCGTCGTCGGCCGGCGTCAATCCGAAGATGGCACCCAAGCGGCCCTCACGACTCACAGCGAGGCTCGGCCCGTTTGCCGCAGCCACTCGAGGCGAATCGCGGGGACCTTCGCGGCCGTGCAATGCGGACCTCCACGCCCGTCTAACGGATTGCCTGCGCAGCGGAACTCAACGTGGCCTTGGCGGCATCTCGACCCCTCGGAGCGCGCCTATGAGCGGGGTGAGTGGGAGGCGGCGAATGAACAGCAACGGACCTTCCTCGAGGCAGTGTATGAGGGTGTGGCTCAGCTCGTTCTGGGCCAAGACAAGAAGCGCGGCGAGGCCTGCAGGCGCTGAAGCGGGAAGGAATCTTGAATGCCGGAGAAGCCGCCCTGGTCAAGAGCTACATGGATCTCGCGTCCGGAGCCGGCGCGCACCCGGGTCTCTCCAATGATGTGTGGGCGGAAGTCGGGCAGGCCCGCGGTGTCGAGTTGTCGGCTCGGCCGTTGGGTTCTCATCCGTTGGGGAGTGGCCAGCTCTACTTGGTGTCATCGCTGTCGGAGCCTTTGTCCTTACAGTAAGTGCGCCCAGCACGTAGGCAGCGGGCTGGAGGGGTCGCGAGGCCGTCGAGTACGAGCTTGCGGCTTGAGCGGGAGGTTCTCTCCCCTTCACGCCTGAGATCACCATGACGACTGTCAACCGCGACACGCTCTGCAACGGTGCAGGCCATATCCCGTGGGGGTCGGTGATCGGAGTCGAACAACAGTTCCGCCGCGAAGAGGCAAGCATCAACCGAGGCGACGTGACTGCCGGTCCAATGAGCCACTCGTGCCAGCTGCGACCGCAAACCACATCGCTATAAGGCCGGCGGCGCTGGCGGCGGCGAGTGAGAGGAGCGATTGGCGCGGCGCCACCTCGATCTGGATGGCGTCGGGGAACCCTTGGCCGTGGCCGTCGCCCCAGTCCCGCCACAGGGGGACGAGGAGGTAAGCGCCCGCCTCGTCGAGCTTGATTTCCCCGCGCGTCGCGCCGGTCGGGGTGCCGCGTCCCTCCACCTGGATCCAGTCGCGGCGGTCGAGGTGTCCCTCGTTGTCAAGGGGGTGGACCCAGGCCATGGTGGCGCCAGCGCCCAGGCAGGACGGGAGCAATCTCCTGTGCCGCTCGTCGTCGAAGCACCTCATCGTCACTGTGATTGGCTCCCCGACGCTTGGGCGAGCCGGCGTCACATCGAAGCTGAAGAACGGGAGCTTGGCCGACGCCACACCCGGCACCACGGATAACCCGACGATCGCCAGCGCGATGACAACCCTTCGCATCCGATACCCGTACACCGTGGAGTCCCTCTGGGTTCCGATCCCCACAGATGGGCTCGCGGAGCCGACTCGCTTCGCCCCGACGAGTCACCCGCGCGGGTCCTCGTCGCCCTGCACTGCGTTCGACCTATGGGGAGGGAGACGCGGTAGGCGGCGCCGATCCCCACGCGAGCTCCTCGACGCTGTCGGTCTCTGGGTCGACCTTCAGCGTCCGCCGATCCGAGCCGTCGGGATGCAGGATCACCAGCTCACCCTGATAGCTGTGGACGTACGCGATCCATTCTCCGTCTGGCGACCAGGCAGGATCGCTCACGTAATCGGGGAACTCGACCTCTGTCCCCTGGATCGTCGTCCTCTCGCCGCTCCCATCCGTGGGCAGAAGCATGATCCAGCCGAGTGACCCACCTTTGGTTCCGTTCACCGCCACGGCGATGGAGGCACCATCAGGCGACCACGCGGGGGCGCCGAAGATTTCGATGCCGGGGCCGGCGACCCGTCGCACGTTCGACCCGTCCGCGTTCATAACGAGCAGCCCGGCGCGTTCGCGGCCCTGCCTTACGAAGGCGATCTGAGTCCCGTCGGGCGACCATGCGGGTGAGTAATCCGAGAATCGGCCATCGGTCAGACGTTGAACGTTCGTGCCGTCAGCATCCATCACGTACAGGTAGAACGGTGTTCCTGCGGAGCCGTCTCCGAACGAGACCACCTCGCCGATGTCGGGCCTGGCGAAGGCGATCTTGGTCCCGTCGGGCGACCATGCGGGAACGCTCCCGTCGTCAATCAGCTTCGTCGCCTCCGATCCGTCGGCGTTCATAACCCAGATGCCTTGACCTCCCTCCCGGGACTCGCTGTCGTAAGCGATCCTGGTTCCGTCAGGCGACCAGTCTGACCCGTAGTCCCGGTATCCCGGGGTGATCTGTCGTTCGGTTCCCGTCTCGGGATCGAGGGCGAATAGGCTCCACCCTCCGCTCAGGCGCTTGGCGTAGAGGAGCTCGCCGTTCGTCGGTGTCGTCGTGCCGGTATCGTCGGCCGCGGGCCTGACCGAGCCTCCGCCCCCAACGACGAACGCAGCGTAGATCGCGGCGATGGGGAGGATCAGGGCGAAAGCGATGGTCGCGATCTTGGCGCGCCTCGAAGGCGGCGGTTCTGGGCGGAGCGGTCGTTCCATCGCCCTCTCCACGAGGTCGTCGTCGGGATGGAGACGGTCGATCCGCCGCAGCTCGGTGCGCCAGCGCTCAGGCATCGGTGCCCTCCTTGGTTCCCAGGATCTGGCGGAGGCGGTTGCGCCCCCGGTGCAGGTGAACCTTCACCGCCGCCGAGGACGTCCCCATGAGCCGAGCGACCTCGCGAACCGGCAGATCCGCCTGGTAGTGCAGGAAGACGGCCGCCCGCTGCATGGGTGAGAGCTCTCGCAACGCCCGCATCAGATCGTCGGTCGCGGGGTCGTCGAACCGGGCCTCGGCCAGAGGGAGGGGGGCGTCCTCGCGCCGCAACTCGGCGGCGGCAATCCGAAAGGCGGTGCGGTACAGCCACGGGAACGGCCGCCGGATGGCGCCATCGCTCTCGATGGCGCGGGCGAAGGCCTCGCCGACCGCATCGTCAGCGACCTCGCGACGGCCGCCCGTGTACACGAGGATGGCCCTCCACAGCTGGGGCCCGACCTCGCGGTACAGCGCCGCGTAGTCCCGCTCCCGTTCGATCGCCCTCACACCCGCGCCATCAACGAGCGCTGGAGACGCCAAAAGGTTAACCTCGGTCTGAATGAGCCGAGTTCGCCGACGTCAGCGTCTCGTCGGCGAACCGGAAGACCAGATCCGTAACCAACGGGCCTGTGGGGATGCCCAGGCCCTGTCACGACCCCTGCCAACGTTCTATCCGAGACCTTCAAGACGAGGGTGGACAGCTTTGTGCGACGCATCGAGGGGGCCTGAGCTACGTGTCCCCGCCGGGGTCCAAGTACTCTCACCTGATATAGAGACTTCGCCCCTGCGGCGAGCTGTACCGCTGGTACCTGAGCGCTGGCCCCCGAGTAAACGGTCGGGACGCCTCGATTCTTCGCTCGGGGTGGTCACCGCGCTGCGCCATCTAGCGGTCGCGGCGCTCCAGGTCGAGCGAGCACGAGTTTATGCAGTACCGCTGGCCGGTGGGCTGGGGGCCGTCGTCGAAGACGTGCCCCAGGTGCGAGCCGCAGGACGCGCACGTCACCTCGATCCGGTTCATGGAGTAGCTGGAGTCGTCGTGGAGCTCCACGGCGTCGGATGAGGCCGGCTCCCAGAAGCTCGGCCAGCCCGTGCCCGCGCCGTATTTCTCGTCCGACCGGAACAGCTCGGCTCCGCACGCCGCGCAGCGGTACACCCCCTGCTCGTGCTCGTCCCAGTAGGCGCCGGTGAAGGCACGCTCGGTGCCCTTCTCCCGAAGCACGTAGTACTGCTCGGAGGACAGCTGCTTCCGCCACTCCGCTTCGGACTTCTGGATCTTGGCCGGCATGTCGTCTCCTTCCAGGCACTCAGTCGTTCCACCAGCCGAAACGCTTTGGGTTCGGAGGTTGTTCCGCGGTCACGTTGGGGCGGCTGGCATTCGGATCCCCGCCTGACCGGCAAGGTTGGGGGGCCGCCCCACCGGCGGCAGCTCTCAAGCCGAGATTGTGCGGGCGACGGTAGTCGGATGCCAGCGACCCCGACGGGGTGAAATACCGGCCGCGTTCAGTTCCCTCGCGATGGTCGCGAGTGACGCTCTGGCTGCGTGCCGAGAACGGATAAGCCGCAGGATCGGCTGCTCGTCGCGATACTCGACCAGCCGACCGTCCCGTAGACAGAAACGGGGGATTCTGTAACCGTGCTGGTACCGAGTGTGACCGTGTGCGACCGACGAAGGCGCGGTGCGACGGGATCTCACCCACGCCCACACGGCCCGGCCCTTCCCCTCCTACATGTCGATCAACAGGGAGCTCGAGACATCGGGCAGGGAGAGCGTTCCGGCTGGTGACGACACGTGGAGGATTCCGGAACGCTGGGGACGAGGGGTCGACCAAGCGATTGGAACTTTCAACGCGTGGGACTGCTGTGAAGGTATATGGGGGCCCCGCCAGAATCTTGGCAACATCCAAGGTGCCCCGTGCCTCCCATGATGCTGGCGCTGAACGAGACTCACCGGCAAACAGACCCACGGACGGATTGGTCGCACATCCGTGGGCTGTCCTCGTCCGCATGTCTTCTCACTAATCGCCGTCGCGTGAGGTGCCGATACCTGCAAGGTCGCTCCTGACTTGGAGGATGGGTTATCAGTGGGTGCCGAAACACCTGGGTCCGATACCCTCGCTTCCCGACAACGAATAGCCAGCGGTCGGCGTCGTCTGCCGTGGCGTCCGCTCCTTGTCGTGTTGGGCATCGTCGCCGCGATGACGTCTTGGTACGTCCTTACGGTTGACGCAATCAGGAGCGACCTCGAATTGCACCCAGAGAAGGGGCAGGAAACCACGTTGGCGGGAGTTGACCCAGAGGAGGGGATCGGTTTCATCGCCGACTCCCTGAAGAACGTCTCGGTGCTCCCCATCACTATCCTGGGGATGGAACCGGTCAAGGTGTCCTCCGACTGGCGAGTTCGTGAGATGCGGCTGGGTATTTTGGCCAGCGAGGGGGAGGACGCCTTGGCGCAGACGAGGCCCTTTACTCCCCAACATCTCGCTCCAGGCGAGGTCACTCACGTCGTCATCGTATGGGCGGCCCTTCCGTGTGATTCACCGCGCCTAGCGGATGGGACCGTAAGAGGACCCGTGGAGTTCCGCATCGTCTACTCGATCCTGGGCGTGCGCCGCACCCTCACGTTTCGCCAAGAGGGAGGGGAATACAGACCCCTGAGCGTGACCGGGTGCCCCACGTCGTAGTGCGACCATCAGGTCTATGCGCGATGACTGGGCCATGGAATCGCGTGTAGTCGGCCCTTCAGAAGAAGGCCCGACCCGGATACCGAAATACATCGGACGACAGTCGGTTCATGACGAGAGTGACAGTCGCGAGCGAGGGAGCGCCAAGCTTGGTGCGAAGTTACGCTGTCGTGTATCTGGAGGAAGGAGCAAGCCATGACCGCTCAGTCAATGGACGTTGCGCGGCTGCGCAAGGAGCTGGCGCGGTTCCCCGCGGAGACACCCGTGGTGACCGTGGCGGACGAGGATGGCAACGGATTCTGCAACGCACTGCGGGTGGAGGGGCGCGATGATGCTGTCCTGATCTAGCCTACCGCGGTTGCCAGCGAGTCACCCCGTGCCGCAGTTGTTGCAGCCCTAGGGGGGTTACGCTAAGGACCGGAAAACGACATCCGGGGGCGAGGAGTCCTGGAACTCGTCTCGGCCGAGGCGCGTCAGAATGAAGCTGATGCGGGTCGTCCGGTACCTCTCGTGGTGGCTCGCCGTGCTGCTAACCGGACTCGGCGTTGTCGCCGCTGCCGCCGCACCTCCGGACGGAGGTGTAGTACCAGGCCCGAATGCCCGTGGCGTGTTCCTCGCCGTGGCTCTCGTGCTCGGAGCCATGGTGCTGCTGCTCGCACATCAGCCGTGGGGACGACTGACCATAACCTCTGTCGCGCTCCTCATCGGCTCGATCGCGGTTCCGCTCCTGCTCGCGCACGACGTCCCGGATTCATCCGGATGCCGACCCCCTCCCCCCTGCGATCCCGCGGTCCGGCTGTGGCACCCAAGCGTTCTGGTCGCGATCTTCGCGGCCTTCCTGGTTGCCGCGCTCGCCTGCGCTGCGGTCAATCCTGTTCGAGCCGTCGCCCGAACGCGACGTTCTCCCTCGGAGACTAGCCCATGATCATCTCGTGGCACGACGACGAGAAGAGTCGCTTTGCGCCGGAAACGAGTGCCTTCAGCAGGACGTCTGGATAGAGGGCTCTCCCGCATGCTTTGCGGCTCCGGAACCTGGACGGCGCCAGGGGTGCGTGGTCGTCTCCGACGCCGAGATCGTCCGGGCCATGGCTTCCTGTTCGAGCGGATGAAGGTGGTGGTGGAGCCGAGCGACGCGGTGGGCGTTGCCACGCTCCTCGAGGGCCGCCTCCGGGCGGCGGGGAAGCAGGTGGGGATGATCCTCTCCGGCGGCAATGTGGGCATAGGGCGGTTCCGGGCGCTCCTGGAGACCCTATAGGCATGGCGGACCCACCCGGCGATTCGTATCGTCCTGAAGGCTTGGTCCTGAGGTATCGCGACGGCGTTGGACGTGGAGGAGCGGGTGTCGAACGAGATCTCCGAGATCACGAGACGCGCGATTGTCGATCTCCTGTCTCTATCTGGGACCAGCTGGGCGGGCCGCCTTGAGGAAGATGATTTCCTCGCACGGCTTTACGACCTCACGTCCATGCCTTCAACCGACTATCGAATGCAGAATGCAGCCGGCGACATTCACCGACATCGAGTCAGCTTCCAGGATTGGGATGAGGACTGGGTCTTTTACGATAGCCGTTTCAACATCATTCGAGTTCCGGACCAGGAGTTCCTCCGATTTCTCTGTGAGACAGTTCACCCGGTCGTTCGGCCAGATGTCGAAGAGGCGCAGCACCTTGTGGCTGCTTACAACCGGGAACTGGCAGCAGACGGCTGGTCGCTCGTCGAGACTAAGCAGATCTCTGGAAGACCGGTGTTCTCGCCACAGAAGACTGGCCAACGAGCCCAGGTGTTCGAGGAGCCAACTGGCTGGCAGAAGGTGGACCGACAACTCCAGGAGGTGCGTCTTCGGCTCGACACGGCCGAGTCGGAGGAGCAGTATCAAACAGTCGGCCTTCTGTGCCGCGAGGCCCTAATCTCCGCTGCGCAAGAGGTCTATGACGCGGATCGTTATCCTACCCATGATGGCGTTGCACCAAGCGACACCGACGCAGGGCGAATGTTGGAGTCGTTCTTCAGCGCCGAGCTCATGGGGGGCGCAAACGAGGAAGCGCGTGCTCACGCCAGAGCGGCTCTCCCGGCGCGGTAGGTCGATGTGACGCGTAGCCGATCGACTTCAGCAGCTCCGAAAACAAGAAGGTCAGCGAGGCCGGTTAGCCCGGAAGGTCTCGATGAAGGACGGCAAGTCCAGAGGTGCCGCATATGTCGACGTCACGTTCACGAAGCGAACGAGGCATCCGTGAGGATGAAGACTGACGAGCCGCGTTGTTCAGGGTGCTCATCGTCTGTTGGGACCAGAGCTTCAAGTCGCTTCATGATCCGGCGAGCCTCGTCCTGGAGCGCTCGGATGTTGATTTCGCGACCGGCGTTCACGAAGAGCTTGTCGGCCGCGACGTACACGCGGAGGTTCTCGACGTGTGGCTGCTTCCCTCCGATGGGGAACCGCTCGAACGTCTTCCTCCTCCCGACAGACACGTCGAGCGGAACGCTCGTCGGACGAGGGATTGCTCCGTCGTGGCACCGAATCGCGATCTCATCGAGGTATTCATCGAAGTGTTCGAGCGAGTTGCGGACATTCGCGTCCAGCAGTGCCTTCACCTTGACGCCCTTCAGTAGTTCGTCGCGCATCCACCGAGCGCGGCGGACCTGAATCTCGTATTGGGTATCAGTCTGGTTCCGGTTACGCGGGCGCTCGGTCAAGAGCGACTTCAGCCGGACCGCCTCTCCGAGCAGTGTCGTTAGAGTCGTTGTCAGATCATGATCGACTTTGATGTAGCTCTCCGCCGGTTTGCCAGGCGACTTCGCGGACCTGAAGACTTCTTCGGCGCGTCGGACGACATTAGTGGCCAGCCAGTAGGCCTCAGTGATGTAGGCGCCCGCGAGGGGGCTCTTCGCGATGCTCGCCCATATCTCGTCGTAGTCAGAAGTCGCCTTGCGCATGCGGCGACGGTAGCACGAGCCTCTGAAGCGTCGGAGGCGCCCCGGGCCGAAGCCGGTGCCATCGGTTGTTCTTGAGCCACTAGCCGTGGCACGGTGATGGCGACGACCGGGCGACGGGCCGAGCTTCAGGAAGGTACGCTGGTGACGTCGCATACCGCATCGCGTTCATCGCGATGGGCGGACCCAATAGGTCGCACGATGTCGCCTACCATCGAACCGACACTCGGCGCCCGGGTGACCGTCTCACTTCCGCCGGAAGCGACATCGGAGCGGCGCTGACACTCCTCAAGGGCTGAGACGAGACGTGTCACGGGGGAAGGCGGTTACCTCGCGAATGTTCGGCAGCCGCGCAAGCTGCGCGACCCAGCGTTCCAGTCCAAAGTAAGGTCCGCGGACGTGGTGTACGAACGACGCTCTGATGGTCGTTGAAAGAGAAGACCACCGCGTCATCCTCAACGAGATCTTGGGAACTCGGGGAGGAGGAGCACGGTGGTCGACACCACGATGGACGGTCTTGCGTGGGTGCGCAAGCAGGTCGAGCAGGCCGACACTGACTTGCTGCGGGAGATGGTCAGGCTCTTCTGCGAGCGGGTGATGGGCGAAGAGGTCGATGCAATCTGCGGCGCCCCCTACGGCGAGCGCTCGGAGGAGCGGACCAACCGGCGAAACGGCTACCGGAGCAGGACCTGGGACACCCGGACCGGCACGATCGACCTGGCCGTCCCGAAGCTGCGTGAGGGCAGCTACTTCCCCGGCTGGTTGCTCGAGCCGCGCCGGCGTGCCGAGCGGGCGTTCGTCCAGGTGGTCTGCGAGTCCTACGTGAGAGGCGTCTCGACTCGTCGGATCGAGGGCCTGGTGCGAACGCTCGGGATCGAGCGGATCTCCAAGAGCCGTGTGTCCGAGATGGCCAAGGAGCTGGACTCGGCGGTCGAGGCCTTCCGCACCCGCCCGCTCGACGGCGCGCCCTACACGTACGTGTGGCTGGATGCGATCACCCAGAAGGTCCGGGAGGCGGGGAGGATCTGCAACGTGGCCTGCGGGCACTGTTGCATTGGTCGTCCGGGCCTCCGTCACGGAGACTGGCGCGATGAGATCAGTCCAACACCCTTGCCTCTGCCCGGTCTCGAGGTCAGCCTTCGCCGGGTATCGGTTCCCACCTGAGGTCATCACCCTGGCGGTCCGCTGGTACCTGAGGTTCGGGCTGTCCTACCGGGACGTCGAGGAGCTCCTTGCCGAGCGCGGCATCGAGGTCGACCACGTCACGGTGTACCGGTGGGTCCAACGGTTCGCGCCGGAGTTCGCGGAGGCGGCACGAGCCCGACAGCACGTCGCCGGGGATCACTGGCACGTCGATGAGACCTACCTGAAAGTCGCAGGGACCTGGCGCTACCTGTTCCGGGCGATCGACCAGTTCGGCCAGGTCATCGACGTGTACCTCTCGCCTCACCGGGACGCCAACGCAGCGAGACGGTTCTTCGCCCAGGCGGTCGGCCGGACCCGAATCTCACCCGTCGAGGTCACCACCGACCGGTACCGGGTCTACCCCCGCGTCCTCGATGAGCTGCTGCCCGCGGCATTCCATGACACGGAGGTCCACGCTAACAATCCCATCGAGACCGACCACGGACGGCTGAAGGCTCGCCTCCGGCCGATGCGAGGGCTGAAGCGAGATCGCACCGCCAAGGTCATCGTCGCCGGCCATGCGTTCGTTCAGAACCTCCGCAGGGGTTTCTACGATCTCGGGACCGAGGCACCGCTCACTTCCCGCCTCGCTGACGCGTTCGCCGAGCTGGCCCTCGTGATCTGAACACCAGCTCGGCCGAATGGCTCCGCCACAAGCTGACTTCCACCAATGCAACAGTGCCGTCCCACGGCGCTCATCGGGCAGGTCAGCGTGACCTCGATCCGCACGGCCCCGTCGCCCTCGAGGACGGCCTGGTCGGCGAGGACCACGGACACGTCCGGCCGGACCCGAAGGGTAGCCGAGTCTTGAGCCCGCTTCGTCGGGCCCTCCTGGACGAACAGGACCGCGGTGGCCTCCGCCGGCCCGGTCTGGAACGTGCCGCTCGTGGCCGGCACCGTCACGCGGACGACGTAGGGGATCCGGCCGCAGTTGGGAGTGAAGGAGCCCGTCCCAGAGGCCTGCGGTTGGGTCACGCTGACGCTGGCCTCGACGATGGTCCACCCACGGTCGCAGACAGTGGACAGGTCAAACGTCATCGACCCGCCGTCGGGAGCCAGCGAGGCCTGCTCGGAGACGATCTCCACCGAGAGCGCGGTCCGGTGCGCGGAGGCCACCTGGGCCCCACCCGCCACCAGGAGACCGACTAGACCGGTGAGGACAAGACGACGTACCACGACGCTGCTTCCCATGGGGACCACCTCCATGAGGCCGGGCCGCCTCCACTATCCCTCGGCCCTCGTCCTCCGTGGCTCGGGCCGGGGGCAGGCCCCGACACAAAGTAACACCGTCCGATCCCCCCGACGGATTTCGGTGCTTCCCAGGTCACCTTCCGAGCGGACGACTCCGAATGAGCGGTTCCGCTGTCCCCGCCTGGGACGTCCTTTCCCCGAGTTCTGGCGACACTCGCCAGCGGCCCTTACAGGCATGCCGGGCTACTCGCGGGCCCTATCGAGGTTCCCAGTGGCAGCACTGTTGGCGGCCGGTGGCCTATTCAACCAATGCACCGTTCGGAAGCAAAAGACCTAGCGACGAAAACATTCCTGGTCACGCAGCTCCCTTTCCCTCCCTTGTTGAAGCCGCTCGCCTCGACCGCGACCACCGTCGTCGGTGCACCGACCGAGGGCGTGAGCGTGATGAACGGGAGGCTCTCGCGGCGACCGAGGTTGGTACGATGCCGACCAGCGAGGCCATCAGGGGATGCCTGCAGATGATCTTCATCGGATGCTCCTTCGGTTGCGTTTCGGGTCGCCCTTTCCGGTTGGAGGCAACCGACGCCATCCGACCGGGCGGCGAAGGCGCTTCGGGCCGAGCTTGTCAGGACCGAGGGCGAACTCGAGCGAGAGACGGCCCGATGGGTGCTCGGCTATCCGCTGAAAACCGTCGCGTACAGTGGGTCAGCCGGGTGGGCCCAGGCCCGGGGCATTGGGCCACCGCTGAGAGGCGAAGCATCGCGCTCGAACAGGCACGAGAAGTCCAAAGGCTCTACAAGCTCGCAGGAGCTGTACGAGTTACTCGTCCTCCGCCGGGGATGGGCGATCGGGCGCTACGGCCGATTCGTCGCGGAGGGCATGACCGCGGCGCTTCTCCCTCGCCCTGGGGACCAATTACAGCCGGGCTTCGCCGACCCATGAGGAGGTGCACCCTGGTTCGTCTCACCGACCAGGCCGGTCTGAACAGACCGATGTCCCGCTCTCCCCTTGCGATGGGCCCACGCCAGCAGCCGCATTCTCGCTCTGACCACGCATGGGTCCAGGTCCTACAGCCCAGGCTCACGCAGAAGAGCATGACTAGTGGAGGTGGGCGGTCGGTTCCGCCCACCTCCACCGCGTGCGGTGCAAAGCAGACCTACAGCGAGGACTCCAGGGTCTGCGGGTTCAGGTGGTCGAGCACGACGGCCCCTGCTGTTACCCGATCTGCCAACCGGAACACGCTGAGGCCCTTCGTGATGTCGGACTCGTAGATGAAGTTGTTGTACCAGTACGAGGACCACGCGCCTCCGAGCTGGCACTGGCCGTCGCAGAATGGCCCGGGACCGAGCGACGGCGGGTCCGACCAGGCGAGCGTCGTCGCTCCGGCCGGATCGGTGAAGTGCGTCGCCCACGTCCCGGCCTGATAGTTCCCACTGACGGCCACGTACCGGCCGCCGCGCAGCGGCACGACGTTGTAGTTGTGGATCGTGCAGTTCTCGTCGAGCCCCTGGGGCCGGGGCAGGACCCAGGTGCCGAGCTTCGCACCGGTGGCCGCGTCGTAGAAGAACATGCTCTTGTGGGTGTCGGTCTGGGTGACCGGGGGGCCCGGCGGGTCGGGGACCGTCGTGCCGGTCTGGGTGCACCGGGGCTCCGATCCGCCGCCCGGCTCCCACCCCATGACAAGGACTTTCCCGTCCCAGGTGAACGCCGCCGAGTGCCAGCGCCCGCTGCCCTGGGTGAGGTCGCCTACGCCGAGCTCGGTGATCGTGTACAGGAGCTCGGGGTCCTCCAGGCTGCCGCCGGGGGTGGCGTTGGCACCGATGTCCCACACGTTGACGGTATCGGCGCTGGCGCAGGCCGCCAGGTTGACGCTGCCGCGGATCACCCCCGCATCGTGGCATCCGGTCCGAACGTTCGCCTGCGGCCCCGCCAGCGGCTCTCTACGGAGCAGGGTGGCGTTCTGGGGCGCGTCGAGCGGGATCTGGATGATGTCCATGAAGTCGCCCACAGGGTCGTCGTTGGCCCGGGTTCCGTCCACGCACCCAGCACTGCTCGAGTTGTTGCTGTAGACGATCAGGTTGGGGCCGGAGACCCCGGCTAGCGTGAGGGTGTGGGAGCCACACGCGAGCGGCAGGAACGTCAGGACCGAGGGGTCGGCCCTGTTCGTGATGTCGAACACGTGGACCCCCTCCACACCGGCGGGGACGATGGTGCCGTCGCAGTCCCGAGCGGTGGTCTTCTTTGAGTTCCACGCCCGGACCAGGATGTTCTCCCACACGACGATGTCGCCCTGGTCACCGTTGCAGTGAGTCCACGAGAGCAGCTGCGGGTCGCCGGGCTCGGTGATGTCGATGATCCTGAACCCGTCATAGTTGCCCTGGAAGGCCAGGTTTCCCCAGAACGCGAGGTCCGAGCTGATCTTGCGCTGGCCGTCAGGGACGTTGAAGGTGGCGGGATGAGGACTGTGGCCCAGCGCGACCATGTTCCGGGTATGCGGGCGGGTGGAGTGGTCGGCGGAGGCCGGCAGGGCCGCGACGACCAACGCGAGGACCGTGAACGAAACCATGGACCATCGGAAATGTCGTCTCACGCCTCCTCCTTCGTCGTCATGGGACAGCTCGATCGAGCGCGCCGCGCACGGAGGGTCTCGCCCGCTCCGCGCGTGAACGCCGAGGTGCGGATGACGGTTGGTGGGGACGGGAGCGGTGCCCGGTCCGTTGGGAGGAGAAGCCAACACCGGGGAAATCCCTCCCTCCGAAGCGCAGGGGCCAAAAGGAATCTAACGATTCCGGGTGAGCGGGAGCAAATCGACTGTTCGGGCGGGGCCGCGGACTAGGTAGTACGGATGGTGAAGGGCACGGAAACTCCCGACCGGGCCTCAAGCAGCAAGTTTCGTATTCATGGATGAGGCCACCCAGCACATCACGTCTTCGAACTCGCGCTCCATCGGCTGGACGAGGAGACGGATGGGGTCGCCTGAAGGGCACACAAACCGCTAAGCGTCACCGTGGCCAGCGCGTTCGTAGGATCGGCCCTCCTTCTCATGGGAGGTTCGGTCCGTGGTCTTCGCTCTTGTGTATCTCCTGCTGCGCCGTCTCGTCCGGCTGCTCGCAGGCCCCGTCGGCGATCTCAGCAGCGGCGTCGAGGTGCTGATCCTACGCCACCAACTCACGGTCCTCAAGCGCCAGGTGGGCAGGCGCGTCTACGCCGTCGCGATCGGTTGTTCATGGCCGCGATCAGCAGGACGCTCCCTCGAGCTCGGTGGTCGATGTTCGTGGTCAGCCCGCAGACCATCCTTCGGTGGCACCGGGAGCTGGTGCGACTGAAGTGGACCTACCGTCGGATGTCAACCGGCGGCAGGCCACCGATCAGTGAGGAGGTTCGAGAG
>WNFV01004199.1_pt1 | contig 18018 bp, 24 predicted proteins | sample 5400101 | NCBI WGS metagenome assembly WNFV01 (sample SAMN13153361, study PRJNA577476) | soil metagenome | isolation source: 115 cm soil or saprolite under grassland replicate 1 | place: USA:California | collected 2016-06-15
CGACACCGGAAGCGCGACAGGCTTTGGCTCCAACCGGCAAGCTCCGCGTTGGACTCCAGCTTGGCAATCCCTTAAACGTATTACGGGACTCCGCGTCTAGTGAGATGAAGGGGGTAGGATTTGACCTCGGAAAAGAGTTGGCCCGGCGCATAGGGGTTCCGTTTGAGCCGGTTATGTACCCATCAGTCGGAGCCCTGCTCGACAGCGGAAAATCCGGGGCTTGGGACGTCGCCTTTGTTGGGTTTAGTCCTGAGCGGGCAAAGGAGTGGGATTTTAGCGCGCTGCACATGGAAGTCGAATTCGGCTACCTCATCCCTGGCGGTTCTTCCATCTCAACAATGGCTGATATGAATCGCCCCGGGATTCGAGTTGCCGTGCAGGAGAAGTCCGGCCCGGATAGCTTTTTTTCTCGCACGCTAAAAAATGCTGTGGTGATCCGAGCATCAAGCAACCCTGGCGCATTGGAGGCGCTGAAATCCGGGAAAGCAGACGTAATGGGCAGCATCAAGCCAGTCCTGTTCGAATTGTCGAATCAGTTGCCTGGTTCTCGGGTCTCGACGGTCGGCCCGGCATCGACCCGCACGCTATGGCGATGCCGAAGGCACGGGATCCCGGCGTGGCCTACGCACGCCAGTTCATTGAGGACGCGAAGTCCGAGGGTCTGGTCAAAGCCGCGATCGAGAGAGCCGGTTTACGCGGCGTGATTGTCGCTCCACTCAAATGATGCTCTCTAACCGCGGCTTGGACAGCGACGCCCGCGAAGCGGGCGCGCGTCAAGCCGGGCGTTAGCAGTGAAGGGGCGACTGGTGGCGATCCGCGTTGTTCTAGGATTCCTTTTTGTGCTTGGGCTGGCCACTGCGTGGTGCTCTCAACTCGGGGAGGGAGTGGTTCTTACGGCGACATCCTCCATTCGGCAAGCGATTGACGGCCAGGAACAGAAGCCGGAGATTGCGCGAGTGCGGGAACTGTTGCTAATCTCGAAAACAATCTGTGGATTTGGAAAGCGACTCTCTACGCGAGGATCGCGGTTGTAGGGTGTGGTTTAATCGGTTTCTCCGTTCTTCCCAAAGCGCGATCCAGTGGGAGATAATCGTTTGGCGGGGTTGGCTGTACTCACGCCGATGATGCCTCGTAACCAGCGTATCTCAGCTAATAGAGACAGGAAGTGAAAAGACCTTTCACGATAATCGCCATTGCCCTTTTCTCGCTGATCGCCCTACTGCAATTGCTGCGCTTTATCCTTGGCTGGGAGGTTACTGTCAATGGATTGGGTGTTCCAGTCTGGGCGAGCGGAGTGGCTTTTGTGATCGCAGCAGGGCTTGCGGTGATGGTATGGCGTGAAACGCGCAAGTGAGCCTTCAGACTAACACGCAGTCAACTCGAACTGGACTCTTCCTGACATTCTGACTTTCTGACATTCTCCTTGACCGGCTTCGTCGAAACCTCGAATATAGGCACGAGACTGAAAAATCGGTCAGGAGTTTCAATATGAAACCGGTCGGTGATCGTCGACGCCGATATTTTTTTATCGCTCTTGTTCTCGCGGTCGTTTGCCGAGCCTATAGCGTGGCTCACGGAAATCCTTATCTCGCCAAGCCTGGTGAGCCTGCGGTAAAGGTTCGCATCGGCGCCTGTGCGATCACCGGTGGATTTATTCATCTCTACACCGCGCTGGATAATCGGCTGTTCGACAAGTACGGCATCAATGCCGAGCACATCGTCGTGCGTGGCGGTGCCGTCGCGATGGCGGGCCTGGCATCGGATGAGATCAATTTTCTCTACTGCAACGCGGACGCAAACATCGTGCGCATCGGCACGGGAGCGGATGGAAAACTCGTCGCTTCGCCGCTGATCGGTCTTCCGTATGTGGTGCTTGCGCGCAAAGACATCAAGCGGCCGGCGGATCTCAAGGGCAAGAGCATCGGCGTGACCCGTCCGGGAGATTTCCCTTACAGGCTGGCGAAGGAATTCCTAAAGAAATTCAATCTCAGCGAAAAGGAAGTCACCCTCGCCACCGTCGGCGGCACGCCCACGGAGCGCTACGCGGCGCTGGTGCAAGATATGTTTCAGGCAACGCTGATTCAGCCGCCGCTCGATGCGCGCGGCAGAAAAGATGGGTTTAACATTATTTACAATCTCAATGATCTCGGTCTGCCGTTCATTTATAGCTCGCTCTTCGCGAGCGGCAAAACCTGGAAAGAAAAGCCTGCGGTCGTGCAGAAAGTGGTGGCGGCGCTGGCGGAGTCGGTCTACTTCGTCGAGAAAAATCCGGAGCTGGCCATGGCCTCGGTCGGTAGGACTTTGAGAATGAAGGATCCCGACACACTGCGTTCAGCCTACGAAGCATACGCGAAGAATCTCATCAATCGGCGCATGATCGTGCCCGGAAAGTTGGTGGCCGAGACGCTTGATAATGCCCGCCAAGAGGGCACGACGATCAGGCGAAAGCCGAGCGAGATCTTTGACAACACCTTTGTCGAGAATCTTGAGAAGAGTGGCTTCATGAAAGAATTGTGGGGCGGCGCGGTGCCGGAGGAAAGAAAACGACCCTAGTCACTCTTCTCCGTCTCTCTATCACATCTTCTGTAATGTTTAATCTCTTTGATTCAATTCTCCGCAGCTTGCTACCTAATAGCGATTCCGAGTCCTATTGCCGTCAGTCATTCCCGCATGCATTTAGCGGTGGTTCGACGGGGCTCACCACAGGCGAGACTCTGAGTGGACCCCCGATAAAAACATTCGAGGGTGACAACTTTTGGGATAATTATTAAAAGTCTGTCGATACCCGCAGCTTACTGCGGGTAATTCAGTGACCCAACGTAAGATCTGCAATGAGACGACTCTTATTGTTGAGCGTTTCCGCGGGCGCGGGGCATAGCCGCGCCGCGGAAGCTCTGCGCGCCGAGGCGCAAGCGAGTTTTCCGAAGGTCGAAGCGAAACATATCGACCTGATGACTCTGGTGCCACAGAGCTTTCGGGCGCTGTACGCGAACTATTACATCAAGATCGTCGAGCATCATCCGTCGGTGTGGGCCTATTTATATCACGCCACGGACAGGATGCCGCGCGATGTGCTGTTCGCCAAAACGCGCCGCACCATCGAGCGGCTCAACACACGCAAGCTCCACGATCTACTCAGAGAGTTTGCCCCCGATCACATCATTTGCACCCACTTTCTCCCCGCTGAACTGCTAGCCCATGACATCAAGCGAGGCCGCGCCGTGCCGTCGGTCTGGGTGCAGGTCACCGATTTTGATCTACACCGCATGTGGGTGCAGGCAGGCATGCGCGGCTACTTCGCGGCGAGCGACGAGATCGCTTTTCGCATGGCGGCACGCGGAATACCGAGTGACAGCGTGCATGTTACCGGCATTCCGATTATGCCGATATTTTCCCGCCGATTTGACCGTGATGAATGCGCGAGAGAGTTCGGCATCGCGCCGGATAAAACAACGCTGCTGCTCATGACCGGCGGCGCCGGACTTGCCGGCGGCGACTTAATGGTGGAGCGACTACTCGGGCTGCCGGATGATTTTCAAATTGTCGCCCTGGCTGGAATGAACCAGCAGTTGCTTGGTAGATACCGTTCACTTGCCGCGGCCCATCCGGGCCGGCTGGTCGCGCTGGGTTATACGTCTACGATTGAGAGAGTTATGGCCTGTGCCGATCTAGCGGTCACAAAGCCGGGCGGATTGACGGTCTCCGAGTGCCTCGCGGTTGGTCTACCGATGGTATTGACCTCGCCGATTCCCGGCCAGGAAGAGCGCAACGCCGATTATCTGCTGGAACACGGCGTCGCTGTAAAGGCCCCGGACATGGTGGCGTTGGAATTCAAGATCGGTCAACTCGTCAAGGAACCGGAACGGCTCAAACATATGCGCGAGAACATGCGTGGACTCGGCCGGCCCGATGCTGCGCATGCGGTACTGAGCCGCGTCTTGGGCAACGGCCGATGAAGTTTCCACATTGGTTAAGTCCATGGCTGTTGATCGGCTGGATCGCACTGTTGAGTTTTTTCTTTGCTCAAGTGGAAATTCAGATCGAAGGTCCGGCCGGTTGGGCGGCCAACTTGCCGACCTGGCGTGTCGAAAAACATTGGCTGCTCGATCTTTTTTGGAGTGGCCGGACCATGACCGGTTATCACGCCTGGGTGTTTCCTTTCATCGCGCTGGCGTTTCACGTGCCGGTGTTCGTAAGCGGCCGTTGGTCTTGGCGCCTCGAGGCGCGCATAATCGGAATGATCATGCTCTTTTGGGTTATCGAAGACCTTCTCTGGTTCGCTTTCAATCCGGCTTTTGGTTGGAACAAATTTTCATCGGCGTACATCCCGTGGCACAAACACTGGTGGAGTGGCCTGCCGGTGGATTATTGGATCTCGACGATAATCGGAACCGTTCTGCTCGTTTGGTCGTATCGAGAAAAGTCGGACCGATCGGATCCAGCGTGATGTATGGAGCGCCAAGAAACGCGCTGTTCGTGGAGATTTAATTGCGCTGGCTCCGGACGATTGCGGCTTATGCTTTGTCGCGACGGACTCATGACTCGAATTTTCTAAAGACTCGACGTCAGTAGGAAAACAATCTTGCTTTTCCGGATGAGAATTTTCATAAGCTATGCATCCCAGGATAGAGAACCGGCGAATTCTATCTATCTTGCGTTGCGCGATCAGGGGCAGCAGGCATTTTTCGACCGCGCCGATCTTCCGGCGGGCGACGAATATCACAACCGCATACGGAAGGCGATTCAGAAATCACATCTCTTCATTTTCTTGCTCAGTCCAAATGCACTGGATGCTGACAGCTATACGCTGGAGGAATTGAGTATCGCCGAAAAGGCCGGCGTAAAACTTTTACCGGTGGTGCTTCGCGAGTCCGCCATGGATCAAATTCCAGCCTCGATAAAGAACGTTACGTTTCACCGGCCGGCGGGCAATTTGGCGGCGAGCGTCGCTGCAGAAGTTCACCGCATCGCGGCCGATTTCATGCGGAAACGACTCAAAGGACTTGCTGCCGCATTGCTGATTGTCACCGCAGTCGCTGGCGGATTCTTCTACCTCCATGAGGCGCGGAACAAAAGCGAGCTAATCGGTAAAGACGGCGCGCCCGCAGTGTTGATTCCCGCCGGCAGCTTCGTCATGGGCGATGATGAAAACTCACCGCGCCGAGACATTTACGTCGATGCCTTTTACATGGATAAGTACGAAGTCACCGTGTCCCGCTACGCAAAATTTTTAAAAGCGACGAGCAACGTCGGAGCGCCGGAAGAATGGGAGACCGTGGATCTGCAGAACGGCGCTGAACTACCGGTGGTCGGTGTTGATTGGCATGATGCGGATAGCTACTGCCGCTGGGCGGGTAAACGGCTGCCGACGGAATCGGAATGGGAAAAGGCCGCGCGGGGTTCTGACAAACGCAAGTATCCCTGGGGTAACGACGTGCCTACGCCAGAGCATGCGATATTTGGTAAGCCGTATAAAAACCCGGTCTACAAGGATGGAGTCGCCGCGGTCGGCAGACATCCCAAGGGCACAAGCCCATTTGGTATTCACGATCTCTTAGGCAACGTATCGGAATGGGTGGCAGACTGGTTTGCGGAGGGGTTTTCCCGTGCCGATGTCCGAAATCCGAAAGGAGCCGAAAAGGGAACGGTGAAGGCAATCCGTGGTGGCGGATGGTACGATCCGCCGGAGCGCTTGATAATAGCCAAGCGATGGTACGCGAACCCGGATCAACGCTCGGACGACTTGGGATTCCGCTGCGCGAGCGACGTGAAGTGAAGTAACCCTAAGCCGGATTATTCATGCAGCAGAGGAAAAACCTCGACAATATGTATGCTGCGGGGTGAGCTCTCTAGAAGGCGATGGCTGAATGGTTCTCGATCTGTCGTTTTGGAAAAATCCGCTCTTTTTCTTGATCATTCCAGCCCGCGCGAATCCAGACGTTTTCGTTCTTAGCTACCTGGATGCCGGCTTGCGCCGGCATGACGAACTTTTTCTTTGGCTGCAGGCGAGGCATGTTAACCATTCGCGGATGAGATATTAACTAAAAGTCTATCTTGGCGTGATCAACGCCGATGTCAGGAAGGCTTCGACCAGTGCGGCAATGAACAATAACGGCAATATGACCGTAATGAAGAATCTCAGACCTTGCACTAACTCGCTGCCAATCGTCGTTTCCGGTCGTCCGAAAAACTGTTTCATGACACGGCTGCCGACCATGAGACCGATGCTGGTGCCGAGAAACACCGCGGGAAGCTCCAGCAATCCATGCGGCACAATGCTCAATAACGAAAGCCACAGTCCGCGCGTCTGCGCTGATAGTGAAAATATCACGCCGAGGGCGATGCCGTTCCCGAGGAGAAAAACGGCCGGTATGATACCAAACAAGCTTCCGAGTAAAATCGCCAGTACCGTTTTTAGAGTGTTATTTAAAAATATTGCGGCTGCCAATTCGAGTTTGGATAGGCCACGAAAATTTTTTATAAAACCGACGACCGAGGATTCGAAATGTTGGGCAAGGAGGGGAAAGTGCGATACGGCCATCAACCCGATGACGATGCCGCTTCCAAAGATGACTAGACTTGTTTTTAGATAGGGGTACAGCCGCTTGAGATAGGCGCGGCGTTCTTCTGCAGGCATGGCGATCATGGATTTCAAGCCTTACTTTAATTATCCTATCAGAACTCGTCGCAGGGGTACATTCCCGGCGATGGAGTTGTTGTAACGATGACAAATCTGATCGAAGCCAGTATTAATCATTTGCGACGCGATCTACCGCGAGTTCCATCACATGGTGCCTAGCGCGGCTACGCCGGAACCAAATCTGATTGTCTCGCGCAAAGGCGCAAAGGCCCCAAGGGGGAGCTTGTCATTTCGACCTAAGGGAGAAATCTTTCTAAGATCCCTCACATTCGTTCGGGATGACGGGGCTTGGCCCGTCACTTTGCGTTCTTGGCGTCTTGGCGCGGGAATAATCCGAAGCACCCGATAGACTGTCCGAAAATTTGCGCAGCTGCTCAAATCTTCAAGCATCGTAGTACCAAGGTATATTCCAAACGCGGACGAGGAAACGTTATGAAAATTAAAAGCATTCGATCGCACGTCCTGCGCGTGCCGCTCGACGAGCCCTTGGCCGGCGGCCCGCCCTATTTTCGCTCGCATAATCAGTTCGTCGTTCTGCGCGTGGAGACGGAGGACGGCATTGAAGGAATCGGCGCGACTTTTTTTGGCGGGGCGCTCAGCGCTAGTCTGAAGCACGCCGTCGATCAGCTCGGCGAATTGATCATTGGCGAAGATCCGCTGCGCGTCGAAGCCATCACACAGAAGCTCCGCAGCGCCGGTCCGGGCGGTATTCTCACGCTGGCGATCTCCGGCATCGACATGGCGCTCTGGGATATCAAGGGTAAATTACTCGGCCAATCGCTTGGCACTATGTTAGGCGGATTGCGCGACCGTGTGCCGACGTACGCGAGCGGCGCGTTGGTGCGCGCTTACCCACTGGATCATCTGGTGAAGGCGGCGCAACTGCTGGTTAATCGCGGTTTCAAGCAAATGAAAACGCAACTGGCGCTGCCCGGCGACACGACACCGGCAAAGGAAGTCGAGCGCGCTCGGTTAATTCGCGAAGCTGCGGGGCCCGACATCGATCTTATGTGCGACATCAATCAGCGCTGGTCGGTGCATCAAGCGATCGAGATCGGCAAGCGTGTCGAAGACGTGCACTTTTTTTGGCTCGAAGACGTCACCGTTCACGACGATTACACGGGACTCGCGCGCGTGGCCGACGCGCTGATCACGCCGTTGGCGGGCGGGGAATGCTTGTACGGCATCACGTCATTTCGTCACATGATTGAGGCCCACTCGGTGGATATCATTATGATTGATCTCAATCGGGTCGGTGGAATTTCTAACTGGATGAAGGTAGCGGCCATGGCCGAGGCGTTTAACCTGCCCGTGGTGAGCCATCTCTTCCCGGAGATTCACGTTCATCTCGTATCGGCGATCCCAAACGGGCTGACGGTAGAATACATGCCCTGGTCATTCCGGCTTTTCGAAGAAGTGCCGGTGCCGGTGAACGGCGAATTACTCGTGCCGACCAAGCCGGGCCTTGGCCTTCAATTCAGTCGCGATATCGATCGCTACATCGTGAGTTAGAAAACTAACCCATACCCTCCTCACCACGTTTGCGTGGGGGAGAAGGCGAGGACGAGGGGGCGAGACTGTGTCGTAATCCGCAAAAAGTTGTAGTCTTGTGTTGCAGGAGGTTTGTCATGAACGAAGACTGGCGCAATCATGGTGTCAAAATCATTTCGAGCAATCGCTTCGACTTCAATACGCCGCAGACTCCCGGCATGACTCGGGCGGCGGCAATCAATCGGGCGATGGCGGGAGCGAACAAGCTCTGGGCCGGCACGGTGAGCATTCATCCCAACGCCAAGACCGCGCCGCACCATCACGGTGAGCTCGAAAGCATTATTTATATTGTCAGCGGCAGAGCGCGTATGCGTTGGGGAGAGCGGCTTGAGTTTATTGCCGAGGCGGGCCCGGGGGATTTTATCTTCGTGCCGCCGTTCGTACCGCACCAGGAAATCAATGCCAACCCTAACGAGCCGCTCACCTGTGTGGTCGTGCGTAGCGATCAGGAGCCCATCGTCGTCAACTTGGAGATTCCCGCCGTCGAGATGCCGGAAGAGATTGTCTGGATCGATCCGCTTCATGCCAAGGCATAAATGACTGTTGCCGAAATTAATGATCCAACTTTCGGGAAATGGCCGCGCCGCAGCGAAATCCCGGCGATTTTGTCGATATGAGTCTGCTCGATGAGGTCGAGAAGGAAGGATTCAGGCAAAAACTTCTCCAGACGTGTTTAAGAGCCTTTATCAGGGAAAACTTTAATTTGTCTAAAGCTATACTTAATAAATTGTCAGGGGTGACGATTTCATTTTCAGTACCCGGTCGGCTGGAAGCGATCTGGATCAAACGCGCCCATCGAGGGCCGATGGACCCAGTGCAGTCAGCCAGGCTGATCACCGGCCAGGGCCTTGCCGGCAACGCCGATCGCGGCGGCTCCCGCCAGATAACTCTGATCGAAAAAAATATTTGGCAAGACCTGATGCGCCAAATCGGCGGCTCCGCATCACCCGCGGCCCGGCGAGCGAATTTACTCGTGAGCGGAATAGCATTCGCCGGTTCGCGTGCACGAATTTTACGAGTCGGAGCGGCCAGACTAGAGATCGCCGGCGAGACCAAGCCGTGCGAGCGCATGGACGAAGTCGTTGCCGGTTTGCAGGCGGCGATGTATCGCGACTGGCGCGGTGGTGGCTTCGCCAGAGTTTTGAGCGATTGCGAAATCAAAATCGGCGATTCGGTGTGGTGGGAGGAAGCGCGGCTCGCCGAAGTCGATTTATTATGAGGCTCAAAAGCGGGATCAAATTGCTCGACGAGCGCGAAGGTTCTGGGGAGGCGGCCAAAAAAGGCGACAACGTCATTTACAATCTCAAGATGTTTCTGAATAAAGGCGATGAAGTTCCTTTAAATGAACGTCAAGCAGAATACCTGCCGGAGAAAATGTTGCGTCACGAAAACGGCTCTCGATTTGTCGACCACACGCTTACGCTTGGGCGCCGCCAAGCGATCGCCGGTATCGAGTACGCACTGACGGGAATGAAGGCCGGCGGTTACCGCAAGGTGCGCGTGAGTCCTCATCTTGCCTATCGCGATCAAGGACTGGACGGGCTCATCCCGGCAAACTCGGTGTTGATCGTCGAGTTATGGCTGCGCCAAATCGTCTCGGGTTGATATCTTTTCGTTCTGGTAAGCCTGTGATTTAGCTGGCCTGTTTGCTTTCCGTTGTATAAAATAACGATCACTATTGCACTAATCCTATCGCTATGGCCGAAATCTTTATCAGTTATGCTTCGGGGAATCGCGAAAGAGCGCGGGCGCTCGCTCAGGCGCTCGGCGCGCGCGGCTGGTCCGTTTGGTGGGACCGAGAAATTCCCCTCGGAAAATCCTTCGATGATGTCATTGAAAAAGCGCTTACCGAAGCCAAATGCGTCATCGTGCTGTGGTCGGCCGTTTCGATCGCATCCGAGTGGGTTCGTAATGAAGCCTCCGAAGCGAAACGCCGCGGTATTTTAATTCCTGTGTTCATTGAGCCCGTGGACGCCCCGCTAGCGTTTCGGCTTTTGAACGGCGCCGACTTGAGAGATTGGCATGCCGATGCGACCAACGCGGAATTCGATCGGCTCGTTCAGCGCGTGACGGAATTGCTTGGGCAAACAGCGTCGGTGGTGACTCCGTCAACCGTTATCCACAAGGACCCTCCTCCTTATCAAATTACGAAAGATTTCGTCGCGAAATTTTTTAGATCTCGTCTGGTGCGTGGCGGCATGGGTGCGGCATTCGTCGCGGTGCTCGCGGTGGGCTATGTTCTCAAGGCGCGTCAACCGGAACCCCACAACGTGCCCGATTCAACTGTGACTGTTCCCGTCCAGCCCGTCGATCCCAACAATTCTGATTTTGCAAAAAGCATCAAAGATTTGTCGGGGCTCCTCGGCGGCGCCGTCCCCGCAACTTCTCTGGCCAAAGGATTTCACGTGCCCGATCTCGGCGTGCGTATGGCCTTTCTCACGGCGGAGCAGAGCGCCTCAACGCTCGGCGCGATGCCGCAAGGAGCGGTGGTGATGGAAGTGGAAAGCGGGCGGCCGATGGCGAAGGCCGGTATACGCGTTGGCGACGTGGTTCTGTCAATCGCGGGAAAAAAGATTACGAGCGAAGAGGATCTTCGTCAGGCGATTTTTAAGATCGGCCCGGGCAAAACCCAATATTCCTATCGGCGCGGCGACGATACCAAGACGGTGGCAGTCGACTGCCCAGGCTGTAAAGTCGAATAGGCCCTCTTGGGGTGATGAGAAACTTCCCATGAAGAACGGCAAACAGCGGCGCGTCGAAATCATGGCGAGGCGAAAGAAGCTCGCGATCAGTCGCAAGGCGATGGCAAAGGCGGTTGAGTTAAGACATGCGCCATACCGGTTTGTTCCCGTAAATGAAGAGCTGCTCGCCCCAAACAATAGCTACGGCGCTTCTGATTTCGTCAGAAGGGGCTACTACGTCGATACTCCGTTTCGCTGCGGCGACTGCGGCAAAGAGGAAGTATGGACGGGGACGCAACAAAAATGGTGGTATGAAGTCGCTAAAGGTTTTGTGTACTCATCGGCGATTCGTTGCCGCGCATGCCGCCACAAGGAACGGCAACGGAGAGCAGAAGCGCGGCGCGTTCATCTGGAGGGTCTCGCTCGAAAGAACCAGGCGCGAATGAAGAAAAGAACAGGGGACTCATCATGATGACCCAAGTTTGGTTCCATTGGGCATTGCTCTCAGCGGTATTTGCGTCTCTGACGGCGATCTTCGCGAAGATCGGTCTTGAAGGCGTGGACTCGGATTTCGCGACACTGATCCGGACCGTCATTATTTTATTTGCGATCACGTGGTTTGTCCTCTACACCGGGAAGTGGAGCGATCCGTTTGCGCTTCGCCCGAAGACTTTGGCGTTTCTCACGTTGTCCGGGTTAGCCACGGGGGCATCGTGGGTCTGCTATTTTCGCGCGTTGCAAATCGGCGATGCGGCCAAGGTGGCTCCGGTCGATAAGCTCAGCGTCGTGCTGGTCGCCATTTTCGCGGTGATTTTTCTCGGCGAACGGCCGGCGGCAAAAGATTGGCTCGGAATAATTCTAGTCGGCGCCGGGGTAATTTTACTCGGTCTCAAGAAATAAGGTCGGCGCACCGATCACCGCGGATTTTGGAGGAACAATGAGAGCTCGAATCTGGGTAGCGATGATCTTATGGCTCTGTTTGAATTCCTCGCTGGTGCTTGCCGACGAAGCTGCTGAAAATCCCAGACAGCGGCGGCGGCACAATCTTGGCTGGCGCAGATCGATTCCGGAAATTATGCGAAGAGTTGGAAGGAAGCGTCCGCCTACTTTCGAGGAGCATTGACGGAAAAAGCATGGACCGACGCTTTAAACGGCGCACGAAAGCCATTGGGAAAATTGCTGTCTAGGAAGCTTACCAAAGCGCAGAACGCCCAATCGCTTCCAGGCGCGCCGGATAGCAACTATGTGGTCATGCAATTCGATACCAGCTTCATCAACAAAAAAGACGCGGTGGAGACCGTCACATTCATGCAAGAAAAGGACAGCAAGTGGAAGGCTGCCGGATATTACATCAAGTAGCGGGGTAAGCCACTGAAAGATTCGCCGGGGGTGACGTCGAAGCGCATAGTTGGTATCCGATGGGCAGATCAACAGACGGCACCAAGCGGTCGAAGTTTGAAAGGTTATTGATCAAGAGTATCGGTATATGCGTGTTTGGCGGTGCATTCTTTGGCGCGTCCACGTGGACGCTTTGGATGATCGTCGAAGGAAGTGATGTTTCGCGTATTCTTTACTTGCCATTTGTTGTATTCGCCGCAATTATCCCGACGACACTGATTGTTGGGATCATTTGCGGCATTATCGCCGCATGCTTAGCTAGATTTCTCGCCGTAACTCCTTTCGTTTCGAATCCAATGACTATTTGGTGTCGGGTTGGCGCAGAGACCGGCCTTATACTTAGCGTAATTTGTCTAACGCTTTTCATTCGGATCTCGGAAAATCAAAACCCACTTTTGTGGTTTTCGGTTTTCGGTGTAGCCGACCTTGGTTGTGGGTTCTTAGTCGGTCGAAGCGCATGGTACGAGTTTAGAAACTGATATGACCTCTATTCGCTGGAATGTCTGGCTCATGCTTGAAGCCAGTTTGTGAGACGATTGCATCATTGTCTTGAGGAAACATGAAAGGCTACGACGACGCAGACCGCTGCCCATGGGTCGATTTGACCAAGCCGGATTACGTTGAGTACCACGATCAGGAATGGGGCGTGCCCGTGCATGACGATAATGTGATCTTTGAGTTCCTCACATTGGAAGGAGCACAAGCCGGGCTAAGCTGGTACACCGTGCTGCGTAAACGCCACGCTTATCGCAAAGCCTTCGTTGGATTCGACCCACAAAAGGTTGCCCGCTTCGGCAAACGCCAAATCGAATCGCTATTGAAAAATGACGGCATCATCCGCAACCGGGCGAAGATCCTCGCCGCAGTGAATAACGCCGCGAAATTCTTGGACGTGCAAGAAGAATGCGGCAGTTTTGACTCGTACGTTTGGCGCTTTGTCGACGGCCGGCCGATCGTGCATCGTCTACGAACGGTGAAAGATTTCCAGGCGACCAGTCCTGAATCCGATGCCATGAGCAAGGACCTGAAACAGCGCGGTTTCAAATTCGTCGGCTCGACGATTTGTTATGCGCACATGCAGGCGACGGGAATGGTGAACGACCACGTCACCCGTTGCTTTCGTCGCCAATCGATTATCGATGAATATCATCGCGCCGATTCAAAAGATCGAATCAGGAAAGGCCGTCCGTGAAATGAAATTTTTGCCGCAGCTCTTTGACAACAACCGCGCCTGGGCGGAGCGAATAAAGCTCGAAGACCCGGCTTATTTCGAACGCCTGAGCCACGCGCAAACACCGGAATATCTGTGGATCGGCTGCGCCGATAGCCGCGTGCCTGCCAACGAGATTGTCGGCCTCGGTCCCGGTGAGCTCTTCGTGCACCGCAACATCGCCAATATGGTCCCGCCATTCGATGCCAACGTTCACTCCGTCTTGCAATATGCGGTCGAGGTACTCAAGGTCAAACACGTCATTGTTTGCGGCCATTACGGCTGCGGCGGCGTGCTCGCTGCACTCCGTGATTGGTCGGGATTGCCATTGGAAAACTGGCTCGCTCATGTGCGCGCGGTATATCGCGCTCACAAGGATGAATTGGACGCCGCGTCCAGCGAAGAAGCACGCTGGCGCCGCCTGTGCGAGCTCAACGTCATGGCTCAAGTCCATGCGGTGCGCGAAGCCGAAGTCGTCAAGCAAGCCTGGCGAAAAGACCAGCCGGTGATGGTGCATGGGTGGATCTACGATCTGAAAGAAGGTTTACTGCGAGATTTGGATTTGAATTAGATGATCGATGCGGTTCCCTTTGGTCACCGCATCCCACGAGTCCGCCGCGTCGAAAAATTTTGACATGAGATTCGTTTGGCTGGCCACTTACTTTGCGGCCCTCGTTTGGTCAGCCGTCAATCCGCATGATTATTTCACCTGGTTTTTGGAAGCAGCACCGGCGTTGATTGCGCTCGCCGTCCTTGCAGCGACCCACAAACAATTTCCTTTAACAGCGGTGGCTTACACGCTGATTCTCATCCATTGTCTGATTCTATTCGTTGGCGCGCATTATACCTATGCCGCAGTCGATATATTTAAATGGGTGCGAGACTTTTTCGCCTGGCAAAGAAACAACTACGATAAGCTCGGCCATTTCGCGCAAGGCTTCGTGCCGGCGATCATCGCGCGGGAAATTTTCATTCGCAATCATGTGGTCAACGGTCGCACTTGGCTTAATCTATTTGTGATTTCGATCTGCTTGGCTTTCAGCGCTTTATATGAATTGTTCGAATGGGGCGTCGCTGTCGCGACGGGCGACTCCGCCGAGAGTTTTCTCGGCACGCAGGGTTATATGTGGGATACGCAATCGGACATGGCGATGGCACTGATGGGAGCGCTTCTCTCTCTGGTCATTTTAAGCAAACTCCACGACAAACAGTTACACGCTCTCGCCTCGTAAGTTATCTCCTCCTAGGTTCCGCTCTGGGGCAAGAGTAATTTTTCTTTCTAAACGTCTTGAGCGGCTTGAATCCGCGGGTAGAAGCTGTGCCTTGACTACTGAAATTATTTTCAGTATATCGTTTTCTTATGATACCCGCGCTTACCAGCGAGGCAACCTTAAAGCGATTCTTTAAAAAAGATGGCGTGGTTAGGCTCAAAGCAGGAAATGAAAAATACGCTCCGATTACGCTCTCGGCACGGGAGTTTCACATAGCGGGGCGAGTGGTTGGGTTATTAAGAAAGTTTTAGGAGTTCAAATCCTTCAAGTCGTTCAAAATGTTCAAGCCGTTGAAGAGGGATTCGAGGGCTTGAATCCTTGGGACTACTAGAACGATTGGAACTGCTAAGGTTCGAAGTTTTTTCTTCTGAAACGGTTCGAGGAAGATGCGGCGGAAGCCTATGCATCGCTTGACGCGCGACAATTTCGTTCGTCATTTCGACAATAGCTGTGAACGCTCAACGAAGTCACGGACGGCTGGCGGCACCCTCCTCGGGACAGCGGCGCTGCGATACGCGAAATGAGAAGGAGAGTCGTTATGATAAATAACGTCAACACGCACAGGCCCACAAACCGCACGCTCGCGGTGATCAACGGCGGGATAAGAGAAGAGATTGAAGTTCAGACGAAACCCAAGTTGTTAGATCAAGCTCGCCATGCGATCCGAACACGGCACTACAGCTACCGAACGGAAAAGGCCTACGTTCACTGGATCAAACGGTTCATCTTTTTTCACAATAAGCGCCATCCAGCGGATATGGCCGAGGCGGAAATCGGAAGATTTCTTTCGAGTCTTGCGATTGACGGCCACGTGAGCGCATCGACGCAGAACCAGGCGTTGAACGCTTTGCTTTTTCTCTATAAGGAACTCCTGGAAAAGAAGATCGGGCTCATTCAGGGAGTAGTCCGTGCCAATAGGCCGAGAAGATTGCCTGTCGTTCTCACCAAGGAAGAGGTTAAGCGAGTTCTGGACTGCCTTGAGGGCGCTCCGTGGTTAATGGCCATGATTCTCTACGGAGCCGGATTGAGGCTTTTGGAATGTTGCCACCTGAGAGTCAAAGATATTGATTTTGCCCGTGCCCAGATTGTGGTTCGAGCCGGGAAGGGTAACAAGGACCGCTTTACGATGCTGCCTGCCGCGATCGGAGAACCGCTTCGAAAACATCTTCAAGCCGTGAAGTACCGGCACAGCGAAGATCTCGCGAGAGGTTTTGGCCGCGTAGTGTTGCCCGATGCCCTGGAGCGTAAATATCCCGATGCCGGCAAGGAGTGGGGATGGCAATGGGTATTTCCGGCAACGAGCCATTACGTTGACAGGTTAACCGGAGAACATCGCAGACATCACCTTCACGAAACGGTCCTTCAAAAGGCTTTCAAGGAAGCAAGAATCAAGGCAGGTATCGTCAAACCGGCTGGTTGCCACACTTTGCGTCACTCGTTTGTAACACATTTACTTGAAGACGGGTATGATATCCGCACCGTTCAGGAACTATTGGGGCATTCACCCCGTGAGATAGGCTTATGCAACAACACTACTATGTCTATGTCTTAAGATCTTTCAACGACAAACAGTTCTATGTTGGATTCACCAAGAATCTGCCCGCAAGAGTTGAAGCTCACAACCATGGCTTGGTTCCGTCCACGAGAAACAGATTGTCCTTGCAACTTGTCTACTGGGAGGGCTGCCTCAATCAGACAGACGCAACCCATCGAGAAAAATACTTGAAGACCGCTTGGGGAAAGCGATACGTGAAAACGAGGCTCAGGAATTATCTCACGGGGTAAACGATGTGAGCACCACGATGATTTACACGCATGTGTTGAATCGCGGCGGTAAAGGAGTTTTCAGTCCAGCTGACCGGTTGTGATATAGTGCCGATGAACAATCTTGTTATGGTGACGACGATGTTTTTTTCTCTGAGAAAAGCAAAGTCGGGAAAGAGTTTATCCACGAGGAGTGATGACGGCTACCGTGCTATACCGCGGGCTGATATCTGGATATCCCGCCCAGGGGCGGCGTTTGTCAGGAGAGGAGATTGACAATGCGCTGCTTGTTGAAGGATATTGCAGCAAAATTTTGCTCTTCTCCGCTTGTGGGTTTCCGGATAACCCGCCGGAAGAGCCGGCAGTTCACTTAATAGTTAGGCCGGAAGATGGCCATCTCACAGGAGGATGCCATGAAGATACGTTCGCTTGTCGCAGCGGCAAGTATCGGGTTCATCTTTCTCCTTGTGCACGGCATAAAGGCGGAGGCCGCTGAACTCAAAGTGCTGAGCGCCTTCGGGATGCAGTCGTTCCTGGAAGACCTCGGGCCGAAGTTCGAGCACGCGACTGGACACAAGCTCGCGATCTCGTTCGCCACTGGCGGCGGGATAGTGAAACGTGTCCAGGGCGGCGATGCCGCCGATGTCGTCATCACTCTGCGGCAGGGAATCGACACGTTGGTGAAGGACGGCAAGGCGGCTGCGGGCAGCGTGACGGCGCTAGCCCGCGCCGGCATTTTCGTGGCCGTTCGGAAGGGCGCACCCAAGCCCGATGTCTCGTCGCCAGACGCCTTGAAACACACGCTGCTCACCGCGAAGTCGATTTCCTATGTCGATCCAACGAGCGGCGGCGCGAGCGGCATCCATTTCGCCAAAGTGCTCGATCGCTTGGGCATCGCCAGTGAGATGAAATCGAAGACGGTTTTCCCCGACCCTAAGAGGCCCGCAGAGGTTGGAGTTGTAGTTGCGAACGGCGAGGCCGAGATCGGCGTGCATATAATCCAGGAATTGATGCCGGTTGCTCCGTGAAAGTGTGTCGCCTACTTAACTCAGGTCTAACTCTTGGGCTGAGAAGGACGCAGTGAATCGCGCCTCTCACCCAAAACGTTAGCCCGCTTTCTTGATTACCGCATAGCAAAGGAGTTGACATGATGAATCCAAACACTTCACCTGCTGCGCGTCTGAGCCAATTGCTGACGTACAATTTGACGCAGATGATCTATGTTGTCGCCAAATTGGGTGTCCCAGATACTTTATCGTCATGGCAGTCATGCGGTCATTGAAGACGCGTGCGTCTTCGGGATGTTGACTCAAATAGTCTTCGATGAAAACGTCATGCCCTGCCAGGGCGCGCAGTAGGCGATAAGCAGTGGCTGAGGTGGCTTGAGCAGCGCTGATTTTGGGCGGCAGTTGTGCCGGTAGTTGTAGCTTGAGTTTGTCCAACAGCAATTTGAGTTCAGGCTCGGGCTGGGTGGTGCGCGTAAGAATGATCTGGCGACCGTCG
>WNFV01004202.1_pt1 | contig 18010 bp, 16 predicted proteins | sample 5400101 | NCBI WGS metagenome assembly WNFV01 (sample SAMN13153361, study PRJNA577476) | soil metagenome | isolation source: 115 cm soil or saprolite under grassland replicate 1 | place: USA:California | collected 2016-06-15
GCGCGGTGAACGCCGCGACCGCGGCCACCTTCACCGACTCCAGCCACGCCACCTGCCGGTCACACGCCCGCATCACCTCGATCAGCGCGACCGGCGACTCCACCGACGGCCGCACCCCCTCCAACGCCGCCGCGAGCCCACCGCCCGGCGGCAGCCGCACCCAGCCCGGCGCCCGCGCGGCCAGCATCGCCGCCTCCGCCTCGTCCCGCTCGTCCGCGCCACACAGCTCCCACTCCAACACGTCGATCCGCGACGCCAACACGTCGATCCGCGACGCCGGCCCCGGCCGGAACGGGATCAGGTCCGCGGCATCAAGGTCATCCGGGTCCGGTGACACCACGCCGTCGGGCTCGGGCTGCCGGTGGGGTCTGCGCACACTCGGCCCGGGGTCGCCGGGCAGCGGGATCCGGCCGGCGTCCCAGGCGTCGACCCGGGCGGCGAACACCGCCGGGTCGGGGCACTCCGGATCCCGCGGCAGCGGCGGCAGGTCGGCATCGAACAGCGCGGACGCGGCCTCCGCCTCGTCCAGCCACACCTCACCGACACCCGCCATGCATCTAGAATAGAACACGTGTTCGACACGCTCCAGGCGGTTCGCTACTGGCGAACGCGGCCATGAATTCACGCGGCGCGGCTGATCAGCGTGGTGCCGCGGCGGACGTGGCGACCGGGGTGCGCGCGAGGAGCCGGACACGTTATCCCCCGAATATGCGTCATCGCCCGAGCGAACCAGCAACAGCTGTACGACGCTGCCACGGTGCCGGTTCGTGGGGACTAACCGGCCGGACCTCACGACGTACCGATCGCAGGCGTGGCGGCGAAGCGTCTTCCACGTGACACGCCGAACTGCTTGCCGTGGCGCTCAAGTGAGCGCTTTCAAGTGGCGCGGGCGCGCTGGCAGCCGCAGAATCTGTGATGCCGGTCGACCGGCCGGATTCGATCGCGGTGCCGGCCTCGTCAGTCGTCGAGAACGGCGAGATCGAGCTGCTCGAGACGATCCTGGTCCGCGATGATGTCGATCTCGGTGATCTTGCCGTCGGCGATCGTGAAGCCGAGGACCAGGAACAGCCGTCCGCGCGGGGCCATCACGAGTCCGACCGATCCGTTCACCAGCGCCGGCTGGGTGAACCGCGAGCGCGCCGAGGCGACGGACGCGCCCTTGGCTACGGCCTGGGCACCGCGGAGCACGATCGGTGCAGGTGTGGGGCCGGCTGCCCGGTCGGCCCGGAGCACGACATCTGGATCAAGCAGCCGGACCAGCGCCTCGAAGTCCCCGCCGCGGGAGGCGGCCAGGAAGGCCTCGACAACCTGACGCTGGCGGGTCAGATCGGCGTCGTCCACCGGGGCGACCCCTTTGACCCGGCGGCGGGCACGGCTGGCGAGTTGCCGGGCCGCGGCCGGCGAGCGCTCGATCATCGGGCCGATCTCGTCGAAGGGCACGGCGAACATGTCGTGCAGCACGAACGCCAGCCGCTCGGCCGGCGTCAGCGTGTCCAGCACCACCAGCAGCGCCAACCCGACCGAGTCGGCCAGCACCGCCTCCTGCTCGGGGTCGCCGCCGTCCTCCGGGCCGACCACCGGATCGGACACGCGCCGCTCGAGCGGCTCTTCGCGCCGCGACTCGCGGGAGCGCAGCATGTTCAGGCACACCCGCGCCACCACCGTGGTCAACCACGCGGGAAGGTTCTCGACGCCGCTGGTGTCGGCGCGGTTCAGCCGCAACCAGGCCTCCTGCACTGCGTCGTCGGCCTCGCTCGCCGACCCGAGCATCCGGTAAGCCACCGCCCGCAGCCGGGTCCGGTGCTCCTCGAAACGCTGCGTCAGCCAGACTCCCTCGTCCACCGTCACATTCCTTTCGTGCCGGGTGTCATCTCAGTAGACCCACGAAACACAGCTGATGTGACCGGGAGACCGACTCCCGGCCCGAACGAGGTTTGGAGAGAACTCATGACGTCATTCGTCCTGCTCACCGGTGGCACCGGCACGCTCGGACGTCTCGTCCTGCCCCGCCTGCTGGAGGCCGGGTGCAAGGTGCGGGTGCTCAGCCGGAGCAGCCGCGAGGCCGCCGACGGTGCCGAGTACGTGACCGGCGACCTGAGCACCGGCGAGGGCATCGACGCCGCGGTGGACGGTGTCGACACGATCGTGCACTGCGCCGGCTCCACCAAGGGCGACGAGGTCAAGGCCCGGAATCTGGTCCGGGCGGCGGCCGCGGCCGGCCACTCCCCGCACCTGGTCTACATCTCCGTGGTCGGCGCCGACCGGACGCCGGTGGTGAGCGGCCTCGACCGCGCCATGTTCGGCTACGTCGCGGCCAAGCGGGCCGCCGAGGTCATCGTGGCCGAGTCCGGACTGCCCTGGACCACGCTGCGGGCGACGCAGTTCCACGACCTGATGCTGATGACGGCCCAGGCACTGGCGAAGCTGCCGGTGGCACTGGTCCCGGCCGGCATCAAGTCCCAGCCGATCGAGGCCGACGAGGTGGCGGCCCGGCTGGTCGAGCTCGCCCTCGGTGAGCCGGCCGGCCTGGTGCCCGACCTCGCCGGGCCGCGCGTGTACGAGTTGAAGGAGATCGTCCGCAGCTACCTGCGGGCCACCGGCCGGCACCGGCTGATCCTGCCGGTCAGGGTCGCCGGCAAGGCCGCCCGCGCTTTCCGGGAGGGTGCCAACCTCGCCCCGGAGCGCGCCGTCGGCCGCCGTACCTGGGAGGAGTTCCTGGCCGAGCGGGTGGGCTAGGGCTTGTCTCACTCGGCGCGCTCGGCCGCGGCCAGCCAGGCCTCTTCGAGCTCGGCACGCTCGGCGGCCAGCGTCTTGAGCTGCGCGTCGAGGTCGGCGAGCCTGGCGTAGTCGCTGGCGTTCGCGGCGATCGACTCGTGCAGCTTCTGCTCGGCGTCGGTCAGCTTCGCGAGCTGCCGCTCGATCCGCGCGACGTCCTTGCGTGCGGCCCGTACGGCGGCGGCGTCGCGCGGCGGCTCGGTCCCGGCCGGCTCCTCCGCCGGACGGGACTCGTTGCTCGGGGCAACGACGGGACGACTGCCGACGATGTCGGTCAGGTACTGCTCGACGCCGCGTGGCAGGTGCCGGACCGAGCCGTTGCCGGGCAGCCCGTAGAGCATGTCGGTCGCGCGCTCCAGGAAGTACCGGTCGTGCGTGACGACGACCAGCGTCCCGGGCCACGAGTCGAGGAAGTCCTCGAGCACGGTCAGCGTCTCGACGTCCAGGTCGTTGGTCGGCTCGTCGAGGATCAGCACGTTCGGCTGGTCGAGCAGGATCCGCAGCAGTTGCAGCCGCCGCCGCTCACCACCCGACAGGTCGCCGACCCGGGTGGTCAGCCGGTCCCCGGTGAACCCGAACCGCTCCAGCAACGCCGACGAGGTCAGCTCGCCACCGCGCCCGGCCAGCTCCGCGGCACGTCGTACGCTCGTGATGTAGTCGAGCACCGTCACCGCCGGGTCGGGCTCGTCCAGCGCCTGGGTCAGCCAGGCGAACCGCACGGTCTTGCCCTGCTTGACCCGGCCCGCGTCCGGCGGCAGTGTCCCGGTGAGCACCCGCAGGAAGGTCGTCTTGCCGGCCCCGTTCGGTCCCAGTAGCCCGATCCGGTCCCCCGGGCCGAGCCGGAACGTCACGTCGTCCAGTAGCCGACGCCCGCCGAGCGCGACGGTCACGTCCTCAGCGTCCACCACGTCCTTGCCGAGCCGGGTCGTGGCCAGGCGCGCAAGGGCGAGCTTGTCGCGCGGTGGCGGCTCGTTCTCGATCAGCGCGTTGGCGGCGTCGATCCGGAACTTCGGCTTCGACGTCCGGGCCGGCGCGCCGCGGCGCAGCCAGGCCAGCTCCTTGCGCACCAGGTTCTGCCGCTTCGCCTCAGCCACGGCGCCAGAGCGGGCACGCTCGGCCTTGGCAAGCACGTACGCGGCGTAGCCGCCGTCGTACGACGTGACCCGCCCGCCGTACACCTCCCAGGTCGACGTGCAGACCGCGTCGAGGAACCACCGGTCGTGGGTGACGACCACCAGCGCGGCAGCGTGGTCGACGACGTGGTCGGCGAGCCAGGCGACGGCCTCGATGTCGAGGTGGTTGGTCGGCTCGTCCAGCACCAGCAGGTCGAGCTCCCGCAGCAGCAGCCGGGCCAGCGCGGCGCGGCGGCGCTCGCCACCGCTCAGCGTCCCGACCTGCGCGTCGAGATCGACATGCGCCAGCAGATGCTCCATCACCGAACGGGACCGCGGGTTCGACGCCCAGGTGTGCGTGTCGGCGTCGCCGGTGACGGCCTGCCCGACGGTCATCGACGGGTCCAGCTCCTCGCCCTGGCTGAGCACGCCGATCCGCAGGTCGCGATTGTGCGTGACTCGCCCGGCGTCGGCCTCCTCCAGCCTGGACAGCACCCGCAGCAGCGTGGACTTCCCGTCGCCGTTGCGCCCGACCACACCGACCCGCTCACCGCGGCCGATACCGAGGCTCACCCCGTCGAGCAGTGTCCGCGTGCCGAAGCTCTTCGATACCGACTCGAGGTTGACCAGATTGGGCGCGGGGGTAGCCATGACCGGCCCAGCCTAGTGCCCCGCGGCAGCCGCTCCTGCCGGGGCCGATCGCGGACCGTACAACGCCACGGCTGTCCTACATGCACAGCGTTGTACGACGTCAGGCCCGGCTCTTCGTCGGGCGCGGCCTCAGCCGAGGACGCGCGCGCCGGGTACCGGCCCTTCGGCGTGACGCACAGTGCGGCACAGGCCGGACGCGGCCAGCTCGACGGCGAGGTCGACCGCGGACTGCGAGTCGGCGGCGAGGAACAGGCAGGTCGGGCCGGACCCGGAGACCAGGGCGGCCAGCGCGCCACGGTCGAGACCGAACCGCAGCGTGTCGCCGAGCTCGGGCCGCAGCGACAGCGCCGCGTCCTGCAGATCGTTGCTCAACGCAACGGCCAGCTTGGCCGGGTCGCCGGACAGCAGCGCGGTGAGCAACGCCGGCGGCACCGACGGCTCACCGGCCCGGATCCGCTTGCGGTGCCGCAACTCGTCCAGCTCGCGGTAGACCATGGGTGTCGACAACCCCTCCCCCGACACCGCGAACACCCACTGGTACGACCCGCGCGACATCACCTCTGTGACCTGCTCGCCGCGCCCGCGCCCGAGGGCGGTGTGTCCGACCAGGCAGAACGGCACGTCGCTGCCCAGCTCGGCGGCCAGGCCGGTCAGCTCGGCCACCCCGAGACCGAGGTCCCAGGCTCGCGAGCAGGCCAGCAGTGCCGCGGCCGCGTCGGTGGAACCACCCGCCATCCCGCCGGCCACCGGGATCGTCTTGCGGATGACGAGATCCGCGCCGGCGGTCACGTCGTACCGGCTGGCCAGCATCCGGGCGGCGCGGACCGCGAGGTTCGTGTCGTCGGCGGGCACGGCCGCGGCGAAGTCGCCGAGCACCTCCACGCCGACCTCGCCGTCCTCGCGCGGGGTCGCCGTCACGTCGTCGTACAGAGCGACCGCCTGGTAGACGGTCGCGAGCGGGTGGAACCCGTCCGCCCGCGGTGGCCCGACCGACAGGGCCAGGTTGATCTTGGCCGGAGACCGGACCGTGACGGCGCGCACGGGGCACAGCCTAGGAGAACGAACCCGCCGGACGCGCGCGACTCGGCAGCGGCTACAGCGCGGCGCCGGCGATGCGGGCGAAGTCCGCGATGCCGAGCACCTCGCCGCGGGCGCCGGGATCGACGCCGGCCTCGGCGAGTACGGCGTCCAGCCGGTCGCGGTCCGGCAGCCAGCGGGCCAGCGCGGACCGGATCGTCTTGCGGCGCTGCGAGAAGGCGGCGTCGACGACGGCGAACACCTGCTCGCGGGTCGCGGCGGTCCGCGGCGGGTCGCGGCGGGCGAACGAGACCAGGCCGGAGTCGACGTTCGGCACCGGCCAGAAGATCGACCGGCCGACGGGGCCGGCACGGTGCACCTCCGCGTACCAGGCCGCCTTGGCCGACGGCACGCCGTACGTCTTGGAACCGGGCGGCGCGGCCAGCCGGTCGGCGACCTCGGACTGCACCATGACCAGGCCGTGCCGGATCGACGGGGCGATCAGCAGCAGGTGCAGCAGCACCGGGACGGCCACGTTGTACGGGAGGTTCGCGACGCACGCCGACGGCTCACCCAGCTGGTCGGCGGTCACCGTCATCGCGTCCGCCAGCACGACGCTGAACCGGTCGGCCTGGTCCGGGGCGTACGACGCGATGGTGGCGGGTAGCGCGCCGGCCAGCAACGGGTCGATCTCGACCGCGCGGACGGTGTGGCCGTCGGCGAGCAGCGCCAGGGTCAGCGAGCCGAGCCCGGGACCCACCTCGAGAACCGTCTCTCCCGAAGCCAGCCCGGCGGCGCGGACGATCCGGCGGACCGTGTTCGGGTCGATGACGAAGTTCTGCCCGCGCTGCTTCGTCGGCCGCAGCCCCAGCGCGGCGGCCAGCGAACGCACATCCGCCGGGCCGAGGAGTCTCGGCCCGGCGGATGCGGGGGTATCAGCGGCTGTCACGCCGCCAGTCTGTCAGCGGCTGCCACAGACCGGCCAGGCGCCGTAGCCGCCCTCGGCGTCACGGACCTTCTCGGCGATCGCGATCTGCTGCGCCTTCGAGGCCTGGTGCGGGTACGCGGCGTACTGCTCGCCGCCGTACGCGTCCCAGGTGCCCTTCGAGAACTGCAGGCCGCCGTAGTAGCCGTTACCGCTGTTGATCGACCAGTTGCCGCCGGACTCGCACTCGGCGATCCGGTCCCACTTGCTGGTGTCACCGACCGCCGGCTCGGAGCTGGTCGACGCCGGCCTGTCCTTGGTGCCGACCACGACGACCTCGGTCACCGGGGCGGACAGCACCTTGCGCGCGACCACCGTGCGGACCACGACCCTGCCGTCGTACATCACCACCACGTAGCCGACCGAGCTCCTGCCGTTCCGGCCGTCGGTGGTGGTCTTGGTCTGGCCCTCGTACAGGTCGCCGGACTTCGTCTTGGTGGTCGTGAACGGAACCGCGACGACCTGGACGAGGTTCTTGCGCCGCACGTCGATCACGACGATCCGCGAGCCGGTCTTCACCGGCGTGGACAGCGACGGGGTGACCTTGTCGTCGCTGTCGAACCGGACCTTGGCCGCCGCGAGCACCTCGCCGACGGTCAGGCCGACGGTGTGGAACGTCATCGGCTTGCCGGCCCGGACCAGCGTGACGGTCTTCGCCGTCCGCACCGTGAGCGCCAGGCCTTCGCGGCCGATCGGCGCGCTACGGCTGGTGGACAGCTGCGCGCGGCCGTAGTGCAGGCCCAGGTCGCTGAGCGCCTCGTCGACACTGTCCTCGGTGGTCCAGTAGACCTTCTTGCGTCCGTCGACGTTGACAGTGAGCTGCCGGCCGAACTGGACGGCGATCTCCTGGCCGTCGTTGATCTTGGAGTCCACGCCGGGGGCCACGAGGTCGTGCTCTCCGACCGCGATGCCCCGCGACTTCAGCGCGTCACCGACGGTCGACCCGAACGTGTGGACTTTCTGCACCTGCCCGTCGACCGAAACGGTGACGTTCTTGCTCTTCGCGGCGTAGGCCGCGGAACCGCCGACTGCAACGGCGAGCGCGGCGGTGGATCCCACAGCCGCAACGATGGACTTGCGCACAAACGCTCCCAGGTAGGGCGACCCGGGCATGGGAGGCAGCACGTGGTGGCATCCGCCAGCACGGAGCTCAGAGCCCCGTGATCACGGCGCCACCGTGGGGCGACGTGCTGTCCGGAAACTTCCCCAATCCCGGCCAACATCACGGGACCATAACGAACGTTGCGCGGAATGGCCAATCCCCTCGCCGAAAACCTGTGAATTGTGGTAGCTGACACATCACCTATCGTGAGATTTCAGCGTGAATCCCATTGCGCTCTGTGAACTACATCACGTACGCCGCGACGCCCGCGTTTCAGCGACGGCGACCTCCTGTCAGGCGCCGGGTACCCCACCGAGACCACCCCGATCGGGGCATAGGCGGCGGGCACGCCGAACTCGTCCTTGACGGCCTGGATCCGCTCCACCGGGATGCCGAAGAAGCATGCGCCGAGCCCCTCGTCGACGGCCGTCTGCAGCATCAGCAGCACCGCCATCCCGGTGTCCACGAACCAGTACGGCGCGCACCAGCGGGCCTCGTCCCGGTCGGTCCAGCCCTTGTCGGGCTCGGCATACCTGTCCAGGTACCCGTCCTTGTGCGCGAAGGCCATGATCAGCAGCGGCGCGCTCGACAACCCGCGCACCCACGCGTCGTACGACGGGTCGCCACCGGCTGTAACCGCAAACCAGTAGCGCTCGGTGTCCGCGCCCTCCAGGACGAGGAACGCCCAGCCCTGGCTGAACCCGGCGCTCGGCGCGTGCAGGGCGTGCTCCAGGATCCGCTCACGGACGTCGTCCGGCACCGGCCGGTCCGGGTCGTAGTTGCGGACCATCCGGCGGCGGCGTACGACCTCGGCGAACTCCATGCGGCCTAGTGTCCTGCGACGGAGAACACTCCGTGTATCAGCCGATCAGCTTCGCGGCCAGGTAGGTCTCGGTGCCGGCCAGCCCGACCGAGCAGAACACCACCGTCTGGTCGTGCGAGGTGCGGCCCTGCGCCTCGCCCGCCACGATCGCGCCGAGGCTGACCAGGCGCTTGGCCTGCGGCGTACCGGTGAGCACGAACGGCGGGTCGTAGGCCTCGGTCTGCGCGATCGAGTCGGTCACCGCGACGTCCGCGCGGGCGACCAGGTCGGGGCCGAACTCGGCGCTGCCGACCTGCTTCGGGCCCAGCGTGCTGACGTAGGCGCCCGGGGTCACCCAGGACGCGTCGATCACCGGCTTCGGGCTGCTGGTCGCCAGGATGACGATCTCGCGGTTGGACACTGCCAGCTTCGGCGTCGGCGCCACCACGGCGTCCAGGCCGAGCTCCTTACGAGCGCGCTCGACGAACGCCTCCCGGCGCGGCCGGTTCCGGCCGTAGATCGCGACCCGGCCGAGCTCGCGCACGGTGGAGATCGCCCAGAGCTGGTTCCAGGCCTGCCTGCCGGTACCGATCATGCCGAGCGTGCTGGCCCCGGGGTTCGCCAGCTTGTCCGCGGCGACGGCTCCGATCGCGCCGACCCGGCGCGGGCCCAGCTCGTTGCCGACGACGACGCCGCGCACCTCGCCGGTCTTCATGTCGTGCACCACGACGACCTGCGCGCCGGGGGTGGTGTCGAAGGAGTCGTACGAGCGGTAGCCGTACCACTCGCCCTCCAGCGCGCCGGTGGTGAAGACCAGCCGGCCGGTGCCGAGGTCGGTGCTGACTCGCGGTGGCGCATGGAGGCGACCCTGGTGGGCGTCGGCCAGAGCGTCTCGCATCCAGGCGACGGCGGTCCGGGCGTCCAGCTTGTCAATGACGTCGGTGTCAGTCAGCACTGTCAGCACGGGGACCAACTCCAGCGGGAAAAACGTGCCACGTCAACGTGCGTCACTGCCTGCGATACGACAGCGACTGTGCGCTGCAGCTGTGCGCTCCGAAGAGGCCTCACCAGGGCCCGCCGAACGCGTTCTCGGCGTTCGTGGAAAGGGCTTCGCACAGCTCCGGAACCGAGATGTTCAAGACGTCGGCCATCTTCCGCACGGTGTGCGGGACCAGGTACGACGCGTTCGGCTGGCCGCGGAACGGCGACGGCGTCAGGTACGGCGCGTCGGTCTCGACCAGGATCCGGTCCAGCGGCGTCACCGCCAGCGCGTCCCGCAACGACTGGGCGTTCTTGAACGTCACCACACCGGCGAAACTCAGCCAGGCACCCCGCTGGACGCACCTGCGGGCGAACTCGGTGTCGCCCGAGAAGCAGTGCATGACGACCCGGTCCGGCACACCCTCGCGATCCAGTACGGCGAGGATGTCGTCGTGCGCGTCCCGGTCGTGGATCATCAGCGCCTTGCCGAGCCGCTTCGCCATCGCGATGTGCGCCGCGAACGACTCCAGCTGCGCCTTGCGCCCCTCCGGCCCGGTGCGGAAGTAGTCGAGGCCGGTCTCGCCGATCACCCGCACCTTGTCGTGCGCGCCGGCCAGCTTCTCGATCTCGGCCAGCCCTTCGTCCAGCTTGCGGGCGGCGGCCAGCCTCGGCGCCTCGTTCGGGTGCAGCGCGACGGCGGCGATCACCCCGTCGTACGTCGTGGCGGCGTCCACCGCCCACGCCGCGCCCGGCAGGTCGCAGCCGACCTGGACGATCCGGGTGACGCCGACCGCGGCCGCCTTGCGGATCGCGTCCGGCGCGGCCAGCCAGGCGCCGTCCTCGCCGTCGGCGATGTCCAGGTGGCAGTGCGCGTCGACCACCGGCATCGGCAGCGGGTCCGGCAGCGGCGGCCGCGACAGGTCACGCGAACGCCCGTCCTCACCCGTCGCCGCGCGCGCCCGCGTCGGCCGGTCCACCTCAGGCTGTTGCGCACGGTCGGAAACCATGCGGGACAGCGTAATCGCTGCCCGGCGCCTACCCCTCGACCGTCTTCTTGAGGCCGTCGAGCATGAGCTGCCAGTTCTGCTGGGAGTGCTCGGCCTCCTCCTCGCTGCCGTTGTTGTCCTGGTTCAGTACGACGTGCGTGCCGCCGTCGCGCGCCTCGAGCTCGTAACGCACGGTGTGGTAGTTCTCCGGAACGTCCTCCTGCCCGCTCAACGGGCTGAAGTGCGTCACCGTAAGACGCCGGCCGGGCTCGACCTCGAGCACCTGGCCCTTGTCCTCGTAACGCTTGCCCTCGTACTCGCCACGCCACACGATCGAGCCACCCGGCTGCCAGTCCGTCACGACCTCGCTGCCGAACATGTACTTCTTGATCTGCTCGGGCTCGGTCAGCGCGGCCCACACCTGCTCCGGCGCCGCACCGATATCGGCCTCAGCCGTCGCCACATACCCGGTCATCATCGTTCTCCCTTCACATCCACTCCGACGCTACGACGCCCGTGCAGTACCCCGCTTGCACAAACACGACACTCCCGGGCGCCTTCCCCTCCCCGGGCGGGCCCATTCCCCCCCGGCGACGAAGTCCTACTCCGCGTTCAGCCGGGCCAACTCTTCCTCGATCACGCTCGGGTCGAGCTTGGCGAAGATCGGGGTTGGGGGCTGGACCGGGGTGCCGGGGGTGATCGGCTCGGAGCGCCACGACGGCTGCGTGGTGTAGTCGCCGGTGATGATGGGGTACGGCGTGCCGCCGTCGAGGTCGTCGACCTCCTCGATGCGCGGTTCGGGCAGGAACGTACCGGTGCCACCGAGCGCGGTGTGCACCTGCTGGGCGGAGTGCGGCAGGAACGGGGCCAGCAGTCTGTTGCTGTCGGCAACGACCTGCGCGGCGACGTGCAGCACGGTCCGCATCCGGTCCGGGTCCGCGTTCTTCAGCTTCCACGGCTCCTGCTCGGACAGGTACGCGTTCGCCTCCCCCGCGACCCGCATCGCCTCGCCGATCGCCTGCCGCACCCGGTGCCGCTCCAGCAGCTCGCCGACGGTCCCGAACGCGTCCCGCGACGCCGCCAGCAAGGTGTTGTCAGCGTCCGTCAGCTGGCCCGGTTCCGGGATCGACCCGACGTTCTTGGCGATCATCGAAGCGGTCCGGTTGACCAGGTTGCCCCAGGTGCTGACCAGCTCGTCGTTGTTGCGGCGGACGAACTCGGCCCAGGTGAAGTCCGTGTCCTGCGCCTCAGGCCCGGCGACGGAGATGAAGTACCGCAGCGGATCCGGCCCGTACCGCTCCAGCACGTCGCGGACGTAGATCACCACCGCCCGCGACGACGAGAACTTCCGCCCCTCCATCGTCAGGTACTCGCTCGACACGACCTCGGTCGGCAACTGCAGGTCCCCGTACGGCCCGGGCGTTCCACCCTTGGCCCCGCGACCGTCGTACGCCAGCAGCTCGGCCGGCCAGATCTGGCTGTGGAAGGTGATGTTGTCCTTCCCCATGAAGTAGTACGACCGCGACCGTGGGTCGTTCCACCAGGCACGGAAGGCGTCTGGATCGCCGGTACGACGGGCCCATTCGACCGATGCGGACAGATAGCCGATCACGGCGTCGAACCAGACGTAGAGCCGCTTGTTCGGGTTGTCCTCCCAGCCCGGCAGCGGCACCGGGATGCCCCAGTCGATGTCGCGGGTCATCGCCCGCGGGCGCAGGTCGTCGAGCAGGTTCATCGAGAACTTGAGCACGTTCGGGCGCCAGTCCGTGCGGGTCCGCAGCCAGGCGCCGAGCGCGTCGGCGAGGGCGGGCAGGTCGAGGAAGAAGTGCTCGGTCTCGACGAACCGCGGCACCTCGCCGTTGATCCGGCTGCGCGGGTTCTTCAGCTCGATCGCGTCCAGCTGGTTGCCGCAGTTGTCGCACTGGTCGCCGCGCGCGCCGTCGTACCCGCAGATCGGGCAGGTGCCCTCGATGTACCGGTCGGGCAGGGTCCGGCCGGTCGACGGGGAGATCGCGCCCATCGTCGTCTTCGGGATCATGTACCCGTTCTGGTGAACGGTCTTGAACAGCTCCTGCGCGACGGCGTAGTGGTTCCGGGTCGTGGTCCTGGTGAACAGGTCGTACGACAGCCCGAGCGCCTGCAGGTCCTCGACGATCACCCGGTTGTACCGGTCCGCCAGGGCCTGCGGCGACACCCCTTCGGCCTCGGCCTGCACCAGGATCGGCGTCCCGTGCTCATCCGTCCCGGACACCATCAGCACGTCGTGCCCCGCCATCCGCATGTACCGCGCAAACACATCCGCAGGCACCCCGAACCCCGACACATGCCCGATATGCCGAGGCCCGTTCGCATAAGGCCAAGCCACCGCCGCAAGGATGTGAGCCATGAGCCCGACCCTACTCGCGCCCACGCCCCCAACGCCTGCGATCCGCCCATACGCACGAGCGAGCCGCCCGCGGCCGGATCCACCCGCAGGTGCGGCCGGATCCACCTGCGTTCATCGGTCGTTTTTCAATTTCTGTGGATAACGCGGTCACCTGACCGCCGGCCTGCACCTTTCCGGTTATCCACAGAAATTGAAAAAACGACCGATGAACGCCTGGAACAAGACCAGGCTCAGCCTTCGTCGCTGAGCCGCGGGAACAGCGCGTCGCCCTTGACCAGCTCGGAACCCGCCGGGAGTTGCCCCCAGGAACCCGCGTCCTGGATGCGCTGGTCCGTGAGTGGGCCGAGCTTGGCCTCGGCGCCGAGGAGGGTCCACAGCTTCGACGAGGTCTTCGGCATGGTCGGGTTGTGCAGGACGGCGACGGCGCGGAGCACCTCGGCCGCCGTGTAGAGGATCGTGGCGAGCCGGTCGCGCTGGGACTCGTCCTTGGCGACCTTCCACGGCTCCTGCTCGGAGACGTACCCGTTCACCGCGCCGACCAGGTCGTTGATCGCGCCGAGCGCCTCGTGGAAGGCCAGCGTGTCGATCGCACCGTCGGCGGCCGCGACCGTCGCAGACAGCTTGTCGGCAAGGGCCCGCTCGGCGGCACCGTGGTCGGTTGCCTCAGGCAACGAGCCGTCGAAGTACCTGGCGACCATCGCGGCGATCCGCGACGCCAGGTTCCCGAGTCCGTTCGCCAGCTCGGCCGTGTAGACCGCGCTCAGGTGCTCCCACGAGAACGAACCGTCCGAACCGAACGCGATCGTGCGCAGGAAGTAGTACCGGAACGCGTCCGAGCCGAAGTGGTCGGTGATCTCGTGCGGCGCGATCGCGGTCAGCTTCGACTTGCTCATCTTCTCGCCGCCGACCAGCAGCCAGCCGTGCGCGAACACCTGCCGCGGAACCTCCAGCCCGGCGGCCATCAGCATCGCCGGCCAGATCACCGCGTGGAACCGCAGGATGTCCTTGCCCACCAGGTGCACGTCGGCCGGCCACAGCTCGGCGAACCGCTCCGGGTCGGTGCCGTACCCGGCCGCGGTCACATAGTTGAGCAGGGCATCGATCCACACGTAGAGCACGTGCTTGTCGTCCCACGGCACCTTGATGCCCCAGTCGAACGTGGACCGGGTGATCGACAGGTCCTGCAGTCCCTGCTCAACGAACGCCAGCACCTCGTTGCGCGCCGACGCCGGCGCCACGAACTCCGGCCGGTCCCGGTAGAGCTCGAGCAACCGGTCGCCGTACGCCGAAAGCCTGAAGAAGTAGTTCGTCTCCGAGACGATCTCGAGCACGGTCCCGTGGATCGGGCATCGCTGGGTGCCGTCCGGGTCCGTGACGATGTCGGCCGGCAGCTTGAACTCCTCGCAGCCGACGCAGTACGGGCCCTCGTACTCGCCGGCGTACACGTCACCGTTGTCGTACAGGGTCTGCCAGAACTCCTGCACCCGGATCTTGTGTCTGGTCTCGGTGGTGCGGATGAAGTCGTCGTACGCGATGTCGACGTCGGCCCAGGCCGGCTTCCACGCCTCCTCGACGAGCTTGTCGGTCCACTCCTGCGGCGACATGCCCTGCGCCTCGGCACTGCGCAGCACCTTCTGGCCGTGCTCGTCGGTGCCGGTGAGGTACCACTTCCGCTCGCCGCGCTGGGCGTGCCAGCGGGTCAGCACGTCGCCGGCCACCGTCGTGTACGCGCTGCCGATGCTCGGCGGCGCCGTCACGTAGTAGATCGGCGTCGTCGCGTAGAAGGCCTTGTCGCGGCCGGGGTGAGACATGGGTCGAATCCTAGTTGCGCGTCGTGATCGCCCTCGAGCGGATTACGTCCGGGCGCCGACCACGGCGTCGTACACGGTGCGCTTCGGCACGCCGTACCGCTTGGCGACATCGGCGATCGCCTGCTTGCGCGGCGTCCCGGCCGCCTCGTCCGCGGCCACCTCGGCGGCAAGCTGCGCCGGGGTCAGCTCGGCCGCGGTCTGCGGCGCCCCGTCGACCACGATCGTGATCTCGCCCCGCACCCCGTCCGCGGCCCACTCGGCGAGCTCGGCCGCGCCACCGCGCCGTACCTCCTCGTAGGTCTTCGTGAGCTCCCGGCACACGACGGTACGACGATCGGCGCCGAACGCCTCCGCGATCGCGACCAGGCTCGCGGCGAGCCGGTGCGGCGCCTCGAAGAACACCATCGTCCGGCGCTCCCGCGCCAGCTCCGCCAGCACCCGCGACCGCTCACCCGGCTTGCGCGGCAGGAACCCCTCGAAGCAGAACCGGTCCACCGGCAGACCTGACACCGCCAGCGCGGTCAGCACCGCCGACGGCCCTGGTACGGCGGTCACCCGCACACCTGCCTCGACCGCGGCGGCCACCAGGCGGTAACCCGGGTCGGACACGCTCGGCATGCCCGCGTCGGTCACCACCACCACGGTCTGGCCGTCGGTGAGAGCCGCGACCAGCTCGTCGATCCGCTGCCGCTCGTTGCCCTCGAAGAAGCTCACGATCCGGCCCGTCGTGGTGATCCCGAGCTCCGACGTGAGCCGCTTCAGCCGCCGGGTGTCCTCCGCCGCGATCACCTCCGCCTCGGCGAGCACCCGCGCCAGCCGCGGCGGAGCGTCCCCGAGATCCCCGATCGGCGTACCGGCAAGAACAAGCAGCCCGTTAGTCATGGCAGCAGGCTCAAGGCATCGACGTGCTTCGGGCGCACCACCGTGAAATGCCGGCGGTCCAACGTCGCGACCTCTGACACGCCGAGCTCCTCGGCAATCGCCACAACACTCGCGTCGACGATGCCGAGCGGCAGATCCGCGTACGTGGTGATCAGATCCGCGGCACGGTCTAAGGCCGCTGCGCTCGCCTCGACCAAGGTGAAGTCGCCGGCCGCGAGCGATCTCACGAACTGAGCCTCGAGCCGCGGACCCCCCTCGCGTTCGAGCAGGAAGCACACCTCGGTCACCACGAAGGACGGAACAAGAAGCTGCTCAGCGTTCAGGTGTAGTGACGTGAAGAGTTCGACGCATCGAACGTGGTTGGTATCGCCCGCGAGGGCAGCCGCGACCAACGGGCCGGTGTCGACCAGGATCACGCGCCGCGCCGGCCGAACTCGTTTCGAAGGATCTCGTCGACATGCTCGGAGACGTCAGACCTGCTCGCCCGTCCGGCCCCGAACCAGGCCGGCGGCCACGCCTGCTGGCCTCGGTCGAATGTCGATTCGCCCGGACGCGCGCGGTTCTTAATCGCGCGCACGAAGTCGAGCACGTCCGCGGCCATCTCGTCCGGCAGCGACTCGACAAGCGCGCGCAACTCCTCGCGTGGCGTTCCCATGACCACGAGTGTACGAGCCAGCGCCGACAGTTGGTCACAAGTTCGCGTCGACGACTCGCCATTACGAATGGCCATCGATCCACCCCGATCGACGGGCGATTTGCGCACACAGGAGGCGGTGACACGTGGGTCTCCGTACCATGTCGGGCGTGACTGCCGTGATCGACGACGACACCGACGCCACCGGGGACGGCGCCGGCCCCGCTGACGACGCCCGAGGCGACGTACTCGGACGGGACGTGCTGGGCCGGAGGCTGCCACCGCTGCGCGACCGGATGTACCCGCCGATGCCGCGCGACTTCGACGGCGGCTGGATCGCCACGCTGCTGATCACGGCGTTCGCCGGGTTCATCCGGTTCTGGCACCTGTCGACGCCGGTGAAGTTCATCTTCGACGAGACGTACTACGCCAAGGACGCCTACTCGCTACTCAAGTTCGGGTATGCGCGCCAGTTCGTCGACGCCCCCCGCAAGGACGAGGCGAACCTGCGCATCCTGGCGGGCAACCTGGACGTCTTCAAGGACACACCGAGCCTCACGGTGCACCCCGAGGTCGGCAAGTGGATGATCGCGGCCGGCGAGAAGATGTTCGGGATGACGCCATTCGGGTGGCGGTTCATGCCGGCGCTGTTCGGCACGCTGACGATCCTGGTGCTGATCCGACTGGTCCGGCGGATGACCCGCTCGACCCTGATCGGCTGCATCGCCGGCCTGCTGCTGGCGGTCGACGGCCTGCACTTCGTGATGTCGCGAACCGCGCTGCTGGACGTGTTCCTGGCGTTCTGGCTGGTGTGCGGGGTGTACTTCCTGGTCGTCGACCGGGACTGGTCCCGCCGCCGGCTCGCCGCCGCCGCCGACGCCGACCCCGCGGATTCCGGGGTACGACGCTCGGTCGGCCGGCTGCTGCTGTTCCGGCCGTGGCGGATCGTGGCGGGTATCTGCTTCGGCCTCGCGCTCGGCGTGAAGTGGAACGGTGTGTGGGCGGTCGCCGGCTTCGGCCTGCTGGTGTTCGCGTGGGACGTCGGCGCGCGACGGGCGATCGGGGTTCGCGGCGCGTTGTGGAAGTCCGTCTTCGTCGACGGCGTCCCGGCGTTCGTCAGCATCGTGCTGGTGGCGGTGGCGACGTATTTCGCGACCTGGACGGGCTGGCTGATCCACGACGGCTCGTACGGCCACGACTACGCCTCGAAGAACCCGGCGCACGGCGTGATGAGGTTCGTGCCGGACGACTTCCGGTCGCTGCTGCACTACCACGAGGACGTGCTGGATTTCCACACCGGCGACTACATCGAGCACGCGACGCACCCGTACCAGTCGCAACCGGGTGGCTGGCCGATCATCGCGCGGCCGATCGGGTTCGACGCGGTCAACGACATCAAGCCCGGCACCGGCGGCTGTACGGCGCCCGCGGGCACCAACTGCCTGTCGGTCATCTCGGCGCTGGGCACCCCGCTGCTGTGGTGGGGCGGCGCGATCGCCCTGCTGGTGTCGCTGGTGTTCTGGATCGGTCGCCGCGACTGGCGTTTCGGCATACCGCTGGTCGGGTTCGTGACCGGCTGGGTTCCGTGGTTCTTCTTCGCCAAACGGCCGATCTTCTTCTTCTACGCGGTGGCGATGGTGCCGTTCACGGTCATCGCGCTGGCCCTGGTGCTCGGCCAGATCATCGGCCTGACATCGGCGACGAAACGGCACACCGAGCCCATCACGACCACCCGCCGGCTGGTCGGCACCGCTATCGCCGGCGCCTTCGTGATCCTCGTCGTACTGAACTTCGCCTACATCTGGCCGATCCTCACCGACAAGGTCATCCCGCAACCCGCCTGGCTCAGCCGCATGTGGTTCAAAACCTGGATCTGAGCCCGGGCC
>WNFV01006330.1_pt1 | contig 18000 bp, 11 predicted proteins | sample 5400101 | NCBI WGS metagenome assembly WNFV01 (sample SAMN13153361, study PRJNA577476) | soil metagenome | isolation source: 115 cm soil or saprolite under grassland replicate 1 | place: USA:California | collected 2016-06-15
GTGGGATACGACGGCCGCGAGCAACGGCTCGCACATCTTGACCGCGGTCGCCAGAGATCTGCTTGGCGTTCAGTACACCTCCAATTCGGTCACCGTCACGGTGTTCAACGACACCACGCCGCCGACGGTGTCGATCACCTCGCCGGCAAACGGCGCCACGGTGTCCGGCACGATCAGCGTGAGCGCCGACGCCTCCGACAATGTGGGTGTGGCCGGCGTGCAGTTTCTGCTTGACGGCGCCGCGCTCGGCGCCGAGGACACCACGGCGCCGTATTCGGTTGCCCTCGACACGACCAAGGTTGCGAACGGCTCGCACACGCTGGCTGCGACTGCCCGCGATGCGGCGGGCAACCGCGCCACCTCCTTGGCGGTGACCGTCACGGTATCCAACGCTGTGCGCTTTGAGGAAACGGATTCGTCCGTGACCTTTACCTCGGGGTGGGCATCCGATGCGAGCAAGTCATGGAGCGGCGGGACCGCAGCGGCCTCGGCCACGCCGGGCGCCCAAGCGACTTTCACGTTCACCGGGCCCTCGGTCAACTGGATCGGTGGCCGCAGTCCCGGGACCGGCATCGCCCGCGTGCTGATGGACGGCGTCTTCGTGAGCGAGGTCGATACGTATTCCAAGACCGAAGAAATTCGGGTGACGATGTTCACGGCAAACGGCCTAAGCAACGCGAGCCATACCTTGACGATCGAAGTGACCGGGCGCATGAACGCGGCCGCGACCTCGGCCCTTGTCGTGGTGGACGCGTTCGATGTGCCCGCGCCGGCGGTTTCGCGCCTGCAGGAAACGGATCCGGATGTTACCTATACCGCCGGGTGGTCGCTGGGGGTCGATACCAGCAGAGCCTGGAGTGCCGGATTCGCCGCGGTCTCGAGCACGCCGGGGGCGCAAGCCACGTTCACCTTCACCGGGACCTCGATCAGCTGGATCGGTGCTCGCGGACCTCAGACCGGGATCGCCAGGGTATCTCTGGATGGAGTGGTGACGACGGTCGATACGTATTCCCCCACGGAACAGATCCAGCAGGCCGTCTTCACAGCAACGGGTCTGGCCGACGCGACTCATGCGTTGACGATCGGAGTTACCGGCGACCAAAACGCGGCCTCGACGTCTCCTCTTGTCGTCGTGGATGCGCTCGAGGTGACCTCCTCGGGAATACAAATCCAGGGGACGGATCCGGCCATCACCTACGGTCCTGGTTGGATTCAGGACAATCGGGACAAAGCCTACAGCCAGGGGAGCTCTGCGGAATCCAATACAGTGGGTGCGCAAGCGACCTTCTCTTTCACCGGGACGGGGGTCCGCTGGATCGGTGCCCGCGGACCGCAGACCGGGATCGCTCGCGTATTCCTGGACGGAGCCTTCGTCGAGGACATCGATACGTATGCCCTGACGGAAGGCCCTCAGCATACCGACTTTACGCAAACGGGCTTGGCCGCCGGGACCCATACGCTGACGATCCAGGTGATAGGCAAAAACCCGGTCTCGACGAATTTCTGGATCCTGATCGACGCCTTTGACGTCGTCCCATAAGCAAGGCTGCTCGCAGGACAAGGCAGGCCACGGCGGTTTCGTGAGTCGTAGCTCTATCGGCCTATAGCGAATCGCTGGCTCTCAATATTCGGCCGGCACAATCAGGCTTCCAAACGCAGCGGCCAGCCGAGGGAACCAACATGCTGGAAGTACTTGAAAGATCTGACACCACGCTGCAACCGGCAATCGAAAGCGCCGAACGAGTAGGAACGGTTGGGGTCGTCGGTCTGGGCTATGTGGGACTTCCGCTCGCGGTAGCGTTCGGAAAGCACGGCCCAACCGTCGGTTACGACCTGTCGCGCGAGAAAATCGAAAACCTTCAGCGCCGCGTGGACACGACCGGCGAGCTGTCCGCTACGGAGCTCGAGGAAGCGCGGTTCCTGCGTGTCACCCAGGATCCGGTCGAGCTCGGGCACGCGGAATTTATCATCGTGGCCGTTCCTACCCCGATCAACGCCGCGCGACAACCCGATCTCGGCCCGCTCGAATCGGCCAGCGTCACGGTCGGCAGGCATCTGAAACCGGGCGCGACCGTCGTTTACGAGTCGACCGTCTACCCGGGCGCAACCGAAGAGGTTTGCGTGCCGATCCTCGAGAAGCAGTCCGGGATGAGATGGCGTCAGGATTTCCACGTCGGGTATTCCCCTGAACGCATCAATCCCGGCGACCGCGAGCACAGCTTGAGCAAGATCACCAAGGTCGTGTCCGGAGACGATTCCGAAACACTCGAAAAGCTTGCGAACCTGTACGCATCGGTGGTCAGCGCAGGCGTTTACCGGGCGCCTTCGATTCGAGTAGCCGAAGCCGCCAAGGTGATAGAAAACACACAGAGGGATCTCAACATCGCTTTCGTCAACGAGCTTGCCATCATTTTCGACAAGCTCGGCCTCGACACCGCCGAAGTCCTGAATGCGGCCGGAACCAAGTGGAATTTCCTGCCCTTCCGACCCGGTCTCGTCGGAGGACATTGCATAGGGGTCGATCCCTACTACCTCACGCACAAGGCCGAGCTCGCCGGCTATCACCCCGAGGTGATCCTTGCCGGCCGCCGCATCAACGACGGCATGGGGGTACACATCGCGCGCAAAACGGTGCAACAGATGATCCACGCCGGCCGCAACATCAAGGGCGCCCGCGTCAACGTGCTCGGCCTAACTTTCAAGGAGAACTGCCCCGACATCCGCAACTCGAAGGTGGTCGATATCATTCGCGAGCTGCGTGACTTCGGTGTCGAGATTTTCGTGCACGACCCGATAGCCGATGCGGGCGAAGCCCGCGACGAGTACGACCTCCGCCTGCGCGCGTGGGAAGACCTGCCGGCGGCGGACGCCCTGATTCTGGCGGTTGCTCATCGCCGGTTCCTCGATCTTCCGGCGTCAGCCTACCTGCAGAAGATCGTGCGCCACGGCTGCCTCATCGACGTCAAGTCGGTGTTCGACCCGGCGCCGTTCTGCAAGGAAGGCCTGCGGGTGTGGCGGCTGTAGGAATTGATCATGGACAACATTTTGGCCCAGGAGCGCGTCCGGGCATATTGGAACAGCAGGCCCTGTGATTCGGAGTTGAGCGATCGAGACCGGCTGTCGCGAGATTACTTCCTGGATATCGAGCGCCGGCGCTATGAGCTTCAGCCTCATATTCCAGAGATCATTTCAAAGATCGCTTGGCGCGGAAAGCGGGTTCTTGAGATCGGCACCGGCGTCGGGACTGACGCGCGCAACATCATCGGCAAGGGGGGGGTCTACACCGGCATCAATATTGATCGGGGATCGACCGAAACGACGTCGCAGGCATTGCGCGTCTTCTCGCTTCCCGGCATCGCACTGGAATGCGATGCGACATCGCTCGGTTTCCCGGACAGTTCGTTCGACGTGGTGTATTCGTTCGGGGTGCTGCACCACATCCCCGAAATTGGAAAAGCGGTCGCCGAAATCCATAGAGTTCTCAAACCGGGCGGCGAACTGCTCGTCATGCTTTACAACCGTACCTCGATCAACTACGTCGTTGAGATCATGTTCATGCGCAAACTCGGCCTGCGCATCTTGTCATTGCCCGGGGCAATTGCCGCGCTTCATCGGATGGGATTCCCTCGTGAAAAACTCGAGCGCCACAAAGAACTGCACAGGCAGCACAGGCGAATGACCGACGAGGAATGGCTGGGTCGCAATACGAACGGCCCGGACTACCCCTATTGCCGGGGGGTCTTCGGCGCGAAGGAGGCGGCGGAGCTTTTTAAAGCGTTCCGGATTGAGAACAACGAGGTGTATTTCTTCGACCACCGGCACTGGGGCGCACTGGGCTCCCTGGTTCCGAGAAACGTTGGCGTGGCGCTGGGGCGACGTTGGGGCTGGCACCGCATCGTATACGCGAAGAAACAGTCGTGACGCACGAATCGATGCAAGGCTTGCATGAGCTTCCGCGCTCGTCGGATCGATCGTTCGGGATCGTCTTCGCTGTCGTGTTCTTTCTGGTGGCCGCGTACCCTTGGGTGCTGGGTAGAGGTGGATTGCAACTGTGGGCCACCGCGATCGGCTTGGGCTTTGCGGCCGCTGCGATGATCGCGCATCGCGCCGGCGATGCTTGCGCCGCTGAACAAGCTTTGGTTCAAGTTCGGGGCGTTGCTGCATGCTGCAGTAAGTCCGGTGGTGCTGGGGGTCATGTTTTACCTGGTCATTCTTCCTTCCGCGCTGGCCATCCGCGCCTTGGGTAAGGACATACTGGGGTTGCGCTTCAATCCCCACGCAAAAACTTATTGGATCACGCGGGAATCCGAGAGCCCCAACGCGGACAGCTTCCGCGATCAATTCTGAAGGGATTTCGACATGTGGATGGCTGCTCAACTGTGGAAATTCATGCGCGTTCGCAAGAGGTTCTGGCTTGCGCCGATCATCATCATGATGCTGCTACTGGGAGGCTTGCTGGTGCTCGCTCAGGGCTCCGTCGTGGCGCCCTTCATCTACACGCTCTTCTGAGGCAGCGCAGCATGCGGATCCTGGGGATCTCGGCGTACTACCACGACAGCGCGGCCGCAATCGTGCATGACGGCGAGGTGGTCGCAGCGGCACAAGAGGAGCGCTTCACCCGCAAGAAGCACGACGCGAGGTTTCCCCGCAACGCCGTCGACTACTGCCTGCGCGAGGCGGGCAAAAGCCTCGATCAGCTCGAATTTGTCGTTTTCTATGACAAGCCTTTGCTCAAGTTCGAGCGTCTGCTCGAAACCTACCTTGCGTTTGCGCCGAGAGGTTTTAGCTCGTTCCGGATGGCGATTCCGGTCTGGTTGCGGGAAAAACTCTTCCTGCGGGACCTGCTGGTCCGGGAACTCAGGCGCTTTTGCAGGGACTTCGAGCCCGACAAAGCGCTGCTGTTCTCCGAGCATCACCTGAGCCACGCCGCGAGCGCGTTTTTCCCATCGCCGTTCCGGGAAGCGGTGGTGCTGACCGCGGACGGCGTGGGTGAGTGGGCCACCACGTCGCTCGCCGTCGGCCGCGATAACGAGCTGGGGATGATGAAGGAGATCCGCTTCCCTCATTCGCTCGGGCTGCTGTACTCGGCATTCACCTACTACACGGGTTTCAAAGTCAACTCCGGCGAGTACAAGGTGATGGGCCTTGCACCGTATGGTGAGCCGAAATACGCGAGCCTGATCTACGACCATCTTATGGATCTGAAGGCGGACGGCAGCTTCCGGCTCGACCTTTCGTATTTCGATTACTGCATCGGTCTTACGATGACCAGCGCGAAGTTCCATAAACTTTTCGGCGGGCCGCCACGCAAGCCGGAGCAAGCTTTAACGCAGCGCGAGATGGATCTTGCGGCGTCGGTCCAAGCGGTGGCCGAGGAGGTCATGCTGCGGCTGACGCGGTCGGCGGTGGCGGAAACGGGCCTGCGCGATCTGTGCCTTGCGGGGGGTGTCGCCCTCAATTGCGTGGCCAACGGCAAGATTTTGCGCGACGGCCACGTCAGGCGTCTCTGGATACAGCCGGCCGCCGGGGACGCGGGCGGCGCGCTCGGCGCGGCGCTCGCCGCATATCATCTTTTTCAAAAGCAGCCCCGCAAAGCGTCCCACGAATCGGGGGACGGCATGAAAGGCGCGTACCTCGGTCCGGCTTTCGATCAGCCGGAAATCGAGCGAAGACTGCGGGCGGTCGGCGCGAGGTTCGAGGTGCTGGAGGACGCCGCGATGGTCGACTTTTGCGCCGATGCACTGGCCGAAGGCCAAGCCCTGGGCTGGTTCCAGGGGCGCATGGAGTTCGGCCCACGCGCCTTGGGCGCGCGCTCGATTCTCGGAGATGCGCGCTCGCCGACCATGCAAAAAATGCTCAACCTCAAGGTCAAATATCGCGAGTCGTTCCGCCCGTTCGCGCCGTCGGTTTTGCGCGAGGACATAGCCGATTGGTTTGAGCTCGACGACGACAGCCCGTACATGCTGCTCGTCGCGGACGTCGCCGCCGCGAAGCGCATTTCGATGACCGAGGAGCAGAAGCGTCTGTTCGGGATAGACAAGCTCAACGTCCCCCGCTCGTCGATTCCCGCGGTCACGCACGTCGACTACTCCGCCCGCGTGCAAACCGTTCACCGCGAAACCCACCCGCGCTACCACGCGCTCCTCGACCGTTTCAAGCAACTCACCGGCTGCCCGGTGATCGTCAACACGAGTTTCAACGTGCGCGGCGAGCCGATCGTTTGTACGCCCGAGGACGCATACCGCTGCTTCATGGGCACCGAGATCGAGACCCTCGCGGTCGGGAACTGCATACTGCGCAAGGAGCGCCAGGATAAATCTCTCAGGCAGAGCTATAAGGAGCGCTTCGAGCTCGACTGAGCCGCGGCGTCGGCCCGGGGATGGTTGCTCTCTGCGTAGGCGCTATTTGACCGGGACGGGTCATTGACAAATGAGCACGTCGGGCGAGGGCCCTACCAACAGGGTATTGGTGTTTGCGCGGAATGCGATTCTGATGGGTTTGATTACGGTGTTTTTGATGGAGCTTGCCCTAGGCACAACGCGGAGGCTGAGCACGAACATGAATGTATTGGGGTCCGGCCACTGGAACGAGGAAGGACATCGGGCGGCGGGCGAGTTGATCGCCCGATATTTGTGCCGGAGGCCCGCCGATGACAAGGCAGGCGCGCTGCTGAGCTCGTCATCCAACGGGTTTTGAGAGGTCGATGTCGTGTGTGGCTTCGTTCTCGCTTATGCCCAGACGAGGGATCGACTGCCCGATCAGGCCCTGCTGGACCGGATGGACACTGCGATCGGCCACCGAGGGCCGGACGAGCACGGGCAGAAGCGCTGCGACCGCGCCGTCATGGGGCACCGTCGGCTCGCCATTATCGACCTCGCAGGCGGGCAACAGCCGATGTGCACCTCCGATGGGCAGGTCTGGATCGTGTTCAACGGCGAAATCTACAACTTCCGCGCGGTCCGAGACGATCTCGCCGCCGCCGGGCACCCGGTAAACACCGATTCCGACACCGAAGTGCTGCTGCACGCCTACCTCGTGTGGGGCGAAAAGTGTCTCGACCGGCTCAACGGCATGTTTGCTTTCGCGATTTACGATGGACGTGCCCAATCGGTTTTTGCCGCCCGCGACCGATTCGGCGAGAAACCGCTCTACGTGCTGGAACACCAGGGCACTCTATATCTCGCATCTGAACTGAAGGCTCTCGTGGAGACGGGTCTGGTCGAGAAGCGCTTCGACCCCGTTGCGCTGTACAACTATTTCGCCAATTCCTACGTGATGGGCCCCCGCACCATCTTTCGCAGCGTGCGCCGGCTGCAACCCGGCCATTGGCTGAAGGCCGAGGATGCCTTCGTGCACGAACGACGCTACTGGGCTCCGCCGGATCCGACCGAAGAGCGCGCTGACGAGAAGGCGATCATAGACGAAGCTCTCGCAATCCTGAAGGATTCGGTGCGGCTGCGCCTTGTATCCGATGTGCCGATCGGGTTCTTCTTATCGGGCGGCGTGGACTCTTCCGCGGTAGTGGCTCTGGCAAGCGAGGTGAGCGGGCAACGGCTCGAGACCTTTTCCATCGGGTTCAACGAAGCGCGCTACGACGAGCGCGACCATGCACGTTACGTGGCCAATAGGTTCGGCACCCGTCATCACGAATTTCTGCTGGAGCCGAGCAGCATCGAGATTATCGAACAGATCGCCTGGCATGCGGATGAGCCGTTCGCGGATTCCTCGGCGCTGCCCACCTGGTACCTGTCGCAGCTGACACGACAACACGTTAAGGTCGCCCTATCGGGTGATGGCGGCGACGAGATGTTTGCCGGTTATGACAGCTACCGCGGCCACCTGTTGAGCGAGCGGCTGCGCAAGCTTCCCAGCTCGGTTCGCTCGGCCGCTGCAACTGCGGTCCGGTCGATGCCCGCCTCCGACGCCGGCACGCGAGTCGGCCGTCTCCGTCTCGCCCGCAACATCGAGGACGCCGGGCTGAACGCCGGTGATCGCTTCGTCGCCAAACAGCAGGTCGTGTTCCGCCGGGATTATCTCGCCAGCCTATCACCCTATCTCGCGCCGTACGCGACCGCAGCCAACGATCGCTTGCATTTCGCTCCCCTGTTCAACCGCGCGCGTTCGCCGCTCGCCGGAATGACGCTCTGGCAACAGACCGTCGGCCTCGCCGACGACATGCTGGTCAAGGTGGACCGCATGAGCATGGCGCACAGCCTGGAGGTACGAGCGCCGTTTCTCGATCACCGGCTTGTCGAGTTGATGAACCGCGTGAGGTTCGAAACCAAGCTGCCTCGGGGTCGTCAGAAATACCTGCTGCGCAAGGCGATGGAGCGCTACTTTCCCGCGGAGTTCCTCTGGCGCAAAAAACAAGGATTCTCCGTTCCGCTCAGCTACTGGTTCAAGGACAGTTTGAGCGATTACATTCGCCAGAAGCTGCTGGCGCCCCGCGCCATGGTGGGTCACGTATTCAAACGCGAAGCACTGGAGCGCATCATCGGCGAGCACGCACGCCTGGCCCGTGACTGGAGCCTCGCGCTTTGGGCGCTGCTCATGTTTGAAACCTGGTGCGGCCGCTACCAGGTCGGCCCCGATGCGCTGACTGCATGAGTGCTGTCCGCCCCAAGGTCCTGATGGTCGGCCCATGGCCTCCGACCAGGGGCGGCGTGACCACCTTCATGTGCAACGTGGTCAGCTCGCCGCTCAGAGAACAATACGATTTCATTCCGTTTACTACGTCACGCACCGGCAAGCGCAACGTGAAGGGCGATAATTACGGCTATTTCGCCGTGTTCCGCGGCGGTTTGAAGCGCGTGGTTCAAGGCATTCTCCTCACGCTCTGGCACCTCGCCATTTATCCCTGTGTTGTCGTGGCACGTCGGCCGGCAATTATCCAGGTCCAGGCAAGCGACTTTCAGGCTTTCTGGGAAGCGTCGCTGTATGTGCTGATGGGCAAGATCTTCCGCCGCCCGATCGTGCTTCGAATTGGCGGCTCCTTCAACCGGTTCTGGGAATTCTCGGGCGCCGGAGCACGCGCCGCGATTCAATGGACGCTGCGCCAGCCCTCGCTGCTCGTAGTGCAGTCGGAGTACTGGAAGAACTACGTGACCGGCGTCGGGCGCACCGGTCCTATCCTAATCCTGAATAATTTCGTGCCTGAAACCTTGGTTGAGAAACGGACTTTGCCCGCACCGCCGGTGCCGCGGTTTCTCTTGTACTGCGGCGATGCACCGAAGCTGAAGGGTATCGGCGTGCTGTTGGATGCGCGACGGGAACTGGCCGCGCGCGGCGTGAAGGTTGACGTCACTTTGATGGCAGTCAGCGTTCCTCTGCGCGACGAAATCGTAAACGCCGGATTAGACCGGCATGTCAGGATGTTCGACTTCCTGTCTCACGATAAGGCGCTAGCGGCGCTTCGCCGTACCGACGTTTTCCTCCAGATTTCCAGCAGCGAAGGCTTCCCCAACATGCTGCTCGAGGCCATGGCGCTTGGTTGTGCCGCCATCGTCACCCCTGTCGGCGCGGTTCCGGAAATTGTGGGCGCGGACGGTCATTGCGCTTTTATCATCCCTTCGGGCGACGCTGTGATGCTGGCCGAACGGATGACTCGCCTTGCCACCGAGCCGGACTTGCTCGCCCGCATGGCTGCCGCCGCCCAGGCGCGGGTCGCCGAGCGTTTCACCGAGCGAAGCGCGGTTCAAGTGCTGGACCAAGCTTACCGATTGACCATGCGCCACGGGGCCATTCTGGCGATTTGAAATGGGTGTGGGCCGCCGCTGATCCGGAAAACCTCGTCAATGATTGAGACGCCGCCGCCCGAGGTCGCTTCGGGTCGTAAATTCGCATTCACGGCCATCATGCTGTCGTTCGTGATTGCCGTAACGCTGGTCTTTTTTGAGCTTGCGGTCCGGTTCGTCATTCCACAGCCGGAGCTTTATCCGCGGTACCGCTACTCCGAACGCTACGGCCATCTCCTGCCCGAATCCACGACTATCGTGAACGAACTGCCGAGCGCCTGGCGGTTTGTTTACCATACTAACGAATACGGTTATCGGGTCTCGATGCCGGAAATTTCCAACCGCTACGATCGGCCGAACGTCGTCATCCTCGGTGATTCCGCCACTTTCGGGCAGGGGGTCAACGACGGCGAAGAATATCCGCTGGTGCTCGCGAAGCAGCTCGCTGGAGAGGCAAGCGTCGTCAATCTCGGCGTTCCAAGCTTCGGCCTGACCCATGAGATCCGCACCTTTTACGAGTTCGGGCTTCTGTTCCAGCCGGCGGTCGTGGTTCTGCAATTTACGTCGAACGATCCCGACGATAATTTCTACGAGAGGGTGACGACAGTCGAGGACGGCCGCTTTCATTTCCCTCGTGACCGCTCGATGGGCAGTAGATTGAGCCGCCTAAAAGACTGGCTCAGCGGCTCGATCTTGCAGCAGAGTGCCGCTTACAACTTTGTCAGAAACTACGCCTATGCATACTGGCAAGCGCGCGTCGTTGAGCGCGAATCGGCCGGCGACAATCAGCGCAAGGAGGCGTTTTACAACCAATTGCTGATCGCCTTCGCCGAAGACCTCCGCCGCCGCAGAATCCGGCTAGTACTGTTCGATGTGCCCGGCCATCTTGCACAATGGCCGGGGATCTTAGGTAAAGTGGAAGCACTCGATCGCGGCGGCCTGCTGAGTTACCTACATACGGACCCATGGTTCGAGGGGGTCACCGATTACGGCACGCCGGAAGGCCACGCGTGGGGGGCAAAGGGCCACCGCGTGGTGGCGGAGCATCTAGTGGCGCCGTTGCGCGCAGCGCTGGAAATAGCGAAATCGGCGCAAACGACGCGATGACTCGATGATGTTTCTACGGTGAGGTTAGCCACTGATCTAAAGTTCGAGTTCGATTGAACGGGACGCGCGGCTCGTGGCTACTCTCGACGACGACTGCGAACGTGCTGGAGCGGTACACGGTGGCACGGCTCGCGGAGGATTTCCGCGAACTCTACAACGGCTGCCTCGGCTGAAGCGCGTATGAGCGCGACGCTCGCGTGGAAATGGAATCGCCTCAAAGCCATGGCGCCCGCCGAAGTTTGCTGGCGGGTACGGCAAGGCATCGCAGCCGGGTTTGAGCGCTGGGGTTTCGGCCTTGCGTGCGATGTCGGTGCGGGTACGGGCGCCGGCGGCTCGGCGTGGGTTTCGCCTCTGCCCACGGACTTTGATGCCGCGCCGTACGTCGCCGCGGCCGACCGTCTTCTCGCCGGGCGGTGGGACGTGTTGTCGTTGCGGGATTGCGCCCTCGGCTTCCCACCGCGCTGGAATCGCGATCCCAAAACCGGCGTGGAGGCGCCGCTCGGTTTCGGCAAGGATATCGATTACCGGAGCGAGCGCATCGTCGGCGACATCAAGTATCTCTGGGAGCCCAACCGCCACCTGGAGCTGGTGACCCTGGCGCAGGCATGGCATCTCACGCGCGAGCCGCGCTTTGCTGAGGCTGCACGTCGCCTGCTGTCGTCCTGGCTGGAGCAATGCCCCTATCCCCGCGGTCCCCATTGGACAAGTCCTCTTGAGTTGGGGGTGCGCCTCGTCAATTGGGCCTGTGCCTGGCACCTGCTGAGTGGCGAGGCTTCGTCGCTGTTCGCGTCCGAGGAGGGTCAAACGTTCCGGCAGCGCTGGCTCGGCGCGATCTACCAACACTGCCATTTCATATCGGGCAACCTGTCGCGTCACTCTTCGGCCAACAATCATCTGTTCGGGGAGTTGATGGGGCTGTTCGCAGCCTCGGTGACATGGCCGCTCTGGCCGGAGTCGGCACGCTGGCGCGAGAGTGCACGAGGCGAGCTGGAAGCCGAAGCCATAAAGCAGAACGGCGCCGATGGCACCAACCGCGAGCAGGCGTTCTGGTACCAGCACGAGGTGGCAGACATGATGCTGCTGTGCCTGCTCTTTGGGCAGGCGAACGGAATCGACTTTTCCAGTCAGTTTACAAAGCGGCTCGAACTGATGCTCGAATTCATCGCCGCCGTCATGGATACGGGCGGACATGTGCCCATGATCGGCGATGCCGACGACGCCGTGATGGTGCGCTTTTCGCGCGAGCCGGGGTTCTGTCCCTATCGGTCGCTCCTGGCCACCGGGGCGGTGTTGTTCGGGCGGAGTGACTTCAAGGCCAAAGCGGGGCGCTTCGACGACAAGAGCCGTTGGCTTCTGGGCGATGCAGCCTCGGAGCGTTTCCACGCGTTGCCGGCAACCACTGCGGAGTCCCCCAAGCTTGCGTTCCCGGAGGGCGGCTACTACGTCCTTGGCCAGGGCTTCGGCACGCCCCGCGAGGTGAGGGCTGTAGTGGACGCGGGACCTCTGGGTTACCTGTCGCTAGCCGCACACGGGCATGCGGATGCGCTTGCCTTCACGCTGTCTGTCGCCGGCAACGAGGTCCTGATCGACCCCGGCACCTACGCTTACCACGGCGGGAAGCGCTGGCGCGATTATTTTCGCGGAACCTCGGCGCACAACACCTTGCGGGTGGACGGGAAGGAACAATCCGTGCCTCGCGGCAATTTCATGTGGCTCTCGCATGCCCGGGCCCGGCTCGAGCAATTCGAAACCGGGCCCGAGCGCGATGCATTCGAAGGCGTGCACGACGGCTACCTGCGGTTGGAAGACCCGGTGCTCCATCGCCGGCGGATCGAATTCGACAAGCGGAACATGCGCATCGAGGTCCGAGACGCGCTGGAATGCGCTGGGGAGCATTTCGTGGAACTCCACTGGCATCTGGCGGAAAACTGCGTGGCGCAGGTTTCCGGCCACGCGGTGGAGATCGACTGTGCGAAGGTGCGCCTGCGCGTCGAGTGTCCGCGCGAGTTGGGTGCACCCGAGGTGATTACCGGGCACGACGACCCGCCGCTCGGCTGGATATCACGGCGGTTGGACGAAAAAACGCCATCGCCCGTAATCGCCTGCACGGGGCGCGTTGCGAGCGGCACCAGCCTGGTTACGGTTATCGAGATTGCGATCGACGTGACGACTGATCCAAACGGACCATCCTCCGTCGGCAAAGCGTCGCAGCGGCGTCAACAGGCTTAGTCGATGATTGCGTTGTAGGAAATTTCGATTACTGGCTGTCAATAGGATAGCTTACGCGGTCGTCGTTTAGCTGGCAGGGATTTTATTCTCCACGTTCAACCGGTCAATTCATAAGACAAAGCCAATATGAGAGCGTTGAAAATTGGCTTATTAGTTAGCAGCACGTTGTCGAATAAATACGAGTATGACTTGGCTCTTTGGGCGAGAGGCCAGGCCAATATCGAGATCTCGCATCTTATAGTATACCCGCGCCACCGGGACTCCGAGTCAGGAAGAGTCGCGGACATCTTCCTAACGCAAGGGCTGTACGCCTTACTCTCAAAACTCTTGTTTCGACTGATAGTCTCCGTAGAAAAGTTGTTCCTCAAACTGAGCAGTCTACATAGCGATCATTATCAGATATTCGATCTAGGCAAATTAGTCGATGAAGTATTGACAATAAGTCCGATCGTTTCAAAGTCGGATTTCGTGTACCGATTTTCTACCGAGGATGTTGAAAGGATAAAGGCGCTTGATTTTGATTTATTGATACGATGCGGCGCGGGAATATTGCATGGTGACGTTCTTCACGCAAGTCGACTCGGGATTATTTCTATTCACCACGGCGACAATCGAATTAATAGAGGAAGTCCTGCGGGATTCTGGGAGTGTTATTACGAATGGCCTCAGACGGGGTTCATCATCCAGCGCCTCACTGAAGAACTCGATGCGGGAGAAGTGTTGGTGAGAGGCTCGTTCGGAACGCGCTTCTTCTATTCTCTAAACCAGGCCCACCTGTATAAGAAATCGAACGCTCATCTCAAGAATCTCCTCAATCGGATAGCGTCGACAGGCGAATTGCCGTCCGCGGAGAATACGCCAAGTCCGTACTCAGGCATCCTCTATCGCACCCCCGAACTGCATCAGTCCGTCGTCTATGGATTCAAGGTTCTTAAGAGGATAGCGAAAAGAAAAATACCGGAAATGCTGATGCTCAGGGAGAAGTGGGGGATTTCGCTGTTGTCCGGCAAATGGGATAAATCCGTACTTTGGCGAAGTACCGAAGTGAAAAATCCCAGAGGACGGTTTTGGGCCGACCCATTCTTATACTCGTACCAAGGAAGAACATTTTGCTTTGTCGAGGATTTTGTATGCAAAACGAACAGGGCTCATATAACGGCGCTGGAGATCGTAGGGACGAAAGTAGTTGAGCACGGAATCGCGGTCAAAGAACCATTCCACCTTTCGTTCCCGTTCCTGTTCCAATACACAGGGGAGCTTTACATGTGCCCTGAGTGTTCCGAATCGGGGCAAATCAGAATTTATCGCTGCACCGAATTCCCCCTGAAATGGGAACTGCAGAAGGTTGTCATGGAGGGCGTATCTGCAGCCGATACCGTGCTTTTTGAGAAGGGGGGCAGATGGTGGATGCTGACGAGTTTAGACGAATCAGGAGTGGTGGATCACTGTTCCGAGCTGTATTTGTTCTCGTCCGATTCGCCCCTTGATACAAATTGGACGCCGCATCCGCTGAATCCGATACGAATCGACGCTTCCGGCGGCAGAAATGCAGGCTTGATTATTGACGGAGAGAAACTCTTCAGGCTCGCTCAGCGTCAAGGATTCGATCAGTATGGGCAAGGCTTGCTCGTTTATGAAATCAAAATCATTTCTGAATCGGTTTACCTTGAAGCGCTCGTGTCCGAGATTAATCCTACTTTCAGAAGAGGACTGCGCGGTACGCACCATCTTTCAACCGATGGCAAGACTACCGTAATTGACCACTGCAGGATGACAGCGGTCACCTGACCCGCTCTCTGTTGGTCCATCCGGACTACATCCCGCCTTGCAGCCGCAGCAGGTGCGTAAACAACCCCTTCCTATGCTCAGAGCAGTACTTGGGCAAGCTGGAGAGTTTGCCATGCGGCAGTTGAAGGGGTCACTCCCTAAACCGCGCGGCCTCGCCGGTCGATTCGTTGCAACCATAAGAGGCGGTCATGAAGCTTAGCGTCTGGGGTCTTGGATATGTCGGGACCGTTTCGGCGGGTTGCCTCGCCCAGGAAGGTCATGACGTCATCGGCGTCGATTCAGAGCAGACGAAGGTTGATCTGATCAACGCCGGCAAGACTCCCATCATCGAAAAGGACATCGGCCGGATCATAAAACAGCAGGTGGCCGCCGGCCGGTTGTCCGCGACGACGGATGCCGCCGTCGCGGTCCAGCGGACCGATCTGTTTCTGATCTGCGTGGGAACGCCCAGCCGCAGCAACGGCGACATCGAACTGAAATACGTGCGCCGCGTGTGCGAGCAGATCGGCACGGCCCTGCGCAACCATCAGGGCGCCCCGGTCGTGGTGATTCGCAGCACCCTGCTGCCCGGAACCATGCGCGATGTGGTCATCCCGACGCTCGAAGCGTGCTCGGGCCGGCGCGCCGGCGCCGAATTCGGGGTCTGCATCAACCCGGAGTTCCTGCGCGAGGGAACCGCCGTGCACGATTTCTTCAATCCGCCGAAGACCGTCATCGGCGAGCTCAACCGGGCAAGCGGGGATCTGCCGGCAAGTCTTTACGCCCGGATCGCAGCGCCGCTCATCCGGACCGACATCGAGACCGCCGAGATGGTCAAGTACGCGGACAACGCATGGCACGCGCTCAAGGTGGGTTTCGCCAACGAGATCGGCAACCTCTGCAAAGGGCTTGAGGTGGACAGCCATCGCGTGATGGATATCTTTTGCCGGGACACCACGCTCAATCTCTCGCCGTATTACCTGAAGCCCGGCTTTGCGTTCGGCGGCTCGTGCTTGCCCAAGGATCTGCGCGCGCTGCTGTACAAGGCGAAAACGCTAGACGTTTCGCTTCCCATCCTCGCAGCGATCCTGCCGAGCAACGAGCTGCAGATCGAGCGCGGGGTGCGGGCCGTGATCGAAAGAGGCAGCAAGAAGGTCGGTGTGCTCGGCTTCAGCTTCAAGGCAGGAACGGACGATCTGCGCGAGAGCCCGGTGGTCGAGCTGACCGAGCGGCTGATAGGCAAGGGATTCGACCTCCGGATATACGACGAGAACGTCAGCCTCGCGCGCATTCACGGGGCGAATCGCGACTACGTTCTCAACCATATACCGCATATCTCGCGGCTGATGGTCTCCAGCATCGAAGAGGTCCTCGATCACGCGGACACGATCGTCATCGGCAATGCCGCGCCGGAGTTTAAAGATGTTCCGAGGCGACTGACTGACGATCAGACCGTCATCGACTTCGTACGCGTTACCGATTCGCGCAGCGTATCCGGCGTCTATGAAGGGATCTGCTGGTGATGCGCGAATCGACCGCGAAAGCAGCGGGCGGGAGCAGGCCAAGACGCGTATTGATGCTGGTCGAAAACCTTCCCAGCCCGTTCGACCGTCGCGTCTGGCAGGAGGCGACGGCGCTGCGCGATGCGGGTTACCTCGTGTCGATCGTTTGTCCAACCGGACGCGGTTGCGAGCGCAGATTCGAAGCGATCGACGGAATCCATATTTACCGCTACGACCTGCCCTTCGAGGCATCGGGGCCGGCAGGCTATGCTCTTGAGTACGCGATCGCGCTCGCCTGGACCTTCGCGCTTGCCTGGCGGGTGCTCCTCACGCGCGGGTTCGACGTCGTTCACGCTTGCAACCCGCCCGACTTGTTCTTTCTGATCGGCGGATTCTTCAAGCTGCTCGGAAAGAAGTTCCTTTTCGATCACCACGATCTGAGCCCCGAGCTCTACGAAGCAAAGTTCGGTCGGCGCGATTTCTTCCATCGCCTGATGCTCGCGCTCGAGTACTGGACCTTCAGCACCGCCGACGTGTCGATCGCCACCAACGAGTCCTACCGACGCATCGCGATCGGACGCGGCCGGATGCCCCGCGAGCGCGTGTTCGTCGTGCGCAGCGGCCCGAGCCTCAAGCGCATGAAGATCCTGCCTCCCGACGAGCGGCTCAAGTGCGGCCGCCGTTACCTGGTCGGGTACGTCGGCGTGATGGGAGGGCAGGAAGGGATCGACTACCTGCTTCGGGCGGTGCAGCACATCGTATTGGACCTCGGACGGACCGACGTCCATTTCGGACTGGTCGGAGGGGGGACCTCGGTTGACGAGATGAAGACGCTTGCGACGGAGCTGGGAGTCGCCGATTTTGTGACTTTTACCGGCCGCATTCCAGACGATGAAATGCTGGCAATGCTCAACACCGCGGACGTCTGCGTCAATCCCGACGCCGTCAACGAGATGAACGACAAGTCCACCATGAACAAGACCATGGAGTACATGGCGCTCGGCAAGCCGATCGTGCAATTCGATCTTGCGGAAGGACGTCACTCGGCTCAGCGCGCATCTCTATACGCCAGGAAAAATGACGCTCTGGATCTTGCCGCGAAGATCGTCGAGCTGCTGGACGACCCGGTACGGCGCGCGGAGATGGGCGAATTCGGGCGCAGGCGCGTGGAGAGCGAACTCGAATGGCGCCACGAAGTGCCCAAACTGCTCGCCGCTTACGAAGCGCTTTGGCACCGTGCCCGGGTCTCGCCCGCTGCAGGCGGCCTGGGAGTCCGGTAACGCAGCCGTATCCGGCGACATGAAGCTGCTGCCCCTCGACAGGACTGAAATTCTCGAGCGGGTCGCGGGCTGGCTCGCGCAAAAAGAGAACTACCAGTGGCTGGATCTGGGGAACGGAAGACGGATCGTTACGCCCGCCCTTCTCAAGATCATGGCGCAGCGGGAAACGCATTTCATGAGGGCGTATACCTCGGATCGGGACGACACTCCCATCGGGATCGTCGGGCTGCACAACGTGGATCGCGCCTTCAGGACCGCGACGTTTTGGGGGGCGTCCGGTGAGAAATCCTTCCGCAACCGGGGGTATTCGACCATCGCGAGCTCGAAGCTCATGACCCTTGCGTTCAACGATCTTGGCCTTCACTCGGTCAATACCTGGGC
>WNFV01004209.1_pt1 | contig 17990 bp, 15 predicted proteins | sample 5400101 | NCBI WGS metagenome assembly WNFV01 (sample SAMN13153361, study PRJNA577476) | soil metagenome | isolation source: 115 cm soil or saprolite under grassland replicate 1 | place: USA:California | collected 2016-06-15
GTCAACGCGCCACACCTGGTCGCCCTGGTCCGAGCAGGAGCCCGGTTCGAGAAGGGCAAACTCGTCGAACGACCCGACGACCAGACAGGAGATCAGCAAGTCGCGTAATACGCCGATCCACAGGTCTTGACAATTCCTCTCAGCGAAACGCTCGCAGTCACAAGTATTCCGACAAACGCAATCGCATCGGCCGGGCCGAACATGTCTGGCAAGGCGTAAAGCGGCACGAGGATACTCACCGCGAGCGTGACGACGGCCCCCAGAACCCAGCGAAGGTCACTATGCTTACTCACCGATACCCCCAACGTGCGGATCCACCCCGCTTATGACCTTCCGCTGTCTGGACGGCCTCGTCAAGGCCAGCCGGCGATCGCCCTCACCAACTCCCACGCGGCTGGTCTCGGACGAGCGCCGGGAGGAGCCACATCGCGTCAACACGTGATCATGAAGACCTATGACGCGGCTTGCGGGCTCAGAGAGGCTCCGCAGGGCCGAGCAGCTCACTCCTAGCTTGCTGACAACCGGCGTCGCTAAAGGCTGAACCCGTGATCCGATGGCTGCGGTTGGTCATCGGGCAGTTCTGTCACGCCGGTTTCGTACATCGTGTGGTCGACACGATCCGATTCCGAGACGGACAATAGCCGCCTTCAGCGCGTGGACCGCGCCCGACGACCAACGGACTATGAGAGCCCTCGTCCCCACATACTCTGGTCAACTCCAGGCGACAGGAGTCAGGCTGATGACACCTTGGGCCAACTACTCCCCCTCTATCCAACGAGGTTTCGCGTCACGAATGGTGTCACGAGACCTTGGGGACGCGCGGACCCCTTGACTCCTGCCCTGCAAAGGCGGATAAGGCGCCCAAGCGGTAGCTGGCTGAGCGTCCGGCGCGGACGGTCCTCCCTATGAGTGATCGCTGGTGCCATTCTGCATGTTCTCGCAAGGGCACGCTGAGGGCACACGGCTAGGATCTGCAGGCCGACCTGCGCGGGTGGCCGAGTCGGTGGTGAGCTCCGTCCCCAGCGCGTCGTCGGCGTCGAGGACCCCGGCTGGGACCCGCACCTCGGCCCCGATCATCGGCCCGCTCATGGCATCAGACCGCGGAAGGCGGCGTCATCGCGGACGTCGCGCCAGGGGTAGTCGAGCAGCACGAAGGCGTTGACCATTGTCAGCACATACGCATGGCGTACGAGGGCGATGGCCCGGTCGGTGTCGATCTTCGACAGCGCCGTCTTGACCCCGCGGTTCGCCTTCGCCACGCGCTCCCAGTCCTGTCTCGCGTTCGGCCCGCCAAGCTCCTCAAGCCGCTCAAGAGCCTTGCTGGCCCGCTTCGCGATGTCGTCGTCGCCCTTGAAGCGCTCAGGGATGTCGAAGGGGCTGCGATCGATCTGCACCATCGTGCCCGCGAGGTCGCCGTCCGGAGGCGTGAACCCGGCGCGCACGGCGCGGAAGCGGAGATCGAGGAACCGTCGCCGTACCGCGGTGGTTTGGTCGTAGAGCACATCCTTCACGGCGAGGAGGGTGGTGATCTCCCCAAGCACCGGTATGCGCACCGATCGCCGCTGCACGATTCCCTTGGCCGCCGAGGAGTTCACGACGATCAGCTCGTCGGCGACGTGGAGCGGCGGGTCCAGGGGCGCGCCCTCCGTGATCCGCCGGGCCAACCGCACCGGCCACTCGGTGGCCATGTTGTCGTAAACGCCACCGTCGCTGAGTTTCATGTGGGCGAACGGCAGCGGCCGGGCGAAGCCGTGGCGGGCCACCGGGAGTCTGACGACGCTGAACGCGCCGGGAAGGGCAGCGGACGCCTGCACCGCACGCGCCACCGGAAGCCGGCCAGGCTTGCCCCACCCGAGCCGGAACGAGTGCACGAACCGCGCGGAGAAGTACACCGCCTCCGCCGTCTGCAGATCGGCGGCGCAGATCACGTGGTCGACTGACCCGTGCATGTCCTCGAGTGTCTGGCCATGGTAAAGAGCCCGGTCGAAGGACCGGGCAGCGATCCAGCTCCGCTGCTGGGCGAAGAGACCCACCACGGCGATGACGACCACCCAGGTGAGCACCACGAGGGGCGGCGGCACCACGAAGCTAATCCAGAGCGAGGCGGCCAGGATCAGCGCCAGCGAGCCTAAGAAGGCATAGGTGAGGGGCGCCGCCCAGATCGTCCCCTTGCCGGCGACCCGGGAGATGAGCGCCTTGGCCACCCGCCACACCTCGTCGGGCTCGGCGGTCGTCAGGTCACACGTCAAGGCGAGGTGCGCGTTGGCCAGCGAACCACCCGACACCGACGACACAGTGGCCAACTCCGGGCCCTTCCCAGCGTCCGCGAGGTAGAGCAGCGAGCCCAGCGCGAATAGAGTGGCGCGATGGCCGCCGCCGGAGACCGCTACCGCGATGTGCTGCCCGGGTTCATCCATGATTTCCCCTCACCGTCGATACTCCTACAGAGCGAGCAAGCCGTCACGAGATACCTAGTGCCCGGTATCCGGGCGGCGAGTTTGGCCTCAGGATTGCTACCCCCACGAGAGACCGCATTGTCACAAGAGCACGAGCCGCTGCGCTTATGAGTCGATTGGCAAGTTCCGGTGCGGCGACAACGGGAACGCGAAGAGGGCCGAGGCTCCTGTCCAACCCGGCCCTCCGCCAGGTTACGGTTCAGCGGTCCCTCCCGGAGCCGGCTATAGCTGGACATCAAAGAAGGACTGCTGGTCGTCGAGCACCTTCACGTCTATGAGGTTTGGATGCTGTGATGCCGCCTCCTGGGCCTCTTGGATGGCTGCTCGCAGGGCTTTCCGACGGGTGGTGATGGTGCGGTTCTCGGAGCAGTTGAACCAGATCGTGAAGCGGCCGGGGGCCTTGAGTCGGGATTCGATGATCGTCGCGATGACCGACGGGTTGGGGTTGCCATGGGCTCCGTCGGCACAGAACACATAGTGGTCGGCGAGCACCCGGTCGGCGAAGTTCTTGCTCAGGTTGTTCTCCGAGCCGTGGTGCTGGACCTTGACGAGGTTGCAGCGGAACGGCCGCCCCTCGGCTAGGCGCCCAGCGGCCGTGAGGCCCTCAAGGAGCTCTTCTTCTGCGGCATCCCCGGTGAGTAGGCACGTCTTGCCATCTTCCTCGGCGAGCAGCGTGATAGAGGCCCGGTTGGGCGGCGTTACTGTCGCCGACTTGGTCTTCTCAATGATCTCCGCCGCGGTGCCAATGGAGGCGATGAGGGCTTCGGCGTCCTCCACCGAGCTGGGCCCGCTGGCGAGCTGCAGGTCATCGAGGCTGAGTCGCTGTCCGTCAGCCGATCCCAGTCGGTCGCCGCCGCCGCGAGGCCGTATCGGCCGTCCCGGACCGAGCAGGCGCTGCAGCCACTGGCGCCACTCGTCCCGCAGCTTCTCAAGGTGCTCTTCGGTCGGGCCCAGGACCGTCAGCGTGGTGGTGCCGACGCGCTCGCGGTGCACGGGATCGCGCAACCGCACGAGACGGTTCTCGAAACCGGCGTTGCGCGCGACGGGCGTCTGATCGTCGACGAGCCTCATGAGCTGGATACCGCCGGTGATGCTCTCGGCGAGGTCCGCGATGGACTCGACCGCGGTCCGTGCCGCGCCGGTACTCTCGGCCGCGCTGTCGGGGGCGAGCTCCATGGCCTCGGATACCTGCGTGGCAAGGGCACTGATCGGCCCTGCTAGATCGCCGAGCTGCGCTCGCCATGAGTTGTGCCAAAGCCCGTTGATCGTCGGTGGGCGAGGCCGTGTGGGCTCGGGGAATGTGGGGTTCTTCCCGTCGCCCACCTGGAAGTCGTGCACTACCCAGGCTGCGACGTCCTGCAGCAGCGAGATGATTCCCGAGATGTGGTCAGCGTCAATGTGGCTGACGACAACAAGGTCGAGCGGCGTGCCCTCGTTGGCCAAGTCCTGCAGCACAGGCTGGGTCTGCGTCTCGAAACTGCTTGTTCGCCCGCCGTCCACCAGAACGTGGTGCCCGTCGGCCGATGTGAGCAGGAGACAGTCGCCGTCCTGGGCGAAGAACACCTTGAGCTTCATTGCGCGCTCTCCATCATGTCCGCGAACTCCGCCGTTGCCTTCGCACACGCTTCGGCGTCGATCAGGCCGAAGCCGGTGTCGTTGCGCCAGCCGAAGGTCTGTCCGGGCAGGGGCGCCGACGTCGAACGCATGATCCCCTGGATCTGCGCGGAGGTGAGGCCAGGCCAGATCCGCAGCATCAGCGCGGCGACGCCGCAGACATAGGGGCTGGCCATGCTGGTGCCGGTCATCTCGATCCACGGGAACTCGCTGTCGAAAGCCCGCGCGGCAACCACATCGGTGCCGTTCGCGGCGATATCGGGCTTGGACCGGCCGTCCCGCGTCGGACCGCGACTGGACGTCACATGCGCGGCGTTGTGGGCGATGTCGGCGTTCGCGACGGCCAGGAGGCGCTCCGCGCAGGCAAGCGAGCCGATCATGCGGTCGTCAGTGTACGAGCCCGATGCGAAGTACGACGGATAGCGCCACTGCTGCCCGGCTCCCGGCAGGCGCCGCGGATCGTCGCGCTCGATCCAGGCGTCAAACCTGCCGTCGCGCACGACCGCTCCGGTGAGGCGGATCCGCCACTCCCCCGAGGCAATCGGACCCTGTTGTTGGCTCCCGTCCGGCGCCTTCGGCCCGAAGAACGGTGAGAGCAGCACCGAGATCCGGTTGAGCCCGTTGGCGGGGTGATAGGCCTCGCTGTGCACGCTCAGGACCGTGCCGTTGTCCAGGACCTCGTTGCGGATCATCTGGCCAAGCTTGATCGGGCCGATCCACGGCCGGCCGGGCGGCTTGACCTCGACGTCGAACCGGTCCTGGGGGCCGTACCAGATCTCCATCTCGTTCTCGGAGAGGTCCTGGATGCCGTCTCCGCCGACGATCCAGCCGAGCTCGTGGCGCAGGTTGGTGGCCGGGAGCCTCCCGCCCGCGTGGATCCGCCCCTTGATGAAGCCCCGGTCGGTGGGCGAGCCGGGCTCGACCTGTCCCGCGTTGCCGGCAGCCACAGACACGCACCTGCCGCGAGTGGCCAGTGCGTTGTCGATCCACCGGGCCATGGCGCTGGAGGTGTCGTGGGCGTGCCCGTTGGTACCCAGGCTGATGTTGATCGACAGCGGGAGGGGGGTGCCGTTGCCGAGCCGGGCCGCGAGCTCGAGCAGATACTCGACGGCGTCGGCGATGCGCGTGGAGTCGTAGAAGCTCGACGCTGCGACCGTGTCCTCCGGGCGCAGCGCCAGGAGGACACCCGCTATAAGCGCCCTGCGGGCCACGCCGCTGTTCCCGGCGGCGATCGAGGCCACGTGGCTGCCATGCGACCCCACCACCATCTGCGACTGGGGCTCGAGGCTGGTGGCGGCCATGTGCAGGCGGCCCGCCCCCGCGAGGGCCGCGTTCATGTGATCGCGGAGAATCTCGGAGCCGTAGTCCAAACCGACGCTCTGCCCTGGCGTCGTGGCGGCTGGGGAGGGTCGCGAGGTGCCCGCTTGGTCCCAAATGGCCACCCAACGAGTCCGGCGGTTGTCGTCCAGGAAGTCCGGGTGAGCGAAGTCGAACCCGCCGACGTCGATGACCCCGACCAGCACGTCCCTGCCGTCCTCGTGGCGAGCCCCCTGCGCGTCCACCCGGCGCACATCGCCGGGAGGCTGCGTGCCGCTGCGGCCGACCGTCGGCTCCGGGCCCCGCAGCGACTGGCCGGGCTCGATGTAGGCGACGGCCTGATTGTCCAGCAGCTCTCGCACCCGCCCCGCGGGCATCTCGACCGAGGCGGTGTCGAGCTTCCAGCGCACCCGCCTCGCACGACTGTTGACCGCCTCCACGGCGCGTTCGCGGACCTGCGGCGTCAGGTCCCGGTCGAGCTTGACGAAAAGGCTGAAGACAACGTCCTCCGGTTGCACCTCTTGCGGACGCTCCGCCGCAAGATCGGCCACCTCCGCCCGCGACAGAACCGTGATGGGTTGCGCCCCCGCCGGCTCGACCGGCGCTTCACCCCTTGTTGTTTCGGGCACCTCGCTGGCCTCGCGAGGCAAGCCCGCGTCGCTGGGTGCGGGTTCGGCGCCCACACCACCGACAGCCTCGGCGACTGAGGAAATGTCGAACTCAGCCTCGACCGGAGCAGGCTCCACGGCGGCCGCCGTTGGCTCTGGAACTGCGGCCACATCCTCTGGCAGGGCCACGGACGGGCACTGCGCGGCCCGCGCCTGGTTGACCTGGTCGGAGCCGCCCAAAAAGACGTCGAGCTTCGGCGACAGCCGCGGATTGAGTGGCCTTATCTTCGGCGCCTCCACAGCACCCCCCTGACACGTTCGCCCCTTAGCGCTGGTTGGCCCCGAACATCGGATGCCTCGTGACCGGATCAATGCGCTATAAGGCCATGATGGACCTCAGCTCGTCGACGAGGTAGGGGAACGATGAAAACATTGTGATCTGCTTTGACGGGACGGCCGGAAGCCAGCTCAAGGCCACGGACAACACGAACGTCATGCGGCTTTTCTCCCTTCTCGAACCCACGGATCCGAGAGGCAGGTCGCCTACTACGACCCAGGGGTTGGCACACTGGGCTCATCCCGCTCGTGGACCCCTTTGGGCCGGGCGATGACGGGGTTCTGGGGCTCGGCTTCGGCATTGGCCTGCGCGGCAACCTTGGCGAGGCGTACTCCTACCTCATCAGCCAGAGCGGCGAACACGAGCTCCAGATCTGCTCAACCACCCCGAGCCGATCGACGGTCGTAAGGCCGGCGCGGTGCTCGTTCTCGGCCTACTGCCGCACGATCCGCTCGACATGAGGCGATACCAACAGGGCTGTGCTGGCTGTCGCCGACTCCAAGTCGCGCCGTCCCTCAGCGGCGCCGCGTGGCTGAACGGCGGCTGGCTCAGTTGGCTGCTTCGAAGGCAGCCGGGATCTCCTTGGGTACTCGTCCGCGATCCCGCACCTGGTCGCCGTTGGCACGCGCCCACTCCTTCACGGGCCGGTGTCAGCTGCGACCTTGGTGCGTGCCTGTTTGCGACGGGAGCCGGTGACCGGGCGACCGGCCTCGAGGTACGGTCGCAACGCGTTGCGCAGCATATTGGCGTTCTTGGCCGTCAGATCGATCTCGTAGGACCGGCCGTCAAGGTCGAAGGTGACGGTTTCACCCTTGCCGGCCGGGATCTCCGCACCGCTGAGGTCGTCGGTGAGTCGGACCACAACTCGCTTGGCCATGTCGCTCCTCCACGTTGTACAAGGAAGGATACGGCAATGTTGCGAGCGGCAACAATCCCAGCCTAACTAACGTGCACGGCGCGGGTACGGACAGAACTCGAGCACATGATCCAGGGATTATGAGACCCCTGGCATTTGCCACAGCAGTAGATCCCAGGCGTCAGGATTTCGCGCCTACGCCTCTCTGGCCGCGTTGGGTCACCCTGTTAGACGCAATTTCATGGCATGAACTGTGGCACGCCACACGGTTCTCTCCCCGTGTCGGGCTTCAGGGGCGCTAATGGGACTGGTGAAAGATGCCTGGAACGTGTCGCCGTCTGAGCCCTGATCCACCGACGTTGATTTCGGTGTAGTGCGGTGAGCGATTTCGGAGCGTGTTGTTCTTCGGGGCACAGGTGAGCGGCCGGTCTGCCCGGCTCTTCCACTGTGGTCTTTGGTAGCGCCCGCTGGGGCTGGGTGGTCAGGTGGTGGCCGGGGCTGGTGGTGCGTTCGCGATGTCGAACAGGGTCTGCCAGGCCTCGGCCCAGGGCCAGTCGTTGGGTAGGTGCAGGGTGAGTCGGCGCGCTGAGGATGCAATCCGGGCGGGCACGTTGATCAGGTGGGTGCGCAGGGTGGCCCAGCGGGCGCGGGCGTGCCGGGCCGAGGCCAGGATGCCTGCGGTGCGGGCGAGGTTGAACGCGATCACGGCGTGCGCGAGCCAGGCGGCGTTGGCCGCGTACTGTCCCGAGGGCAGGTGGGCCAGGGGTCCGTCTTTGAGTTCGGCGATGACCTGCTCGACGAGGGCGTGGTCGCGGTGTCGCTGGTCGGCCTCCACGGTGCTCAGGGTGGAGTTGGTGATGAACGCGTGATGGCGGTGGGTGGCGAACAGCTGTCCCTGGCCGGGGTGAGCGGCGGGGTTGAGGCGCTTGACCCGCCGCACCACCAGCCGGCAGGTGACGTGCTCGTGCTTGCGGCGGGAGGTGAACACCGTCAGCGTGGTCTCGGCGACCTCGGCATCGGAGATCCAGCGCTGCTCGTCGTCGTCCCACACCGCGTTCGGGTAGCGGATCGGGGTCCACGCCTGTTCAGCGATCGCGGTGATCGCCGCGGTGACCTGCCGGTTCATCCGCGCGGTGACCGAGAACCAGGCGCCGGTCCGGAGCGCGGCCGCGACGAAGGCGTGCACGTAGTACGCGGAGTCCGCGCGGACCAGGATTCGGCCACTCACCCCGGCGGCCCGAGCGGTGCCGATCGCTTGCGCCACCAACCGGCCCGCCCCGGTGTGCGAGGCGGTGTTGCCGCGACGCAGCCGAGCCCGTGCAATCACCGGCGCCGCGATCGGGGTCGACAGCACCGCGAACTGGGCGTTGAGACCGCGCACCCCGGAGTAACCGAACGCGGCCGCCTGCTTGGCGTAGCCGTGGACCTCACGGATCGTGTCGTCGACATCCAGGTACGCCATCTCCTCGCCTTGACACCCGCCCGCGAACAGTCCAGGCGCCCGCGAGGCCAGGCCGGCCAGCAACCGCGAGGCGATCGCGTCCAACTGCTGTACGTGACCGTGGGTGAACGACCGCAGGTAGGTGCCCAACGTCGACGGCGCACGCACACCACAGAAGAGTCGACGCATCGCCCCGTGCCGCAACACATCGAGGTCATCGATACTGTCCGCGCCCGCCAACATCCCCGCGATCACGCTGCCGGTCTTGGCCACCGGGTTCGCCGAGTCGACGGTCAGGTGCTCTTCGACCAGATCGTGCAACCCCGCAGACTCGGCCAGCCGCATCACCGGAACCAGGCCAGCGGTCGACACCAGATTCGGGTCATCGAAAACCGACAAGACCCTGTGAGATGCTCGCACTTACGAGATGCCCTTCGTTGCTGTGTGACTCGAACCTTCGACAAGTCCGATTCTCCTGCCACGCAAGGGCATCTCGCCGTTACGGCTCGCTCATTCAACCACGCTCATCGGTGGATCAGGGCTGAGCCGTCGCTGAGCAGAGGCAATTCTGCGCCGTCATCCTCGCTGGCGAATCCGACGGAAACTGCGGCGGCGAACGCACATACCTGCTCTCTCACACACAGCCACGCAACCTCATCGCCGCCACCCGCCGCTATCAAAGGCGGAACGCGACGCCGCCGCAACCGCACACGCGCGCCCGTAACCGACACCCCACAGCCCTGAGTGGTCGACAGCCGTTGCCTTCGCGGTTGCGGCAGGTCGCCGCGACGGTGACCGGCCGGCGCCGCGTTCGCGTCGTGGACTCCAGCCTCTCGCCCCGCACCCGTGCGGAGACCGCGTCGGCACTCATTGACCTACGTCCGCGTGGTTGCCAACCGCGGAAGGACGACAGCGGCCTTGGCACATGCACCTGGACTCGAACCTGCGTCTTGCTTGATGCGCGCGGGTGGTGGGTACGGGCGCTCCACCAATGCTCGAGACACCGGGTGCCGGTCTCGGGCCGGCACGGGTGTCCCGGCTCCCCTGCTGGGCCACGGCCCACCTGTACCGAAAGGCACACCGCAATGTCGATGAGCGCGTTCGACCCCTGGAGCTACCGCGACACAGCCGGCTACACCGAGGGCACCGACCTGACCGGGTACAAGATCGCCGCCGTCGACGGCGACATCGGCAAGGTGGACCAAGCCACCGACCAGTCCGGCACCGCCGGGCTGGTGGTCGACACCGGACCGTGGATCTTCGGCCGCAAGGTGCTGCTACCGGCCGGCGTGGTCGAGAGGGTCGACCACGACGACGACGAGAAGGTCTACGTCGACCGCACCAAGGACCAGATCAAGGCCGCCCCCGAGTACAACCCCGACGCCGGCGTCGATGACGACTACCGCACCCGACTCGGCGGCTACTACGACGACACCTACCGCACCGGCATGTAGCCAACAGCACCATCAGCCCTAACCCGATCCGTTCGGCGGCCGTGCCGCGGGTGTGGTCAGCACCAGCACGGGGTCCCGCGGCCACGGCCGCCGAACGCACATACCTCCTCGCCCGCCACCCGCCGATTACACCGCAGGGCGCTCGAGGCCCGCTATGGCCAGATCCGCACGGAGGAACGCTGACCCCGGAGGCACGCAATGACCGACCCGACGTCGATCCGCGACGACGGCGGCTCGTGGAGCGACGACGAGATCACCCAACTGTGCGAACTCGCCGGATGCTCCACACCGGCACACATCATCGGGCTCAACCTGGGTCGGAGCGAAAACGCCGTGCGATCCAAGGCGCACGAGATCGGGGTATCGCTGGATCCCTGACCAACCGCTGGCCGGTGATGGCCAAAGGCCGGCGTAGGCCGTCGCCGGTCCAGCGGCGAGCGACTGGCCGCAGCAGAATCGGGAACGTAGTCAGGGTGGCCGATGAGGAACTCCTGTTGGCGATTCTGAGGGCGATCACGGTCGCGGAAGGACCGGAGCGATCATTGGTGTCGCTACCTGATCTGGCCGAGCTGGTCGAGACGCGACTGCACGTGTCGGCGCGGGAGGTAACGGCGGCGGTCGACGTGCTGTATCGCGCTGGGCTGATCACCGGACTTGGCGACTCCCGGATCGGTCTCCGGTTCGTCCGGTTGACCGGTGCCGGCCGCTCGACCGCCGAGGGCGGCCGGCAGCCGGGACCGGCCAGCTGATGCGCATGGTCGGCGGCGCGCGGCCTGCGCCGCTGCCGACGCAGCGTGAGCGATTCGCTGACGCCACGACGACGAGTGTGAACGGCACCAAGATCGACAGCTGAAGCACGCCGTACCGAGACAACTCCCGGTCTGTATCGACACCGGCCAACTCGGCGTCGAGGGCACCGGGCCGGCTCAAGCTGATCGCATACACCGCCAGCGGCGCGTAGCTCAGGCCCGCCCCGATGACCCACATACTGCGACGGTTCGTGAGCAACGCTGGACCGTCGGCACTAGAACCCTAACGCCGACCCGGCGCGGTCCGATGTAGCCACTCGCCCTTTCGAACAAGGGACGTGAGAGCATCGTCGGAATCCCTCGAGCCGGCGAGGCGCTCGCGTACGCACCGCCGTGTAGGCCTACCAACCGCGGTCGGCCAGTAGCACGAGAACGCAAAGCTACGGTGCCCACCGGCCGCGCGGGCCTGGAGCGTGGGGCATCTTATCTACCGCTTCGGATTCGCGCGGGGCCGCATCTTGGATCGCCCCGCGAGTCGATGCGCCGACCGCAGGCGCGATCGAGGCGCCACACGTCCCTTGGTTGGGCCCAGCCAGCTTCATGCCGGTGGTGAAGCGGATGGGCGCTGCCTTTGAACCTCGGTAGGCCCCGTGGGACTCGAACCCACAACCCGCGGATTAAAAGTCCGGCGCGCCGGACGGACCACGCTGTCTCACGCCTGAATCGCTGCCGGATCCCCTGTCTAATCCGTCAGATTCGGCTTCATACGCCACCGCTTCATGGACACCGCCATGGACAGACTTGTTGCCCTAAGCAAGGGATGCTCTTGTTGGGACCATCTCCGAGCCACCTCACCCCGCACCGCTTCTCTGACACCACGACCTTCTCATTACGAGTCCGTCCCATCAGGCGCTGACAGCCGGGCGACTCCCGACTCTGAGCGGTGAACCTGCTCGGTGGCCGGGGTCGCTGACGGCTGTTCAGGGCTGTCCGGGGGCACCACGGGGGCACCGGCTCCCCCTCCTGCGGATTATCGCGTCGTGGGACGCCGGCGAGCATGATTCGCAAGGGCGTCGATCCGACCGAGGCCGAGTTGACCGGTCGACTCAAGGAGCTTGTTGACACGATCCGCCGTGTCCATCCGGAGTCGGGCGGTGAGAACCGTGGCGCTCGCGCCGAGCTGGATGCGCGGTTGGCGCTGGCCGAGGTTGCGCATGCACGATCGCTCGTCTTCGCAACGTGGGTGCTCGCGTTCGCGACATTCGGACTGCTCGTCGCCACGGTCGTGTTGGTTGCGGTCACGGCATCCGAGTAGCCTCGCCGCTCGAACCGCGACTGTGGTCGCACACCGGTCACGCATGACAGACCTGGCCCCCGCCGAGCCCGAGTTCTTCGGGGCGGCCCCGGAGCACCATCGTCGCTCAGCCAGGGTTTCGGCCGGGTCCACGTCTGTTCAGTCGCTGGACGACGACCGATCGCGTCAGCCTGGGCGCCCCTCCCCCGTCGCCGGCCAACCGGTAACGGTCTCGGGTCGAGCGGGCAGCACCGTTTGAGCCCTGCGCGGTCGAGCTAGCTCGCTGAGCGATGGGCGCGAGCGCGGGGACCGGCCGCCAGGCCGGATGCCCCGTGCCGCGCTGCGCGCCGCTTGCGGCGCGCCTTGATCCCACCAGAGGCCTGTTCTGCATTTCTCGTCAAGGACACGATGGCTAATACTGCGACTTACGCTACATCCCCACCGTGCACCCACATCGGCGAAGGTCTGGGCTCACAGCTGGGACGTTCGAGTTACCCCGCTGCGCAGCCGATCGAGCCTGGTGTAGCGCTGGCTGAGCGTCCACGCCCAGGGTCTGCCCGCTTCGGTCGTTGTGTCGTTGACGATCGGCGCGTGCAACCGCACGGTGTCGCCGTCGTCGGGCCCGCTGAGCAGCATCACACCGTGGGAGTCACCCTCCACCCTGGCCCTGTCGGTCAGCACCCGGTCGATCAGGTCGGCGAGCTCGTGCTTGCCCGTATCCCGTAGCCGAGCTGCCTCTGTTCCGGTGAACATGACCGCGGGATGGTAGGTGCGGATCTTGGCCACCTTGGACTGGATGCTGCCCCGGTAGTAGAAGCCGAAGTGCGATATGCCCTCGCGGAACGTGCGATCGGGCTGGCAAACGTAAGCGCTGTAGTCCAGGTACTCCTGCCAGGCGGACCTGGCCGCAACAACGACGGCATCGTCGTTGGTGAGCAGTCCGTCGGCCTCGAACAGCGCAACGAGTTCGGTGAGCAGGAATCGGGTCTGCTCACCGATCAGTCGGTTCGGGTCGGCAGTGATGCCCGTGATCGTGTCGGCGAGGTCCTTGAACGACAGCCAAACCACCCGATCGCGAACCGCCTCCTTCACGCCATCCAGCCCAACGAACCAGGACGGCGTCACCGGGTCAGGTGTGAGGACGAACAGGCGGGCGTGCGGATCGTCCTCGAGCTGCTGAGCATGCGCACGGACCTGGTCCCTATCGTGCCCCTCCGCCGCGTAACCGCCGCGCGCGGTCTTGGTCTCGAACCACCATGTGAACCGCGCCGAGATCCGGGCATCGGGGACAGCGCCGACGTTGACGACCTGATTCTCGAACGTGACCGTGCGCAGCTCCTCGCCGGTGCCGGTGGCGCCTTCGAGCAACTCCTGGACCAAGGCAAGATCCATCCGCTCGAACACCGCCATCATGGAGGAGGTGACACGGTTCTCACCGCCGCGGTACGTGGAGAACAGAGGGTTCGGCATGAGTCGACCTTAGCCAGCGCAGACGCGACCGAGCGGTCGCTGACCTACAAAACTTCGGCCAGAACGCCGGCCCCTGAAGACCTTTGGCGCGGTCGACGGACCGGTGCGGCCGGTATTGGGCAGCGAGGCGCTCCATACCCGGTTCTCCGATTCACTGCCGACGGCCGGCCCGAGCGGAGCATTCGAACCGCCGGCCACCTGATTACAAGAGAGCACCTACCCGGCGACAGGAGGAGTCAGGAGTGGGCAGGAGTGTCACCGGCGAGGACTCTGGTGGCCTCTGGCAGCACTGGTTAACCGGTGGTTTATGCCCAAAGTGATGCCCACGATGCGGTACTCGCGACCGTTCTCCAGGCAGAGTGTCCGTCCCTCGTATCGAGCGTCGGGCGCCGCAGTCGCCCGTCAGGATGGAGCTGGCTGTCGTGTTCAGGCTGTCGCCTTGAACGGCCGACCTCCTATTACGAGGAGGAATGACAGCGCCTCATACAGCCTCTACCAGCACCAACGCTGACAAGGATGGCCGCACCAGGCCCGTTGAGCTCCACCGATTGCCTCCATTTCGCACCACGAACAGCCCCACGAGCTCGAGGGTCGCGCGGCCACCCGTTGAGCATGACCACGCGGCTTCGTCGGATCGGTCACCACCGCTCGTTCGAGGGTTCATTGGGCTGGGTTGCCCCAGTGGACGGCGCAGCGCCACTGACAGCTTGCATCTGCCTTCCTTGCGCAGTCGGCGGTGGGCCACCACAGTCTCCCCCTTGGCCGAGGTCATCTCGTGTCACACCTGATGTCACGGCCGACAGGTTTCAGGGCCGTCACGCCGGCACCTGCCTGCCGTGGAGTCGCGGCTGTGCTCGTTCCCGTTGGCGGGGAGGAGGGCGCCTGGAGTGTGGAGCTCGACGGACGCCCTCCCCCGGCCTCGTGGTCAGGCCTGCTGCTCGGGCGCGTCGGAGCGCGCCTCTGCACCGACCTGATCGGTGGCCTGGGTGCGGGTGGTCTTGGTGATGCGGGTGGTGGCCCACCGCAGGCTCGGCCCGACGACCCCGGCGAGCACGCGTTGTGCGGTGCGCTTGTCGCCGGTGTCCTTGTCGGTCCAGGCGTCGGTGGTGACGGTGCCGTGGACGAAGACTCGGTCACCCTTCTCGAGTGATTCGGCGATGTTCTGCGCGAGGGTCTTGAACGCCCGAACGACGTGGCGGGTCGGCTCGTCCTCGACCCACTCGCCGGCGCCGATGCGGCGGCGCTCGTTGACCAGGATGGTGATCTCGGTGATCTGCTTGCCCGACGGGGTGAACCGGACCTGCGGGTCGTCGGCCAGATTGCCCTCGATGGTGACGGTAGTGCGCATGATGCTGCTCCCTTCCTGTGTCTCGACCAGGCGTGCACGGTGCGCACAGCCGGTGAGGTTAGTTGCGCCAAAGGGGTCGTCCCGGCCTGTGCTCCTCACCGACCCGACCGTTCTTCGCCCCTCCTGGCAAGGACGATCAATGGGCCACTCGAGCGGCCGGAGCGCACACTCCGCGGCACCGGCCGGTCGAGATGAAGTTCCGAGGAAGCAAGCGAGCTCGGCGAGCGCCGAGAGAGTTGTTCGCTGGCCGGGTGGCACGTAGTGCACGGGGTTGCGTGCAGGGCGCGGCGGCCCAGAATCGGGTGCCAGGAGACGATCCAAAGAATCGCAGCGCCGACGAAGTTGGCACGCTCACGCCCCGGGCGGGCCGAGGCGCTCTTTGGTCTCGCCACGTGCCTTTGGCCTTTCTCCCCGGCCCACGAAGCCGCAGGCTGCGACACCTGCGGTGTCTTGCGGCCCGCAGCGTGCCGTAGTACATGATCGGGAAGGGTCAGGCCCGCGGCCGGGTGCGGCATCGGCGGCGGGTGCACGACAGCAGCACAGGTCTGGGCTCACTGCTGAGGCGTTCGAGATGCCCGCGTGCGCCGTCGGTCGAGTCTTGCGCGGCTGGCTTGCTGACGGGCTAGCCTCTACGGCGTGTAAGGCACCCCCGAGCCACTGGTCGATCACCTCGGCGATCCGCGCCAAGGTCCCAGTCCTGGTCTCCGTACGCGTGCGCCAGCGGATCGTCGGGGGATTCGGCAAGCTGGGTCTCGCTTGCCGCAGTGATGGGCAGCGAGCCCCATGCTGCGTCAGTCGGCCTACGGGACGCCGGTCACCTGTGGCTTTGCGGACGGTACAAGAACTAGCGAGAGCACCGCGGCCACGGCGGCGGCGACGGTGAACACGGTGAAGGCGTCGGTGAATCCGTCGATCGAGGGTGTAGGGGTGAGACCCGCGGCGGCGACGGTGGAGGCCACTGCTACGCAGATGGCGGCACCGAGTTGGTTGAAGGTCTGCACGATGCCCGATACCAGCCCGGCCTCGCGCAGGCTGGCGCGGCCGAGGGCAGTGGTGGTCGCGCAGACGAACAGCGGGCCGCCGCCCAGCGCGAATACAACGACGCCGGGAAGGGCTTCGGCGTAGACGTTGCCGTGTGCCGACACGCCGATGAGAAGTCCGTTGCCGATGGCGACCAGGGCCAGGGCGACGACGGCGACGCGACGGGTGCCGACGGTGCCGACCAGGCGGCCGGCCGTGATGGCTCCGATCATGAGGGCCAGGGCCGGGGGCAGGAAGAACAGGCCGGTCTCCAGGGCGCTGAGGCCGCGAAGGTGCTGCAGGTACTGCGAACCGACAAAGAGGTCCGCGATGAGCACGCCGGCCGCGATGAACATCAGGAATGCGCCGGTCGCGATCGGACGGCGGGTCAGCAGGCTTAGGTGCATCAGGGGGGTCCGTACGGTGCGTTCGACGACCACGAACACTCCGTACAAGGCGATGGCGGCCGCGACGGGCAGCAGCGTGCCGAGATCCGCCCAGCCCTCGTCACCGGCGTTGATCATGCCGTAGATGAACGAGCCGGTGGCGGCGGTGACGGTCACCGCGCCCAGCACATCGACGCGGGCGACGCGGTCCGGGTGGCGGCGCGGTGGCACCACGGCCCGGATGGCGGCCAGCAGGACGAGGCCGACCGGGACGTTGATGAAGAAGACCCAGCGCCAGCCGGGGCCGGAGGTGAGGATTCCGCCGATGAGCACCCCGGCTGCGAAGCCGACGCCGCCGAGGGAGGCCCACACGCTCAGGGCTTTGTTGCGCTCCACGCCGCGGAACAGGCTGGTGATGGTCGCCAGCGCGGCCGGGGACAGCAGCGCGGCCCCGGCGCCCTGCCCGACGCGGCCGCCGATCAGTAGGGTCTGGTTCTGCGCCAGGCCGCTGGCCTGCGAGGCCAGGGTGAAGATCACCAGGCCGGTTAGCATCACAGGGCGAGTGCCGAAGACGTCGGCTAACCGGCCACCGAGCAGCATCAGCCCGCCGAAGACCAGCCCGTAGGCGCTGACCGCCCAGGTGAAGGCCGTACGGCTCAGGCCCAGGTCGGCGCCGAGGTCGGGCAGGGCGACGTTGACCACGGTGAGGTCCAGGATCAGCATGAACTGCGCCACGCTGACCACCGCGAGCGCCTTCCAGCGGCGCGGGTCCGCGGACTCTTGTAGCTCGCGCGGTTCGTCTGTGTCACGAACCGGATGTTGGGGGTCGTGCATCACAGGCTCCTAACTCGTCCGTCGACGTACAGAACCGATCTCCACGACGGGGCCCACGCGTTGCGCCTGCGGTTTGACAAGCGAGGGGGCCATGAGCGGGCCCGCCGCCCGCCCCCACAAGCCGGTCGGGCGCCCGAACCGGGCGTGGACAGCGGCGATCACCCTGTGTCTCGGCTTCACCCGCTTGACCTCTCGTGCACAGGGCAAGATCATTCAGCTTGAAGCACACTTCAAGTCAAGGGGACGTTCGTGCCGGACGACGGCCTGGTGCCGATCGGGGAACTGGCCCGCCGCACGGGCGTGGCGACGTCGGCGCTCCGCTACTACGAGCGGCTCGGCCTGCTGTCACCTGCCGAGCGTGTCGGCCAGCGAAGGCACTACCCGCCGTCGAGCGCGGAGCGCGTCGCGCTCATCCGCCTCTACCAGGATGTCGGCTTCACGCTCGCTGAGATCGGTCGGCTGCTCGCGGCCAGAAGCCGGGGACGTCGAGCCTGGGATCGCCTAGCCGAACGGAAGATCGCGGAGCTCGACGCCCGCATCGCGGACACGCAGCAAGCCAAGAACCTGATCGAGCACGCCCTCGACTGCCCGCACCGCGATCTCCTCACCTGCCCCAACTTCCGCTCTGCGCTCGAGGCCCACCTCGACCGTCCGCGCTAGCCCAGCGCTAGGCGCTTGCGACTAGGGATCGACAATTTGTTGTTTATGCCGCTGTGTCGATCTGGAGGTCGTGGAAGAGGGTGCGCATGTCCTCGCGAAGATGTTCGTAGTCGCGGTCGATGCGGGTGTGCGTTGTGGGTGGTCGG
>WNFV01004212.1_pt1 | contig 17986 bp, 14 predicted proteins | sample 5400101 | NCBI WGS metagenome assembly WNFV01 (sample SAMN13153361, study PRJNA577476) | soil metagenome | isolation source: 115 cm soil or saprolite under grassland replicate 1 | place: USA:California | collected 2016-06-15
CACGAGGCGAGACGCTGGGCCTGGTCGGCGAGTCGGGCTGCGGCAAGACCACGACCGGTCGGGCGATCATCCGGCTCTACAAGCCGACCGCCGGCCGGATCGTCTTCGACGGCATCGACATCAGTGGCCTGGCCGGCGTGCCGCTGCGCCGCATGCGCCGCCGGATGCAGATGATCTTCCAGGACCCGTATGCCAGCCTGGACCCGCGCATGAACGTGGCCGGCATCATCGCCGAGCCGCTGGAGATCCACGGCGTGGGCACGGGACGTGAGCGCCGCGAGCGCGTCCGTGACCTCCTCGCGACGGTCGGGCTCAACCCGGACTTCGGCGATCGCTATCCCCACGAGTTCAGCGGCGGCCAGCGCCAGCGCATCGGCGTTGCCCGTGCCCTCGCCCTGAATCCCGACCTCATCGTCGCCGACGAGCCGATCTCCGCCCTGGACGTGTCGATCCAGGCGCAGATCCTGAACCTGCTGGAGAAGCTCCAGGCCCAGTTCCACCTCACATACCTGTTCATCGCCCACGACCTGTCGGTGGTTCGGCACATCAGCGATCGGATCGCCGTGATGTATCTGGGCCGGATCGTCGAGCTGGCATCGTCACGCGAGCTCAACAGCATTCCCCTCCATCCGTACACGGTGGCGCTCCTGTCGGCGATCCCGGTGCCGGATCCGGTGGTCGAATCCCGGCGGCGGCGGATCATCCTTCGCGGCGACGTGCCATCCCCGGTCAATCCGCCGTCGGGCTGCCGATTCCACACGCGCTGCTGGCTCCGCGAGCGGCTCGGAAATCCCGAGCGATGCACGACCGAGGATCCGCTACTCCGGCCCCTGGCATCCGGTCATGAAGTTGCCTGCCACTTCGCCGAAGACGTCGCCGATTCCGTCGAGCAACGCCAGGCGATCGGCCGGCCGGTCGACCAGCGCCCGGCGGCCGCCCGGCCGGCTGCGCCCGCGACGCCGCCAGCTACACCGCAGGTGGCACCGCCCGCCTGACCGCAAAGCGGCCAGGCGGGGCGTGCCTCGTGGGCTTGGCGTGCGGCTCACGCATCATGCCCAACAGCATCGTGCACGCCTGAAAGCGATTCCTGCGCAATCTCAGCCTTTGTCCTGCACAGTTGTCCCGGATGTGGTGCGTGAAAACGCACGGCGCGCGCACGCGGCACGCCGCCCGCACGCCGGGCCGCGCAGCCCGATGCGCCGGGGCGACGACGGCCGGCGCGCTAGACTCCCGGCATGCCGCCGCTCCGGATCGCCCTGGCCCAGATCGCGCCACGCCTGGGGCTCCTCGACGAGAACCTCGCCCGCCATCATGCGCTGCTCGAGGACGCGCGCGAGGAGGGCGCCGGGCTCGTCGTCTTCCCGGAGCTCGGGCTCACCGGCTACCTGCTGCAGGACCTGGCGGCCGACGTCGCGATGCGACTCGACGACCCCCGACTCACCGAGCTCGTGGCGGCGACCCGGGGCTTGTCGGCGATCGTCTCGTTCGTGGAGGAGTCGGCCGACCACCGTCTGTTCATTGCGGCGGCCCTCCTCGAGGACGGCCGCCTGCGCCACGTCCACCGCAAGGTGTTCCTGCCGACATATGGCCTCTTCGACGAGCGCCGATTCTTCGCCGCCGGCGACATGCTGCGCGCGGTGCCGTCGCGGCTCGGGGTCGGCATCGGCCTGGCGATCTGCGAGGACTTCTGGCACCTGTCCGCGCCACACCTTCTCGCCCTGGACGGGGCGCAGCTCCTGGTCAACGTCTCCTCGTCGCCAGGCCGCGACCTGGCGGCGACCAACGAGGTCGGCCTGGGCACCGCCACGTCCTGGCGGACGCTCATGCGGACCTACGCCCAGCTGACCACGAGCGTGGTCGTCTTCTGCAATCGGGTCGGCGTGGACGAGTCGATCAGCTTCTGGGGCGGCTCGGAAGTCATCTCGCCGGCGGGCCGGGCGCTGTTCAGCGCGCCGCTCTGGGACGAGGGCCTGTTCACGGTCGACGTCGACCTGGGGGACATCCGCCGCGAGAGGATCGCCCTGCCGCTCCTCCGCGACGAGCGGCCCGAGCTGGTCGCTCGCGAGCTCGCCCGGATCGTCGCCGAGCGAGCCGGCATGGCGCCCGACTCGACCGCCGCCGACGGCTCCGAGCCCGGTCTCGACGTCGCCCCCATCCCGGCGATCGATGGGTCCCTCCGATGACGAAGCAAGTTGTTCCTCGACGCGAGACTTCCGGGGCACCTGCGCCGATGTTCGACCTGCCGGCCGAGCTCGAGATCGACACCTCCGTTGCCCGGCGGGTTATCGCCGAGTTCATCCGGGGCCAGCTCCGCCAGGCGGGCTTCGAGCGGGCCCTCGTGGGCCTGTCGGGCGGGATCGACTCGGCGCTCGTGGCCTACCTCGTGGCCGAGGCGATCGGGGCCGATCGCCTGCTGGCGGTGCTCATGCCCTACCGGACATCGTCGCCCGCCTCGCGTGGCGACGCCGAGGAGGTCGTCCGGCGCCTGGGGAGCGCATCCGAGGTCGTCGACATCACGCCGATGGTCGACGGTTACTTCGGCTCGCAGCTCGATGCGTCCGATCTTCGCCGGGGCAACTTCATGGCCCGGGTGCGGATGGCCGTGCTGTACGACCGGTCGGTGACCTGGGGAGGGCTGGTGGTCGGCACGAGCAACAAGTCCGAGGCCCTCATCGGCTACACGACGATCTTCGGCGACGCCGCGTCCGCCTTCAACCCGATCGGCGACCTCTACAAGAGCCAGGTCCGGCAGGTGGCGGCCGATATCGGAGTGCCAGAACAGATCATTCGCAAGGCTCCCTCGGCCGACCTGTGGCCCGACCAGACCGACGAGGTGGAGGGCGGGTTCACCTACCCCGCGCTCGATCGGCTCCTGTACTGGATGATCGACCGGCGCCGCACCGACGCCGAGTTGGCGGAGATGGGCTTCGAGCCGGCGACGGTCGCCAAAGTTGGGCGCATGGTGGCCGGCTCCGAGTTCAAGCGGCAGGTCCCGCCGATCGCCAAGCTCGGGCCGCGCACGGCCGGCGTCGACTACCTCTACCCGCGACGACGGCCAGGCTCGACGCGCGGGTGACGGGCCAGCCGGGAGAGTCCGGACCGGCGGGGGCGACACCGGGGGGCCGGCTGTACGTCGTCGCCACGCCGATCGGGAACCTTTCCGACGTCACGCTGCGGGCGCTCGAGGTGTTGCGGACGGTGCCCCTCGTGGCAGCCGAGGACACCCGCATCTCCCGCCGGCTGCTCGATCGCCACGGGATCGCCACCCGGCTGACGAGCTTCCATGCCCGAAATGCCGCGGCCCGGCTGCCGGCACTGCTGGATCATCTGCACGGAGGCGCCGACCTCGCGCTGGTGACCGATGCCGGCACGCCCGGGGTGTCGGACCCGGGCGAGGAGCTCGTCCGAGCGTGGGCGGGGGAGGGCGGCACCGTCGTGCCGGTCCCCGGCGCATCGGCCGTATTGGCGGCGCTCGTCGCGAGCGGGCTGGCCGGGCCCCGCTGGTCGTTCGAGGGGTTCCTGCCCCGGTCGGGCCGGGAGCGGCGCGAACGCCTGGCGCGGATCGCGGTCGACGAGCGGGCAACCGTCCTGTTCGAGGCGCCCAGCCGGGTGACTACCACCCTCTTGGACCTGGCGGCCGCCTGCGGACCCGAACGGCCGATCGCGATCTGCCGCGAGCTGACGAAGATCCACGAGGAGATCGTCCGTGGTGCGGTCGGCGAGCTGGCGACCTTGGCCCGGCAAGGCACGTTGACGCTCAGGGGCGAGTTCGTCGTGGTCATTGGCGCGCAATCCGGGAGGACGGCCGCATCGGCCACGACGGTGGCAGCCAACGAGGGACTCGTGGCAGCCCGTGCCGAGGTCGAGCGACTCGTCGGCGAGGGTGTGGCGCGAGGCGAGGCTGCTCGCCGTGTGGCCGCCTCGAGCGGGCTGCCGCGTCGCACCCTGTACGAGGCCCCGGATCACGCGGGTCAGGAGACGGCGGCGGGCGCGAGGGGAAGTCACCCGCCGCCGTAGAGAGGAGGCCCCAATCAGGCTGCGTTGACCGCCTCGTCGTCCGCCTCCTGGGCCGCGTCGTCACCCAGCTCGCCGTCGGCGATCGGCTCTGACGCCGGAATCGAGTCGCCCGCCGGGGGCTCACCGAGGCGCGCGGCCTGCGCCACCAGGGCATCGGCCGCCGTCTCGGCGTCGTAGTCCTTCTTGCGCCGGCCGGACAGCATCTCGACGTTGGTGGCGACGACTTCCGTCTTCCAGTGCCGCTGGCCACGGTCGTCGTCCCACGACCGGGTCTGGAGGCGACCTTCGATCGCGACCTGCTGGCCCTTGCCCAGATACTGCCCGCAGATCTCGGCAAGGCGGTCCCAGGCGACGACGTTGTGGAACTCTGCTTTCTCCTGCCCATTGGTCCGGTACGCGTTCGTCGCGATCCCGAACTGGGTGACGGTCTTGCCGCTGGCGAGACTGCGCAGCTCCGGGTCGCGGGTGAGGCGCCCGGTCAGAAGGACCTTGTTCACGGTCCGTTTCTCCTTCTCGGCCGGCCGACGGGGATCGGGCCGGTCCTGCGTGGCGGGAACGACACGGCGGGTACGAGCGGACCCTAGCGAATGACGCTTCATCGTCGCTTTCGCCGCCTCGGCCCCGGGTCACCGGCGACGTATCGCGCGCTCACTCGGCCCGTTCGCACTATCGCAAACATCGAGCCGGGCCTAGGATGGACCCGCCGGTTGGCCGTACGACGTTTGGTTCGTAGCGGAACCGGCATGAGGAGGAAGCGATGGGCGACCCGGAAGCCGAGGCGGACGCGATCGGCGGCGCCCAGGATCAGACGACCCAGCCTGACCCCGCCCAGCAGCTCGACAGCGACGCCTGGTTCGCCGAGTTCCTCTCGGAAAACGCCGAGAAGCTCGAGCAGCACAACCAGGAGGCGATCAACGAGAACGATGCCGCCATCGCGGCTGCCAGCGCCAGGCACGACAAGGACCTGGAGATCGCGCAGCGCAGTCACGAGTTTGCTGCGCTGGCTCGTGACAACGCCGGCGACTACGCGAAGGAGGCCGCGGCGAACCCGTACCGCCGAGCCGAGTTCGAGGACGACGCCCAGCAGGCCCTCCAACGCGCTGCTAAGGAGGACGAGCTGGCTGCCAAGGCGGAGGCCGATGCCGCCGAGGCCGAAACAGAAGCGAAAAGACTCGAAGAAGAAAACACTGAGCTGCGCCCAATCCGGAGTGGGCACGAAGTGGAGGCTTCGATCCGCCACGACCAGGCTCAGGCCTTGGAACGGGCCGCCGCGGACGAGCGGGAGTCACAGGCCCTGAACCGGCCGGCCGAGGGCGCCGGGCAGGAATAGCCCGCCGAGGAAGCGTCAGCCCGCGGAGGCGTCGGTTCCGGGGGCCGCCGCGCCGTGGCTGCCCGGCGCGTCCGGTCGACGTCGCCGTCGCCGCCGACGGGTGTGGATGGCCGCACCCGGATTGGGACCCGAAGCGTCACCCAGGAAACCAAGGCCCGACATGAGCGCGATCCGCGGATCGGGCACCGGTTCGCGGTCGGCGTAGAGGTCGACGAAGACCTGGACGACCTCCGGGTCGAACTGCGTCTCAGCGTGGCGTTGTAGCTCGCGGATCGCCTCCTGGTGGCTGATCGCCCGCTTGTAGGGCCGGTCGTGGGTCATCGCGTCGTAGGCGTCGGCGATGGCCACGATTCGCGCCCCGAGCGGGATCTCCAATCCGCGCAGTCCGTAGGGATAGCCGCGGCCCGAGAATCGCTCGTGATGGTGGAGGATGATCGGGACCGCCTCGCGCAGGTTGGTCGCCTGCTCCAGGATGAGCTGGCCGATGCGAGGATGCTGGACGACCGCCCGCCACTCGGCCGATGTGAGCGAGGAGGGCTTCTCCAGGATCTCCTCCGGCAGCCCCACCTTGCCGATGTCGTGGAGCAGGGCCGCCAGGCGGATCCGGTCGACCTCCGCCTCGGGAAGGTCGAGCCGGCGAGCCAGGTCGACCACGATCGAGGCGATGAGCGCCGACGGCTGGCCGCGATAGTGCGAGAGCGGCGAGATGGCCGCGGTGAGCGCCGACTGGGCGGCGTCGCGTGCGGCCCGTCCGACCTCCTGGGCGCGGCTGCGACCGCCGGTCGAGATCGGAGCGCGGGGGACACGCGCGTCATCGTCAGGCTCGGCGAAGACGTACGTTTGGTTCCGGCCGAGTGACTTGGCCGAGTACATCGCCGCATCGGCGTCCCGGACGAGCGCGTCCAGCCGAAGGAGCTGGCCCTGGCCGCCCGCGATGCCGATCGAGACGGTCACGCTGAGGACAGGGTTGCCCTCCACCGCGAACTTCTGGCGCTGGACCAGGAGGCGCAGCTTCTCGGCGAGGACGGCCGCCTCGTCGACGCCGGTCTCGGTCAGGAGGAGCATGAACTCCTCGCCGCCGTAGCGGCCGATCGTGTCGGTCGCCCGCAGGTGCGAGCGAACCGTCTGGGCGACGCCCCGCAGGACGATGTCGCCGGCGTTGTGGCCGTAGGTGTCGTTCACCTGCTTGAAATGGTCGATGTCGATGAAACCGAGCGAGAACGGGCGGCTGTAGCGGGTTGCCCGCTCGACCTCGGTGAACAGTGCAGCCAGCAGCGCCTGGCGATTGGCGACGCCGGTCAGCCGGTCGACCGTTGCCGCGTCGTGGCTCTCCAGCAGGGCCGCGGACATGTCGTTCACGGCCCGCCCCAATCGACGGAAGACCCCGGGCCCGTGCGGCTCGAGGGTCATGCCCAGCTGCCCGGCCGCGATGTGCTCCGCGGCCTCGATGATCGCCAGCAGCCGCACACGGACGTACAGCCACATGAGGGCCGTCGTGAGGCATACCCCGATGATGCCCGCCGCGACCGCCGCCAGCACCGCGTAACCGAACTCGCCGGCCGAGCGGTTGAGGATGGAGGGCACGCCGACGAGCACGGCGAACAGCGCGGCTGGAACCACGAGTCCCAGCGCCCCGACGAGACGCATCACGCGTCAAGCGTATCGGCGCGATCCGGCCGGCCGACCGTGCCGGACGTACGGGTTGCGATCGCCGGAGGTCCCATGCGCATGCCCGTGCCTGCCGGCTGGTCAGATACGAACGCCGTACGTACGTCCCACGGCCGGCCTCCACTGATACGCGCCAGATACGAGCCAGGCTCGTCAATTCGGCCCCTTGAGGATCGATTGCGTGCCAGATACGAGCCACCTTCGTCGTTGGCAGGAGAGTCGTGCCACTGACGAACACGGCTCGTAAGTGTCAGGCCAGCGCCGCGTGAAGCCGTGGCACACTCGAGCGCTCGTGCGTGGGTCGGGCCGGCGAGCGCCGGCCCGTGCGGCCCGGCAGTGGCCGGCACAAACCGACGCCCTCACGAACCTGGCTCGTATTTTGTCGAGAACGCTTCCGGCAAACGCGGGACGCGTCGGAACGACCACGGGCCGGCCGGTCCGGCTGCTATACTCCGCCCGTCCTCGAACCCGCGGGCCGAGCCCGCCGCGAAGGAGAACGAGATCGCTCGAGGAAGGCGCACCGTTCGCCCCGAGAGACGGACGCGCACCTTCGGCCAGCCTCATCGCCGCATCTCCGGCGAGGCACAGGTAGAGTCTATCCAGGTCCCGAGCCGATGGGCCGGGGCCTTTTTCGTTGGCGCGGCCGGTTCCATCCCACGGGCCAGGAGGCGGCCCTGATGCCGGCCACGGTGATCGTGGGTCTCCAGTGGGGTGACGAGGGCAAGGGCAAGGCCACCGATTTCCTGGCCGAGCCGGTCACGCTCGTCGTTCGCGGCCATGGCGGGGACAATGCCGGGCACACGATCGTCGTTGGCGACGAGACGTTCAAGCTCCACCTGATCCCGGCCGGCGTCCTGTACCCGCATATCACCGCCGTGATCGGCAGCGGAGTGGTCGTTAACCCGGAGACCCTCATCGCCGAGCTTGACATGCTCGCCGAGCGCGGGATCGACACGACCAAGGTGCGGGCCAGCGGCGCCGCACATGTCATCCTGCCCTATCACCGTGCGCTCGATACGGCCCGAGAGGCGTCGCTCGGCAACGGCCGGGTGGGGACCACCGGGCGGGGCATCGGGCCGGCCTACGAGGATCGGGCCGCCCGGACCGGCCTGCGCATGGAGGACCTGCTCGATCGCGCCGTCCTCGAGCGCAAGCTCGTCCGAGTGCTGAAGGAGAAGCGGGCGGTCCTCGATAGCCTGGGCGCCGAAGCGAGCCCGTCGGCCGAGCCGCTCGTCGAACAGGCACTGGGCTGGGGCGAGCGGCTCCGGCCGCACATCGTCGACACCACGTGGCTCGTCCAGGCGGCTCTGCGCCGCGGCGACCATGTGCTCGTGGAGGGTGCCCAGGGGACGCTCCTGGACATCGACCACGGCAGCTATCCCTACGTCACCTCATCGAATGCCATCGCGGCCGGTGCATGCGCCGGTGCCGGCATCGGACCGCTCCAGGTCGACGAGGTCATGGGCGTCACCAAGGCCTATGCCACGCGGGTCGGCTCGGGACCGTTCCCCACGGAGCTGCACGACGAGATCGGCGAGGGGATCGCATCGCGTGGCAACGAGTACGGGACCACCACGGGACGACGACGACGCGTGGGTTGGCTCGACGCGGTCCCGCTCAGGTTCGCGGTCGCGGTGAATTCGGTGACCTCGATCATGCTCAACAAGATCGACATCCTGTCCGGCATCGATCCGATCAGGCTCTGCGTCGCGTACGAGATCGACGGGCGACGCATCGAGGCCTGGCCATCGCAGGCCGGCCTCCTGGAGCGGGCAATCCCGATCTACCGCGACTTCCCGGGCTGGACGGAGCCCATCCACGACGTTCGCACGCTGCGCGACCTGCCGGAGAACGCCCGGCATTACGTCACCGCGATCGAGGAACAGGCCGGCGTCCCAATCGTTCTCCTGTCGGTCGGCCCCGAGCGGACACAGACGATCGAGCGTGCCTGGCGCCCGATGCGTCACCAGCCGGTGGTACCGGGATGAGCCTCCCGGTCATGCCCACCCGGATCCTCCTGATCGGCGGCGGCGGTCGAGAGCACGCGCTCGCCTGGAAGCTGGCGACCGAGCCAGGCATCAACCGGGTGATCGCCGCGCCGGGCAGCGAGGCGATCGCGACGGAGCCTCGCGTCCATCGCGCGGCGGCGGTCGACGCGTCCGACGGCGCGGCCCTGGTGGCGCTGGCGCGGCGTGAGGCGGCCGAGCTCACTGTCATCGGGCCGGAGGCGCCCCTGGCGGCCGGGGTTGCCGACGCCCTGCGAGCCGCCGGCGTGCCGACCTTCGGCCCGTCACGAGCCGCAACCAGGATCGAGAGCAGCAAGGCCTTCTGCCGGGAGGTGGCGGGCGCCGCCGGGGTTCCGATGGCCCGCGGCGCGGCAGTCTCGGCGCTGGAGCCGGCGCTCGAAGCTGCCGCCGGGCTCGCCACTCGCGGCGGGATCGTGGTCAAGGCCGACGGCCTGGCCTCGGGCAAGGGCGTGACCGTGTGCGAGGACCTGGCGGAGGCCGAGGCGGCGCTTCGGGACATCTTCGCGGAGCCCCGCGCGGACGATGCCCATCCGACTACTGGATCGCCCCGGGTCATCGTCGAGGAGCGGCTCGTCGGGCGGGAGGCCAGCCTCATCGCGCTGTGCGACGGGCGCGACGCGGTGGCGCTGCCGGCCGCGCGCGATCACAAGCGCCTGCTGGACGGCGACCGCGGACCGAACACCGGCGGGATGGGCGCCTACTCGCCCCTGCAGGACATACCCGACGGCCTGGCCCGCCAGGTCGTCGAAACGGTCCACTATCCGCTGCTTGCCGAGCTCGCCCGGCGCGGCACGCCGTTCACCGGAGCGCTCTATGCGGGCCTCATGCTGACCGACGACGGACCCGTGCTGCTGGAGTGCAACGCCCGGTTCGGCGACCCCGAGACGCAAGTCATCCTGCCTCGCCTGCTCCTGCCGCTGGGTCCGCTGCTCCTCGCCGCGGCGCGGGGAAGGCTCGCGTCCGCCCTCGGCGCACTGGGGATCGCCGATCGGCTGCTGCCGGCGTCTTCGTCGGCGACGGTCGGGGTGGTCCTCGCCGGCCGCCGCTACCCGACCGTCGCCGCCCAGGGCGATGCGATCGCCGGCCTGGCCGAGGCGACGAGTCTGGGCGGACTCGTCTTCCATGCCGGCACACGTCGGGCCGCCGCGGGTGGATACGAAACGAACGGTGGACGGGTTCTGACGGTAGTGGGGCGCGGGCCAGACATGGCATCGGCGCGGGCGGCAGCGGAGCGGGCGGCCGACGCGATCTCGTTCGCTGGCGCCCAGCGGCGCCGAGACATCGCCGCCGACCTGCCGGCGGCGGTCGTTCCCGAGCGGGTTCCCGCATGATCCGCCGCTACACGCTCCCGGAGATGGGCGCCATCTGGACCGATCCGGCGCGCTTCGAAGCGATGCTCCGGGTCGAAAAGGCCGTGAGCCGGGCCCAGGCCGCCCGCGGCCTCGTGCCGGCTGCCGCGGTGGCGGCGATCGAGGCCAGGGCCACCGTGGACGTCGACCGGATCGCCGAGATCGAGCGGACCACCGACCATGACGTGATCGCCTTCGTGACCCAGGTCGCAGAGACGGTCGGCCCCGACGGCCGCTACCTCCACCTCGGGCTCACGAGCAGCGACGTCGTCGACACGGGCCTGGCCCTCCAGCTGCGCGCGGCCGGCGAGCGCCTGCTGGCCGACTGCGACGCACTGCTGGCGATCCTCGTCCGCCGCGCCCGGGCCGAGGCGGACACCGTGATGATGGGCCGGACCCACAGCGTCCACGCCGAGCCCACGACGCTCGGCGCCAAGCTCGCCGGCTGGGCGTTCGAGCTCCATCGCGATCGGCGCCGCCTTGCCGCGGCGGTCGACGAGATCGCGACCGGCAAGATCTCGGGGCCGGTCGGCACGTACAGCCACGTCGGGCCGGACGTCGAGGCGGACGTCCTGGCGGAGCTCGGGCTCCACGTCGATCCGGTCAGCACCCAGATCGTCCAGCGCGACCGGCATGCCGCGCTGCTTGCGGCGATCGCGATCACCGGCGGCTCGCTGGAGCGCTACGCGACCGAGATCCGGAACCTCCAGCACACCGAGATCGGCGAGCTGCAGGAGCCGTTCCGGCCGGGCCAGGCCGGCAGCAGCGCGATGCCCCACAAGCGCAACCCGATCGTCTGCGAGCGGATCGCCGGCCTGGCCCGCCTCCTGCGCGGCTACGCCCAAACGGCCTTCGAGGATCAGCCCCTCTGGCACGAGCGCGACATCAGCCACAGCAGCGCGGAGCGGGTCATCCTGCCCGACGCGACCATCCTGCTCGACTACATGCTCGTGAAGTTTGCGTCGGTCATGGAGGGTCTCGTCGTCCGCGGCGAGCGCATGCGCGAGAACATCGAGCGTGGCCTGGGGCTGCACGCCAGCAGCCGGGTCCTCGTCGCCCTCGTCGACGAGACGGGCTGCTCGCGCGAGGAGGCCTACGCGATCGTCCAGCGAGCGGCCCTTCGCGCCGCCGACGAGCGCCGGCCGCTGCGCGAGCTGCTGGCGCTCGATCCGCTCGTCGCCAAGCGCCTTTCCCTGGCGGCGCTGGACGCCTGCTTCGACGACACTGCCGCGCTGCGCCACGTGCCCGCGATCATCGCCCGCCTCGACACCCTGGACCGGAGAACCCATGTCGCTCGCTAATCTGTTCGTCCGCTCCGGCAAGGTCCGCGACCTCTACCGGCTCGGCGACGACCGCCTGCTCATCGTGGCCTCGGACCGCCTGTCTGCCTTCGACGTGGTCCTGCCGACACCGATCCCCGACAAGGGCAAGGTCCTGACCGGCCTGTCCCGTTTCTGGTTCGCGGAGACCGAGGGCATCGTCGACAACCACCTGATCGCCACCGATCCGGCCGAGCTGCCGGCCGCGCTGCGGCGGGCCGTGGTCCGGCCTTCGGACAGCTCCCGGGACGACGACGAGACCGCGGCCGAGACCCTTCGCGGACGGATGATGCTCTGCCGGGAGGTCGACATCCTGCCGATCGAGATCATCGTCCGGGGCTACCTGGCCGGCTCCGGCTGGAAGGAGTACCAGGCAACCGGCGAGCTGTGTGGGATCCGCCTGCCCGACGGATTGCAGGAGAGCGAGCGGTTGCCGGCGCCGATCTTCACCCCATCGACGAAGGCCGACATCGGCGCCCACGACGAGAACATCACGTTCGACTCCATGGTCGAGCGGCTCGGCGCGGACCCGGCCGCCGCGGACCTGGCCGAGCGTATCCGGGAGGTCGCGCTCCGCCTGTACGGGTACGCCGCCGCGGTTGCAGAGCGGGCCGGCATCATCCTGGCCGACACGAAGTTCGAGTTCGGGACCGACGCTCGCGGTCGGCTCGTCCTGGCCGACGAGGTGCTCACGCCCGACTCGTCCCGCTTCTGGGAGGCCGCGGCGTACGAGCCCGGTCATCCGCAGCCGTCGTACGACAAGCAGTTCGTCCGGGACTGGCTCGAGGGGCAGGACTGGGACAAGACGGCGCCCGGCCCCGAGCTCCCGCCCGAGATCGTGGCCGGGACACGAGAGCGCTACGTGGCCGCCTACGAGAAGATCACCGGGGCGAGCTTCGCCCGGTACCTGGCGGAGGACTCGATCGCCCAATGAACGACGATCGCCCGCAGGCGCCCGGGGACCGCCGCCACGACGTGCGGCCAGAGCAATCCTTCCGGTACGCGGTGAACATCATGCCCAAGCCGGGCATCCTCGATCCGCAGGGTCGTGCGGTGGAGCAGAGCCTGCCCCACCTGGGGGTCGAGGGCGTTGCCGCAGTGCGCGTCGGCCGGAGGGTGGAGCTGAGCGTGACGGCGGCCGAAGAGCCCGAGGCCCGGGCGACGGTGGAGCGGCTCGCGGCTGAGCTGCTGTCCAACCCGCTCATCGAGGTCCACGCGATCGAGCTGCTCGGCGCGGTGGCGCCGCTCGAGGCCGTCCGATGACCCGAATCGGCGTCGTCGTCTTCCCCGGCAGCAACTGCGACCGGGACACGCTCTACGCGCTCGAGCTGGCCGGCGCGGAGGCGATCCCGTTGTGGCACGAGGCGGCTGACCTGGGCGGCGTGGCTGCCGTCGTCCTGCCCGGTGGCTTCGCCTACGGCGACTACCTGCGGGCCGGGGTCATCGCCCGGTTCAGCCCGGTCATGCGCAGCGTCGCGGCATTCGCCCGCGACGGCGGGCTGGTCCTGGGCATCTGCAACGGCTTCCAGGTGCTGGCCGAGGCGGGCCTCGTGCCCGGCGCCCTGCTGCGCAACCGCGGCCTGCGCTTCCTGGGCCGCGACGTCCAGATCACGCCGGAACGGTTGGACACGCCGTTCACCCGGAGCGTTCCCGATCGCCACCCATTGCGCATGCCGATCGCTCACGGCGAGGGCTGCTACTACGCCGACGAGGCCACCCTGACCCGGCTGGAGACGGAGGGCCGGGTGCTCTTCCGATACGCCCGTCCGGACGGACGGCCCGCCTGGACCGGCGACGACGCCGCGAATCCCAATGGCTCGTTGCGGGGGATTGCCGGCGTCCTCAACGAGGCCGGCAATGTGGCCGGCCTGATGCCCCACCCCGAGCGCGCGGCGGAGGCAATCCTCGGCTCCGACGATGGGATGCTCCTCATCCGCTCGCTCGTGGAGTCGGCGGCCGAGCGAGCCGGCTCCGGCGGCGCCGTCGTCGTGGCCGCACGGTGACCGTCGAGGAGATGATGCCCGCCGGCGTCCCATCGGCCGATTCCGGGCCGGCCGAGGCGACGGACGCCCCCCTGCATCGCTCGCTCGGCATCACGGACGACGAGCTGGCGGCCATCCGGAACCGGCTCGGCCGGACCCCGAATGACCTGGAGCTGGCGATGTTCAGCGTCATGTGGAGCGAGCATTGCTCGTACAAGAGCAGCCGCCCGCTCCTCCGGACGCTCCCGACGACCGGGCAGGGGGTCGTGGCCGGCCCCGGGGAGAACGCCGGCGTCGTCGACATCGGCGACGGTCTGGCCGTCGCGTTCAAGATCGAGTCGCACAATCATCCCAGCGCCGTGGAGCCGTACCAGGGTGCGGCCACTGGCGTGGGCGGCATCCTGCGCGACGTCTTCACGATGGGCGCGCGACCGATCGCCGTGCTCGACGCGCTGCGTTTCGGCGATCCGGCCGATCCGCGGACCCGGCATCTCGTGGAGGGCGTCGTTCGGGGCGTCGGCGGCTACGGCAACTGCGTGGGGGTGCCGACCGTCGGCGGCGAGCTCGTCTTCGACCCGAGCTACCAGGGCAATCCCCTGGTCAACGTCATGGCAATCGGGCTGCTGCGGCTGGAACGGCTCACCCTGGCCCACGCGCCCGGGCCGGGCAACCTCGTCCTCCTGTTCGGCTCGGCGACCGGCCGGGACGGCATCGGCGGGGCGTCGGTCCTGGCCTCGGCCACGTTCACGGACGACAACCCGTCGAAGCGGCCGTCGGTGCAGGTCGGCGATCCGTTCGCGGAGAAGCTGCTCATCGAGGCGAGCCTGGAGCTGATCGAGCGGGGCCTGGTTGAGGGACTCCAGGATCTGGGGGCCGGCGGCATCACCTGCGCCACGTCGGAGACCGCCGACCGGGCCGGTACGGGCATCCTGGTCGATCTCGATGCGGTGCCACGTCGCGAGCCGGGCATGGCGCCGTTCGAGGTCATGATCTCCGAGAGCCAGGAACGGATGTGCGCCATCGTCCGGCCCGACCGTGTAGAGGCGGTCCGTGAGGTGTGCGAACGCTGGGGCCTGCCGGTCGCCGTGATCGGCCGGGTCACCCACGATGGCGACGTGGCGGTCGTGGAGGGGGGGCTGGATGCCGCCGGCCACGCCCGGCCCGGGGCGCGTGAGCTGGCCCGGATCCCGGCGCGCGCGCTTGCATCCGACGCGATCGTCCACGATCGACTCGCCGCGCCGCCACCGCGGCGACGGTCGGCCCCCCCCGGGCCGGCCAGGGAGCCGTCCGACGCCCTGCCCGAACGAGGCATGGATCCGGGGGCGGTCCTCCTCGCCCTCGTCGGCAGCCCGAACCTGTCCTCGCGCCGCTGGGTCACCGACCAGTACGACGGCACCGTCCAGGCCAACACCGTGGCCGATCCCGGGCACGGGGCGGCCGTCCTCCGCATCAAGGGCACGTCGAAGGCGCTGGTCGCCTCGACCGACGCGAACCAGGCCGTCGGCAGCATCGACCCCTGGCTGGGTGCCGCGTTGAGCGTGGCCGAGGCGACCCGCAACGTGTCGATCACCGGCGCCCGACCGCTGGGGGTGACCAACTGCCTGAACTACGGCGACCCGACGCGACCGGAGGCGTTCTGGCAGCTCAAGGAGGCCGTCCGCGGCCTGGGCGACGCGTGCCGGGCACTGGGAGTTCCGGTCACCGGCGGAAACGTCTCGCTGTACAACGAGTCGCCCGGCGGCGCCATCGCGCCGACGCCGGAGATCGGGGTGGTCGGCCTGCTGGACGATGTCGGAACCCGCGTCGGGCCGGCGTTCGCCCTGGAGGGAGACATGGTGACGCTCGTCGGTGAGGCGACGCCCGGGCTGGCCGGCAGCGCCTACGCGAGCCTGGCCGGAGTGGCGTCCGAGGACGGTCCGCCGAGCCTGGACCTGGAGCGCGAAGCCGCCCTGCAGGAGTGGATTCGGGAGGCCGTGGCCCGCGGTCTCGTTGCGTCGGCCCAGGACGTCTCGGGCGGCGGCCTCGCAGTGGCCATCTCGGAAGGCGCGATCTGGGGTGGGCTCGGCGCGCGCCTCAGGCTGCCGGTCGGCGGGTCGCCCGCGGTCGAGCTGTTCGGCGAGAGCCCGTCACGGCTCGTGGTCACGGCCCGGTCGCGGCACGCGCCTGCGCTCATGCTGCTGGCCCGCCAGTTCGGCCTGCCGGTTGAGCCGCTTGGTGTGGTGGGCGGTGAGCGGCTGGTCATCGAGCTGACCGGCCACGGCGCGACCGGCGCGGCCGAGGAGCGCGGGTCGCGGATCGCCGACGCCCTGGACGTGGCCGTCGCCGACCTCCGCCACGCCTGGGACCAGGGGCTGGCCCGGGCCCTCGGCGAGATTCCCGCTGCCGGTCCGGAGGACGGCTGACATGTGCGGCATCTTCGGAGCGGTCCTGCCGGCCTCGTTCGACGCCGGTGGAGCGGAGGCCGGGGCGGTGGCCGCGCTCGGGCTGTTCGCCCTCCAGCATCGCGGCCAGGAGTCGGCCGGGCTCGCGGTGAGCGACGGCGAGCAGCTCATGCTCTACAAGGATCTGGGGCTCATCTCGAGCGTCCTCGACGAGCGCCGCCTGCCGAGCCTCCGCGGCCGGCTGGCAATCGCTCACTGCCGCTACTCGACCACGGGGTCGACCGTCTGGGAGAACGCCCAGCCCACGTTCCGGCTGGGGCCGCGCCGGGCGATCGCGGTGGGGCACAACGGGAACCTCGTCAACACCCGGGAGCTGCTCGGCCGGCTCCGGGGCGGACGGGCGCGCCTGCCGGCCTCGACGGACACGGAGTTGCTCACGGCCCTGCTGGCCGACGAGCCGGCCGCCGACACGGTGGACGCCCTCCTGCGGGTCCTGCCGACGGTCCGCGGGGCATACAGCCTGGTCGTCCTCGACGAGCGGCGGGTGATCGGCGTCCGCGACTCCTTCGGCTTTCGCCCGTTGGTGCTGGGCCGCCTGCCGGCCGGCTCGCTCGGATCCAACGCGCCGGCCCTGTGGAGCGATGACGGGGCGACTGCGGACGGCTGGTGCCTCTCGTCGGAGACTGCCGGCCTCGACATCGTCGGGGCGGAATACGTGCGGGACGTCGAGCCGGGCGAGATGGTCATCCTGGAGGAGGGCCACGAGCCGCGTTCGGTCCGGTTCGCCGAAGCCCACCCGGCGCTGTGCGTCTTCGAGCTCATCTACTTCGCGCGTCCCGATTCCTACATGGAGGGTCGCAACCTCTACGAGGCCCGGCGCCGGATGGGCATGGAGCTGGCCCGCGAACACCCGGCCGAGGCGGACCTGGTCATGCCGGTCCCGGACACGGGGGCGCCGGCGGCGGCCGGCTTCTCGGAGGCGTCCGGTCTGCCGTTCCGGGAGGGGCTCGTCCGCAACCGGTACAGCGGCCGGACGTTCATCCAGCCGTCGCAGACGATGCGCCAGCGGGGCGTGACGATCAAGCTCAACCCGCTGCGCGAGGTGGTCCGCGGCCGGCGGCTCGCGGTGGTCGACGATTCGATCGTGCGCGGCACCACCACCAAGCAGATCGTCTCGCTCCTGCGGAAGGCCGGCGCCGAGGCCGTCCACGTCCGGATCAGCGCGCCGCCGATCTACCATCCATGCTTCTACGGCATCGACACCCAGGTCGAGACCGAGCTCATCGCGGCCTCCAAGTCCCATGACGAGATCCGCGACTTCATCGGCGCGGACAGCCTGGGCTACCTGTCGATCAAGGGCGTGCTGGCGGCGCTGGACCTTCCATACGAGCGGTTCTGCTTCGCCTGCTTCGACGGCCGCTATCCGGAGCCCGTGCCTTACGACGCGGCGAGCCGCAAGTTCATCCTGGAGGAGGCGCCGGTCGAGGTGCATGGCTGATCGGACTCGCGCCTACGCGGCCGCCGGCGTCGACCTCGCCGCCGGTGACCGGGCGGTCGAGCTCATGCGTGCCGCCGTCGAGTCCACCCACCGGCCGGAGGTCATCACCGGCCTGGGCGGCTTCGGCGCCGCGGTCGCCGTGCCGTCCGGCTATCGCGAACCCGTCCTGGTGTCGTCGACCGACGGGGTGGGGACGAAGACGGCGATCGCGGCCGCCCTGGGCCGCTACGACACGGTCGGCATCGATCTCGTGGCCATGTGCGTGGACGACGTCGTGTGCAGCGGCGCAGCGCCGCTCTTCTTCCTCGACTACGTCGCGGTCGGGCGGCTCGACCCGAGTAACGTCGCGGAGCTCGTCGGCGGCGTGGCGGCGGGCTGTCTGACCGCCGGCTGTGCGCTGGTCGGTGGCGAGACG
>WNFV01010137.1_pt1 | contig 17986 bp, 13 predicted proteins | sample 5400101 | NCBI WGS metagenome assembly WNFV01 (sample SAMN13153361, study PRJNA577476) | soil metagenome | isolation source: 115 cm soil or saprolite under grassland replicate 1 | place: USA:California | collected 2016-06-15
ACGCCGCAGCCCGAAATCTCCGCGATGAAGGCGCGCCGGTTCGACCGCGGGAGCCAGTTCGCGATCATCGCCTGCGCGCAGGCGATCGCCGAGGCCGGCTACGATGTCGCGAAAGATCCCGAACGGATCGGCATCGCGCTGGGAACTGGCTCCGCGGGAGCCGGCGCCCTGACCGAGTTCCTGCGAGTGCTTCTGGCCGAGTCCCCGGAAGCCGCTCCTCCTTTCCATTTCCCCAACACCGTCGCGAACGCGCCCGCCTCGCAGGTCTCGATCGAGTTGAAACTGCTCGGGCCCAATGTCACCATCACGCAGAAGGATCCGTCGGCGTTGAATGCTCTTCTCTTCTCATCGCTCGCCCTGCAATCGGGCCGCGCCCGCGCGATGCTCGCCGGCGGCGTGGACGAGTGGAACGCCGTCTACGCGATGGGCTTCGACCGCGTGGGAGCGCTGAAGGGAGAGAAGAGGTCCTCCGGGATCGTGCAGGGAGAGGGGGGCTTCGCGGTGTTGCTGGAGACGGAAGAGAACGCCCGGCAACGCGGGGGCAGGCCGCTCGCTTGCCTGACCGGCCTCTCGATGGCGGGTGTCCCCTCCGAACCCTATCGGTTCAATCCGGACCGCGGCACGATCGAAAGATGCGTCCGCGCGGCCCTGGACGACGCGGGTGTCTCCCCCGACGAGATTGATCTCCTCTTTCCCTCCCGCAACGGGGTGACCGAGATGGATCGCGCGGAGGAGGAAACGCTGCGCGCGGTGTTCGGCAGCCTGCCGCGGGCCATTCCCGTCAAGGAGGCCATCGGCGAGATGGCTGCTGCCGGCGGAGGTCAGATCGTGGCCGCCTCCCGGGCCGTCGCCGGTCCTGACATTTCGGGGGCGCTCGTCGTGCCCCGCCACGTCCTCGTCAATTCCTTCGGCGCCGGCGGGAACTTTCTCGCGGCCGTCCTCGAGGCGCCCGCTTGAGCGCGCGTCGGCGTCTGGAGCCGCTGCGCGGCTTCTCCGTGCAGATCCCCGTTCGCTTCGCCGAGTGCGATCCCTACGGCGTCGTCTGGCACGGCCACTATGCGCTCTACCTCGAGCAGGCGCGCGAGGCGTTGACCGCGCGGTTTGGATTCACGGCCACCCGTGCGCTCTCGATGGGCTACCGCGTGCCGGTGACCAGAATGGAGATCCGCTACCGGATCCCCATCCTCGCCGATTCGCTCATCCTCGTGACGGCTCGCTTGCGGCCGCCCGACGTCGCCCGGTTCCTCCTCGACTACGAGATCCGCGGCGAATCCGGAGCGTTGCTCGCGGAAGCCTCGACGGAACAGGTCGTCGTCAAGGCTTCCGAGGAGCTGCTCGTGACCCTGCCCGGCGGCCTGCGAAGAATGGCCGAGGCGATCGTGGAGTTCCAGAAGGGCATGGATAAGACACCGTGAAACTCCGGGGTTCTCCGGAAGGCTCGGGGGCGCGTCGGCGCTCGCTCGGCTTTCTTCTGCGCTTCGTGGTCCTCCTCGTGGCCTTCTACCTGATCGTCGCCTCACACCCGGTCAACGATGCCGTCATCGTTCCTTTCACCGGCTGGATCGCGCGAGCCTCCGGGAAGGTCTTGAATGTGCTCGGAGAGAGGGTCACCGTAGCCGGCACGGAGATCCAGGCGAGCGGCTTCGGTGTCAATATCGAAAACGGATGCAACGGAGTCGAGACGGCGCTGCTCCTCGCGGCGGCGGTCCTCGCGTTCCCCGCCAGGTGGGGGCAGCGGCTGCTCGGGTTTTTCCTGGGCTTCCTGGCAATCCAATTCGTCAACTTGATCCGGGTCGTCTCACTCGTATGGATCGGCCGGCATCGGCCTGCCCTCTTCGATTCATCGCACACCGTGATCTGGCAGTCGGCCGTCGTTCTCTTCGGCGTCCTGCTCTTCCTGTTCTGGGCCTCGCGCCAGAAGCGTCGTCCGGCCGCGAGCCCGGAGGAGAAGGCCGGGCGCTGATGTTCGACAGCCGGGCGGTGATCCGGCTCCTGATCGGGTTCCTGGTCGCGCTCGGCGTCTGGTTTCTTTTCGCGCCGGCCTACGAGCGGGCCGTGGCGCCGGCCGCGGAGTTTCTGATCCGCCTTGGAGAGCGGCCGGGGGTGACGCGGCTCGAGGCGCCCGGCGGCGAGTTTCTTGTCAACCGCGCCGATTTCCCACCAGGCGCCCCGCGCCCCGGACTTCCGGCTCCCGATCTGCACTTCAACTTCGTCCTGCTCGTGGCCTTCTTTGCGCTGTTCCCGCGTCCCTGGCGAGGAGACCGTGTCGCGCGCCTTCTGCTCGCTCTCTTCAGTCTTTATCTCATCCACGTCGTTTCCCTGGTGTTTCAGGTGCAGTCGGTCTACGCCACCAACCTCGGCGCGTGGAGCGCGGCCCACTACGGCGCCATGGCGAGGAACTTCTGGGCGGCGGGATTCCATTTCTATCAAATCGCCGGGCGCTTCGCCGCGCCTTTTGCCCTCTGGTGGCTCTTCGGCCGCACCGAACCCGCCGGTTCCGCTGTGCGCTCTCTGAGTCCCCACCGAAAAAAGAAAAAAACCCGGGATCGCTAGTCCCTGTCATCCCGAGGAGCCCCTCCGCGCACATGTCATTCCGAGCGTAGCGAGGAATCTGCCCTCGTAACTTCCAAGACGATCCTTATGGTCGGGACAGGCTCCGCGACGAGGGATCTGCTCGGAGAATGCCTGGAAGTACGGGAGCAGATCCCTCGCGGAGCCTGTCCCGAGAGACCCCTGCCCATCGAAGCGACGGGAGCAGATCCCTCGCTTCGCTCGGGATGACAGGGAGGACGAGGGGCTCGGGATGACAGGGAAGAGCGGGCTACGGGCGGCGGGAGCGCTCGCGACGAAGATAGCGGTAATCGGGGACCTGGTACTCCTTCAACTTCGCGATGAGAGAACCGCGCGAAATATTGAGGACCGCGGCGGCACGGCTCTGGTTTCCCTCCACGCGGCGCATGGCGCGATCGATGACTTCGCGCGTGATGGTGTCCATGATCTTCTTCAGGTCGTCGGTCTCCCGCAGCATCAGCTCGGCGGCGCTCAACGGGTCGGGCCGGGCCACGACCTCGACGGGCACGGAACGACCCTCCCGTTCGCGCGGAATCTCGGGCCACGCGGCGCCGGCCACCGCGATTCCGGCGACCTGCACCAGCTCCTCCAGAAGGAGGATCGCCCGCGCCGCGAGTCTCGGAGATTCGCGCACGAGAATCGCCAGAGAGCCGCGGCCCTCCCGGGGCGGCTCGGCGATCAGCGTCAGGACGCCGGTGACCGTTTCGGCGCGCGCAACGCGCTCCCCGGCTTCTGCGTCTTCGATGACGCGCGGAGGCAGCGCCGGACTCTGGAGAAAGGTCGAGGCGAGAGGCCGGAAGCCGGCGGTGCTCGTGAGCTCTCCGACCGCCCACTCCGACGGGGGGAACTCGCGGTCGAGGAAGTCCACGAGACTCGTGGCCAGATGTTCGGCGCTGGTGCTTTCCCGGCAGATCCGGTAGACACTCAAACGCAGACTCCGATATTCGACCTCGGTCGTCGGAGGAGCGGGCGTCGCCGGAGGCGCCACGGTGTCGCTGACTCGCAGTTCCTGGATCGGCGTCTGGCGCATCGGCGGACGTGCGGCCGTGATCGTGATCGTGGCTTCGCCGATCGTAATGCGGTCGCCCGGCGCGATCGGTCCTCCGGCAAAGGCCTGTCCGTTGACCGAGATCGCATCGACGCCCTTGAAGAGATCGAGATGATAGGCCCCGTCTTTCTCGAAGATGCGTACGTGACGGCCGGCGACACCGCGCGCGCGGACGACAACCTCGTTTCCGGAAGACGCACCGACAGTCACGGCGTCTCCGTTGACACGATGCATTTCGGCCCCACCCGTTTTTTTACGGACTTCCAGATTCAACATGGTTGTCGCGGTTTTGTAGCTGCAACAACAAATCTACACTCTTTGTCCGAGAAAGAGCAAGATCCGTCTTTGTGTCATTAGCCGGCGCTGACACACCCGCGCTGCCGTCCAGCAGCCTCCAGGGAGCGGGACCAGATATAGGGCTCACCCGGCGCCGAACCACAAGATTTTGTAGAACCCGGGGCTCCGATTTGTTAAATTGAAGGACAGGAATGCTCAAGCTCAAACGGGTGGAGATCCTCGGGTTCAAGTCCTTCTACGAAAAGGTGGATCTGGACATCCCGGATGCCGTGACAGCAGTCGTCGGGCCCAACGGCTGCGGCAAATCGAACATCTGCGACGCGGTGGCGTGGGCCCTTGGCGAGCAGAGCGCGAAGATCCTGCGGGGCGAGCGCATGGACGACGTGATCTTCAACGGCTCAGCCCGGCGCCGTCCGCTCGGCATGGCCGAGGTCACGCTCACCCTCTCTTCCAGCGGAAACGGCAACGGAAACGGCCACGGCGACCGCGCCGAGGCTTCCGAGCCGGAGCTCCTGCGCATCGGACGCCGCGTCTACCGCGAAGGTCACGGAGAGTACTTCTTAAACGACAAGCAGGTCCGCTTGAAAGACATCCAGGACCAGCTTCTCGGCACCGGCCTCGGCGTGCGCGCTTACTCGGTCATCGAGCAGGGCCGCATCGATCAGGTTCTCTCGACCAAGCCTCAGGACCGGAGGCGGCTGATCGAGGAAGCCGCGGGGATCACCCGGTACAAGCTCAAGAAGCGTCTGGCGGAGATGAAACTGGAGGAGACGAGGGGGAATCTCCTCCGTATCTCGGACATCATCGCAGAGATCGAGCGCAACTGCGCCTCCTTGAAGCGCCAGGCCTCGCGGGCGGCGCGCTACAAGGAAAAGGCGCAAGCGCTGCGCGGCAAGAGATCGGCCATCGCCCGTGCGCGCTACGACCGGCTATGTGCCGCCGTTCTCGAAGCCGAAACTCTTCGCGCCCAGAAACGCGATCGCGAGGCGGAGGCCGCCGCGGTGCTGGCCCGGGCTGAGGCGGAACTGGCTTCTGCGCGCCTGTCCGAAGGAAAAGCGGCTTCGGAGCGTGACACGCTGCGCGAGACCATCGCCGTGCTCGAGTCCGCGATTCAACGCGACGACGCGCTCGCCGAGGCCAACCGCCGCTCTCTGGCCGAGCTCCTCGCGCGCCTGGAGGCGCTCGAACGCGAAGGGCGCGAGTTCTCAGTGGAAAAGGCGACGGCGGCGCGGGAGCTCGGGGAGTTCGAGGAGCGGCTGCAGCGGGCCGTCGCCGAGGCGCGAACTCGCTCTCTCGCGCGCGAGGAGAGCGACCAGAGGGCCTCCGCCGCGGCCACCGCCCTCGCGGACCTCGAGAGCCGGCTGGAAGCCGAGCGGGAAGAGGCTCTCTCCGCCGCCGGAGACAGGATCTCGGCGCGCAACGCACGGCACGAGGTGGATGTCGAAGTCTCGCGCGTGACGGCTTCGCTGGCGCGCCTGGAGGAATTGCGAACGCGGATCGCCGGCGACCTTCGCGACCGGGACGAAGAAGCCGCTCGCGCGAGGGAAGAGCAGGAAAAGCTCTCCTTCGAGGTCCGCTCGGCCGAACTGGAGATCGAGGCCTGGGAAACGGAACTGGCGGGGCTCTCCGCAACGTGCCTCGAGGCGGAAGGCGCCAGAGACGCGGCTCGCGAGAGTCTCGGGGCCGTCGAGGCGCGTCTCTCGGCCCTCGAAGAAATCGCACGAAGCCGGGAGGGGACCGCCGCCGCCGCGGGCGCCGCTCTTTCCGCGGCCGGAATGACCGAGCGCGGGCCGCTCTCGCACAAGATTCATCCAGCGGAGGGCTGGGAAGGCGCCGTGGACCTTCTGCTCGGCGACGACTCCGAGGCGTTGCTCGCCCCGGGAGACGCCGCGCGGGCGATCGGGGTTTCGCGCCATCTTTCCGTCTCTCGCTTCGTCCGGGCGGACTGGGCCGCCGAGACTTCCGCGCCCGCGCCTGCCGGGGCTCTGGGAGGATGGGAGGTCCCCCTGCGCAACTTCGCCGACCTCTCCGCGGCCGAGCGCGCCGCGCTGCCTGCCGCCGCATTTGTCGAGACCCTCGAGGAGGCCCTTCTCCTCTCGGAACGGTTCCCTTCGCTGCCCTTCGTGACTCGCGGGAGGGAGCTCGTGAGGGGCTCGCTCGTGCGCGCGGTGCACACGCCGCCCGAGGCCTCGGGTCCCTTCACACTGGAGCGGGAAGTCCGGGATCTGGAGGGAGCGGTCGCCCGTGAGCGCGACACTCTCGAAGCCTTCGAGAGAGCCCTGGCCGATCTCAAGCGCCGCCGCCAGGACCGTGAATTGGAGATGCCGGCTTTGCGAGAGAGGCAGCGCCAGGCGAGCGCGCGGCTCTCCGGTTTTCTCGCGCGCTTCGAAGAGCGGCACGCCGAGCGCGTGCGCCTCTCGAGGGAGCACGAGACACTCGAGGCCGAGGCCGCAGCGCTGGCGCAAGAGAGCGCGCGGCTCCAGACCCGCCGCCAGACATTGGACAAGGAGGAACGCCGTCACGCGGGCCTCGAGACGGAGATCCGGGAGCGCGCCGACGCTCTCGCCGCCGCGCTTTCCGAGGCGCGCGCACTCGCGACGGCAGCCTCAGAGGAGCTTGCCCATCGCCGCACCGAGGCCGAAGTCGCCGCCGAGCGCCGCCGCTCGACCGAGGCGGCGCGCCAGAAGCTGCTGGAGTCCGCGGGAGCGCTCGAGCGGCGGGCGACCGAGGCGCTCACGGAGGGACTGCGCCTGTCCGCGCGCCGCCAGGAGCTGCTCCAGGAAGAGACGGAAACCCGTGCGCGCCGGTCCGGCAATCTCCAGGCGCGCGAAGGCAAGCGGGTGGAGCTCGAAGCCGCGAGCGCCGCGGCGTCGGAAGCCTCGGCACGAGTCCTTCGCGCCGAGGAAGCCACTCGTCTGCTCCGGGCTGATCTGGATGCCGCCAGAGAAGGCCGCTTCGAGGCGGAGGTCGCGCAGACGCGCGTCGCCTCGGATCTCGAGCACGTGGAGACGCAGGCAAAGGACGAGTTCGGTGTCAACGCGGGAGAGCTCGAGCCGCCGGCCGACGCTTCGGATGAGGGACTGGCGCGGCTCGAGACCGAGGCCGCGGACCTTGCTGCGTCGATCGAGCGGCTGGGCCCCGTCAACGTGCTCGCCCTCGACGAGTACACCGAGGAATCGAAGCGCCTGGAGTTCCTGACGGCGCAACGAGACGACCTCCTCCGGTCCATCCAGGACCTGCAGGACTCCATCCGCAAGATCAACGCGACCTCGTCGGCGCGTTTCCAGGAAGCCTTCACCGCCATCAACCAGAACTTCGCCGCGATGTTCTCGCGTCTCTTCCAGGGAGGCGCGGCGCAGATGCGCCTCCTGGATGAAAACGACCTGCTCGAATCGGGTGTCGAGATCATCGCGCAGCCGCCCGGCAAGCGAAATCAGTCCATCCTGCTTCTCTCCGGCGGCGAGAAGGCCCTGACGGCGATCGCGCTCCTCATGGCGATCTTCCGCTACAAGCCCTCCCCCTTCTGCATCCTCGACGAGGTGGATGCCCCGCTGGACGAAGCCAACATCGACCGGTTCACACGCCTCCTGCGCGAGATGACCGAGGACACGCAGTTCATCGCGATCACGCACAACAAACGCACCATGGAGACCGCCGACGTGATGTACGGCGTGACCATGGAGGAGCCCGGCTGCTCCAAGATCGTCTCCGTCAGATTCGACTAGGAATCGGCCGGCGCCGATTCCTAGAGTTTGACGGCGAGAGCCCCTTTCCGTAAGATCGCCCGTCCTCCTCGGCAGGGTCCTCCTCGGCAGGGCCGACGTAGCTCAGTCGGTAGAGCAGCGGTTTCGTAAACCGCAGGTCGCCGGTTCAAGTCCGGCCGTCGGCTCCAATCCCCGCCCTTGGCCTCTCCTGTTGGCACAATTCTCGCGATAGCGACACCTGGGAAGGTCGGGAATCTAGGAAAGGAGAAGGATATGGGACTGATCCTGCTGATTATTCTCATCGTGTTGCTGCTCGGCGCCGTCCCCGCGTGGCCCCATAGCCGTGGTTGGGGCTACTGGCCGAGCGGCACCCTGGGTCTCATCGTGCTGATCCTCATCATCCTGTTGCTCACCGGACGCCTCTAGAGTTGCCGGGGCCAGAACCCCGCTCGGGGATTTCTGGCTCCGGGTCTAGTCTCTCTCGGCCGTCCTTCGCGAAGCGAATGCCTGCGGCCGACAGCCAGGAGCGGGGCGTTTGCGCCCCTCGCTCCTCCTGCTGTCCGCGTCTCCGGCGGGGCACATGGACCTCGCGAAGTCTTTTCGACATAATCTCCCCGTTTTCATGCAACTGACGACGAAGGACGACGGACCCGTCACCATCCTGACGGTAGATGGCAATCTCGTCATCGGCGAGTCCGAGTCTCTCTTCAAGAAGACCGTCGTCCGTCTCCTGGAGGAGGGAAAGGTCAACCTCCTCGTGGACATGCGGCGAGTCAATCTCCTCGACAGCTCGGGTCTGGGCGCTCTGGTGCGGGCCATGACCAACTCGCAGAAGGAGGGGGGGCAGACGAAGCTCCTCGGAGCCGGCCCCCAGGTCAAGAGGCTCCTGGAGATGACCAAGCTCGACTCGGTGTTCGAGAACTTCACCGACATGGAGACCGCGGTCTCGAGCTTCTAACCAGCAGCCCGCACTAAAGATGGCCGACGAACCGGAAAGTCCCTCAAACAGGACGGAGGCGGCGGCACTCGGAGAGCTGGCGCGCTGCGAGACCCTGGCGCAGACCGCCACCTGGGCCGCCCGTTGGAGCGCGCGGCTGGCCGGGGCCGAGGGCGCGCTCATCTGGACTCCAGACGCCGCGATTCCCATATTCGTTTGCGTCGCCGCCGAGGGCGAAGGCACACGGGTCTTCTTGCGACGCTCCGCCTCGCGGGAGACGGGGACTGTTCATGACCTGCTGCGCGACCGGCGCCCGACGGCGCTCGATCGGAAGGATTTCGCCTCCTCGCAGGACCCGTGGGTGAAGGGCTTCCCGGCCGAGACCCAGACGTGCCTCGCGATTCCCATCGAGGCCGAAGGGCAGGTCGTCGGGCTGCTGGCCCTCCTCTTCGAGCAGCCGCAAAAGGCCGAGCCGAGGGTCGCCATCCTCAAATCCTTCCTGCGGCACGCGGCCCCGGCGCTCGACCTTGCGCTGAAAGCCGAGAAGAAGACGGTCGGCATGCTCCAGGCCATCGAGCGGCTGACCAACCTCTACGACCTCTCAAAGGCCTTCGGCTCGACAATCGACCTGGAAGAGCTCAACCACATCATCGTTCGCAAGGCCGTGGACTTCGGAGTCGCCGAGGTCGCCTCCTTCTGGCTGCTGGAGAAGACGGCCGACGTCGTGCTGGCGGGCACGGCCGTCAATGAGAACTACGACGTGGGCAACGCCCCCGACGCCGTGGGCCGCTCGATCGTCGGAGACCTGCTGGCCGAACAGAGGGTCGGGCGGCGCAACGCCATCCCGCCGGAAGACCCGCTGGCGCGGGAGAACGAGGGCTACCCCATCCGTTCGGTGCTGGCCCTCCCGCTGCTGGAGGAGGAGAAGCCCATTGGGGCGCTCGTGCTCGTCAACAAGCGAGGCCGGCACCCGGAGTTCACTTCCGACGATGAGGAACTGCTCCAGGATCTGGCCCGCCAGGCTGTCCGGGCGCTGCGCAACGCGCGGCAGCACGAGGCGGAAAAGAAGGTCGAGGAGCTCGACGCCCTGCTCGCCGTCAGCCGCGAGATCACCGCGACGCTCGATCTCGACCGGGTGATGCAAACGATCGTGAACGCCAGCGCGGCCCTGATCCGATATGACCGGTGCGCGATCGCGATCCAGAGCCGCGGGAAGCTCCGTCTGGGAGCGGTTTCCGGAATGGCCGAGATCGACCGGAAGAGCCCGGACATCCAACGGACGGAAGATCTTCTCCAGTGGGTCTTCCTGTCCGGGTCGGACGTCAACATTACCCAGCGGGAGGACGGCACTCTCCTCACCGACCGCCCCGAGACCGAGGAGAAGTTCCGTGCCCTGTTCTCGGAAACCGGATTGAAGGCCTTCTACGCGACAACCCTGAAGGACGAGGAAGGAAAGCTCGGGGTCCTCGCCTTCGAATGCCGTGAGCCGATCGTCTTCGACGAGGACACACGCGATCTGCTCACCATCCTCGTCAACCAGGCGACGGTCGCGGTTCGCAACGCCCAGCTCTACCAGCAGATCCCGCTGGCGGGCTTCTGGAAGCCGCTGCTCGAGAAACGCCGCAAGGTCTTCGAGATCCCGCGCCGGCGCCGGCTGGCCTGGGGAATCGGTCTCGCCGCCCTGGCCGTCATCCTCTTCCTCGTCCCCTGGCGCTTTCGCATCGCAGGCCCCGCCCGCGTCCTCCCCGGCCGCCGCGCTATCGTGACCGCCGGCGTCGACGGCATCGTCTCCGCAGTCATGCATCGCGAGGGGGACGTCGTGCCCGCCGGGGAGCTCATCGCGACCCTCGATGACGAAAGCTACGGCGCCGCCCTCGCCGACGCGCAGGCCGCCTACCAGATTGCCGCAAGCGATGTCGCGAAGAATCGTGAGGTCGGCAACGCTCCGGCGATGTTCGAAGCGCAGTCCCGGCTGGAAGAACTGAAGGCCCGGCTGGCGATGGAACAACAACGCTTCGATTTCACTCGCCTCCGAGCCCCGGCAGCAGGCGTCATCATCACGCCGCGCCTGGAAGAACGCGTCGGTCAGAACGTCGCGCGGGGAACCGAGTTCTGCGTTGTGGCGGACGTCGGGACTGTGACGGTCGAAGTCGCAGTTCCGGAGGAGGATTCCACCTTGATCCGCTCCCATCAAACCGTCGAGTTGAAAATGAACCCTGACCCGAGTCGGACACTGCATGGCGAGGTCACTCGGGTCGGCGCGCGAATCCGCGAAGAGGGGAAGGACCGCTTCGTGATCGCCGAAGTTACAGTGCCCAACCCGGACGGAGCGCTCAAGACCGGCACACTCGGCAAGGCCAAGATCCGGGCTGGAAACCGCAGAATCATCACGCTGCTGTTGCGCAAACCCACTCGTTGGCTGTACGCCAAGCTTTGGCCGTTCCTGCCGTGAACGCCCTTCGCCGCACCACAGGACTGAGTTCACTCGTCTCCGCTTCGGCAGCCGACAAGGGCGCCGTACAGCTTGCCGCAAAGCTCGGAGCGCCCTCGGGCCGGCCTGCACTTCGGCCCGACATTGTCACGAGGCGGCAGGTCCAGATGGGAGAAGTCCGCTGGTTCGTCAAGAACCTGCAGACCTTGAAGTACTACATCTTCTTCGACTCCGAATGGCGGCTTATCGAGCTCCTCGACGGAAGCCGGACGCGGGAGGGCATTGTCCAGGACTACAACGACCTGTATCCCTCCGACCCGATCGACGTCTCTCTCGTCCTGGAGTACGAAGAGATGCTCCGCAAGATGGACCTGATTGACCGGTCGCTCGCGGAGAAGCATCTCGCCCTTTTTGCGGGTCTCAAGACAGCGCGGCAGCGGGCGGCCGAGGAGAAGGCCGAAGGCTTCAATCCCTTCTTTCTCCTCTTTCATGTTTTTAATCCGAACCGTTTTCTCAACCGCACCGTTCGGTACGTCCGCTGGGTCTGGACTCCTCCGGTCGTGGCGATCTGGAGCGTCGCGGTCCTCTGGACGATCTGCATCTTCGCCTTGCACTGGGAGCCCATCTTCACCGGAACCTACGAGCTGTACGCGTTCCTCCGAAAACCGCTTCTCGATGCCATCCAGTTCTTCTTCATCCTCTCGTTTCTCGGTTTCTTTCACGAGTTCGGCCATGCTTACGCCACGAAGAACTACGGCGGCGACGTGCACGACATCGGCATCGCGCTGCTCTATTTCACCCCGGCGTTCTACTGCGACACGACCGACGCGCTCCTGTTCCAGAACAAGTGGCACCGTCTGTGGGTCAATACCGCCGGCATCTACGTCGAGGGATTTGTCTGTGCGGGCGCGACCGCGCTCTGGGTTGCCTCGTATCCAGACACTTTGCTTCACGAACTCGCCTACAAGACGATGCTCTTCACCGGAATCTCAACCATCTTCTTTAACGTCAACCCTCTCATCAAGATCGACGGTTACCATGCCCTGACCAGCTTGCTGGAGATGCCTGACTTGCGGGAGGAATCCTTCCGCCACATCGGAGCGGTTTTTCAGAAGAACGTCCTTCGCCTGCCGGTGGAAGTGCTCGCGGTGTCAAAGCGCCGGCGGCGGATCTATTGGATCTACGGCACACTGGCCCTGGCATACATCGGTTTCATCATGGCGTTCATAACCAAGATCTTTTTCAATCTCTACCACAAGCTCTTTCCGGATTTTGCCGTCTTGTTTCTGGTTGTGACCGTCCTGAAGATCTTCCAGAAACGCGTGCGACTGGTAACGCGCACGGCCCGTCTCCTCTATCTCGACAAGAAGGAGCTCATCATGTCCCGGCAAAGCCGACTCCCACTGACCATCGCGGCGCTGCTCCTGCTGATCGTGCTTGTTTTCCCCTGGAGCCAGCGCACGATTCGTTCGGAGGCGGTGCTCCGACCCGAGAGCGTCGCTCGGATCGAGGCGCCGGAGGATGGCGTCGTCGCCGCCGTTGCGGCCCGGGAGAGCCAGGCGGTCGCTCCCGGTTCCGAGCTCTTTCGCCTGCGAAGTGCGGAATCGGAAGCCGACCGGGCTCACTTCGACGCCATGCGGATGGTCTTCGCGCGCTCGGCGGCGAAAGCCCGCGATCAGGTGATCGCCGAGAACGTCCTGAATTCCGAGAGACGGGCTTCTGCCGCGTCCAAGGCGTTACAGGGAGAGGACACGAGGATCGAGCGCCTCGTGCTCCGGAGCCCGATTGCGGGCCGCATATTGACCTCTCGCATCGAAGACCGCGCACTCCAATTCGTCCGAAAAGGAACAGTCTTGGCCGAGGTCGGCCAATGCGATCGGCTAGTCGCAGAGCTGCCGGTTTCCGAACGGCTCGTCTATGCTATTCGGATTGGGACGAGCGTCCGAGCTCTTGTCGGCCAGAGACCTCTCCGCCCGCTGCGCGGAAGGGTTCAGGCGATCGCCCCCGCGACGGAGAATCAGCCCGTCTCCCTCTCCGGGCTGACAGAACCGCTTGCGCCGACCTTGAACCCTGAGCGATTGATCATTCGCGCGGTATTCGACAATTCCGACAGCGCACTTCGCCCGGGCGAGACCATTCAGGCCCGCATCGACTGCGGACGTGAATCTCTCGTGCACCGGGCAGGACGAATCCTCTGGCGCTGGCTCAGAGCAGTATTTTGGTAAAACGAAGGGCCCCGCGGAGGCGGGGCCCGGAGAGGTGACCGGCGGCTGAGCTCTAGAAGCTATTCCGACTCGCTGCTGCGAGCCGAGCGCGCCGAGATGTCCCGAGCCGAGCGCGCCGAGACGTCCCGAGCCGAGCGCGCCGAGACATCGCGAGCCGAGCGGGCCGCGACATCCCGAGCCGAACGCGCGGCGACATCCCGAGCCGAACGCGCGGCGACATCCCGAGCCGAACGCGCGGCGACATCCCGAGCCGAACGCGCGGCGACATCCCGAGCCGAACGGGCCGCGATGTCTCTCGCCGACCGAGCGGAGATCGTCTTCCTCGAACCGCTGACAGCCGGGTTGTTCCCGACGCTCGAGACCCGAATCTCGGCCATGTCCTTGCCCGTCGCCGCCTTGATCTTCGCCTTCTGAGCAGCCGTTAACTCGATCCGAACTTCCTTCGCCATCTTGTTTCCCCCTTTCCTCACCCGCTCCTATCGCAAGACCAGGGCCAGGCCGGATTGATCATTGCAACGACCATGATCTCCTTTGCAAGGAGTCACTTGAGAACTCCTCCACCCTCACCATGAGTCCGTCGACAGGATGAAATCCCATCCGATGGTTGAATTCTTGCCCCGGATAGCATCACTAACAGCTAGATCCCATACTTGCGGCAGAGGTATTTGATCTGGTTGCTGTCGAGGCCCAGGCGGCGGGCGGCTTCGGCCTTGACGCCGCCGGACTCGGCGATGGCGTCGGTTAAGAGCTTGCGTTCGAAGTCTTCGACGGCCTTCGAGAAGGAGAGGGGGCCCTGGGGTTTGGAGGCGGAGGAGGAGCTTTGGCGGAGAACTCGGGGGAGGTCTTCTTCACCGATGGTGTCGCCGGTGGAGAAGAGGACGAGCATCTCGATGACGTGCTCGAGCTCGCGGACGTTGCCTTTCCAGGGGTGGGCACGGAGGCGATCGACGACGCCGGCGGAGAGGTTGCGAAGGGGCTTCTTGTGGCGGGCCGAGAACTTCTCGAGGAAGTGGTCGCAGAGAAGAGGGATGTCGTCGGCGCGCTCGCGAAGCGGCGGAATGCGGATGACGATCGTGTTGATGCGGTAGAAGAGATCCTCGCGAAAAGTGCCCGCCCCGACGCGGGCCTCCAGGTCCTCGTTGGTGGCGGTGATCAGGCGGAAATCCACCGGCGTGCTGCGCCGGCCTCCGACCCGCTCGACCTCGTGGGTCTCGAGCACCCGCAGGAGCTTGGACTGGACGGCCGGCGTCAGCGTGCCGATCTCGTCCAGGAACATCGTCCCCTTGTGCGCCAGCTCGAAGCGGCCGGGCTTGGAAGCCACGGCGCCGGTGAAGGCGCCCTTCTCGTGGCCGAACAGCTCGGACTCGGCCAGCGATTCGGGAAGAGCCGAGGCGTTGACCGCGACGAACTGATGGCCGCGCCGGGCACTCCTCTCATGGATCGAGTGGGCCACGAGCTCCTTACCCGTCCCGCTCTCCCCCTGGAGCATCACTGTCGCGTCCGACGGGGCGACCTTCTCGATGTCGGAGAAGAGCCGCTTCATGCCGGGAGTCGCGCCGATCAGCCGGTCGAAACTGTGCTCCTCGCGAGCCTGCTGCTTGAGCTCCCGGTTCTCCTCGAGGAGACGGTGGCGCTCGAGAGCGCGGCGCAGGATGATCAGCAGCTCGGCGCCGTCAACGGGCTTTCGAAAGAAATCGAAGGCCCCAAGCTCGATCGAGCGCAGAGCGGCCTGGCGGTCTTCGTCGCCCGACATCATTACGACGGTCGCGTCGGGGTCCCGGCGGCGCGCTTCGGTCAGGAGGGACAAGCCTTCCTCGATCCTCCCGGAAGGCGGCAGGCGCAGGTCGAAGAGGCAGAGGTCCGGTTTCTCGTCCAGCTGCGCCCGGCCGGCCGCCGCATCCCCCGTATGGGCCACCGCAAACTCTCCCTTGAGAGCCCAGCGCAGCTGCTCCGCCAGCTCCCAATCGTCCTCGACGAGGAGCAAGCGAGGGAGTGGTGCTCCGGCTTCCGTCACGACCCGATGACCGCGGCCGGAAAGCCCAGGCGGATGACCGTCCCCTCGTCGGCGACGCTTCCGACGCGGATGCTGCCCCCGTGGTGCCGGACGATCTGGTTCGCCGTGAACAGTCCCAGCCCGACCCCGTCCGGCTTGGTCGTCTGAAATGGGCGGAAGAGCCGCTCGCGGACGAACTCCTCCGACATCCCCGCCCCGTTGTCGATGATCTCGACGACCACGCGCCCGCGCGCGCCACGGGTCTCCCTGAAACTGCGGATCAGCACTCTTCCCGAAGGCGCGGCTGCTTCCAGGGCGTTTTCGATCAGCGAAGAGAAGGCGTCGCGGAGGAAATAAGGGTCGGCCCAGATCTGCGGGACCGGGCCGAGGGCCAACGTAAGCGCCGGGAGCTTCGCCGCCTGCGCGCGGTCGAGCCGGGCGCCGCGGCGAGTCGCGCCACCGGCAATCTCACGGAGGAGGCCGTTGACGTCCAGGGCGACTTTGATGAGGACGTGTTGTTGCTCGGACGACCAGCGTCCGACGATGCCGTCCAGCCGTTCGATGGTCGAAGCGAGGAGGTCCTGAACGGTCTGCTTGAACTCCGGGTCCCCGTAGTGGGAGTCGAGGTTCTGCCGCAGCATCTGGAGCCGGAAGCCCATGTTCTTGATGTCGTGGATCAACACTCGGTCGAGGGCCGACCGCAGCCGCTTGCCTCCCCGCGGGGGGCGCGGATCGTTCACGGGCGGCCGGCGACGGACAGCCGGATCTGCACGGCGAGACCCGGCCGGAGAATCGAGCGCGCCGGATCCCGGCGGACTCGAATGATGACCTGGAGGGTCCCGCTGGCCGGATCCACCGTCGGGCTGATGAACTCGACCGTCCCTTTCGTGCGGGCCTGAGGGAAAGTGACCGGAACCACATCCACGGCCGCCCCCCGTCGGATCCTCATCAAGTCCTTTTCGGGAACGTAGATGCGCGCGAGCAGGGGCTCGAACGCCGTAATCTTGAAGAGGGGAATGTTCTGGACGTCAATCACCTTCTGGCCGACCCGGGCGTATTTCTCCGTCACGACGCCGGCGAAGGGAGCGCGGATCACGGCGTACTCTCGGACAGCCTTGGCCTTTTCCCAGTTGGCCACCGCGACGGCGTACTGCGCCCGGGCCGTGTCCAGATCGGCCTTGCTCATGATGCTGCCCGCCGAAAGGGCCTTGGCCCGGTCGAGCTGCGCTCTGGCCAGCTCCATGCTCTCCTTTGTCTGGCGGACCTCGGCGTCGAACTCCCCCATGTGCAGTGTCGCCAGCGGCCGGCCCTTGGCGACCACGCTCCCCCTGTCCACGTGGATCGTCTCGATGACTCCCGTGATCTGGCAGGAGACGTTGACGTCCTGGTCCACCATCAGGTTGGAGGAATAGACGTCCCCGTCTGCCGGAGCGGCCGGCGTCGGAGGGCCGGCGAGGAGGACCCGCAGCAAGAGACCGGAGACGAAAAACGATTTCATGTCGTCACTCGGTTTGGACGGGAATGGTATCGTAAATCAACCGATGCCGATCCGCCTTGCGAGCGAAAGACCCGAGGTCGAGCGCAGAGGGTTCCGAGCGAACTTCTGCTGGCCTCTGGAACAGCCGTGGGACGAACGCCGTCTCGCCGCTTTTCTCATGACCAAGCACCGCCGCAAGGACACGGACTGGACCCGCCGGACCTCCCCCTTCTGCGCTTCCCTGGGGCTGATGACCATCGAGTGTTCGGTTCCCGTAGCGAGTCCCGATTCCCTGCCCGAGCTGGAAGCGGTCCTGACAGCGGAGTTGAAGGGGATCCTCGCGGGCGCAAGCAAGGTCCACGACGAAATGATCCGTGACAAGGATTGGCGCACCGTGACGCCCCCGTGAGAGTCATCAGTTTTCAGTTTTCAGTTTTCAGTTCTCAGTTTCACTCGCCGATCCGGCTTCAACTGATAACTGATAACTGATAACTAATCAATAGCTTAGGGCGTTTCAGGCTGTCCCGTATAATCCGCTGCGACATTAAGGGGGTACAGGAATGTTGTCCGTTCCCTCGCTTCGGCTGAATCAGTTCGGCGTCAGCTTTTACGAGGCTCTGCTCTCGGGGGCGGACCTCCAGTCGCTCGTTGGCTTCGAGGTCCTTTCCTTCGGACCCGGCAGCCAGACCACGCGGGGAAAGAAGAAGAAAGTCTCCGCCCGCGTCAACTGGGAGTTCCTGGAGAGGAGAATCGCCGCCTCGGAGCAGGCCTTCCAGCGACCGATCATCCAGAAGAAGATCGAGGAACTGGTCACCTACTATCTTCAGTGCGCGGACTCCGGCACGTTGCCGGCGATCCCGGGCAGCGTGCTCCTGGTCTCCGACCGCCGGCTCGAATTCGTCGCGGCCTCGGGGCGGGCGGACTCGGGATCGCTCAAGCTTCCGGAAGAGTCGGGGATCCTTCGGGCCCTGGACGGGCAGCACCGGCTGCTGGCACTCCACCAGCTCGCTGAGAAACACAACCTGAAAGACTTTCAGGTGCCGGCCGTCGTTTTCGACAACCTGACGGCCGACCAGGTCGTCGAGCTCTTCGTCACGATCAACAGCAAGCACACGAAGTTGAACCCGTCGCATCTGATCTCGCTCTCGGGACGGCGTCTCTACCGCGACGAGAACCTCGCCGCCGCGCACGACGTGATCCGCGCGTTGAACGAGGACGAGCACTCGCCGCTCAAGGGGCAGATCAAGGTGCTGGGGATCGGAAGAGGCACCGTGACTCAGGCCTCCCTCGCCGACGAGCTGCG
>WNFV01004217.1_pt1 | contig 17972 bp, 18 predicted proteins | sample 5400101 | NCBI WGS metagenome assembly WNFV01 (sample SAMN13153361, study PRJNA577476) | soil metagenome | isolation source: 115 cm soil or saprolite under grassland replicate 1 | place: USA:California | collected 2016-06-15
CGCCGCACGCCAAGCACTGCATCGCAAATACTCACTTCAAGCTCATGGTGCCGAGGGCTCCCATGGTGTCAAGCGGGTGCTCCAGCGGGCAGCACGCGCATTCTTGCTGTTCGAGTCCAGCCACGATATCGATCAAATCGCCGCTGCCGTAACAGCCGCATTCAATCCACGCACTGACATGGCGTTGGTAGGTATGCCCGAGTTCAAGTCAGCGCGACTGATTGGGGCATCCACCCGGCATACGGCATTCCGGCATGACGACCGCCTATCATCCTGACGGCCAGTTTAAATCGGTGACAGGGGGCGAGCGCTTTGATTGTCTGGCGCGCATTCTGGAGCGCTGGTGGAAGAAAGCAACCCAGGCTGGAGGCATTATCAAGCGCGTCACCGTCGCCTATGAGGCCGGTCGCGATGCCTGCTGGCTGGCGCCCTGGCCACATGACATCGAGGTCCGCACGATCCACCCGTCGAGTGTCCCGGTCTCGCGCCAGGCTCAGGCGGTCCATCCGGGCCGAAAAAAATTACCGGCAGGCAACGAGGAAGCACGCTCGAGCGATAATTAGAGAGGCCAAGGAGCTTAAAAAAAAGCACTAATAATAAAACCTATGCCTTTCCCCCCGGCACGAAGATATTTTCTGCGCGCGCACAGCGCGGCGGTATTGCGACACGGCAGGATGGTGTTTCGGTGTTCGCCTTGTCCGAAATCGAAACAAACACTGACGTCGCCACATTTGCGCCCGCAATAACCATCGGCAATAGTCGGGCATTGGGATCGGGGGCTCGCGTATAGGAGGGTCAAATGAGCTACCGATCACTTGCGCTCGCCGTCGCAGCGTTCTCGTCAATGCACGTTGCGAGCGCCGATGCGCAGTCCGTCTACGTGGCGCCCGGCGGCGTCTATATTGGAGGCGGACCGGTCTATGTGATCCCGGCACCGAACAACGGAGCAGCGCCCTACGTGGCGCCCAGCTACGGATATGAATATGGACCGCCCGTTGTGGTGGCGCCGGCACCCGCAGTCGTGGCTCCGACGACGGTCTATGGGCCGAACGAAGGCTACTACGGCGCGCCGCTCTCGGCCTATGCGGCCGAGCTGCTGCCGCGGCCGCCCGTGGCCGTGCCCTATTACGGGAGCGGTCGTTGTGTCGCCCGCTACGGCTACGGCTACCGACAATCCTGCTACTAGGCCACGCAACGCGATGGGCGGCCCGCATAGGGGCAGGCCCGCCCGTCGTTGCTGCGCTCGCTCGGAGGGCCCTTCGAGGTCGGCAATCAGGTGTTGATCTCAAGCCCCCGCAAGCTGTTGTCAAAAGCAATGGTGGTGAGCGTTGCGGAACCGCCGGGACAAGATTTCGGCAGGCAAGGTTGAGAGAGGCGAGCGCAAGCCATCAGCCAGCGGTCGGCCAGGATGTGTGCTGCGCCTGGGCGTAGAACCCGAGTAAAGCAAGTCAATATGCGTAAAAACGACATTCGCTCGCAGACCGCGTCGGTTCGGCTGTCGCGAGATCAAAACACGGAGACGCCCCGGTGGTACGTGTTCTGGAGCGGGCTTTCTCTGGTCTGGAGCCGCCTTGAATCCCGACCGGCTTTTGTTTTCGTCTTACTCTCGCTTGCATTTGGGTCGGCCATCAGTGTTGTCGTTCCACCGCTTCGTGGACCGGATGAGATAGCTCACTTCCTGCGCATTTACTCCTACACGCGCGGGGAGCTTCTACCCACCACGGAGGTGGATGGTCGCAAGGGAATCTTCATCGAGCGCGAGCTGTACACCCAGCTCTCGTTCTTCAAGAACGCAGGGGAACACTTCGGCCGGAACAGAGAACAGGGCCTTCGGTACAGCGAGATAATGAAGGAGTACCCGCATCCGGGCGGCACACTCCATGAGGAGGAGCAAACCACGAAATTCATGCCCTTCGCTGGCACCGAAGGCTACAACCCGGTCGCCTACGCTCCATACATTCTGGCGGCAGCCATTGGAAATCTGCTCGGGCTCGATTTTCCGAACATGCTGCTCCTGATGCGCTTCTTGGGCCTGATAACATTCACGGCCGTGGCGGCGTATGCCATCAAGCTCACTCCGACACTGAAATGGGCCTTTGTGCTCATCGCGATGCTGCCGGTATCGATTTACAATCGGTCAGTGCTCAGCGCCGATGGTGCTGCGCTCACTTACGCACTAGTGATCACAGCGCTTTGTTTCAGCGCCGTCCAGCGATCTGGGCGGGTCTGGGAGCGCTCGCTGTGGATGACGCTTTGCACGCTCAGCAAACAGCCGCAGATCGTGTTCGTGCTGTTGGAGTTGATGGTGTGCCGGATGACGGGGCGGCGGCGGTGGAGCAGCCTAGCGCTCGTCGTGGTCCCTAGCTTCATTTTGTCGCCGCTATGGGTACTGGCAGTGTCCGCCGATGTAGCGGCGTGGCGTCTTCTTGAGGGAGAAACCCACCCACGCGAACATTTCGATCCGCTATGGAAGCTCGCTTACATGTGGGAGCACCCACTCCACTTCCCGCTGGCTGCATGGACGGCTCTGACTGTCTGGGGAGAGCCGCTGTGGCGGGAGCTGATAGGCATCTTGGGATGGCAGGATATTCTGCTTCGGCCGTGGACTTACTTCGTGCTCACGGTCATTCTCCTACTCGTGCCTTTGCAAAAACTGAATTTGGACGGTGCCGTGCGTGCACGCGTGGCAGTCATAACGGGCCTTGCTGTCCTGGGCTACGTTGTGACGGTGTATCTGATCTTCTTTCTCACCTATACGCCGCTCAATATCGACCACGTCCGGGGCGTCCAAGGGCGTTACTTCGTCATTGCTCTGCCAATGGCTGCTATCTTCCTCGCCTCGATGACCAATGTCGATTTACCTCGTGGTGTACTCGCGACGACGGCGATTACTGGATCATTGCTTTCGGGAATTACGAGTTTCAAAGCACTGCTGGAGGCGCATTGGTCAGTGCCGTAAACTCCAGTGCCCGTAGCCCTCTCAGAAATGCAGTTTTCGAGGTTTAGTTTGTAATCGTGGGTCATCGTCCCGGCCCGGCCCGGCTTCATCGGCAAGCCCGGCTGGGTGCGGTCGAGCGCCTGGATTTGGCCCTTCTCATCGACCGAGAGGACGACGGCATGGGCGGGAGGATCGACGTAGAGGCCAACGACATTCTCGAGCTTCTCGGCAAAACTTCGGGTCCGTCGATAGCCTGAGCCCGAGCGCCAAGTCGAGAAGCGCTGCACGGTACCGCCCGCTCACTAATTGAGCGAAATTTGGTAGCATCTGGATCAATCCCATACGGATCGTAGTGACGTCGAGCACTCATGAGTACGACGGTGCGCAACTGTACGAGAGATGAAGGAGGGCTTTTCGAGGTCGGCAGCCAGGCGTTGATCTCAAGCCACAGCAAGCTGCTTCCACCATCGCATTGACGGGCGATACCAAAAAGGCGAGCTTGATATGTGGGAATGCCGGGTGACATATTGGGTTGGCGATCGACCATAACTCTGGGGAAATCGGATGCGCTCGATGAAATATGTCCAATGGGCGGCCATCGGCGCCGTTGCGGTCGCCGCGGCGGGTTTAGCGGCGCGCAGCCATGCCGATCCCATTCCGCCGGGATGGGAAGCAAGCAACATGGAGCCCATCGGATATAGCGGTCTCGAGAACCGCAAGGGCGCCTTCAAGATGGCCATCAAGAAGGTAAACGGCCGTTGGTACCTCTTCATGGGGCATCTGTGGCATTACGGCTGGAGCATTGTGGACGTCACCGATCCGAGGGATCCGAAATTCCTGAAGACCATCCCGGGTCCCGGAAACACCTGGACGATCCAGATGACGCTCCACGATAACATCATGGTGACGGCGCTGGAGAAGTCGTCGCTGGCTTGGGGCGCCGATCCGAACAGGCCAAACGAGGAAGGCGTTCTGATCTGGGACGTCAGCGATCCGATCAATCCCCGACAGCTCTCTCACTGGAAGACGGGGTCGACCGGCACGCACCGCAACTCGTATCCAGGCGGCAGGTACGTTTATTTATCGGCGGCCGCGCCAGGCTTTAGCTCGAACATCTTCGTGATTCTGGACATCAGCGATCCGGCTCAACCGAGAGAGGCCGGTCGGTGGTGGATGCCGGGGCAGAAGGCGGGCGAATCCAAACCGGAAGCACCGGAGGGATTTCATGGACCGGCCAATATCAGCCCGGATGGCAAGATCGCCTCAATGGCTTATTCCCCGGCGGTGGTCAATCTTGATATCAGCGACGCCGCCAATCCGAAGCTGATCGGCAAACTCACGTTTAGCCCCCCGTTCGTTGCGGTCGGTGCACCATCGCTGCACTCGGTTCTGCCGCTGTGGGAGCGGAATTTGCTGTATGTGAACTCCGAGGCGATCGCGGAACGCTGCAACGAAGCGCTCAATTTTGCTGGACTGATCGATAATCGGAATCCGGCTCGGCCGCGTTTGATGTCGCTTTTTCCGCTGCCGGTCCCGCCGAAGGGTGCCCCGTACAAAAATTTCTGCGAGAAGGGCGGCCGGTTCGGCCCGCATAATGTCAATCAGGAGATCCACCTTCCCGACGTCGAGAAGCCCGGCAATCTGATCTACCTGACCTATTTCAATGCCGGGCTGCGCATCTACGACATCAAGGACCCGCTGCTGCCCGTCGAAAGTGGCTGGTTCATCCCGCCGCAGCCGAGCGAGCGCGCCGGCCCTCTGCCGCGCGACCTCGTGACCCAGTCGGAGGACGTCCTCGTCGACACGCGCGGTTACATCTACGTGACCGACAAGCAGTGGGGTCTTTGGATCCTGCGCTACACCGGCCCGGATCAACCCGCCCCGACGGACAAATGATGATGCAATGGCAACGACGCGCCATTCATCGATGCCGACCTTCGACGCGGCGCTGCGGCCAACTAGCCATTTCCCTTCTGGCAAGCGCGGCGACATCTACCATATGGTCTGCTAATGGTGATGGTCCGGCCGTGCCCTGCCCCGCCCCGCCATGGTCAAACTTTGCTCTTCGGGATGTCCGCTCAATGTCTGCATTACCCCCGGGACCTCCACACACTGTCAAACGCTCACGGGCGGTCTAGTCGAGCTTCAGTTCAATCGCCTTGATCACCGGAGCCCATTTCGCAATTTCCTGTTCGAGGAGGCGCCGCGCCTTCTCGGCACTTGAATCGAGGCCGGGCTCGAAGCCCGAGGTGGTGAACATAAGCTGCAACTCCTTGTCAGCCATCGCGGTGCGCGTGGCCCGAGCGATCTGCTCAATGATGGCTTTCGGTGTCCCCTTCGGCGCGAACAAGCCGATGAAATTCTGCGAGGTGAGGCCCGGCAGTCCGGCTTCGCCGACCGTCGGGATCGCCGGCACGGCCGAAAGACGCGTCGCGCTTGTGACCGCAAGAATCCGCAGCTTGCCGGTGTTGTGCAGTTCAATCGCCTGGCCGGTCACGCTCTGCACGAGCATCGGGATGTGCCCGCTGATGAGGTCCGTCAAAGCCGGCCCCGCCCCGCGATAGGGCACGTGCGCGATCTCCGTGCCTGTCTGCAACTTGAGCAATTCGCCAATGAGATGATTGACTGAGCCGACGCCGGACGACCCGTAGGACAGCTTGCCGGGGTTTGCCTTGGCATAATCGACCAGTTCCTTGAGGGAGTGGAACGGCTGCGACGGATGGACATCGATGAGGGTCGGGTTCCGGCCGAGCACTGTGATCGGCTCGAAATCCTTGACCGGATCGTAGGGCGACTTAGTCGACGCGATTGGATTGATGACGAGGCCTGCGTTGCCGCCGAGCAGGATCGTGTATCCGTCAGGGTTCGCGCGCGCGACCGCGGCCGTTCCCAGCGAACTGCCGGCGCCGCCGATGTTCTCGATGACGATGGTGCCGAGATGCGGCTTCACCTTCTCGGCCCAAGGGCGGCCGGTGGCGTCGAAAACGCCGCCCGGCGGAAAGGGAACCACGAGCCGGATCGGCCGCGCCGGATAGGTTTCCGCGCTCGCGACGCGCGTGATGGCTGGCAGCGCGGCATTCGAGGCATTTTTCGAGGCGCTGGCTGCGATGAATGGCTGCGATGAGTGAGACGGCGCGTTCAAATGTTCGACTCCACTGTGGTACGAGCCCATGTCTCGGCGGCCGGCGCAAAAGGGGGCAGCACAGCCAGGCGCTCGGCCGCTTACGCGGTGGATTTTCGACCAAGATTCACCTGAAGACTGATTTCGGCGGATTGCCAATCGCCTTTCATCTCACAGGCGGTGAGGCCAGCGACAGTCGCAATTTCGAGACACTGCTCGACATTGGTCCCGCCGCGTACTGCTCTTGGTGACAAGGGCTACGATTCTAAATCGAACCGCGAGGCTGCGCGCCATATGCCCGGCAATCCCGTATCGAACCAACACCAAAAACATGCCCGCTTTCTTTCCAAAAGTTCTCTACAAGCGCCCGTATCGAGCAAACAGTCGGCAAGCTCAAACGATTCAAGCGCATCGTGTTGCGCTGCGAGAAGACAGCGCGGAATTACGGTTCGTTCGTCCCGCTTGCCTGCGCATTCATCTTGATCAAATCCGTCCACAGCGACAGGCTACGAGAGAAGCTAAAAGCCGGCGCAAAGCTGGAAGACTTTGCAGTTCAAAAGAACGTCCCTTCCCGCAAGGCTTCCCCTAAAAAAATCAAGAAGCGTCGCAAGGCCAAACGCTGATCAACTCCTAGCCACCATTACAGCGTCACCAGCCTACGCGGCATCCGTTGCTAGTTCGATCGGCTCGACGACACAGGCGAATCCCACTTTGCAATATCCGCCCGTCCAAAGAACGCGCACCGTTTCGATCCTATTTCAACGTGGGTAGAGCTATGCCATGGGGATAATAGGTTGCGAACACAAAGACGGCAGCGAACAGCAAGGCGGTCAGAATTGCGCCAACGAAACGGTGCCCAAACATTATGAAATTAGCGATGAGCGCCGCGATGAACGTGAAGCCTGAAAGCAGCGCAACGTACCCCCAATTTACAGAGACCCAATCTATTGACATGCTTTAGCTCCTGCGGACTTCTGATAAGCTCAGTCTCCCGTTGACCGCGCATTCTACTCCTCTCAACGCCTGTCGACCAACGTAATTTGGTCCTCCAAAAACGACTTGAACCACTCCGACGATAGCAAGATCCCCCGCGTCAAACTCATCAACGACGCCTCCTATGCGCGGACTTTTCCCGGGATGTCGCCCTCAGCCTCACGAGGCCTTCTCAATCAGCGTAGAATCGTCGTCACTGGTGCGCGAGCTATTTACCCGCTTCGACACCGCCAACGTTGCAACACGTCGTTTGCCGCCGGTTTCAGTAATTCCAAACCCGCCGCGCCGTTTAGCCACGGCTCAAAATGCTCTTTGTCGAGGATGACCGGCATCCGGTCGTGCGCCTCGCCGACAAAATCATTGGGCGCCGTGATGATCATTGTGCATGACTTCATCGATTCGCCAGTTTCCCTGTTCTTCCATTCGTCCCACAATCCGGCGATCGTCACTCCCCACCCGAAGTCTCCGACGCTCCCCCTATCGTTCTGAGCGAAGCGCCCGCGCCCAGCACGCCAGAAATTACCGATGTGGAGCCTGCCGATGCGCCCTGACCGGAAAAGTTATTCCGAAAAGGTGCATAGTTTTTCTGTTCCCCTAAGATCGTTGGACGCAGGCCATGCCCTGGGAGATGGAGAGTCTGGCCCGAACTTCGGCATTGTCAAGTTGAGGTGTTTTACTTGGAAATAGGCGAAATTCTCGAAACTCGTGGCCAGCAATTTGAATGGTTTAGCAGTTTGGCCCGACGCGCAAAATGGTCTCTACTTTGCCAACCTGACAATGCCAGTCTTCTTGATTGATGCCTGTGATGCGGCCAAAAAATATCAATTTTCAAACTAGACACTATCCGCGCACCAGCTTCACCTGTGAAAAATAGGGGCCGCCAATTGAGGCGCCTTTACAAAGCGCGAGTTCTGGGCGCATGACCTGCATGCATTCGGAACGCCTCCCTGTGGGAGAGGGTTGGCCCAGTATGCAACCGTCAACGGAATACCAGAGATTTGCGGAGGAATGCCGCCGTCTCGCACAAATTGCCCAGACGGAGCGCCACCGGAAAATCCTGGAGGAAATGGCCGAGGATTGGATGAGGCGCGCAGAAGAGAACGCCCGGAAAGGCTCGCGTGAGCGTCCCGCCGCGGAACGTCACACTCTCGGCGCCGATGAACCGCAGCGCTACGCTTATGACCCGTCCGGCGTCGCGCGTGCTCTGGCAAGGCCACTTTCTAACGACCGAGACGATCATTCGCCGAAAACGGCGCTCGAAGAGGGCATCACAGGGGGACATCCTGTCGACCGGGATGCCGCCGCCTCGTTTCAAACTGCTCATTCGAGCAGTGGGCGACACCCGCCGCCAACCGCCGAGCGCCGTGACGAGATCATGAGTGACCATGATCTCAAGCGGCTTGAAGCCAGCCTTCGCTGGCTGCAGCGCCAGGAAGTTGCTACGCGGCTCCCTCGTGCCACCCCTTTACCTCCCGTGCCGGGGGCCGCTCCCGTCGATGCAACAGGCCGTCGTCACAGCAGCGAGATGTTGGTCGAAAGTCTTCGGGCTCCGCGCTCGCAGGAGCCCGAGCGTCTGGCGCCTCCGCTTGCAATGAGGTCGCGCCGCGACAATCTACGCTGGCCCCTTGGCATCGTGGTGTCGAGCTCAGTGAGCGTCGCCTTTGGTTATGGACGCCCGGTATATGCATCTGCCGGCCACAATGGTCCAACTGCAGGATGTATTTACAGTCGAATTGGTGGACCGCCCTACCGAGCCGTTCCCACAACGGAATGAAATCATCGCGGTGGATTGTGGCGTGTCCTGCGATGCTCCGACCCTCCATCAGCACCGCAGCATCAGAGGAAATGATGGCGCCGACTTCGCCAGCGGCGAACTTGCACTCCCAGTTAATGCGAGTCTGGGTGAGCGATCCGTCTTCGTTGTCAAATCGACCGGATATACTCGCGCGGAAGATGCGGTTCTTGATTGTCAGATTCCGGAACTTAAGGGGCGCGAAGATGACATCGTTTATCACGGCCCCGATCCTCCGGTTCGGGTTTGGTGCGCCTGGCACACTAAACCCGGTGGGGCGAAGCTCGTCGGGTAAGTCCGGAAATGTCGACATGCCTTAACCAATTCCTGAGCTCAGGCATCAACGACCGAGAGGACGAGTATGGCGGCTCGCTCGCCAATCGAGCGCGCTTCCTCCTCGATGTCATCCAGGCGATCCGCGCCGAGGTCGGAAGTGCTTTTCATTTGCAGGTCAAAATCAGCGCCATTGATTACAATAATGTCGTGCCCTGGGAAAAAAGGGGCAACACACTCGCGGACAGCGTACAGGTGGCCAAGTGGTGCGAAGGTGCTGGCGCGGACGCTATTCATGTCTCCATGGGCAGCCTGTCCATGGCGAATTCGCAAATCCTCGCACAAACGGAGCGGCTCGGGGCAGTCTTGTGAGATACCGGCATGGTGCTACCGTCCGTATCCATGAAGCACCTGCTCATACTCGCCGTCCACCTGTTGGCCACCATCGCCAAACTCGTGCGCCCGGGCGGAGTACGCGCCGTCGTGGCCGAATCCTTGTTGCTAAAGCACCAGTTGCTCATCAGTAGTCGCGCACGGCGACGGGCGCCGAATCTGAATTCGTTCGATCGCATCGTCCTGGGTCTTGGATCACTGTTCGTGCCGCCAAGCCGAACCCCTAAGCTCGCGGTCATCCTGAAGCCCAGAACCTTGTTTAGGTTCCACGAGGCGCTCAAGAAATGCAAGTATCGGTGGCTCTTCTCGTCGGCAGGTCATCGGCGCCCCGGCCCGAAGGGGCCGTCGAAGGAACTCATCGACGCGATCGTCGAGATCAAACGCCGCAACCCCCGCGTTGGCTGTCCCCGCATCGCACAGGAGATTGCGCACGCCTTTGGCATCGATATCAACAAAGACATCGTCCGCCGGCTGCTCGCGAAACACTATCGACCCGAGGCAGGAACCGATGGCCCGTCCTGGCTGAGCTTTATCGGGCATGTGAAGGACAGCCTGTGGAGCGTCGATCTGTTCCGCTGCGAATCGATACTCCTGCGCAGCCACTGGGTCATGGTGGTGATTGACGTGTTCACACGCCGGATCATCGGCTTTGGCGTTGAGCGCGCTGATCCCTGTGGCGTGTCGGTTTGTCGGATGTTCAACCAGATCATCGCCGGAAAGTCGCTTCCTCGGCACCTGAGTTCCGACCACGATCCACTATTTCGTTTCCATCGTTGGCTCGCCAACTTGCGCATACTCGAGGTCGAAGAGATCAAGTCGATCCCGTACGTACCGGTATCCCATCCGTTCGTGGAACGGCTGATCGGGACGATTCGACGAGAGTTTCTTGACCACGTGCTAATCTGGAACGCAATCGACCTGGAGCGAAAGCTGGACGAGTTCAGAATTTATTACAACGAAAATCGCGTTCACCAGTCGCTCAGTGGCAGCACTCCAGGAGAAAGATCTGGCGAGCCGCCGCCCGTCCATGCCGTCCTTGATCACTACGCTTGGCGGCACCATTGCCGCGGTCTGTTCCAGATCCCAATCGCAGCGTAATTACGAATTCGCCACCCACAGGGATGCGAACAGCGAATTGGGAATGGGTTTGCGCTGCCAGCCTCGTTCGTTGCACAACGTCCGTGCAACGGGAGCAGGCCCTTATCGATCTCGACTTCGGTGTCGAGATCACAAGCTTTCCACTCAACGGTCTCGATTGGCGCATCGCGGTACGCTTGCATTTGCGTCCGGTTTCGGGGCGCAGCGGAAGTGGATGGACGCGCCGCGTTGACCGACCACGACGCAAATGACCGGAACCGGTCATCGACCCCGATCAGCGTACGCATTATCGTATTCTATGGAATATCCGCCGGTGGGCGGTCTACTCCACCTTGATGTTGGCGGCCCGGACCACCTTGTCCCACTTTTCGGCTTCTTCGGCCAGGAGCCGGCCGTAGGCGGCGGGCGAGCCCGCAAGCGGCTCGCCGCCGAGCTCGGCAATGCGCGCCTTGGCCTTGGGATCGGCCAGCACGGCGTTGATCTCCCGGTTGAGCTTCTCGACGATCTCGGCGGGCGTGTTGCGGGGCGCGCCGAAGCCGAACGAGCCGCTGGCCTCGTAGCCGGGCACGAAATCGCCGATCGTCGGCAGGTCTGGCAGCAGCTCCGAGCGCGCTGTCGTGGTCACCGCCAGCGCACGAACCTTGCCGGCCTTGATGTGCGGAATCGAGGCCTGCGTGGTGTCGAACATGAGCTGCACCTGGCCGCCGATCAGGTCGGTCATCGCGTTGCCGGCGCCGCGATACGGCACATGCACCATGTTCACGCCGGCCATCAGCTTGAACAATTCGCCGGACATGTGGATGCCGGTGCCGACGCCGGCCGAAGCGAAGTTGAGCTTGCCGGGATTGGCTTCGCGTTGGCGATGAACTCGGGAACGGTCGTGACCGGACCGACTGGTTCACCACCAGGACGGGTTCCATTATGCCAATTGGGCAATTTCGGGTTGCGACGAAAAGCAAATCGCTTTATAAAGAGCAGACTGACTCACTGGTTTTTCAAGCCTCAGTGCCTCAACGCAAGGAATAGCAAAAGAACGTTGAGGGCACCGGGAAATGCTGCGGGATGTCTCCCAGCATTGCCGGCTGCTCTCGCGCGGTCTTTTGCGCGTCAGCCCGCCGTCACTGCTTAGACCCGCCGCCGCTGCGAGAAACGCCAGCGGGCGCGCAATCACGCCGTTAAGGGGCTGTGTTCGCGCGAGCACAAGCAGGACGAATGAGCAGGCAGATGCGCAATTCGAAGACCGAAGCGAAGATTCTCAAACCGACTTTGTCAAATTGCCGTAGCGGTGCTGGGTCCCCTGCCCTCACACCTGCGGATGGTTCATCGACGTCCATGCGCATTCGCGATCTAAAAGTCTCGAACGTGCCGATCTCGACTTTGAAGCCATATGCCGGCAATCCGCGAACGCATTCGAAGCAACAGCTCCGCCAGATCGCAGCCTCGATCAAGGCCTTCGGCTGGACCAACCCGATCCTCATCGATGGCGAGGCAGTCGTCATTGCAGGTCATGGCCGGCTTAGGGCGGCGATGTCGCTCGGAATCGATCGCGTCCCGACCATCTGCATCAACGATATGACCGAGGCGCAGAAGCGCGCCTACGTGCTCGCCGACAACAAGCTCGCCGAGAATGCCGGCTGGGACCGCGAACTGCTTGCCCTTGAATTGCAGGGTCTCCTCGAAATGGACCTCGATTTCGATGTGACCGCCACCGGTTTCGAGATGGGCGAGATCGATGTCTTGATTGGCAGCTCAGACGAGGAGGACGACGAGGCGGATCATTTGCCGGAGGTTGACGCAGCCGCACTCCCTGTCACGCGGCCGGGGGATCTCTGGCAGCTGAGCCGGCACCGCCTGCTCTGCGCCGACGCCACGCAGCCGGCATCGTTCGAAACGCTCATGGATGGCGAGCGGGCGGAAATGGTGTTCACAGACCCTCCGTACAATGTGCCGATCGACGGTCATGTTTCGGGACTTGGGTCCGCAAAGCATTCCGCGTTCGCCATGGCCTCGGGGGAGATGAGCGAAGCCGAATTCATCGCCTTCTTGAGCAAGGTTCTCTGGTCATTGGCTGCGCACAGCCGCGACGGCGCGATCCACTTCGTCTGCATGGATTGGCGCCATCTCTTCGAGCTGCTGACGGCGGGTCGTAGCGTCTACAGCGAGCTCAAGAACCTCTGCGTATGGACGAAGACAAATGGGGGCATGGGATCGCTCTACCGTTCACAACATGAATTGGTGGCCGTCTTCAAGAAGGGTTCCGCAGCCCACATCAACAATGTGGAGCTTGGCCGGCATGGACGCAACCGTACCAACGTCTGGGCTTATGCCGGCATGAATAGCTTCGGCGCCGAGCGCGACGAGGCGCTTAGCATGCATCCGACCGTGAAGCCGGTCAGGCTGGTGGAAGATGCAATCCTCGACTGCTCGAAGCGGGGTGGGCTCGTGCTCGACGGGTTCGTGGGTTCAGGCACCACGCTTATTGCGGCGGAACGCGCCGGCCGCCGCGCCTTCGGCCTCGAGTACGAGCCCCGTTATGTCGACCTGACGCTCCACCGCTTCCGCACGTTCACCGGGATTGAGCCGCTACACGTGAAAACTGGCTTCACGCTCGAGGAACTCGCGAGAACTCGACCGAACCGAGCAAACCCCTTGGAGCGCCCCGGCGTCGAAAGGCGACGTGGGGGACGAAGCATCGCTAGCGAGGTAGGGCCCACTCATGAGTATCGAGAGACGGCGCTTAAGAGTCGATGCGAGTGAGCACAAGATTGGCTATGGCAGGCCCCCCAGGCACAGCCAATACAAGCCAGGCCAATCCGGCTATCCAAGGGGCCGGCCCAAGGGCTCACGCAACTTCAAGACCGCTGTCAAGGCCGCGTTGAAAGCGTTGGTCAAAGTGACCTGTGACGGCAAATCGCGGAAAGTATCAACTATGGACGCCATGCTCCTGCGACTGAAAGATAAGGCGCTCGGTCGTGGTGGTGATCTCCGCGCGCTCAGTCTGCTGATCCAGCTTGCTCAACTTTACAGCGAAGATGAGTTGGCCGCTGCTGCTGCCGCCACATCTGCCGACGATGCGAACGTGCTTCGGATCTATAGGGCGCGCCTGTCGAGTGGGGCAGCTGCAGCGTCGGAGTCGGCCTCCGACAATGACCAACCCAAAGGCGATGCAAGCGGATCGATTGCCTTGGCAAAAGCGCCTGAGACAACGCCAACAAAGAGAGTGCATTTGAAGAGGCGTCGGTTCTCTGGCGACAAGCCCAGCGCCGAGGATGCGGATTAGCACAAATGAGCGGATTAGTGGTTGGACTGAGCGATCGGGACATTCTGGCTGCGGCATTGCGCCAGGATCTCGGCACCTTCATTGCCAAGGTCTTCTCGACCGTCTCGCCTGGAGACGACTATCTCCACAACTGGCACATCGATGCGGTCGTCCATGCACTGATGCAGATCCATCACGGCAAGAACCGGCGGCTCATTATCACCCAGCCGCCCCGGTCGCTAAAATCGATCTGCACGTCCGTGGCATTTGTGGCTTGGTCGATCGGCCACGATCCGAGCAAGCGATTTGCCTGCGCCTCATACTCGCATGAGCTTGCCGCAACGTTCGCACGCCAATTCCGCGCCGTAGTGACAAGCGACTGGTATCGCGCGCTGTTCCCGGCCGTGCGGCTCGCCAAGGACACCGAGACCGAATGCGTCACCACCAAAGGCGGCGGGCGGTTCGCCGTGCCTGTGGGCGGCTCCTTCACCGGCCGCGGCGCTGATGCGATTATTATTGATGATCCAATGAAGGCTGACGACGCTCAATCGGAGAAAGCGCGTCGCGCGGTCAACGATTGGTACGCGACCACGCTTATGTCCCGCCTCGATGACAAGCAAAGAGGTGCCATCATTCTGGTCATGCAGCGCCTCCACGAGGATGACCTCGCAGGTAGGCTGTTGAGAGAGGACGGCTGGTACCACCTCGACCTGCCCGCGATCGCTGAAAATGATCAGGAGATACCGATCGGACCCGACGTGATCCATCGCCGCAGCAAGGGCGAGGCCCTGCATCCGGAACGCGAACCATTGGCGCTTCTAGAGGCGATCAGAGGCGAGATGGGCTCGCTCACCTTCTCGGCCCAGTATCTGCAGCGGCCGGTCCCGCTCGAAGGCAATCTCATCAAGCGCGCCTGGATCAAATGGTACGAGACCGCCCCGAACCGCAGCATTGGTGGGCAGCTCGTACAGAGTTGGGACGTCGCAAGCACTACCGCCGATACGCGGGATTGGTCCGTGTGCACCACATGGCTGACGGTCAAACGAAGCTACTATCTCCTGGACGTCTGGCGCGGGCGGCTTGAGTTTCCTCAGTTAAGGCACAAGCTGATCAGCCTTGCACGCGAACATGCGCCCAATCGCATCCTCATCGAGCAGGCGGGCCCCGGCCTGCATCTCATTCAGGAGCTCAGGGCGAATCCTGTGTCCGGCGTGCCCGTGCCCATCGGCATCAAGCCGATAGGTGACAAGCTGGTTCGGATGGAAGCTCAATGCGCACGCTTCGAGGCAGGTCAGGTCTTTCTGCCGAAGGAGGCACCCTGGCTGAGTGAGTTCTTGCACGAGATTCTTGCGTTTCCGAACGCACGCCATGACGATCAGATCGACAGCGTTTCGCAGTTTCTCAAACGGGCAGAAGCGAATGAGACTACCTTTGCAGGGCTCGCCACGGCTGTGAAGATTTTTCGGAATGGAGAAGTCATCGCAGACACCACCGACATAGACCTCGGAAGAAACTGATTTTCGGGCTTTGTCACGTTGGTGGGTGTCTGTACCAAAAACTCAGATTCGGACGTACTGGTGATGCAGCCCACCGAGCAGCGCACGCGAGATGACGCGCCCGATCTGCTGGACCAGGCGCGAGGTCACTGCCGCGGCTTGAGCCGAGCGGAGTCGACCGTTTCGCTGCGTTCGCTATTCCTCAACGTCACAATGCCGTCGGCGGCGTGTTTCCCTACCTTTTCTATTTGCTAATATGCTCTCTCCGGTCAGGGGTCGCGCCTGATGGATGCGAAAGTCGAATCCGCGCATGAGGCTGGGCCGAAGGCCAGAATCTTTATTTCCTATTCGCGTAAGGACATGGCCTTCGCGGATCGGCTCGAAGCCGCGCTCAAGGCGCGCGGATTCGAGGCGCTGATCGATCGCACCGAGATTTATGCTTTCGAGGATTGGTGGAAGCGCATCGAAGCGTTGATTGGCAGGGCCGACACGATCGTGTTTGTGCTCAGTCCCGACGCAGTCTCTTCCGATATCTGCAAAAAGGAGGTCTCGTTTGCAGCCTCGCTGAACAAGCGCTTTGCGCCGATCGTCTTCCGGCCTGTCGACGAGAAGACAGTGCCGCAAGAGCTGGCGCGGCTGAACTTCATCTTCTTTGACGACGAAGCACTATTTGACGCGAGCTTGGAGCGGCTCGCCGATGCACTCCAGACCGACATCGAATGGATTAGAAAACATACGGAATTCGGAGAGGCAGCGCGGCGCTGGGACGCTGCCGGCCGTCCCGGGCCGGGCGGGTTGATGTTGCGCCCACCTATCTTGGATGAGGCCGAAGGCTGGCTCGCATGGCCTCCGCGCGGGGCACCAGAGCCGGCGGAGGCGACCACAACATTTATCAAGGTGAGTCGAGAAGCGTACAAACAGGAGGAGGCCGCCAGGAAAGCCGACGTCGATCGATACTTGATTGGCCAATCACGTTTGCTTTCTGATCAATTAATGGCGTGAAGATTCGGTTAGAAGGGATTGATGCCCCGGAAACCGACCAGCTGTGCCTTAGTGGCAACGCGGAGCATGGACGTGCGGTATTGAAGCCCGCGATAAGCTTAGAGAGCATGCTGAATTGGGGAGCAGGTCATCGTGCGCACGGTCGGCAGTATCTTGAGCATCTTGCTGGGGCTTCTCTGGGCATTCCAAGCGGAAGTACACGACATCTACGTGAACTTGCAGCCATGGCTTGCCAAGCCTGCGAATCTTTTCAGCGAAATTGGGCCTTGGCTATTGATCGCGGGAGGCGTTCTTTCGGTCACTTTGTTGCACGTATGGCCAGCACTACGCCGTTGGCTTCGACCTCGCCCGCTGGACATAATCTATGAGCCACAAAAGCACGCATGTGTCCGGCAGCGAAATCTGCGCGATTATCATATCGAAGTCAGAAATCGCACCACAGACGGCACCATTGCTGGTGTCATAGTCACTTGGGATGAAACGCCGTTTACGCGCTTTATGGACAGAAAACTGTCCCGAGATTGGCTTCTGTCGCCAACGTCAATCGAGGCGTCGTCGGCAGTATCGGTTTTTCTATTCAGTTTGGAGGATGACATCCAAATTAAAGAGAACAAGAATGATGTTCTGGGACGTGTGTGTGTGATTACTGTCCGAGCAAGCGGGAACGGGACGCACGAAGCAGTAGCAAGATTTAAATATGACCCCGGCAAAACTCCAAAACTGAAAAGGCTGTGGCTATGATTTCAAACCTATTTTGAAAATTGTCGCCGATGAGCAGCGTCGATGGCCTACTTCGAGGCCCACGGTCTATAGGTGACCGAAGACCGGAATGCTCCCGCGTAGGGAGTCGGGGGGCTCCGGTGGCCACTGGGGCCGCCCGTTACCATTTTGGCCACGTCACTATGATGGTGCTTTTATCACTCGCCGGAGCTTCCGTGCTCGCGCCAGGTCGTGGTCCGTATTCTTTTCCGTAGACGATGATCCGGCCGCCGTGGCTGTAGAACCAAATGGTGCCCAGACCGCCGCATGGATGAGCTGCGGGCGCGCCGACGCTCGCCTTGAGTTGCCTTCATCCCCCGCCAGAAACGCGAGCTTTCCATTCGCTTGATCAGTTCGAGGGCTCAGGCGCCGAAAATTAACCAAGCATTAACCAATGCCGACGCACAATTGGATGGGACATCTTGGGAGAGCCAATAATGGCCGCTCTGATATTCACTTGCCCGAAGACAGGTCGCCCAATAGAAAGCGGTATCGAAACTGATCGAGCCAGTTTGTCCAATGTTCAATCGGTCAAAATTCGCGTGCGCTGTCCGCATTGCTGGGAAGAGCATGATCGGAGCATCAGAGACGCCCACCTCGCCAGTGCGGCATACATGTCACTTGGCGAAGCCGTCGTGTATTGAAGAAGGTCACACGTTCCTCACGGTTTTTCGGGGTGCCGGGCGTTGTGTGTACCGAGAACTCCATCCCGTAGGGTCAAAAAATTGGTCCGAGGCTGTTGCCTCCTCGATCGGGAAATTGATCTGCGGGTGTTCACTGCCCTGGTCCTTGATCACGTGATCCATTACGGCCGATCGCATAGGCGAAGGGCAGCGGTAGCCAACTCG
>WNFV01006455.1_pt1 | contig 17960 bp, 10 predicted proteins | sample 5400101 | NCBI WGS metagenome assembly WNFV01 (sample SAMN13153361, study PRJNA577476) | soil metagenome | isolation source: 115 cm soil or saprolite under grassland replicate 1 | place: USA:California | collected 2016-06-15
CAACTGTTACGTTCGGTTCATCGTGACACCTCCTCACAGCTGCAACACTCGGTATGAGTGGCTGGCTAGGCCTTTCTCAGCAGGGACTTCCACCCTGCCAGATGCAGCAGCCTTTCCTTGGCGCTCGAGTGAGATGTTTCTAGATTGGAACATTCACTAAGCGCCATTGCCGTTCGAAGGAGCGGAAACGTTTCTAGATAAGTACTTTTCAACTTGAATCCGCTCCTTCGAACGGCGCCGGAGGGTTTTTCTGCTCAAGCTATAAACATCCCACCCCTAACCGGGTGAAACCGTATATTTCATGACGGAAATGGAAAGGACCGGCCCGAAGGCCGGCCCTCTTTCTTTTCAGCTACAAAAATTCGCTAGAACTGTAATCTGAAGCCGAACTGAACGATGCGCGAATCACGGAATTGGCTAATGGTGCCGAGTCCGTTGACAGGGTTTCGAGTCCCAGCGCTGGGTCCAGCGCCAGGAGCGTCCGCTGAGAACCCAGTGTTAACTGCAAAGACCTGTGGATGATTGAATGCATTAAACACATCAGCACTGATCTTGAAATTTACCCGCTCGTGGTACTTGATGACTCTCCCAAACGAGACATCAAAGTTCGAGTAGCCGGGACCACGTAGCGCATGCCGGCCGAGGTCACCACGCTGGCCATCAGCCGGACGGGCAAAGGCGGCCGGATTGAGCCAGTGAGCCTTGGTTTGTCCGGCATAAGGATCGCCAACAAGGTTAGGGTACTGTACTCCCGCATCAATGCCGAAAAGATTGCCATTCGCTGTAACATTGAACGGAAATCCCGACTGGTAATGCGTTATACCGCTAAGCTCCCAGTCATTCAGCAGACCACGCGCAAAGACGTTGTCCCCTTTGAATTTCGGGAACTCGTAGATGTAGTCAATGGTCAGGGAGTGAGTGGCATCGTAACCAGCCGGCGCCAAATTCGCGCGAATATCAAAAGGATTGTCAAGCTGGCCGTCGTCGTTATCCACCACGTCGAGGGTCCGGGACCACGTGTAGTTGACGTTGAAATGCAAACCCTTGGTGAGTCGACGGCTCAAGCGAACCAGCATCGCCCTGTAAGAGGCAAAGCCAGAGGTTTCGACTGAGTTGATACTGCCAAATCCCCTGAAGGGACGCAAAGCATCCGTGAAGCCATTGACGGAGGTATTTGCATTGGGATTGGCAAGAAAGTATCCCGCCGGCAGGGTGTTAATCTGTCTCTGGAGCATCAGGTGGACGGAATGGTTCCCAACGTAAGATACGTCCAGGCCAAAGTTGTGTCCCAGGTCTCTTTGAATACCCACGTTCCACGAATAGATTGTGGGCATAGTGTTGTCAACAGGGAAGATTGTATAACCCTGCGGGTTTCCCGGTTGCGTAGGATCAGTGGTCCCCGCTCTAGCGTTGTTTATATTAGTATTGGTAATGGCGTCTCCGCCACCATTCGGAAAGTTGTTACCTGCGCCAAAATTGAAGTTATTCTGACGCAGCCGCTCAACATATACTCCGAAGCCGCCACGAAGCGCAGTCTTGCCGTCTCCGAATACGTCATACGCAAAACTCACTCTGGGTGAGAGATAATTCTTGGTTTTCGCAAACCCGCGGTTGACTCCAGCACAGGGGTCGCAAATCAGACCATTGGCTTGGTAAGCAGTTACCCTGTTGCCTACAACCTGCCCGTTTGTGAGGTTAATCTGCGGGGCTGTGGCAGCGGAATATTTTGATAGATCCAGACTATAGAGCAGGAACGTACCCTCTCCGCCGGGAGTCCCCCCCCGAGTATAGGTGAAGGTTGGCGTGGTGCGTTGAAAGCGCACGCCGTATTCAAGGGTGAGTCGCTTGTTTATTTTCCAAGCGTCCTGTGCATAACCTTCCCACGACTCGAACCTGAAATAAGGGTAGATGTGCGCGCTTGCCTGGTTGTAGTTGCTGATATTGCCCAGCAACAGGTTAGCTAACTCTGATGACGTATTACCTGGATTCGTGGAAGCGGCAGCGAAATCCAAGGTGCCCTGGGCTGAGCCGAAGTTCGCTGTCTGCGTCTTGTTGTCCAGGTTGAAATAGCCCCCGAACTTCATGCTGTGAGATCCCCTCACCCATGAGAGGTTCTCTGTGATGGCATAATCTTTCCCAGTATTGTGCCAGCCAGGTGATCCCCATTCCAATACGATTGTGGGAGTGTTATTGCCTCCCCAGACTTCGATGTTAGGAATGAAATTGGCTGTATTAGTGGCCGGAAACAGCTGTGGAAAGTTGACGCCCAGAGCGTCTCGGTCCAAAGCCTTGTCGGTAGGAGAAAGACTCTGCGACTGGTGGTTGTAGGACAGAATGGTTTCACTAGCCAGTGTCGGACTAATGGTCTTCACAACATTCCACGACCAGGAGCTGCCCGGTTTTGGGCGCCGGAAGGCCCCGATTGGAGGGAATGTGGAGAACGATTGCCAGCCCCAAATCGGATGGCTGAATGACTCCGATTGGTCATCATTCACCCACCGGAAGAAGGTGGTTGTTGTGCTGTTCAAGTTATAGTCGATACGCAACAGGTCCTGGTTTTTGCGGAGACTGTCAGGCCTGGAAATGGGCCATCGCACCAGGCCCTGGCCTACAGAGGCAAAACTGGAAAACCCGGGAACCTGCGTAAACACCTTCAGGAGATTAGCGGTCTTACCGTTCCACTGAGCTGGCGGAACAATGTTTCCGGGAAACGGTGTTCCACCAGTTATCTGGCCAGCGCAATTTCCTGTTGTGCCATACGTGACCGTCCCCGGTCGGAAAATAGTACCAACAAAAAATGGAGCACAGGTCATCTGCGTAGCGGGACCTTGATGTATGCCATCCACCAGGAAGGGTGAAAAATCGCCATTGACCAGGGTCTGAGCACCAGGAATGTCAATAAAACTCGGACCGGGCTCAGGGATGTTCCGTCGGGTCATTTCGCGATTGTAGAAGAAGAAGAGGCGTTTGGTGGCCTTTGTAGATATCTTTGGAAGAGGAATCCAACCGCCAAAGTTGCCACCAAAGAGGTTGTAGCGCAATACGTCTTTCTTATCATTTGCACCAGCTTCATGTCTCTTTGCGTCCAAAGCGTCGTTGCGGACATACTCGTAGGCAGTGCCATGGAAGCCCGATCCGCCAGACTTCGTTTGCACGGCAATCACTACACCCGAGTTGCGCCCGAACTCAGCGTTGAAGCCGCTCTGCTGGACCTTAAACTCACCAATCGAATAAACGCTGGGCTGCGTGTACTGAGACTGATTATCACCAACGTCCAGATTAGGAGAGCCGTCCAGGTAGAAATTGTTTTGTGAGCCGCGACCGCCATTAGCATGAAAGCCGCTGACATCATTGAAGTTTGTTTCAAAGTCACTGCGGTTGCTGCTAATCACGCCGGGAACAGTGTTCATCAGAGCCACCCAGTTCCGCCCATTCAACGGCAGTTCGGTGATCTGTCTGTTTTCTACCAGGAAAGCCTTCTCGCCAGTGTTTGTCTGGACCAAAGGAGTTTCGGCAACAATTGAAACAGTATCGCTGACTTCCCCGATTTCCAGGCGTAACTCGCCAACATCCAATTTCGTGTTTACTTCAAGAGTAATCTGGGAAACCAGTTTCTTAAATCCCGGCGCTTCCACAGTGATCGAGTAAGAGCCAGGCTGTACGCCGAGAGCCTCGAATCTGCCGTTATCGCCGGTGGTCACTTCGCGGGCCAAAAGCTTCTTGGCCTCGTCCGTAATCTTTACACTTGCATTTGGGACAACTGCCCCTTTCTGGTCGACTACAGTACCGCTGATGAGCTGTGACTGCGCAAAGGCGACAGAGGCGCTTAGCAGCATTAACAGCGGTAACAAAGTCAAGAACATACATTTCCTTGCTGTATTCATAATCCTCCTCAATTTTTTCAGGGGAACAAGGGATTGGGCTTTATAGAGACGCCTGAAGCGCGAAGCTAAAAGGGCCTATCCACCTGCTTCGTGTTGATGATAAAAGCTGCTACGCCTGCTGGTTTTCGGGAATTCTTTGTTGCAAGACCTGACAGAAGTATCTAAACTACCACGGAAAATTCATTCATTCCAAAGCAAATCGTAAACTCTATCCGCACCGACGACGCTTTGTTGCAAGATCCGACAAAATGCTTTGTTGTAAGGCCCGACAGAAGTCTCTATATTGAAGGCCGCTCTGAAAAAGGTTTACTAAAAACGCATGACGGTGCTTAATTAATGACTCCCAATTGGGGATTGGTCGAGGCTGCGATTTTTGCCAGGCAAGAATCGCACCGTAATAGCGACAGTTCGCTGAGAGCTGAATATCAGCTTTATCCTCTTCAGTTAAAATTTGAGCAACGATATTCGACATCATTTCCAAGCGAGCGTCGCTTCATAAAATTGGAGAAACAGGATCCTAGATCCACATTTTTAGACGGTTAGCCCGGATTTGGAAAGTTCGTCACTTGAATATTTGTGACGCTTCGGCGCTTGGCACTCTAGTTAGAGCCGGTCGGAATAAAGAACTCTGCGTAGCAATTCGTGAGGTCTTGTTTTTTTGAGCAAGATTCGGTGAAAGCGCAATCTCCCTGGGGCTTTACCGAGCCCGTTAGTGGCAGAACAGGTTTTACCCCGTTAGGGGTCGAATGTTTATAGTTTGGGCCAAGCAATACCTCCAGCGCCGTTCGCAGGAGCCGAACGTTGCTAGATGAGTACTTGTCAACTTGAGTTCCGCTCCTGCGAACGGCGCTGGTTTTTTGTGAAGTCCAAGTCTATAAACATTCCCCTCCTACGGAGTGAAGATCATTTGCTCGATTGACGCTGTGTGGCGGTAGTAAAGCGAGGGAAAGCCGAGGTCTCACATCAGGCGGCGCAGCGGGCTTCCGCTTGAGTGAGCTTTTGCCTGGAATCAAACAGTGACAGGCAGTCAAGTTTCATGGCCAAGCCGACAAGGCTAACTAATTTCGTTGCGGCCCTGGCCCCGCTGCAGAGTCTCTGCGGCGAGAAGACCACTTTCCCCGACAGACTCAGGTTGGGGTCTGACCTCGATGCTGAGTATTCAGTTTTGCGACGCCAACGAACGCCCGAGTCATGACTCCGGCTGAAAGGAAACCACATGAGATTAAGTAAGCTGGACATCATTGTGCTTGTTGTTTACTTCGCTGCGATGATCAGCATCGGGTTCTATATCAAAAAGCGAGCTTCAAAGAACTTAGAGGCGTACTTTCTCGGCGAGAGGAAACTGCCATGGTGGCTACTGGGAATCTCCAATGCTTCGGCAATGTGGGACATCACCGGCACGATGTGGCTGGTGACGGTTCTTTTCGTCTATGGAATGAAGGCCATTTTCCTCCCTTGGTTATGGCCGACCTTTAATCAGGTTTTTGACGCAGTATATGTCTCGAAGTGGATACGCCGTTCCAATGCGCGAACGGGCGCAGAGTGGATCACAACTCGATTCGGGTCTGGGACTGGCGGCGAACTCTCACGCGCTGTCATCGTACTCTTCGCCCTAATCAGCGTGGTCAGTTTTATCGGTTACGAATTTCAGGGAATCGGCAAGTTCTGCAAAGTATTTTTGCCATGGGACCTCTCCGCCAACACCTATGCAATTCTCCTCATGACCATCACAGCTGTCTATGTAGTTCTGGGAGGGATGTTGAGCGTGGTGCTGACAGATTTTGCTCAGTTCTGCCTGATGACTGTATCTGCAATCGTCATCGGAGTGATCGCAATCATGAAAGTCAGCCCGGAGCAGCTTGATCAGGTAACTCCTGCCGGTTGGCGCAACCTATTCTTCAATTGGAACATGAATCTGGACTGGAGTGGCATCCTGCCGGCAATGAATCAGAAAATCACCGCAGACGGTATTGCCGCGATGTTCGGTCTCTTTTTTACGGTAATGATTTTCAAGGGCATTCTAGTCAGCATGGCTGGTGCTGCGCCGAATTATGATATGCAACGTATTCTCGCTGCTAAGAGTCCGAGAGAGGCCAGCTTGATGAGTGCAATAGTTTCAATTTGTTTGCTTCCCCGTTGGATCTTGATCGGTGGCATAACTCTTTTGGGACTGGTTTTTCTCACACCTCAATTCAGAACGATGGGCGGCAATATAGATTTTGAATTAGTGTTTCCCTATGTGATCAACAATTTTCTCCCCGCCGGCCTGATTGGTGTTTTATTAGCCGGTCTGATGTCCTCTTTCATGGCGAACTTCAGCGCAACTGTCAACGCGGGAGCCGCTTATCTTGTTAATGACCTATATAAACGTTATGTCAATCCAGAAGCCGATAACCGTGCCATCCTTAAAGCCAGTTACCTGGCGTCAATATTAATTCTCGTCGCGGGCATGATCATCGGATTCTCGATCACTTCTATTGATGAAATCACCCAGTGGATCGTTTCCGGACTATTCGGCGGCTATACCGCAGCAAATGTGTTGAAGTGGTACTGGTGGCGACTCAATGGTAAAGGTTACTTTGGAGGCATGTTGGTCGGCATTATCACCGCTCTGCTGCAAAAGATTGTCGCCCCCGATCTGCACCCACTCTATTATTTTCCAATCATTTTGGTGCTGTCCGGCGCAACCAGCATTATAGTCAGTCTGTTGACGCCACCAGTTGAGCAGGAAACACTTGTTAGCTTTTATCGGAACGTACGTCCCTGGGGATTCTGGCATCCGGTGCACGCAATAGTGGCAAAGGCGGACCCGTCAATTCAGCGGAACACTGAGGCTCCTCGCGACTTTTTAAACATCGGCGTTGGTGTCGCCTGGCAAGTAACACTCGTTACGCTTCCACTATACGTAATTTTCCGCGACTGGCGCGGCACGGTTATCTCGCTCATCGTGTTGATAGCTTCGATGATCTTCCTCAAGAAATTCTGGTATGACCGTCTGGAAGTAGGAGAAGGTCTGGCGCAGGGTACTGATGCCATACTCCTCGGCACACCTGAACCTGCGGAAGAGCTTGTGTGAAAAATGGATGAGTGGTCCGATTTCCAAGAGACCAAGCAGTACCGAGCCGAACGCGATAGCGCCGCGTAAACCTCAACAACTTGGCTCCTGCCCAGATGAGACGGACCCGGCGTACCGAGATTGTGTGAAAACTCGACTTTCATGGCCAGGGGCGCTAAATGCGAAAGCTTGGGCCAGCGGGCTCAGGTCTGGACTTTGGACATTCGACTCTGTTTAACGCTGAAAGCGTTCGCGAATTCTAACCCGGGGTTTGCTTTGAAACCCTGGGTAATCGAGCAGCGTCACTTTGTCGCAACTCTGAAGGAGTTGCGACCATCATTGGTCCGCAAGAAGTATATATTTATAGCGTTGCATGCTCACAAAGAATTGCGCTGCGTCGGAGGGCCATGGTCCTGGTCAATTCTGACAAGGCATGTCGCTTCTGATGGGGCCAAGAGAGTTTGGAACTCGGAACTAACACGGTGTTGCGATCAGGGTATGGCGACGCAACTCCTTCAGAGTTGGGAACTCGAACAATTGACCGCACGTTTCCAGGGTTGAAGCAACCCTTGGGCTGGAATTAGCCAACGCTTTCAGCGTAAAGACCTTTGGTTCCGAGTTGTTGGAGATTGGAATTGTTAAACCAATGGAATCGGATGTGATGAAAGATTCGTTTTCTGAAACAGCAAGAACACCGGCGAACGGGTTAGTCCTTGGCTTGTTTTCAGGGATCGATTTTCATGTCAAGATAACATTGAAGCTCAGGATTGCTCACGCCCTGAATAATTTGCCGGTCGCCCTGGTCACCATATTCCTCTGGGTTGTCTTCGCCCCCTCTGCCTCTGCCCAGAGCGAAATGCGCTATTTCATTACCCGGTCCGGCGACAAGTTGATGGAAGGCGAGAAAGAATATCGGTTCGTTTCGTTCAATATTCCCAACCTGCACCTTATTGAAGACAACATGCCATTCGAAGCTACTAATGAGTGGCGGTTTCCCGATGACTTTGAGATTAATGATGCTTTCTCCACTATCAAGCAGTTAGGCGGACGGGCTACCAGGATGTACGTGATCTCTATCTGTCGCAAAGAAGGTCCCAATCCCATCCCCTGTCACATTAAGAGGCCTGGTGAATTCAACGAGGAGGGGTTTCGCGCACTCGATAGAGTTCTGGCGACGGCAAATCGTCTTGGTCTGCGCGTTGTTATTCCACTCGTCGACAACTGGAAGTGGTGGGGTGGTATCGCGGAATACGCTTCGTATCGCGATCAGGCCGCCAGTGCCTTCTGGACTAATGCGGACATCATCAACGATTTCAAGCAAACAATTCGCTTCATTATTAACCGTCGCAACACGGTTACGGGAGTCCTTTATAAAGATGATAAGGCAATACTGGCCTGGGAAACTGGTAACGAACTTGATTGTCCCTATACCTGGACCAAACAGATTGCTGCGTACATCAAGTCGCTCGACACTAATCATCTCGTTTGGGACGGATTCTATATAGGAAATCACGACATTCAGTCTGAGGCGTTAGCGGATCCGAACATTGACATTGTTTCCAGTCATCATTACCCCGGAGCAAACAGAGCTCCCGGCGTAATGGCTGCAGATATCGTGAAGTTCTATCGACAAATTGCAGGAAGGAAGGCTTACATTGTTGGTGAGTTTGGCTTCATTCCCTTACCCGAGGTTGAGGCAGTCTTAGACTCGGTTATCGCTAATGGCTTGTCGGGCGCGATGATTTGGAGTCTACGCTTTCACGATCGGGACGGCGGTTTTTACTGGCACTCTGAAGGCGCAGGCGGCAATCTCTACAAAGCCTATCATTATCCAGGATTTTCGACGGGCAAGGCTTATGACGAGACTGCTTTGTTCCAGTTAGTGCGGAAAAAAGCCTATCAGATTAGCGGTTTGTCCGCACCGGGAATTGCGCCACCTGTCGCACCGATATTGCTGCCGATCAAATCCTGCGCCGCTATATCCTGGCAAGGTTCAGTGGGAGCCTCCGGATATGATGTTGAACGATCAACAAAGCGTGTTGGTCCGTGGATCGTCGTTGGCCCGAACGTGGACGACACGACTACGCCATACAGGCCGCTGTATGCCGATTCTCAAGCTGAACCGGACAAGACCTATTACTACCGCGTGCGGGCAAGGAATTCGGCAGGCACTTCCGAACCATCAAACGTCGTCGGCCCGGTCAGTGTGGCAGATTACTCAATAGTAGATGAGTTCGAGGATTTTTCGCATGCCGTTGCACACGACGAAAGCCTATCAATCGAGACCAAAAACGCCCGCCAATATAAGGAAGATATTCATCGGCTTAAAGGAAGTGCTGGCAACTGGATAACTTATCGCTTCCCACAGCAGTTGCGCTCTGCAAGAATCCTGGTATTCATGGAAGAGGCGGCAAAGGATTTTGATTTCTTCGTCTCCGCCGATGGCAGTAGCTTCGTAAAGGTAGATGCTAAAGTCGATCGCTTTCCGACTGAGGTAAATCCTTATGGCTACAAACTTCCGATTCAATATGAAATTAGCAATGCTTCGGCCGGCAATCGCTTCCTAAAAATAGTGTTCGAAACTAATGCCCAAATCAGTCGAGTGGAGTTGCACGGCAAATAACTGATAAGGGGTCTGGAGGTCGAGGCTTGGCTGGTCCTGTTGCGTATGCAAAAGCAAAACTGAAGTTTGCGCTCTAACAGGTGGTATGACCGTCAGCACCGAAACCTTAGGCCAATTCCGTCGAGAGGTCGAAGACGAATGGCACAGTAACATCGCGCCATTTTGGTTAAGATATGCTCCCGACGAAATTCACGGTGGATTTCATGGTTGGATCGGAAACGACTTGCGGATCGATGAACAAGCTGAGAAAGGCATCATTCTGAATTCCCGGATACTATGGACTTTTTCGCACGCGTTCAGCCTGTATCACGATGTTTCGTTTCGACAAATCGCAGAACGTGCGTATACATACCTGACCCGACATTTTCTCGACCACAAATTCGGTGGCGTCTTCTGGACGCTCGATTATCTCGGCGAGCCATTGGATACGAGAAAGCGTTCTTATGCTCAGGCATTCGCCCTCTACGGTTTGACGGAATTCTATTGGGCCACACGCAAACAGGCAGCCTTGGACCGGGCCTTCGAACTCTTCGATCTACTGGAGTGTCGTGGTCGTGATCGTCGATATGATGGTTACTGCGAAACTTTCAATCGGGACTGGTCGCTGGCGAGCGATCAGCGACTTAGTGAAGTAGATCAGGATGAGAAGAAGTCGATGAATTCGCACCTGCATGTGCTTGAGGCGTACACCACGCTGGCTCGAGTCACCGGCAACGCACATGTTAAACGGAGACTAGGCGCTATCATTGACCTTTTCCTTAAGCGAATCCTCAATCTTAAGACCTTTCACTTGCGTATGTTTTTCGATGAAGACTGGACCAGCAAATCGGACCATATTTCATTTGGACACGATATTGAAGGTAGTTGGCTCCTTTGCGAGGCTGCCGAGGTCTTCGCTGACGTTGAAGTGTCAGCGGAGGTAAAAGCCGTTGCCGTGCAGATGGCTCAGGCTGTTTATGATCAGGCAATCCATTCCGACGGTAGTTTGCTTTATGAAGCCGGTCCAGATGGTATAACCAACAACGACAGAGAATGGTGGGTCCAAACAGAAGCTGTCGTCGGTTTTGTCAATGCTTATCGTTTGAGTGGCGAAGAAAAGTTTCTACTTGCGGCGAGGAAAGTTTGGCAATTCATCAAGAAACATATGGTCGATAAAGCGAAAGGCGAATGGTTTTGGCGAGTCTCGGATGATGGCTTGCCGGTGCTCGAAATGCCAAAAGTGAGCCAATGGAAGTGCCCTTATCACAACGGTCGCATGAGTTTTGAAGTTATCAGCCGTTTGCATTGAGGCGGGGAGCAGACCTAGATGGATTATTCAGAGTTTACTTCTCGGCTAAGGAATCTGATTAACAGGCACGAGGCACTGATTGCGAAGCAAAACCTCAAGCAACCCAACAGCAATGGCATTTTTGACCGTTACGTGAATCCCGTCTTAACGGCTGCCCACACGCCGATTTTCTGGCGCTACGATCTCAATTACGAAACAAACCCACTCCTACTGGAACGACAGGCGATCAATGCAACGTTTAACTCCGGTGCAATGGAGTTCAACGGCAAGATCGTATTGGCAGTGCGAGTGGAGGGCGGTGACCGAAAATCATTTTTTGCAATTGCCGAAAGCAGTAACGGCATAGATAACTTTCGCTTTTGGGATTATCCCGTTCTCCTGCCTGAAACTGAACAACCGGACACAAATGTCTATGACATGCGACTGGTCCAACATGAAGATGGCTGGATCTACGGGCTGTTTTGTACCGAGCGCCAGGACCCCAAAGCCTCACCCGGTGATCTTTCATCCGCCATAGCCCAGTGCGGCATCGCTCGCACGAGGGATTTAAAGGACTGGAAACGTTTGCCGGATTTGCGAACGCGCTCGCCTCAGCAACGCAACGTCGTGCTGCACAACGAATTCGTCAATGGCAAGTATGCTCTTTACACGCGACCCCAGGATGATTTCATTCAGGCCGGAACTGGCGGGGGTATCGGATGGGGCCTTGCGGATTCAATGAATAACGCCGTAATTGAACAAGAGACGATCATCGACCAGCGCGCATACCATACGATTAAAGAGGTCAAGAACGGACTTGGACCCGCGCCGATCAAGACTGAAAAAGGTTGGCTGCATCTCGCGCACGGTGTGCGCGGAACCGCGGCGGGATTGCGTTACGTGCTCTATCTGTTCCTTTGTGATTTGCATGAGCCGTGGCGAATCATCGACCAGCCGTCAGGATATTTCATTGCGCCGGAAGGTAGCGAGCGAGTCGGGGATGTCTCGAATGTTGTATTCAGCAACGGTTGGGTCGCGCGCGAAGATGGCCAGGTCTTCATCTATTACGGCTCGTCAGATACCCGATTGCATGTTGCTACCACCACAATTCCAAAACTGCTGGATTATGTCATCAACACTCCCACAGACCCGCTTCGGTCGTTCGCTTGTGTAGAACAACGATGCCAGTTAATCAAAAACAATCTCGAGACGCTGGCAAGATTAAGCCTGGACCGAAATTAAACGAGCCAGATATGAGCGACCTTGCAACCACCGAGAACCTAATGAAGAAGGAAAGTCTTTCGATGAATGAAAAAGTATCCAGACGTACCTTTGGCAAGATCGCCGGCGCCGGCGCTCTTGCTTCTACGACACCATCCTCTCTCAAATCATTTGCGGGTCAAAAGGACCGAGCAACGGGAGGAAACAAAAAGACCGGACGCGAGTTCCCTGAAGGCTTTCTCTGGGGCACCGCAACCGCATCGTATCAAGTCGAGGGTGCGGTCAACGAGGACGGTAGAGGACCGTCTGTCTGGGATACCTTTTCGCATACGCCTGGCAAGGTGGTGAACAACGCTAACGGCGATGTGGCGGATGACCATTATCATCATTACAAAGAGGACGTTCAGTTAATGAAGGCGCTGGGCGTTAAGTCTTACAGATTCTCGGTGGCCTGGCCGCGAATATTCCCGCAGGGAACGGGTCAACCAAATCCCAAGGGTCTTGATTTCTACAAACGACTTGTCGACGAATTGCTCGCCAGCAACATCCAGCCATTCTGCACGCTTTACCACTGGGACTTGCCGCAGGCGCTGCAGGATCGAGTGGGAGGGTGGGAATCGCGCGAAACCTCACAGGCTTTCGCGGAGTATTCCGGTTACGTAGCTGAACATCTCTCCGATCGCGTGAAACATTTCTTTACGATTAATGAGTTTGGCGCCTTTGTTGATCTGGGATACGGAAATGGGATCCATGCTCCGGGCTTGATGCTGCCGCCAGGCCGCTTTAAGCAAACCAGGCATCATGCGGTCCTGGGCCATGGTTTGGCGGTGCAGTCCATTCGGTCAAGAGCGAAGGCCGGTACAAGGGTCGGACTTGCCGAGAACATGACGATTTGCGTGCCCGTGATCGATACCACACAGCATATCGAGGCAGCTGCCCGCGCCACCCGGGAATTGAACGCGCAATACATGACCGTAATCCAGGAAGGTAAGTACACGGATGCGTATCTCGCCTCGTCCGGGACAGACGCGCCCAAGTTTACCTCTGAGGATCTGAAGATCATCTCGAGTCCGCTCGATTTCGTAGGCATAAACATCTATACACCAACATACATTAGAGCGGACAACTCGCCACAAGGCTTTGCGGTCGTGCGAAACCCATCCTCCTTTCCCCACATGGCGTCGTGGTGGTTGTCTATAGGACCCGAAGCCCTTTACTGGGGACCACGCAATGTCAATAAAATTTGGAACGTGAAGGAGATTTACATCACGGAAAACGGATGTTCATCAGCGGATGTTCCGGCGCCGGACGGCACCGTGTACGATACTGATCGCGTGATGTACCTGCGCAATTATCTTACACAGCTTCAGCGCGCGACAGTCGAGCGCATTCCAGTGTATGGCTATTTTCTCTGGAGCCTGATGGACAATTTCGAGTGGGCCGACGGTTATACGAATAGGTTCGGCTTGCATTATGTCGATTACACAACCCAAAAAAGAACGCCCAAACTGAGCGCCGCATTCTATCAGGAAGTCATTGCTCGGAACGGTCTCGCTTGAAAGATTAACCTTGCAGCACACGAGCCATAGTGACATGAGCTAGTCCCAAACATCGACTCCGAGACTGGCTCAAAAACTCCGAGGAAACTTCAGGTGCGATTGGAGAATTCAAGCTGAGTAAATTTGCAGGTCGGGAAGGGGGCAGTCATTAGTTTCAAGGTTCGGCAAATTCAAGGCGCCCCCGCTCAAGTCTCAGAGGCTTCATCGTCGAGTCAATCAGTCAATGTAATTTAGGGCTGAGGCTTGAGGGATGGGGATAAGCAGGAGGCTGTCCCACCGTGAGTCCAACTTGATCCCTGGTAGTTGAAAAGCACGTTGTTCGTACGCCTTGTCGAGCCAGGCAAAAGCCTGGTCCTTCTCGCCCAGGCCCGCGTAGATGAGGGCCACGCTGGTTGCGGGCACATATTCTTGTGTGGAGAGTTGCTTGACCTCGTCGAGCAAGATTCGGGCTTCGTTTTTCTTACCTGTTACCGCATAGACATGGCCGAGACCACCCCTTGACAGTGTCCATTCACTTCCCTTTGTGAGCGCAACAGCCTTTTTGAATTCAGCAACGGCTTCGCTATACATCCCCTTTTGTTCATAGGCGGCTGGGAGAAAATTGTGCGCCGGCGGAAAGCTCTGGTCCAACTCCAGCGTCTTTTGGAACTGCTCGATAGCCCGGTCGTACTCCCGGTCGAAGTAAAAAGCCAAACCGAACTCAAAGTTGATGGTGAGAGAGAGTGGTTCCAGTTCCACTGCCCGTTTTCTCTCTGCAATCGCTTCATTACTGCGGCCCATTACCTCTAAGTATCCGCCATACCATTGATGGGCTATCGCATAACGCGGATTCAGCTCGATGGCACGCTTGTATTCCTTCTCGGCACTCGTCCAGTCCCAGTCGTATGCTGCCAGGACGCGGCCTAGTGAGGCGTGTGCTTCGGCCATCGTCTCGTCCAGTTCCAGTGCCCGGATCGCTGCTGCCTTAGCTTTAGGCATTGCTTCTCGCGGCGGTAGCCGGTTGGCCGGCACAACATAGCAGTCAGCCAAACCGGCGTAAGCCAATGCGAAGTGGGGGTCTATATCAATCGCCTGATTGAAATGATCGATTGATTTCTTGAGCGCTTCTGCCGTCCGCTTGTTCCAGTAGAAGCGGCCTTTCAAATAGAGCTGATAAGCCTCGTTGCTCTCGGTGTAGTGTTTGGCAAGCCCTTTCTCTTCGCGCGAAACTTTTAGCTTCAGCTTCTCGACAATCTCGCCAGCAATCTCGTGCTGGGATTGCTTCGACGCCTAATGCTTTCGCAACTCCCTGCAAATCAACCTCTGTGCCCTTGTACTTGAAGGACGAACTGCGCGCGATTACTTTAACGCCGGGCAATTGCGAGAGGCTGTTGATGAGGCTGTCGGAGATTCCATCTGAGAGGTATTCTGCGTTCGGATCACCGGTCTGGTTTGCAAAAGGCAAGACTGCGATGGAAGTGATTCCCGCCTTGCTGCCCCCGGCAAGATAGCGTGAATAGGCTAAGTAGGAGACGATAATTGTGGTTGCGAGCAGAGCCGCCAGCAGAAAGAGCACGCCGTGCTTGTGCCGTTTAATCTCACCGCCATATTCTGCACTCGATAGGGTCTGCGTGTCCGCCAGCCCAAGCGGGCTGCCCGCTTGGGAACCCCGGTGGCCTGCTGCGTCATTTGTCTGCACCGCGGCAGCCTGCGCCGGCGCAGATCCCAAGCCCCAGCTACTGCTTGAAGAAAGAGGCTTCGCTTCACCATCCCCGCTCGCCCGCTCGACATTGATTTCGGCGACTCCCTGGTTGGCCAGCGCCTTTGGTTCGATTTCCCGAGCCGATTCACCATCACGCTCCTGCACGTTCGCCACAAACTGATACCCACGACCGGGTACAGTTACCACGTATCGATGTTCGCCCGGGCTTTCTGACAGAGACCTTCTGAGCGCCGAAATATTAACGGTGAGGTTGTTCTCCTCCACCGCTATGTCAGGCCACACCCGGCGCATCAACTCGTCTTTTTCGACGAGGCGCCCATTTCCTTCCAGTAGCACCAGCAGAATCTCAAAGGCCTTCGCGGGCAGCCGCACCTGCTTACCTTCGCACAGCAGTAGGCGCCTGTGAGCGTCGACACGGAACGGACCGAACTCGTAGATGTGCATCGGTGGGTCGCCCACTGTCGCTTTAGCAAAGTTTAGGAAGATTTAGGGAATTTTGAAGGACTTTTCGCTTGTTCACAAGCGATTATCCGCCACCTTCAATTTGTGGTCAACAGAGTAGCTCGCCATCGCGCAGTTCTTTGGCCACCGCAAATTGCGAACGAATCGTTTGACTCTCTGCATTGATTACGACCTGCCGGTTTACTCCGGCGCACAAGGACTAAAGACCATGTACAAACCCAAGAGTTCGATTATCGCTTTGCTCGGTTTTACCCTTATAGGCGTGATTGCGGCCATTATGCCGCGCACAGGCTTCGGACAAGGCTTAGAAGGAAACGGCGCGATACAGCTTAATTGCGACGAGCAACCGTGCGACGCGGTGGCGCGAGGTCGGGCAGCCTTCAATCGTCGAAATCTGAACCAACTCGGCGGCAATGGACGCTCGTGCGCCGACTGTCACATGCCATCGGAGGGCTTCCAGCTCTCTCCCGCGGCAGCCCAGGCTCGGTTCGAAGCGCTCCAGGTGGAACGGGAGCACAACCCGAATGCGGACGATCCGCTCTTCCGGCCGGTGGGCGCCGACGACTTCCGTATAAACGGAGACAATGCGATCGACTTCTCGAACCTGCTGGAAAACGGGCTCATTCGCATCACGATGCCCTTGCCTCTGAACGTCAAGCTCATCGATCCAATCACCGGTCAGCCCAGCGAAGAGACCTCGGTCGATCTCTGGCGCGCGGTCATGCCCGTGCCCAACGTCGCGATCACCGGACCGGATGGCGTCTTACCAATCTGGCCGCCGGGCGCTCCACGTCCTCCAATCATGGGCCAGGACCCCAACGGCCCCAACCGGCAGGGCGGCTACCAGCACGATGCGCGCTTCGGAACACTCCAGGAACAAGCCCGCGGCGCACTGTTCGCGCACGCCCAAGTGTCAGTAGAACCGCCTGCGCGCATGCTCGATGATCTGGCGGCTTTCCAGCAGACGCTATTTTCTTCGCCGGGGGTCGAACTTCTGGCTGGCGCGATCCTCTCTGGCTCGACGCCTTTCCCCGACCCGGACCCAGAGCTGAATGAGCTCGAGCAGCAGGGCAAGGTAACCTTCAACCGCGCCTGCGCCCAATGCCACGGCGGCACGCTGCATCCCAGCGGTTCAACACCCGAGACGACCTTCGTGCGCCCCCTCGTGCGCTATCACAACATCCAGACCGCTTGTCCCCGTCCGGCCACAGATGGTTTCGCGCCATGTCCGGAACGGCTGGCGCGTAACGCGCGCACTTACCGCATAACTCTCGCGAATGGCATCCAATTCGTCACCACTTCGGATCCGGGGCGACTGCTTCTCACGGGCCAACCCGCGGACCTCGGGGTGATGGACATCACCCAACTCCGCGGAATCAGTAACACTGCCCCCTACTTTCACAACAACTCTGCGGCGACACTCGAGGAGGTGCTCGATCACTACGACGCCCTCTTCCGCCGCGCGGCTCGGCTGAATCCGCCACCCAACTTGCCGCCGTTTCTTTCGTCAAACGGCCTTGTCGTTGATCGCGGATTCGTTACTGCTGATGAGCGGGCGGCGTTGCTGGCGTATCTGCGAAAGCTATAGGCTCGCATCTAGCTCGTGAAACCCGAAAACACGCGGCATTAAAATTGTCCTATTCCTATCAACTTACTGTGAAAAAACTCCCGAACTGACTCTCTCATTCGCATCGCGACTTGTAAACTCACGTCACCATACAAATGCAACTGAGTTACAAGGTAGGCAAACGAAGAAACTGGCTGATCGGCATATGCTTTGCTCTCAAATTGTGCATGAGGAGGTTTAACTATGAATTCTAAGTTATCTCGCACGATTGGAGGGTTTATTCTGTCGCTGTCGTTGCTGTTTGTTACCGGGACGATGTCACGCATGACAGTTCATGCTCAGTACCGTGACCAGGACCGCGACGATCGCTCTTATGATTACAACCGAATAGCGCGCGTCGCGCAAAACCGCGGCTATGAGGAGGGTCTTAACGTTGGTGCAAACGATGCTCGTGATGGCCTAAGTTATAGCCCACAACGTTCGAGGGTGTTCCGGGATACAATGGACAATACTTCCGAGATGTCCTCAGAGCGCGCGCAGGTCTTTCGACGATCGTATCGTGAGGGATTTATGCGTGGGTACCAGGAAGGGTACGAACGCAACAGCAACAATGGTAGACG
>WNFV01014294.1_pt1 | contig 17957 bp, 19 predicted proteins | sample 5400101 | NCBI WGS metagenome assembly WNFV01 (sample SAMN13153361, study PRJNA577476) | soil metagenome | isolation source: 115 cm soil or saprolite under grassland replicate 1 | place: USA:California | collected 2016-06-15
TCGCCCGCCTGATCGAGGCGACCGGCGTCAACTACGTCATCTGCTGCTTCGCGTGGGGCGATCTCACTCTGGTGCAGTCGCTCCGCTCCCTGCGCCTGTTCGCCGAGCAGGTGATGCCGGCCTTCCAACCGTGAGTGCCTGGTCGTGACCGACCGTCAACGGTGGTCGTGACCGACAGGAGAGAGTCATGATCCGGAGCCGCTGCTCCTTGACCGCCATCACCGGCCTCGTGATCCTGGCAATTCTAGGCCCGGCCGCGAGCGCCCCCGCTCAGACGCCCGCGGCCACCAGCCCCATCACGATCGGCGTCCTGGCGCCCTCGACTGGTCCCTTTGCAACCTACGCGCGTGACATCATCGACGGTGCGCGGTTGTACTCCGACGAGGCCGGCGGGCAGCTGGGCCGGCGGAGGCTCGAGCTGGTCGTCGAGGACTACCAGACCAGACCGGACGTGGCGCTGACGAAGATCCGCAAGCTGGTGGAGCGCGACCGGGCTCAGGCGATCGTCGGCCTCGTGCTCTCCGCGGCGGCCCTCGCAGTGAAGGACTACGTGAACACGCAGAAAGTTCCGCTGCTCATCTCCGGCTTCGCCGTCGCCGAGACCCTCACGCTTCAGCCCAACCCGTACGTCTTCCGCCTCACCTACAGCCCGTGCATGACCGCCGCCCCCATCGGCCAGTGGACCTATCGCCATCTGAAGGCGCGGCGGGCGGCGATCATCGCCTCGGACAGCGTGGGACCGCTCGAGCTCATGATGGCCTGGGCTCGCGCCTTCGAGGAAGCAGGCGGCAAGGTGGTCCAGGAAATCTATCCACCGCTGGGTACCGCGGACATGGCGCCCTGGGTCGCGAAGCTCCGCCACGACGTGGACGTCATCGGCGTGCAAACGGTCGGCGCCGACGGCGTGCGCTTCGTGAAGCAGTTCCAGGAGTACGGGCTCAAGGGCAAAATCCCGCTGGTCGACGCCTCGGTGGGTGTCAGCGAAATCTCGCTCCTGCCCACGGCGGGCGAGGCGGCCGTCGGCGTCTACAACAGCCAGCCCTACCAGTACACCGTCGACACGCCCCGGAACCGGAAGTTCGTCCAGGCGTTCCGATCGAAGTTCGGCCGCGAGCCTGGCTCGCCCGCCGCGTTCACCTACGCGGCGATGGCCGCCATCGACCAGGCTGTCAACGCGACCGGCGGCAACATCGAGGACTCGTCCCGGTTCCTCGAGGCGCTCCGCAAGATGGATCTCGAGGCCCCGCAGGGCCGGGTGCGCTTCGATCGATTCCAGAACGTCGTCACCGACATCCACATCAGCCGGATCGACAAGGTGGGCGACCAGATCGTGCCCGTCGTGATCGAGACGATCCGCGGCGTGGACCAGTTCCTCGGCATGGACCCCGCCGACTATTTAAAGAAACCCCGCCTCATCACCCTCAAAGGCTCCTTCGCCAAGTGAGCAAAGAATCATCACCGAGTGAGCGAGCCCGTTCGCTAAGCAGGAAAGGCTCGTTCGCGAATGAATAGGGGCTCGTTCGCCGGGTGAACTCTCGGGCCTGAGGGCGGGTCGCCGGGAGGGTTGCCGGACCCGTTCCCGAAGAGCGGCGGCGGACGGCGCGCGCCCAGATGGAGCCCAGCCGCCGCGGAGCAGCGCACGCGCGCCGCGTGGTCCGGCAATCCCTCCCGGCGACCCGCCCTCAGGCCCGAGCGCTAAGCGAGCGCTTTGAGCCGAGGATAAACTTCGCGGACGAACATCTGCATGCCCTTGACCGTCTCCTCGTGGTCGAGGAACCCGGCCTGACCCATGATCAGCAGGTGGCCGAAGCCGCCGACGTGCTCGTACATCCTCATGATCTGCCGGTAGACCGAGTCCGGATTCCCGGCGAAGACAAGCCCGTTCTCCATGAGCGGCCCGAGCGCGGGATTCTGAAACATCTTGAAGATGCCGGGGTTCGTCCCCTTCATCGCATTCACCGTCGCCGCGGTCGGATGATAACCGGGCGGGCTGGTGAACTGCGGCGGGACCTTGTTGGACTCCAGGTACCACATCAGCTTGCGCGCCCCGGCATAGCCTTCTTCGTCGGTCTCGCCCACGTAGACCAGCGCCGCGTAGGCGAAGCGATCGAGCGCTGGCGTGGGCAGTCGCAACTCGATGCGCCGCTCGCGATAGGCGCCGAACACGTTCTTCGTGCCGTCGAAGCCGGTCAGGAAGCAGGCGACGACGTAGCCCTTCTCGCCGACGGCCCGGGCACTGCCCGGGCTGAGCGCGGTGATCCAGATCGGCGGGTGCGGCTCCTGGTACGGCCGCGGCCAGATGTTCACCTGCCGGTGGTGGAAGTACTTGCCCTCCCAGTTGAAGGGGCCGTCGTGGCTCGTCCACGCCTTCACGATCAGATCGTGGGCCTCCCAGAAGCGTTCCATCATACGGGTCGGCCGATGATTTCCGGCTGACATCTCGTACGGGACGCCGCGCACGAACCCGCACTCCAGGCGGCCGCGCGCGTAGACGTCGACCATCGCCATCTCCTCGGCCACGCGCACGGGTTCGCGCCGGTTCGCGATCGGGTTGCCGAGAATCAGGATGCGCGCCTTGCGGGTATCGCGCGCGAGCGCGCCCATGACGACCGCCGCCGACGGGTTCAGGTTGGTCGCCGTCTGGTGATGCTCGTTCACCATGATCTCGAGACCGAGCTCCTCGGCAATCTGCCACTCGTCGATGAAGCGGTGATAGAGGTCGGCGCCGATCTTGGGGTCGTAGTAGCGATTGGGGAGCTTCACCCGGATCGAGTCGTACTCCTTGGGATCGGGCAAGAGATGATACGCGTTCTCGCTGAAGAACCAGGCACGCATGCCACCGGCCCCTACGCTCTCCGCTCTCCGAGGAACCCGCGGACGCGTTCGGCGAATGCCGCCGGCTCCTCGATATGCGGGAAGTGCCCGGCCCCATCGATCGTCTCGAACCGGGCTCCCGGAATGGCGCTGCGATAGGCGGCGCCGTAGTACGCCGCAGTGACGAACCGATCGTCGGCGCCCCACAGGAGCAGCGTGGGCGGGGTGATCCGGTGCAGCCACTGCCGCAGCTTGGGGTTGTGAAAGTAGGGCTCCCAGGCGTACAGCGCGGTCGCCTCGCGATTACGCGCGATCACGGTCAGCTGGTCGTCCGAGAGTTTCGCGTGGTCGACGGCGGCGCGGGCCGGATCGCGGTACTGCAGACGCGCGACCTCGTCCGGCGGGAGCGCGAAGATGTCCGGGATGTCGCGGGTCTCACGGTCCCCGACCTTGATGCCCAGCGGCGCCACGAGGACGAGCCCGCCCAGGCGGTCGCTGCTCTTCACCGCCATCTCCGCCGCGATCCAGCCACCGAGCGACGACCCGATCACGACGACGTCGCGGAGATTCCGGGCGGCGAGGAGGTCGAGGTAGAGATAGGACAGATCGTCGACGGTGTCGATGCTGCCCACGTCGGGGGAGTGGCCGAAGCCGGGATGCGAGGGCGCGAGCACGCTCCCGTGGGCCGCGAGCAGATCGAGGAAGGGCGCGCCGGGATCGAGGCCTTCTTCGCCGTGGAGCCAGAGGATCGGCTGCCCCTGCCCCCGCTCGACGATCTCAAGTCGCACGGAGTGCACCGTGAGCCAGCCGGGGTGGGTGCCGTTCGCCATAGCCGATCGGGACTATACCAGGAATGTGCTAACGTCGCGCCCTGCGTGGCAGGTCGTTGTCCCCCGACACCCTGGAGGAACGGCGATGGGGCGTCTCGGTGCGGAGGTCGTCGTGGCGGGTCTGTGCTTCGCCCTTCTGTGCTTCGCCCTTCTGATACCCGGGCTGGCCGTCGCCCAGGCGCCGGCGCCCGTCAAGATCGGCATGCTCGTTCCCCTGACCGGGGTCTTCACCCGTAATGGCCGCGAGGCCGTCGACGGGGCCCGGCTGTAAGGGGAAGATGACGGACTGCGGGAAGGTCCTCGGGCGGTGAGGATCCTCACGACGCACGTCGGGAGCCTGCCGCGCCCCGCCGACCTGCTGGCGCTTCTCCGACAAAACGACGCGGCGGGTGCGGCGGCTTCGGCGCTCGACGCGCGCGCGCGATCGGCGGTGGAGGAGATCGTCCGGGCGCAGATGGCGACCGGTCTGGACATCATCAACGACGGCGAACAGGGCCGGACGGACTACTCGACCTATATCAAGGACCGCCTCACCGGCTTCGAGGGCGAACACGCGGACCAGATCATGGGCGCCGACCTCAAGGAGTTTCCCGAGTTCGCGGCCCGGCGTCGCGCCTCGGTCTTCAGGCGGCCGACGTGCTCGGGTCCCATCGCGTGGAAAGATTTCGACGCGGTCGAGCGAGACATCCAGAGCCTCGCGCAGGCCGCCCGGCAGGCCGGCGCCGACAACGTCTTCATGACGGCGGTCTCGCCGGGCCAGGCCGCCCGCTTCCTGCTGAACCGCTACTACCCCACCGACGAGGCGTACGTCGGCGCGCTGGCGGAGGTCCTCAAGCGCGAGTATGCCGCCATCGTCCGCGCCGGCTTCGTGCTCCAGCTCGACTGTCCCGACCTCGCGTCCGGCCGGAACAATCAGTTCCAGCACCTCACGCTCCCGGAGTTCCAGAAGGTCGCCGCCATGCACGTCGAGGCACTCAACCACGCGGTGGCCGGGCTGCCGCCGGAGCGCATGCGCCTTCACATCTGCTGGGGCAACTACGAGGGGCCCCACCATCGCGACGTGCCCCTGCGGGACATCATCGCCATCCTCCTCACGGCGCGGCCGGCGGGCCTTTCCGTGGAGGCGGCCAACCCGCGACACGCGCACGAGTGGAGCGTGTTCGAGGAGGTCAGGCTCCCGGAGGGCAAGGTGATCATCCCGGGCGTGCTCGACACGACGACGAACTTCATCGAGCACCCCGAGCTGGTCGCGCAGCGGCTCGTCCAGTACGCCCGGCTCGTCGGGCGCGAGAACGTCGTCGCGTCGGCGGACTGCGGCTTCGCCACCTTCGCCGACACCCCCACCGTCGATCCGAAGATCGCGTGGGCCAAGCTCGGCGCCATGGTGGAGGGCGCGCGCCTGGCCTCGCGCACGCTCTGGAAGTGACGCGGCCGCGTCAGGCCATCGACCTCGACCGGCCCGCCCTTTCGAGCAGGGCGACGATGCGCGCCGCCGTCAGCGGCGTCTCGGTGACGCGCACCCCGAACGGCGCCAGCGCGTCCTCGACGGCGTTCCCGATCGCGGCCGGCGGCGAGATGGCGCCGCCCTCACCGAGCCCCTTCACGCCCAGAGGGTTGCGCGGCGATGGAAATTCCAGGTGCACCGTCTCGATCGGGGGCAGATCGTCCGCCTTGGGCACCGCGTAGTCCATCAGCGAGCCGGTCAGGAGCTGGCCCGTCTCGTCGTAGACCATCTCCTCGAAGAGCGCGCCGCCGACGCCCTGCGCGACGCCACCGTGCACCTGCCCCTCGACGATCGTGGGATTGATGACGCGGCCGCAGTCGTGGGCAACGACGTAGCGGAGGAGCTTGACCCCGCCCGTGCCGACGTCGACTTCCACCTGAGCGACGTGGACGGCGCTCGCGTACGTCACCGTCGGCACGTGGTGGTAGGCACTCGCCTCGAAGTCGGGTGAGGCGACGCCGGGCCGGGCGAAGGTCGGGATCGACGCCTGCACGACGCGCGCGAGGTCCACGGCCGAGCCCGGCGAGCCCCTGACGAACACCCGGCCGTCGTCGATCTCGATATCGTCGGGGCCCGCCTCGAGCAGGACAGACGCGGCGCGGACGAGCTTCGCCCGCACCTCGCGGCAGGCGTCGGCGATGGAGCTCCCCGCCGTCACCGCGCTCCGGCTCGCGAACGTCCCGACGCCGAAGGGCACCGCGGCGGTGTCGCCGCCCACGACGGTCACCCAGTCGAGCGGCACGTCGAGTGCATCGGCGGCGATCTGGGCGAAGCTCGTCTCGTGTCCCTGCCCCGAGTTGATCGCGCCCGTTGCGACGCTCACGCGGCCGGCGAGATCGAGCTTCACCGTGGCGCCCTCGAACGGGCCGATCGCGGTGCCCTCGACGTATCCGGAGATCCCGACGCCGCGGTACACGCCCTGGGCCCGCAGCCGCGTCTGCTCGGCGCGGAACTGTCGGTAGCCGGCGGCCTCGAGCGCCTTCTCGAGCGTCAGGGGGAAGTCGCCGGTGTCGTAGACGAGCGGGTTGCCGTCGCGGTAGGGCATGCCGAAGTCGTACGGGAGCTCGTCCGGGCGGATGTAGTTGCGGCGCCGGATGTCCGCCGGATCGATGCGGAGCTCGCGCGCGAGACAGTCCACGATGCGGTCCATTGCGAACACCGTCTCGGGCCGCCCGGCGCCGCGATACGGCGCGTTCGGCGTCTTGTTCGTCACGACCGCCCGCACGTCGACGCGCATGTTCTTGATCCGATGGGGCCCGATGAGGTGGGCGACGGTGTTGTACGGGAGCACGACGCCCCAGACGTTGTAGGCGCCGAGATCGAGCCAGATGTGATCGCGCACCGCGAGGATCGCGCCGTCGCGCGTGGCCGCGAGCGAGATCGCGTGGATCTGATGGCGCGCGTGCGCGGCGCCGGACATGTGCTCGCGCCGGTTCTCGATCCACTTCACCGGCCGGCCGAGCGCCATCGCTGCGATGGGGACAAGCGCGTCCTCGGGATATCCCGACGCTTTCGTGCCGAAGCCTCCGCCGAGGTCGGGGGCGATCACACGGATCTTGTGGGGCGGAAGCCCGAGCGCCGTCGTGAGCCCCTGCTGGACGAAGTGCGAGACCTGGGTCGAGTTCCAGGTCGTCAGCGTCCCGTCCCGCCGGTCCCACGCCGCGACGACGCCCCGGCCTTCGAGCGGCATGCCGACGTAGCGCTGGATGTGGAACGTTTCGCTCACGGTGACGTCCGCTCGGGCGAACCCCGCGTCGGCGTCGCCGATCGAGTGCGAGAAGCCGACACCGACGTTGGTGCCCCACTCCTGGTGGACCAGCGGCCCGCCGGGCTCGCCGGCGCGCACCATGTCCACGACCGGCGGGAGCGGCTCCCAGTCGACCTCGATCAGGTCCACGGCGTCCTCGGCCGCGGCGCGACTCTCGGCCAGGACCATCGCGACGATCTCGCCGACGTACCGCGCGCGTTCGCGGCAGAGGGCCCACTGGGGAGCCTGGCGAACGTCGAACTTGACCACTGCGGCGAGTCCCGCCGGCACGGCCCTCGGCGAACGTGAAGACGCGGGCGACGCCCGGGGCGGCGGCGGCCGCGGTCGTGTGAATCTTGTCGATACGCGCGTGGGCATGGGGCGAGCGGAAGAAGGCGGCGTGGAGCATACCTGGAAGCGTCACGTCGTCGACGAAACGTCCTTCACCCCGAAGGAACCGCGGGTCTTCCCGCCGCTTCACCGCCGCGCCGAAGTATTTGGCGCCCATGGCTCGTCCAGCCCGCGACTATACACCGCTTCCCGCACGCGGAATCGTGCGCTATCCTCGCTGCCACATTCCCGATCTCGCAGGAGGCTTCCGATGCCCAAACGGTCGATCGTCCTGGTGGCTCTCGTCCTGGCCGCGCTCGTCGTGGTCACGTTGCCGGCGCAATCGCAGGCGCCGATCAAGATCGGCGTCATCGAGCCGCTCTCCGGCCCCGTCGCGGCGTCCGGCAGCTACATCCGCATGGGTGCCGAGATCGCGCGTGACTGGATCAACGCGAAGGGCGGAGTCAATGGCCGGAAGATCGACCTGCTCATCGAGGACAACAAGTCCGACCCCAAGGAGGCGGCGAGCGCCGCCGAGAAGCTGATCGTGCGCGACAAGGTGCCGGCCATCATGGGCGCCTGGGGCAGCTCGATGACGCTCGCGGCGATGCCCAAGCTCGAGGAGTACGGCGTCCCGATGGTGGTCGAGACCTCCAGCGCGGCGTCCATCACGAAGCGCGGCAATCCGTGGATTTTCCGTATCAGCCCGCCGTCGGAGATGGAAGCGCTCGGGCTCGAGCAATACGTGGACAAGCTCGGCGTCAAGCGCGTCGACTTCCTGGCCGTCAACACCGACTGGGGACGCGGCTCCATCACCGCGTTCGGCGACATGCTGAAGAAAAAGGGCGCCGCGGTCGGCGTGGCGGAGTTCATGGATCAGGCCGCGACCGACATGAACGCCCAGATCACCAAGATCAAGGCGACCGGCGGCGACACCCTCTTTCTCACGACGGCCGTCGAGCAGATCACCCTCGTCATGAAGCAGGCGCAGGAGCAGCGGCTCGGGCGCAAGATCGTGACGACCGGCGGCAGCTCGTCGCCGACCCAGCTCATCAAGCAGGCGGGCGCGGCGGCAGAGGGCAGCTACCACATCGTGTTCTTCATGCCGTGGTTCCCGGAGGCGATGCCCGACGGTCGCCTCGCGAAGGCGTTCGTGGACGAGTGGGCCAAGCGCGGCCATCCGTTCGAGGGATTGACCGAAGGGTTCCGCGGCCACGATGGGATCGCCACGATCGCCGAGGCGATCAAGGGCGCCGGCAAGGACGACCCCAAGGCCGTCCGCGACGCCCTCTGGAAGGTGAGCCTCATGGGTGTCAACGGCCCGATCAAGTTCGAGAAGGACGGCCCCGCCGGCAAGGAGAGCGGCCAGAGCAAGCCCAGCATCTTCGTCGTCCAGATCCGCGACGGCAAGGTCGCGCTGCCCGACTTTCTCGCGAAGAAGTAGCCCCGGCGGCGGATGGAGCAGCTCTTACAGCATCTGGTGAACGGCCTGGTGCTCGGCGGGACGTACGCCCTGCTGGGCATCGGCCTCACCCTCATCTTCGGGCTCATGAACGTCGTGAACTTCGCCCACGGCGAGTTCTATACGCTCGGGGCGTACGCGGCCTTCGCCGCGCTCGGCTGGGCCGGCGTCGATTTCTTCGTCGCGGTGCTGGCGGCGATCGCCGTCGGCGCCGCGCTCGGCTGGCTCTGCGAGATCACGCTGCTGCGTCCGCTTCGGAGCGAATCCATCGACACGACGATGCTGGTGATGATCGGGGTCTGGATCGCGATGCAGAACGCCGAGCTGCTCGTCTGGGGCGGCGTCGCCAAGTCGATCCCCCACCCATTCCCCACGGCGCCGCTCGTCCTGGGCCCCGTCGCGATCGCACCGCTCCGGCTCTTCGTCCTGCTCATTGCCGTGGGCGGCGACGTTCGCCTTCGGCTCGGCGCTCGCCGCGGCCGCGGGGGCCCTGCTGGGCCCCGTCTTCCTCGCCTATCCGTCCATGGGTGATCTGGCGTCGCTGAAAGCGTTCTCCGTGGTGATCCTGGGTGGCCTCGGCAACCTGCCGGGCGCGACGCTCGGGGGTTTGCTGCTCGGCGTCGCCGAGGAGCTCGGGGCCGGGTATATCTCGTCCGGCTACCGCGACGCCGTGGGCTTCGTCATCATCATCCTCGTGCTCCTCTTCCGGCCGGCCGGCCTCTTCGCGCGTCAAGAACGGATCGCATGAGGCGAGTCGGCGGCGGCCTCCTGGCGCTCAGCGCGCTCACACTGCCGCTCTGGCTCCCGAGCGCCTATCACCTGCACGTCGCCATCATGGCGGGGATCTTCGGCGTGCTCGCGCTGTCGCTCAACCTGCTGCTCGGCTACACCGGCCAGCTGTCGCTCGGCCACGCGGCGTTTTTCGGCATCGGCGCCTACACCTCGGCGCTCCTGACCTTGACGCTCGAGTGGTCGTTCTGGCCGGCCCTGGCGGCGGCGATTGCGCTGGCGGGCGCGGCGGGCTGGTTCATCGGGCGGCTGTCGCTGAAGCTTCGCGGCGCCTATTTCGTGCTCGTGACGATCAGCTTCGCGGGCGTCATCTCGCTGGTGAGCGTCAACTGGATCGAGCTGACGAACGGCCCGCTCGGGCTCCCGGGCGTGCCGGCGCCCGAGCTCGGGCCGTGGTCGCTCCGTACCAAGACCGCCTACTACTATCTGGTCCTGGCGGCCGTCGCGCTCTCCTACGTGGTGTCCCGGCGACTCGTCAGCTCGCGGATCGGCCGCGCCTTCGTGGCGCTCCGGGAAAACGAAGCGCTCGCCGAGTCGATCGGCGTCGACGTGACCCACTATCTGGTCCTCGCCGCCGTCGTCAGCGCCGCGATGGCCGGCCTCGGCGGAAGTCTCTACGCGCACTACACGCGGTTCGTCAGCCCCGAGGTCTTTCTGTTCAGCTACACCGTCACGATGGTCATCATGGTGGTCGCGGGCGGCAAGGGCACGCTCGCCGGTCCGCTGGTGGGCGCGGGGCTCTTCACGGTGCTGCCCGAGGCGCTGCGCGCGGCCACGTCGTGGCAGTGGCAGATGCTCGCGTACGGCGTGCTCCTCGTCCTGCTCGTGGTCTTCATGCCGCGCGGCATCGTGCCGCACATCAATGCGTCGTTCTCACGGACCCGGCGACACTAATGCTCGCCGTCAGGAATCTCGCCGTGCGGTTCGGCGGCGTGACCGCCCTCGAGCGCGTGTCCTTCGACGTGCGGCCGGGCTCGATCACGAGCGTCATCGGGCCGAACGGCGCCGGCAAGACGACTGCGTTCAACGCGATCACAGGGTACCTCCGTCCCACCGGCGGCCGGGTCACCTACGACGGTGTCACGCTGACCGGGCTCCGACCCTCGGCGATCGCGCAACGCGGGATCGTCCGGACGTTCCAGCGCACGAGCGTCTTCCCTTCCCTGAGCGTCGAAGACAACGTGCTGACGGGCCTCCACCTCCGCGGCACTGCCGGCTTCCTCGCGGTGCTCGCCGGCCGGCGGCGGTTAGTCTCCGAGGAAAAAAGCCTCGCCACCGACGCCGCGACCATCATCGAGTTCGTCGGCCTCGCGCACCGCCGGCGCGAAGCCGCGAGCGGGCTACCCTACGGCGAGCAGCGGCTGGTGGAGCTGGCCGTGGCGCTCGCGGCGCGGCCGCGTGTGCTCCTGCTCGACGAGCCGGGGGCGGGCATGACGGGCGCCGAGAAAACGGCCGTCAGCGGTCTCATCCGAAAAGTCCGTGAGCAGAACGTCACCATCCTCCTCGTCGAGCACGACATGCGGATGGTCATGGGGATCTCCGACACCGTGATCGTGCTGAGCGGAGGCCGCGTGATCGCCGAAGGAGCGCCCGCCGAGATCCAGGCGCACCCGGACGTGATCCGCGCCTATCTCGGAGCCTCGCGTGGCTCGGCCTGAGTCGCCGGCGCTGCTCCGACTCGAAGATCTGCACGCCAGCTACGGTCCGATCGCCGCCTTGCGCGGGCTCGATCTCGTCGTGGCCCCGGGCGAGCTCGTGTGCCTGATCGGGGGCAACGGCGCCGGAAAAACCTCTACCCTGCGCGCGATCTCGGGCCTGCTGCCGCCGGCCCGCGGCCGCATCGTGTTCGATGGACGCGAGATCCAGGGAGATGTCCCCGCGGCGATCCTCAAGGCCGGCATCGCCCACTGCCCCGAAGGCCGCCGCGTGTTCCCCTACCTCACCGTCGACGAGAACCTGGCGATGGGGGCGTACGTGCGGCGCGACCGGAGCGCGATCGCCGCCGATGTCGCCGAGGTCTGCCGGCACTTTCCCATTCTGGCCGAGCGCCGCCAGCAGATGGCCGGCACGCTCTCGGGCGGCGAGCAACAGATGCTCGCAATCGCCCGCGCGCTGATGGCGCGGCCGCGGCTGATCCTGTTCGACGAGCCTTCGCTCGGGCTCGCGCCGACCGTCGTGGAGACGACGTTCGCGATCATCGCGGACATCCGGCAGCGCGGGACGACCGTGCTCATGGTCGAGCAGAACGCCTACGCCGCGCTCCGCATGGCCGACCGCGCCTACGTGATGGAGACCGGCCGCATCGTGCTCGAGGGCGCGGCCCGCGACCTGCTCGACGACGACCACGTGCGGCGCGCATACCTCGGGGGTTAACAGACATAGAGTCGTGAGAAAATCGGTGCAAGGATGCGAGCATCGCAATCTTGTGCGCATCGATCTTGTCGTCCTTCGCTTTGCCACCGTGGATAGCCTTCACGATCACGGGACCTGACTCGCCGGGCATCGACGAGAAAGAAGTGGCAGAAGCTCGCGCCCTGGGCAAGCGCGTCGCGGAAGTCGCCACCGTTGTCAAACGGGGGTCTGGCAAGTAGCGCGACGCCTGAGCCTCAGCAATGAAATGAGGGCTGATGAACAGCTCCCGGAGTCCGTCGAAGTCACCCTAACCGCGCGTTCGAGGCTGGACGCGGCCCGTCGTCCGCGCTCGCCTGCCGCGGGTTATGTGAGCGTGATGCCGCAACCAATTCCCGACATGGAGGACCTCGATGCCTCCTCGCATTCGGCTCGTTTTTGCCACCCTAAGCCTGGTCCTGTTCCTTGCCGCCGCGGTCCCGCTCTACGGGGAACTCTCTCGGCGCAGCGACATTTGGTGGACCCCCCACGCCGTGCTCGTGCCGCTCGCCGAAAGTACGGATCGGGTGGAGATCTACGCTCGTGGCAAGCCCCTCGCGGCTCTGCTCCAGGCCGGACAGTTGCGGATTGCGGAGGAAGGCGGATCGAACGCCCTGGCCACGAGCGATGTCGGCCTCCGTTTCAACAACTGGGACCGGGTCCGAGTCGAGCGCCTCTCCGTGCTGCTTGTGTACGCCGCAGGTTGTGGCGTCACCGCATGCATGTTTCTGCTGGTCCTGACCGGACGCCTCGCCTATCGCGGTGAGAAAGAACGGTGAAGCGCATAACAAGGGCATGCGGGCGACTGCGGCGGCGCCTGGTGCGCGGGTTAGCGTCGAAGGCGGTGCGTCGGTAAGCTTCATGCACCCGCTGCCGCGCGACCGCGCCGTGGCGTTCTGGCGCCGCGTAGCGCAGGGCGTGGCCGCGGGCGAACGCGCGCTGCTGGTCGCCGAAGATGCGCGAGGCCCGTGCGGTACCGTGCAGTTGGTGCGCGACCAGCCCGGGAACCAACCGCACCGCGCCGAGCTGTCAAAGCTGCTGGTACATCGCCGCGCACGCCGCCAAGGGCTGGGAGCGGCGCTGATGCGGGCCGCTGAAACCACGGCGCGCGAATGCGGCAAGACGCTGCTGGTGCTCGACACCGCCAGCGCCGAGGCCGAACGCCTGTACGAGCGCCTGGGCTGGGAGCGCGTGGGTGTCATCCCCGGCTATGCCTTGCTCCCGCAGGGCGGGCTCTGCGGCACGACGGTGTACTATCGCAACCTCGGCGGTTAGTTCGAGCACCCCGTGGACGGCGCGCACTTCATCGCCGCGCTGGCCCGCGCCCGGCTGCACGCGCTTTGGAACGCCGCCATCAAGGCCTGCGCGAATCCGCGCCAGGCAATGGCCGCGCGAAGGGCATCGGCCAATCTCCTGTTGACCGACGACTTCAGTGGTGTCACCCATGTTGTCGGTTTGATGTGTTACCTATGTACCCGGTTTGTACCCCAGGGGCCCTGCCCACCATACGCATACAGCCGCCGGCGCGCCGGGCGCGCCGCGACTCATGCGTCACGTCAGACGGCCGGGGGCGAATGCCCAAGAGAGGTTCGACATGGACTCGCCGTACACACCCGAAGAGCAACGACTGATCGATGTATGGGAGGGGCACCTCCGGTCCGAGTTCACGGACCGGGATGCCGCTGCCACCGTAGCGACCATGTCCGACGACAACTACGTCAATCACGTCCCGGTCATGACCGGTGGTCGCGGCCGGGACGAGATGCTGGCGTTTTACGGCAGTCACTTCATCCCGAAGATGCCGGCCGACACGCGGTTGACTCCCGTCTGCCGGACGGTCGGTCAGGAGCGGGTGATCGACGAGATGATCTTCGCGTTCACCCACGACATCGTGATGGATTGGATGTTGCCCGGCATCGCCCCGACCGGCCGTTGGGTCGAGGTCCCGTTGATCGTCGTCGTCCAGTTGCGTGTGGGAGAGGTCGTCTGTGAACGGATCTACTGGGATCAGGCGTCGGTCCTAGTGCAGCTCGGGTTGCTCGAGCCGTCGCACCTGCCGGTGGCCGGAGCCGATACGGCCCGCAAGGTACTCAACCCCGGGCTGCCGTCCAACGATTTGATCCGGCGCGCGGCTGCAGAGCCTGGAGATGCGAGGTCAAACCTACAGTCCGTCTAACACGCGCAGCGGGGGAACGCGGGCGAGGTGACGTTTCCCCTCAACTTTCGCTTCGAGGCCCTATCTGCCTAGAGAGCGGACGCAGAAGAGCGACGCCGCTAGAGCAGGTAACGCCGGAGCCGGTGGGCGGGCGTCAGATAGCGGCCGGCGATCAGTCGGATGAAGAAGAGCGAGGCGAGCGCGGTGGCGGCGGCCTGCATGAATACGACGACGATCTGGTAGCGGATGGCCAGGAGCGGCGAGGATCCGGCGAGGATCTGGCCCGTCATCATCCCGTTGACGACGGGAATCATCGCCGAGCGCATCAGCGGCCCGGTGGTCGGCTCCTCGAGACGGTTCAGACATCGCAGCAAGCTCGACTTCCCCGACCCCGACGGACCCACGAGCGTGAGCGCGCGCCCGCGCTCTACGGTGAAGGAGAGGTCCTTCAGGATCGGGGCCATCGGGTGCCCGCGACGTCCTGGGTAGGCAAGCGAGAGATGCTCGATCTCGAAGAGGGGATCGTTCATGTCGTGACCCGGCTTCGGTCCGTCATCCGGTGATCGCCACACCGATCAGCTTGCCGATGCCGAACGTCACCCCCGCCGCCGCGAGCCCCAGCAGGAGCTGACGGCCGCCCGATCGCCACACCGGTTTCCCGGTGAAGATCGTGATCGCGCCTCCGATCCCGTAAAGCGCCAGCCCACTGACGGCGACGCTCGACGCCACCGCGAGGTTTCCACGCATGACCACGAACGGGAGGATCGGCACCACGGCGCCGATCGCGAACAGGACGAATGACGCGACCGCCGCTTCCCACGGCGAGCCGCCGAGGTCTTTCGGATCGATACCCAGCTCCTCACGGGCCAACGCGTCTATCGCGGTCGCTCGGTCGGCGAGCAAGCGCCTGGCCATCGTCTCAGCCTCACTCGGACTCAACCCCTTGGCCTCGTAGATCAGCTTCAGCTCCTCGCCTTCGCCCTCGGGATCCTCGCGGAGCTCGCTCGACTCGATCCGGATCTCGCGCTCAGCGAGCTCGCGGGCGCTCGTCACCGACACCCATTCGCCCAGGGCCATCGAGCAGGCACCCGCCAGGAGACCAGCCAGGCCGGTGACGAGAATACCGGGGCTGTCGACCGAGGCGCCGGCCACGCCCATGACGAGGCTGAGATTCGAGCACAACCCGTCGTTGGCACCCAGCACCGCCGCCCGCAGCGCATTCCCGCCGACCGAGCGATGCCGGCCTTCGAGTCGCCCCAAGAAGCTGCCCTCGAGGCCGCGCGGCTGGCTCGTCACGAGCTGCTTGAGCACGTTCGCGTGCCATCGCTCGTGAGCCGGCATCCGGGTACCGGCGGTTTCGGGTTGCTTCACGTAGGCGTTCTGGTCCACTTCCTCCTTCGCGGCAATGGTGGGGAGGACGAGCTCCGGCCCGAATCGCCGCGCGATCCATCCGAGCACTCGGCTTCGCCAGGACGGCCGACGGCGCGGGACCGACGCACCGGCTTTCCGCAATCGATCTTCCCAGAACGCGATGTGGGCCTCCTCCATCGCGGCCAGGTTGGCGTACACCTTGGCGAGTCGGGGATCGGCTTCGGCCGTCGCCATCGCACGATACTCAGCCGCGGTGTCGACCTCGTCCTGCCAGTTCTCGAGATATCGCGCAGTTTCGTCACGGTCGCTCATGAGCCGTCTCCTTCTTATCAGCCGGAGTCCTTACGGAGACTGTAACGGCGCATGACCCACTTATCCAGGGGCGCGCCCCTGGAGCCCAGGCCGTATCGAACATTGGACATTTTCAGCGGGCGCCGGATCGTTCACGATCCGGCGCATGGGCGACCCCCGTCACATTCTCGGGCGCGCGGCGGAGGATGCCGCGGCGCGTCTCCTGGAGCGGTCCGGTCTGCGAATCGTCGCGCGGAACGTCAAGTTCCGCCAGGGTGAGATCGATCTCGTGTGCCGCGACCGCGAAGTCTGGGTCTTCGTCGAAGTGAAGTGCCGGCAGGAACGCTGGGACGACGGGCCCGGCGCCGCCGTGTCGTGGTGGAAGCGACGGCGGCTCATCCGTCTGGCACAGCACTATCTCAAGTGGATGCACATCGCGGAGGCCCACTGTCGGTTCGACGTCGTCGCGGTCACACCGCGTGGCGACGGCCGCTTCGAGATCCGCCACATCCCCGCCGCCTTCGATGCGAGCGGGGTAGTCTGACGCCTCGCGGGCCGAGTCATCGGCCCCGCGGGCCGGATTGTCGGCCCCACGAGCCGGACCTTCGGCCCCGCGGATTTCGGGTACAATCACGCTCCCGTGACGATTCTCTGGGACACCTACCGTAGCGCGCTCGGGTCCATCGCCCAGGCGGTCGGACGCACGCCGCTCGTCACGCTCAACCGCGTGACCGCCGGCCTGACAGCGCCGATCCACGTGAAGCTCGAGTGGTACGGCGCGACGGGCAGCCTCAAGGACCGTATCTACCTGCACATGTTCGACCGCGCCGAGGCGCGGGGCGATCTCCGCCCGGGGATGCGCGTGCTCGAGTGCTCGACCGGCAACGCCGGGATCGCCTGCGCCTTCGTCGCGGCCGTCAAGGGCTATCGCTGCACGATCGTCATGCCCGAGGGGATGAGCGAGGAGCGCAAGAAGATCATGCGCGCCTACGGCGCCGACCTCGTCTTCACGCCCGGCGGCGAGAGCGACGTCGACCTCTCGCTCCGGCGTCTCGAGGAGATCCGCGCGGGCGACCGGACGGGCTACTGGGTCCCGGGCCAGTTCAACAACGCCGACAACGTCGAGGCCCACTACAAGACCACCGGCCCCGAGATCTGGGAGCAGTGCGGGGGCATCGTCGGCGCGGTCGTCGCCTCGCAGGGCAGCGGCGGCACGCTCACGGGCGTGGGGCGCTTCCTGCGCGAGCACGACGCGCGGGTGCGTCTCTACGCGGTCGAGCCCGACGAGTGCGCGCTCCTGGCCCGGCGCGAGTGGGGGCCGCACGGCATCGAGGGCATCGGCGACGGGTTCATCCCTGAGAACCTCGACGTCGCTCTCCTCTCCGGAGTCATCACGACGATCGTGACGATGGCGAACGACACGGGGCAGCGCTACTTCACCACGGCGCTCTGCGGCGAGGACAAGCACGTCGAGGTCCCGGTGCGCGAGCATCCGATGGACCCGCGGACGCGGCACGAGCTCGATCGCTACCAGCCGAAGTGGGAGATCCTGACCTGAATCCCGCCGAGTACGACTTCATCGCGGCGCGCCGCCGCGTCGAGGCCAAGAAGAAGTCGGCCGGCGAGAAGCTCACGAGCCTCGAGGACGCTGTCGCCCGCGTCAAGGACGGCGACCACGTGAGCGTCGGGGGCTGCCTCTTTTCCCGCACGCCGATGGCGCTCGTGCGCGAGGTCCTCCGCCACCGCCGCCGCGCGCTCACACTCTCGCGCAACCTCACCTGCACCGAGGGCGAGTTCCTCATGGCGGCCGGGGCGGTGACCCGCGTCGTGACCGCGTGGATGTCGATCGGCCTGCCGTGGGGCGTGTCGAAAATCCTCCGCCACTACGTCGAGTCGGGCGCGGTTGCGCTTGAAGAATGGAGCCACCTGGCGCTCGGCCTCCGCTTCCGCGCCGGCGCGATGGGCGTTCCGTTCCTGCCCGCGCTGACGATGCTCGGCTCGGACCTGGTCGGCGTCGGTGGCCTGAAGACGGTGCAGGACCCCTACACGGGCGAGACGCTCGCGGCGGTGCCGGCGCTCTTTCCCGACGTGGCGCTCCTGCACGTGCACCGGGCCGACCGGTTCGGCAACTGTCAGATCGACGGCTACCCGCACATGGACGCCGACATCGCGCGCGCGGCGACGACCGTCCTCGTCACCGCCGAAGAGATCGTCTCCGAGGAGGAGACGCGCCGATATCCCGATCGCACGGTCATCCCGGGGTTCGTCGTCGACGC
>WNFV01004222.1_pt1 | contig 17955 bp, 15 predicted proteins | sample 5400101 | NCBI WGS metagenome assembly WNFV01 (sample SAMN13153361, study PRJNA577476) | soil metagenome | isolation source: 115 cm soil or saprolite under grassland replicate 1 | place: USA:California | collected 2016-06-15
CGCCGCCGCCCATCGCATCTGCGCCCGCCTCGGCGCCGGTCACATGCGCGATCTGCTGCGGCGGACGACCGCGGTCATGCCCGACCCGCTCACCCTCGACGATCGCCGGGCCGGCTTCCACTGGTGCTTCTCGATCGCGCAGCTGGAAGTCTCCGACACCGCCGTGTTCGATCAGCCGCGCCGGGCTCGGGCCTGGTTCGAGGCCGCTATCGGCTGCCACCTTGACCTCGGTCGTCCCGAACGGGTCTCCCTCGTGGTGAACCGACGCGTCGTCAACCGGGGAAAGCACAAGACCCCAGGCCGGTTCGCCACCGAGGTCATCACCCCCGACGTCGCCCCGCAGCTGCAGATCCACTACAAGTCGTCCAAAGCTAAGGCCTACCTGAAAGAAGGCCGGGCACTCCGAGTGGAAACGACGGTCAACAACGCCAGCGACTTCGCCGTGCACAAGACCCTCAACGCCGAGAACTGGCGGGCGTTGCGCCGAGTCGGCGCCGACACCAACGCCCGGTTCCTCGCCGCGCTCGGCGAGAACCAGCCCGGCCTGCCCGACCCCGCCACCCTCGAAGCCGTTGTGCTCCCCAGCACCCACGACGGCCAACGCGCCCCCGGCCTGCGCTTCGGTGACCCGCGCACCATGGCACTGCTCGCATCCATCGCCGCGTTCGCGCACGTCATCGGCGGTCTCACCAACAAGTCGCTCCGCGCCCAGATGGCATCGCTGTGGAACGCCGACTACCGACCGGCCCAAGCCACCTACGACCTTCGACGCCTGCGCCTCAAGGGGTTCGTGCAACGGATCCCCCGGACCAACACCTACCGGGTCACGCCCCACGGTCTCCGGGTCGCGGCGTTCCTCACCCAACTCGCCGCCCGGATCACCATCCCCGCGCTCACCGACCTCGCCGCGCTCGGCCGCCCCCGCCCGCCAGCACCCCGTCCCCTCACCGCTGCCTGGCGCGTCTACGAACGCGAACTCGACACCGTCCTCCGCCAGACACCCCTCGCCGCTTGATCCAAAACTTGCCTCAACCCTTCAGAAACTGCTTCTCAAGCCGGGCTAGCGCCGGCACTCAGGATGGGGTGATCGCGACCTGAGGGTCGAACGAGACGGTCGCGATGTGCAACGCGCGGTGGCCGGGGTAGCCGGGCTCGTCCAGCCACGCGTGAAAGGCCATGAGCAGCCGCCCCGACCCATCGCGGAAGAACTCGCCGCCGCCCGGACCTTCACGACCCGGGGCCGAGGCGACGATCGGCCCGGAGAACGGCTTCTCGCACGGTCCCAGTGGCGACTCACAATGGGCCAACCCGATGCCGTAGGCGGCCTGGTTCCACCAGTTCCCCGAATAGGCCAACCAATAGTCCGCGCCGACGTGGACCATGCTCGGCGCCTCGACGTGCGGGTACTCCCAGTTCTGATCGGTGCCGATCAGACGCACGGGATCGCCGGCGACGTCGAGGCCGTCGTCGGTCAGCCGCTGGCTCCAGATCGCCGACTCCCGCCGAAGGGTGATGCCGTCGTTCTTCCACAGCAAGTAGAGCCGGCCGTCGTCGTCGCGCAGGGGACTCGGGTCGATCGCCCCACCGGCAGCCACCGGACAGATCAGGGGCTCGGCCTGGACGTCTACGAACGGCGTGTCGACAGTGGCCGCCCGAGCGACGGAGATGCAGTGCCGGTCGGTCCCCGCCACCTCTGCCGTGTAGTAGAGGAGGTAGCCGTCATGAACCCGCAGCAGTGCCGGGGCCCATGTCGAGTAGGGCGTCGCCCATGCCGGTGCTTCGGCCAGCATCTCGACCGGTCCCGTCCAGTCGGTGAGGCCGGGGGACAGCAAGCCCTGCACCTGGAGCAGCCCGGATGCCGTGGCCGCTGCCGCGTGGCCTTGGTCGGTCCAGAGGATGAACGGATCGGGGAAGTCGCGGTTCCAAGCTGGACCCACGGGCAACACCGGGGGCTTGACCGACGAGGGTCCGGTGGCGCTCGACGGGGTTGCCTCGTTCGACCCCGTCGTCTCGGACGCGGTCGAGGGGGGAGCGGCGCCGGGCTCCGGGCTTTCGTCGCGGCAGGCTCCGGCCAGCAGGAGCGCGACCAGCCCGGCCCCCCGAAATCGGCGCCCCATTGTCTCAGGGCTCGAGGCAGAACGGGATCGAGTCCCCCGGCTCGGCGGGCGATTCGGTCTCCCCTTGTGGATCGTAGATCTTCACGGCGATCACGCTCTCGAACTGGCGGAGCGTCGCCGCGATCTCGTCGGCGACCGTGAACGTCGAGCCTCCGCTCGAGCAGCCACCCGCCAGCTGCACGTGAGCCGTCCCGTCGACCACGCGGAACTCGGCGATGCCGGTCGCCCCTGAGGCGACGAACTCCAAACCGTCGCCCCGCTCGGCGTCGGTGGGTCCTTCGAAGAGCGCGTCGAGCGTCGAGCGCTCCGGTGCCGCGGTCGGCACGATGCGCTCGACCGGGACGACATACGGTGCGCGACCGATGTTGAAGGCATTCGTGTCGAGGAAGAAGACCTGCACCTGCAACGTGCCGCCGCCGGCGCCCCCGGTGGTCGACGTCGTCGACGCAGGCGTGCCGGCGGTCGTGGTCGTCGCCGACGTCGAGTTGTCACCGGTGCAGCCCAGAAGAAGCGCCCCCGCGAGCACGACGCCGGAGGTGGGCCTCACATTGGTCAGCCAGCGTGCACATCGTGCCGCTTTGCCGGCGCTCGGCCTGCGGCCTCGCTTCGGCACTCAACCCCTCGCACGATCGGCGACGGCCAGCGCCTCGTCGATGACGGCGAGGCCTTGCCGGACCTCCGCCTCGGTGATGATGCACGGCGGCACCACGTGGAGCCGGTTGAAGTGGATGAACGGCCACACGCCGCCGGCTTTGCACGCCGCCGCCAGCTCCGCCATGGGCGCCGCGTCTGCACCGGTGGCGTTGTAGGGGACGAGCGGCGCCCGCGTGGCGCGGTCGCGCACGAGCTCGATGGCCCAGAACACGCCGAGGCCGCGGACCTCGCCGACCGAGGGATGCCGGTCGGCCATCGCTCGTAGCTCCGGACCGATGACCTCGGTTCCGAGCCGGCGGGCGTGGGTGATGATGCCCTCGTCCTCCATCGCCTCAATGGACGCCACGGCGCTCGCACAGGCGAGCGGGTGTCCGGAATACGTGAGCCCTCCGGGGAAGGGGCGCTGGCCGAAGGCGTCGGCGATCCACGGTCGCATGATGACGCCTCCGAGGGGGACGTAGCCCGAGTTGACGCCTTTGGCGAAGGCGATGAGATCGGGAACGACACTCCAGTGGTCGACGGCGAACCACTCGCCACAGCGGCCGAACCCGGCCATGACTTCGTCGCACACCATGGCGATGCCGTGGCGGTCGCAGAGCGCCCGCACACCCGCCAGGTATCCGTCGGGCGGGACGAGGATGCCGTTGGTGCCGACGACCGTCTCGAGCAAGATCGCCGCGACCGTGTGCGGGCCCTCGAAGGTCACGACCTCCTCGAGGTGGTCCAGCGCCCGCTCGCCCTCCTCGGCGTCCGAGGTCGAGTGGAACGACGACCGATACGGGTACGGGCCGAAGTAGCGCACGACGCCGGGGTTGCCCGGCTCGTTGGCCCAGCGGCGGGGGTCACCGGTGAGGGTGATCGCGGTTCCGGTGGCGCCGTGATAGCTCCGGTAGGCGGCCAGCACCTTGTGCCGCCCCGTCGCACCTCGCGCCAACCGCACCGCGTTCTCGACCGCCTCCGCGCCGCCGTTCGTGAAGAACACCTTGGCCATGTCCCCCGGCGCCCGCTCGACGATGAGCCGGGCGGCGCGGCCGCGCGCGTCGTTGGCGAACGTCGGACCGACGGTGCAGAGGCGGTCGGCCTGTTCCTTGATCGCGGCGACGACGCGGGGGTGCTGGTGACCGATGTTGAGGTTGACGAGCTGCGACGAGAAGTCGAGCCAACGGTTGCCGTCCTCGTCCCAGAACCAGGCGCCTTTGCCGCCCGCAACAACAACTGGCGCCAGCGTGCTCTGCGCCGACCACGAGTGGAAGACGTAGGCGCGGTCGTCCTGGTACGCCTCGCTGGCGGAAGTCTCAGTAGTCGCCATGGCGGCAACCGTACGACGAACCCCGCGTTCTGGCGTAGCAATGTGACGCCACGCGTCGGATATCTACGCAAGAACGACGAGGGTGCCGAGTTACCCGATGTCGCGGCGTTGCAGGCCGGTCAAGCCGAGTCGCGTGAGGGCTGCCGCGATCGCGGCCAGCACTACGAGGGGCAGGACGGTCACGTCGGCGGCCGGGGCCTTGGGCACGTGCTCGAACGGCGACAGTCTCGTGACCCACGCCGGAAGGTCGAGGAGGTCGCCGAGAAGCCCGATGACGAAGCAGGCGGCGAGCACGGCCCAACTCGCGACGGTGGCGCGCGGCGCCCATCCGACCAGGACGAAGGCCAACCCGACGACGAGCCACATGGCCGGCGCGTACGCGAGCGCGGCGCCCACCAGGCCGGGCACGACCGTGAGATCGCCGCCCACGATGCCGTAACTCAGTCCTGTCGCCAGCCCGGCGATAAGGAGCACGATCAGGCTCCCGCCGAACGCCATCGTCAGATGGCTCGCCGCCCATCGCCGACGGGAGACCGGCGCGGCCAGCACCGGTTCGGCACGCAGCCCTGCCTCTTCGGTCCGCACACGAAGCGCGGCCTGAATGGCGAAGCCGGTGCCGGCGAGGGCCAAGATTCCGAAGGACGTCGCGAGGTAGGAGTCCGTGAGGCTGGCGCCCCCGGCCCGGGCGATGATGTCGGCCATCGCCTTGTTGTCCCCGACGAAGTCGTCGATGCTGTCGGCGATCGAGCCGTAAGCCACCGCGGTGACGAGCACACCGAGGCTCCAACCCACCAGGCTCCCCCGCTGGAGACGGACGGCCAGACCAAGTGGATTCCCGAGGGCGGCGCTGGCCGTGACACGGCCGGGCCGGGGCGGCACGAGACCGCCGCCCAGATCTCGCCGGGTCGCGAGCGTGCCCGCAGCGGCGATGAGGCCCGCGGTCGCCGCCAGGAGCACGAGAAACGGCCACCACCGCTCTCCTGCGAACGGCCGGGTCTTCTGCGCCCAGCCGATCGGGGAGAACCACGACGCAGTGCCGTCGCCGATATCGCCCACCGCTCGCACAACGAACGCCCCGGCGAGCATCGCGCCCGCCATGCCGTACACGACCCGGGTGTTCTCGGTGACCTGAGCCGCGAGCATGGCGACTACACCGAAGAAGAACCCGACGAGTGTGAACGAGACCCCGAACGCGATCGAGCCCGCGACAGGAAGGTCCTGACCCAGAAGGGCAAGCGTTACCAGCGCGCCCACCACCACGCTCATGCCCGCCACGACGAGGGAGGCCGCTGCCGTCGGCGCCTGGTGGCCGACGGGTAACGCGCGCACCAGTTCGAGCCGACCGGCTTCCTCCTCGCCGCGGGTCAGCCGACCCATCATCAGCAGGCTCATCAGCGCCACGACCACGAGGCCGGTGGCGCCGCCTTGGAACGCGACCTCGCCACCGACGGTGTCGAGACCCTGCGCCGGGCCGTTGAAGGCGATCGCGGCAGCATTGTCCTGAGCCGCAGCCGCGGCCTCGTCGAGGTCAGCCTGGGTCGGGTACAAACCCTTGACGCTGGCGGCGGTGGAAACGACGAGCAGGACGACGGCGGCGACCCACATCAGGATCCGCACCCGGTCGCGGCGCACGATGAAGCGGGTCAGGGCGACGGTGCTGGTGAGCGCGGTCATCGCCGTCAGCGACGGGCTCCGCGATCGCGGTCCACGAGCGCCTGCTCCCGCGCCAACTCGTCGCCGTAATGGCGCAGGAACAGCTCCTCGAGCGTGGGCGGATGGCTGACCAGGCTGCGGATCCCGAGATCGGTGAGGCGGCGAACCGCGGCGTCGAGATGATCGGTGTCGACATCGAAACGGACGTGCGTGCCGTCGATCTCGAGGCCGTGAACACCGTCGAGATCCGCCAACGTCGCGGCCGGACGGGTGGTGTCCGCGCTGATCGATGTGCGGGTGAGGTGCCGCAGCTGGCTGAGTGTGCCGCTCTGTTGCGTCCGGCCCGCCCGGATGATGCTCACGCGATCGCACAGGGCCTCGACCTCGGCAAGGATGTGGCTCGAGAGCAGGACCGTGCGCCCTTCGGCCTTGAGCTCCCGGATGCAGTCCTGAAAGACGGTCTCCATCAACGGGTCGAGACCGGACGTCGGCTCGTCGAGGATCAACAACTCGGCCTTGGACGCCAGCGCCGCGACCAAACCCACCTTCTGCCGGTTGCCTTTCGAATAGGTGCGAGCCTTCTTCGTCGGGTCGAGCTCAAAGCGCTCGAGCAAGTCGTCGCGGCGCCCCCGATCGAGGTCGCCTCGGAGCCGCCCGAAGAGATCGATCACCTCGCCCCCGCTCAGCTTCGGCCACAAGCTGACATCGCCGGGCACGTACGCCAGCCGCCGATGCAACGCGACGGCGTCACGCCACGGGTCGCCGCCCAGCAACGAGACGTCGCCGGCATCCGCGCGCAGCAGGCCGAGCAGGACGCGGATCGTCGTGGTCTTGCCGGCACCGTTCGGTCCGAGGAACCCATGCACCTCGCCGGTCTCGACGACGAGGTCGAGCCCGTCGAGGGCGCGCGTCGACCCGAACGTCTTCACCAACCCGGCGACAGCGATCGCGGCAGTCATTCGGCCATTCTCTCGGATCGAGGCCGTTCGAGGACCCCGAGTCGTTCCGGCGCAAGAAATCGACTCGGCGACGAGAATTTCGCTCGCGTGTGTCGATCTGGCCGTCGGCCGTTCGTGTAGGTAGCGAGAAGCCGGCACGGTGCCGGCCCGACAGAGGAGAGCGCCATGACTCAGTACCTGTTGTCCGTGTGGTCGGTCGAAGGCCAGGAGCCGCCGGCGCCGGAGGCGATGGAGAAGGCATTCCGCGACGTCGACGCCCTCAACGAGACGATCAAGGCTGAAGGCGCCTGGGTGTTCGCGGGCGGGCTCCACCCGGCCAGCACCGCCACGGTCGTGCGGGTGCAGGACGATGACGTCCTCACCACCGACGGTCCGTTCGCGGAGGCCAAGGAGCAGCTCGGTGGATTCTGGGTGATCGAGGCGGCCGACCTCGATGCCGCGCTCGAGTGGGCCGCGAAGGCCACCGTGGCGTGCCAGGCCCCCGTGGAGGTCAGGCCCTTCCAAGACGACAGCGGGGCTTGAGCCCCGAGTCGATGTCGGACCGGGCTGAGATCGAGCGGGTGTTCCGGCACGAATCGGGCAAGGCCGTCGCCACGCTGGTCCGCCTCTTCGGTGATATCGACATTGCCGAAGAGGCGGTCCAGGAGGCGTTCGTCGTCGCGTTGCAGCGGTGGCCGACGACCGGCCGGCCGCCGAGCCCGGCCGGCTGGATCATCACCACGGCCCGCAACCGGGCGATCGACCGGCTTCGCCGTGAGTCCTCGCGCGACGACCGTCACGCCCAAGCCGCGCTCTTGCACACGCGCAACGAACCCGCAGAGGTCGGACCCTTGGAAGACGACCGCCTTCGCCTGATGTTCACGTGCTGTCACCCGGCTCTCGCCACCAGCGCACAGGTGGCGTTGACCCTCCGGCTGATCGCCGGCCTCCAGACGCCTGAGATCGCCCGATCGTTCCTCGTGTCGGAGTCGACGATGGCCCAGCGACTGGTGCGGGCGAAGAACAAGATCCGGGCTGCCAACATCCCCTACCGCGTTCCCCGGGACGCCGAGCTTCCCAACCGGCTCCGGTCGGTGCTGGCCGTCATCTACCTCGTGTTCAACGAGGGATACGTCGCGACCGCGGGTGACGACCTGATCCGGGCCGAGCTGTGCGCCGAGGCGATCCGCCTCGCCCGGCTCCTCGCCGAGCTGATGCCGGACGAGGCCGAGGTGCTCGGACTGCTCGCCCTGCTCCTCCTGACCGAGTCGCGACGGCCCGCCCGCACGGGGCCGGACGGGTCGATGATCCGCTTGCCCGACCAGGACCGCTCGCTCTGGGATCGCGACCTCATCGCCGAAGGCCAGGGGCTGGTACGTGCCTGCCTGCGCCGCAACCAGCCCGGGCCGTACCAGATCCAGGCCGCCATCAATGCCGTCCACAGCGACGCCCGCGCCGCGGCCGATACCGACTGGTCGCAGATCGTCGCCCTCTACGACCAGCTCCTCGCGCTGATGCCCACGGCCGTCGTTGCCCTCAACCGCGCCATCGCCCTCGCCGAGGTCGACGGGCCCGCACCCGCGCTCGCCATCGTCGATCAACTCGGACTCGACGCCTACTACCTCTTCCACGCCACGCGAGCCGACCTCCTCGAACGCCTCGGCCGCGACGACGAGGCCCTCACCGCCTTCGACGCGGCGCTGGCGCGCACGACCAACACCGCCGAGCGCCGACTGCTCCAGGACCGCCGCGACGCCCTCGCCCGATCACGAGGCGCCTGACCGACCCGCCCTCACCGTTCTGTGGGCAATTTCCCCGCCATAGCGCACGAAATTGCCCACAGAACGGGCAACGGGCGGCGATCACTCGGCCCGGAGGACCTCCGCGGGGCGCACGCGGGACACGTGGCGGCCGGGCCACACCGCAAGGGCGTTCACCAGCGCGACCGTCGCCGGCACGATCACGACCACCGCCAGCAGCGCGAACGGCGGAACCTCCTCGAGCGGCACCAAATCGGCCACCCACCGCCAAATGGCGCGGCCCACTGCCACCCCGAGCGGCACACCGAACAGAAGGCCGACGATCCCGATGGCGGTGCTCTGCGCCGCGAGGATGAGCCGCGTTCCACGACGGTTCAGCCCGATCGTGCGGAGCACGGCGAAGTCGCGGTACCGGCGCCGGGCGGTGGTCACGAGCACGTGGCTCACCGCGGCGATGGCAAGCAGACCGAGAAAGGCCGCGAGCAGCAGCGGCATCGTGCGCACGTTGCGCAGGTTGGTGAGCTCGGCGGGCACGTCGGCCGGGAACACGCCCTCGGTCCGGTCGCCGAGCTCCTCACCGAGCCCGGCGATCGTCTGGTCGACGTCGGTTCCGCTCGGGAACCGCACGAACAAGGCCCGGTCAGCGCCCTGGAACAGGTCCTCCGCGCTCACGTGCGGGACGAGCGACTCGAACCGGTGCCGCGGCACCCACATGCCCTCGTCGAACTCCGCATGCACGTCGGGAGGGAAGAGGGCGAGACCGACCACGCGAACGGGCGTCGCCCCGTCGCCGATCGCCACGGTGTCCCCGATCTCGGCGTCCACGTCGCGGGCCGTCTTGGGTCCGAGCGCCACCTCGTCGTCGGTGCGCGGCGCGCGTCCGGCGGTGAGCGCGAACGCGATCGGCGGGGTCTGCTCACTCGACAGGGCGTCGAGCGAGAAGCTCGGCACGCCGACACCGTTGACCTCGACGATGAACCGGGCCGCCGCGGCCACCGCCGAGCCCGGCGGGAGAGCGGCCTGGACCGACTCGACGATCGCGGAGTCGATGCCGTTGGAGCGCAGGTCGGAGGGGAGCGGCACGACTTGTGCGTCCCATTCCACGCCGGCCCGCTCCGGGTGCGTCAGTGCGTCGTTGACCGCGTGCTCGATGGTGAGCGCTCCCACCACTCCGAGTACGCCGACGATGGCACCGACGAGGGCCGGGCGGACGGCGACGCGATTGCGGCCGGCGCCCGTCTCGAGCGCCATCGTGGTGCCGAGCCCCACCGTCAGGGGCGCCCGGCCCCGCACCGCGCTGACGATCGCCGACGGGCTCGCCAGCGCGGGGGCGACATCACGCGCGGCGCGCCCGGCGAGAAGCGCGGTCCTGCCGACGAGCAACACCGAGACCAGCGCGAGCCCCGGGAGCAGCACCGCCCAGTCGGCGTGCATGCCGACGTCGGGCTCGATCCTCCGGCTCATCCCGATGGGGAAGAGCGGCGACGCGGCAACGGCGGTGGCCAGCGCGACCACCACGGCCACGATGGCTGTCGCGCCATGGCTGAGCGTGCTGGCCACCGCCATGTCGGCGCGCTTCATGCCGATGGCCCGCAACACGCGAACGTCGTCGGCGATGACGCTCGCCGACCGTCCGTGGGCTTGGGCCACCAGCAGCCCGCCGGCGACGGCAACGGCGATCGCCAGCATCAGGAGGGCCGCGTGCTCGACACTCACCGTCGTGCTCACGCGGCGCGACACGGCGTGCAGATCGAGCACCGGCGTCCCCGGCGCCACCACCTCGTTCACGTCGCGCTGCAGCGCCGGAATGTCGGCCGATCCGTGGCGCAGCCGCACGTCGGCGTTCTCCGCCAACTGCACCTCGCTCCCGTAACGGGCCTTGAAGCCCGGTCCGACGAGGATCTGGTCAGTGAACAAGAACTGGTTGAGCGTGCGCACGACGCCGACGACGTGGAACCGGACCTTCGGACCGCTCGGAGCGTCGGCGCTGTCGCCTTGGTCGGCTCCGAACGGCTGGAAGTCGATCGTCGATCCGAGCGGCACGTTCTTGCGACCACCCTCACTCACCACCACTTCGTCCGTCGCGTCGGGGTTCCACATCCGGCCCTCCACCACGACGGGGCGGCTGACCCGACCGGCGAACCCATCGTCGTCGGCGACGAACAGCAGGTCGTCAACGCCCTGTTCCATCGCGCCGAACATGAGATTCCACACGGCGACGTCGGCGACCTCGGGCCGGGCCCTCAGCTTGTCCCAGTCGGGGTGCGGCACCCCGGCCTGACTGGCGAACACGATGGCGTCAGCGGCGTCGGTCCCCTCGCGGAACCGCGGCAAGGCGGTGTCGGCCCGCCGCGCGCCGGCCAGAGCGGCCATCGCGAAGCCGCCCGTGACGCCGGCGAGCACGCCGAGCACGACCAACGCCTTCCACCGCTGGCGCAAGTCCGTAAGGGCCCACAGCCGGGCCGCCGCGCTCCCACCATCGGCCATCGCTCGGACCCTACGCCGTGTGGTCGCAGCGATGAAGGGCGGCAGCCTGCCAGCGGACGTGTGGCCAGCACCCCCGTTTCCGGCGTCGAGTGACGTTGGCCGGCCGACGGCGTGTTGGGGCGTTACACCCGTCTACTCGACCACCCTCACGGGCACTCGATGCACCGAGTTGTTCGTGTAGCCGCCACGGTTCCACTCGGGCTCGAGCGGCTGGCGATTGCCCGCGCCGTCGGTGGCGCGACAGCACAGCTGATGATCGCCGGGCTCGGCGTCCCACTGGTAGCGCCACGCCTGCCATCGCCCCACGCCGCCAGCGACCGCGTCGAGCTCGGCCGGGTGCCACGTCTCGCCGCCGTCGGTGCTCACTTCGACCGACACGATCGGGGCACTGCCCGACCACGCTCGGCCCGTGAGCTCGCACCGGCCGGCGCGTGCCGTCCGAGCACGGGTGAAGAAGTCGGGGATGCCTGGGGGCACCATCAACGAGCGGGGCACCATCCGCGACAGCGGCTCGCCGGGGTCGTCGTCGTCGCGGCGAAACCGGTAGGCCGCCGTGTGCTGATAGCCATCGAACGGCCCGTCGAGAACGGTGACGGCGGTCAACCACTTCACGTTGGTCATGCCGTACCACCCGGGTACGACCGCCCGCAGCGGGAACCCGTGCTGCGGCGGCAGCGGTGCGCCATTCAGCTCGTAGGCCAACAGGACCCCGGCGGATGTCGCCACTTCGACCGTGAGGCTTCGCTGGTAGGCCTGTTCGACACCGCCCTCCACGCCGCGGTCGGCGCCCGTGAGCAGCACCTCGACCGCGTCCGTTCTGACGCCCGCCTGGGCGAGGACATGGTCCAGTTCGACGCCGGTCCACTCCCCCGTCCCGACGGCTTCCACCAGCCACGGCTGGCTGGCGGGACGCGGGTCGAGGAGAGCGCGCCCGTTGCCGGCGCACTCCATGGTCAGCACCCGGGTGGCCACCGGCATCGCCTGAAGGTCGGGCAGCGACAGCTCCAACGGCTGGTCCACGCAGCCGTTGACCCGAAGCGTCCACGTCGACGGGTCGATCGTGGGGATGTCGTAGTGGATCAACAGGTAGTGCAAGCCGACGGGCGTGATCGGGAACCGCAGCGCCTCGAGCGGCATCCCGTGGTTCCGCGTCGCCAGCTGGAGCTCCTCCATCGAAACCGCGGCGGTCACGTCGCGCACTGGTGGATGACGATACGCCCTCCCGACCCACCGGGCCGCAGAGGCTTTGAACCTGCTTCGGCGGTGGCGTCGCCGCCGCGGATAGGGTCGGCACCCGAGTTCGACAGCACCGACGTGAGGAGGGGAGCACCTTGGCCGAGGCAGCTGGCTCGATCCTGGGGAACCCGGTACAGCGACTCGAAGACCCGGCGCTGCTCACCGGGTCAGCGAAGTACGTCGACGACCTGGCGATCGACGGGGCGGCCCACGTCATGTTCGTGCGTTCGCCGGTCGCGCACGGCACGGTGCGCTCGGTGGACGTGGCCGAGGCGGAGGCCATGCCTGGCGTCGTCGGCGTCTACCACGCTGGCAACGACCTCGGTCTCGGCCCCTTCCAGGGCTTCCCGATGATCGCCGACAGCTTCAACCGTCCCGTCTTCGCGGGCGAGACCGTCCGCTTCGTCGGCGACATCGTTGCGGCGGTCGTCGCCGAGACCCGAGCGCAAGCGGTCGACGCGGTCGAGGCCGTCGTCGTCGAGATCGACACGCTGCCCCCTGTCATCGACTCGGCCGACGCGGTGGCCGACGGCGCGCCGATGTTGTTTCCCGCCGCGGGCAGCAACGTGTGCTTCGCCACGAGCTTTGGCGAGGACACGGACCCGCTCGAGGGCGCGGAGGTCGTCGCCGAGGTCGACATGGTGAGCCAGCGCCTCGCGGGCGTGCCGATGGAGACGAACGGTTGTCTGATGGTCCCGACCGATCCGGCCGGCGGATCGCTGACCGCGTGGGTGTCACACCAGGCACCCCACTCGCTGCAGCCCGCGCTGGCGGGTGCCATCGGACTCGACCCTTCGGCCGTGCGGGTCGTTTGCCCGTGGGTCGGCGGTGGATTCGGGCCCAAGGCGGCTGCGTACGTCGAGTACCTCGTCGCCGCGAAGGCTGCACTCGAGTTGGGTCGCCCGGTCAAATGGACCCCCACCCGATCCGAAGACATGCTGTCGCTCGTCCACGGTCGCGACTACGCGATGACGGCCAAGCTCGGCCTCGACCGGGACGGCAAGATCGCCGGCCTCGACGCCACGGTCCTCGCCTCCGCCGGTGCCTACCCGGCCATCGGCGCGGTGCTCCCGCTGTTGACGCAGCTGATGTCGGTGGGCGTGTACGACATCCCGAAGGTCCGGTTCCGAGGTACCTCCGTCGCCACCAACACGACCCCAGTGGGCGCGTACCGCGGCGCAGGCCGGCCCGAGGCGACCCAACTGATCGAACGGGTTCTCGACGTCGCCGCCGACCAGCTCGGCATCGATCCCGTCGAGATCCGCCGGCGCAACTTCCTCGACCCGGCCTCCTTCCCTCTCACCACCACCACCGGCGGCGAATACGACTCGGGCGACTACGCCGGCGCCCTCGACGCCGCCGTCGCGGCCGCCGGCTACACCGAGCTTCGAGCCGAGCAGGAACGGCGACGCGCCGCGGGTGACCCGATCGCACTCGGCATCGGTGTGTCGACGTATGTCGAAGTGACCGCGCCGCTCGGCCTCCATGTCGAGTACGGCGCCGTCGAGGTCCACGACGACGGGTCGGCCTCGATGGCGGTCGGCACCAGCGCGCACGGCCAGGGGCACCACACGGCGTTCGCCATGATCGTCAACGACGTCCTTGGTATCCCCCTCGACCAGATCACGCTCGTGAACTCCGACACCGCCGCGGTGCCCACCGGCGCCGGCACGATGGGCTCCCGGTCGCTGCAGACCGCCGGCAATGCGGTGCACGCGTCGGCCACCGAGGTGCTGGCCCGGGCCAAGCAGATCGCCGCTCATCTCCTCGAGGCGAACACCGACGACATCGTGGTGGGCCAAGGTGGGCTGGCCGTGGCGGGGGTCCCGGCGCGGCCGCTGGATTGGGCCGAGCTGGCGACTGCATCCAAAGATCCCGCCCGGCTGCCCGACGGCATGGTCCCGGAGCCGCTGCGCCACGAGGGCAACTTCGACGGCACCAACTCGACGTTCCCGTTCGGTGCCCACGTGGCGGTCGTCGAGGTCGACACCGACACCGGCAACGTGACGCTGAAGCGTCACATCGCGGTGGACGACTGCGGCCGGATCCTCAACCCCCTCCTCGTGCGGGGCCAACAGCACGGCGGCATCGCCCAGGGAGCCGCCCAGGCGCTGTACGAGTGGGTGCAGTACGACGCGGACGGCAACCCGCTGACGTCGAACCTCACGGACTACGCCATCCCCTCCGCGGCCGAGCTGCCCAGCTACGAGGCGACCAACACCGAGACCGACAGCCCGCGCAACCCGCTGGGCGCCAAGGGCATCGGTGAGTCGGGGACGATCGGGTCGACCCCGGCCATCCACAACGCGGTCGTCGACGCCCTGTCCCACCTCGGCGTCACCCACCTGGACATGCCGTGCACCCCGCAGCGGGTGTGGCAGGCGATCCGGGCCGCCTCCAGCGGGTAGGGCTCAGAGCTCGAGCGGAAACGCCCTGAGTTGTCATGGCGGGGCGCCAGCCGTGCGGGGGGCGTGGGGGGCGGAGGCTCCCGCCGGAGCCCCCCACCTGCTGGTCGAGCCGGCTTCGCCGGTCGACCGGCGGCGAGCGGTTCGAGTCGACCGAAGGTCGACACCGCCGGACCGAGCGGAAAGGCTCCGCCTTTCCGCTCGAGCTCTCAGTACCACGGGGGCTATCCGGTCACGATGTGGCGGTGTATCTCAGTCGTGAGCGCGTGGATCGCTCGGGTCAGCTCGGTGTTGGCTTTCAGTTCCTGTTCTTGCTCCACGAAGTCGTGATCGGCCTTCGCCTGTTGGAACGCGGCTTGGCGGTTCTGGCCGATCATCACGAACGTCGACAGGAAGATCGCCTCGAGCGACACGACCAGCGTCAGCTTGGGCCACGGGTCGCCCTCGACGAACAGCATCCAAGCGGCGAATGCGACGGCGTGGAGGTAGACGAACGGCATCGAGCCCGCGAACGCCGTGATGGCATCGGCCACGCGCAGCTGTGTGTCGGCGGCGCGGGAGGCCTTGTGCGCCACTACGACAGGATGATGCAGGTCTGTCTGGTCGAGCGTGGTCATGGTGTGTTCCTCTCTTTGACACCGATCTCGATCCGCGAACGACCCATCGCCGACGATGGCACGGGCCCCGGCGGGCTCGGATACCTCGGCCCGGCTGTCACCCAAGGCACGCCCGCCGCTCGTCCGTTCTGACAAAGCCGACGCGCGCATCCGACGGCAACGGTAGAACTCCTGCCTGCCACGCGCGAACGCGGGAGGATGGGCAATGTTCGACCGTTTTGTCTTGTTGGCCATCGGACTGCCGGTCGCCGCGAGCGGTTTGGGCCTGACGCTGTCCTTCGGGGTCTTGGCGTTCCTGGGCATGCCGCTCCTCATCATCGGCCTTGGCTGCATCAGCGCCGCAGTGGGACCGCCGCCGACGTGACGAGGACAGGCGTCGTCTACACGGCGACGGTGAGTGACAACGCCACCCCCGAGCTGACGTCACCGGACATGGTGGGCAGCTGGAGCGCGTAGCCATCGCGGAAGACGTTGTCGGACTCGAGTGACGTCCGGGCGAGGTTGCCGACACTCTGGTTGTAGCCGCTCTGGCTGGCGTAGACCGCCGAGGAAACGTCCTCGATGAGGGCGATCTGGGACGTCACGAGCCTGCTGCCCGCGCTGGTCGCTTCGGCCAGGCTGGGGAAGACCTCGAAGTGGATGTGGGGCCAGCGACCCGAGTACGCCCCGGGATAGATGCTCGTGAACCCGAGTCTGCCGTTGTCGTCGGCGGCCTGAACGCCCCGCAGGTAGTTCTGCTGGGTGACGCCCTGCGAGTAGAGCGAGTAGCCGCCCTCCATGTCGCAGTGCCACACGTACACGGCCGCGCCGGGGAGCGGTTCGCCGCTTCCCGCGCTGACGATCGCGAGCGCGATCGACAGGGGGACGCCGTCGGCGGTGCCCGAGTACTGCCCGAAGCTGGAGCGGATGTCGCTGCGGACGATGCCGCTCTCCGTGAGCACGTTGGGCCCGTTGGAACCGTCGCTCGGGTATGGGCCGGCGGTCTCTTCGGGGATGGCGTCGGTGACCGCGTTCTCGCCTCCGCTGCCGGCGGTCGTCGTGGTCACATCGGAGGTCGTCGACGTGGCGCCCGTCGTCGCCGTCGAGCTCGTCGTGGCGGAGGTGTCGGGCTTGTTGGAGCCGCACGCGGCGAGCACGAGGCCGAGACCGGCACCACCCATCAGGAGCAGCGCCCGGCGCCGCTCGAACGCGGCGGGCATTGCAACCCGTTCCCGCAGGGTTGCGAGGTCGTACAGCAGGCCCCGGTCGTGGCGATCGTCGTGGTCGTGGCGGTCAGGCATCGGTCGTGACTCCGGTGAGGTCGAGAGAAGACGGTCCCCCGACCCTGCGACCGGCGCCTTCGAGGCGGCTGTGTCCCCGCTGAGAGCTTCCTGTGAATGATGGAGCCCAACGGATCGGCGACCGGACTTCTGTGGGTCGGTCAAAGGGGCTGCGGACCGCTCGCTGCCTTCGTCGGCGCGTCGTCGGGGAGGGTGCCGAGCCTCTCCTCGATACGGCGCAGCGCGGCCTCTGTCCTCTCGTCGCTGTCCTTGGACTCGGAGCTGCCCTTGTGGATGTAGAGGGCGGCGAGCACCACGAAGGCGAAGAGCTGGAGGAACTCCGACTGCCAGTTCTCCAATGTCGAGTGGCCGAAGTCGGAGACGAAGTCACCCACGTGGGTGGACTGGCCGTGCGCGCGTTGCTCGTCTGTGTAGGTCTGCCACTGGGCTATGCCCTGCGAGGCCCAGGTCGTGAAGAACAGGATCATCAACGAGAGCCCGAGGCCGAACTCGCGCCACACGCTGCGCTCACCGGACCGCTCGTTGGCGATGCTTCGAATCATCGACCCGATCACGAACAGCAACGCGCCCAGGGCGACAGCTATCGCTACGACCATCATCCATGCCCCATCGCTCATGTGGGTCTCCTCCGAACTGTCGTCAGCCCCGAGAACAGGGACGGCTCCTCGGGCCGGGTATGTCGATTGGTACCCACAGGCGTCGCGGGCTATCGGCTCGGTTGGCACGACCCGGGGCGCGGTGACCGCCGAGTCATGCGTCGCCGAGCCGGGTAGCACGCACGTTGTGTATCTGCGTGTGGGACGCGGCGGGCGCTGATCGGCATGCGGACCGCCGTCATCGTCGTGCATGCCGTCGCCGGCACGGTCGCCTTCGCCAGCGGTGCGGTGCTGGTGGCGCGGCGATTAGGCGGCACGAGCCGACGGCTCTACGCGACGTACCTCACGGGGATCGCAGTGCTCGCGATCACAAGCCTCGTGGCTGTCGCCATGGACTGGACTGACCTCTCATCAGGAGCCCGCGCCGCGTTCGTCGCGCTCATCGCCCTCGCGTTCGTCATGGCGACGCGTGCCGGGCTGGCACGCACGTCGATGCCCGGTCGCGACCACGACAACCCCAAGAAGTTCATCGATCACATCGGCTTCACGCTCATCGCCCTCTTCGATGGCTTCGTCATCGTCACCGCGCTCGATCTGGGCGCGCCAACCTGGCTCGTGACGGCCGTCGCCGTCGCCGGCGTCCTCGTTGGCCAGCGCACTCTGCACGGCCTGGAGCAGGATGGTCAGCCAAGCCTCTGAACCACGACGATCTTGGCGATCATCGCGATGGGAAGACGAGCGCGTACGCACGGCTGATCCAATGCCGCGTAGGGTCGAAGGTCCCGAGCAAGAAAGCAAGATCGCCTCTGTCGCGCCCCGACGCGCCGAGCAATGCTGCCCCCGTGGAGACGCGCGTACCTCGAAGGATCGTCGTCGGCATCGACGGGTCTGATGCGGCCGTCG
>WNFV01004592.1_pt1 | contig 17948 bp, 15 predicted proteins | sample 5400101 | NCBI WGS metagenome assembly WNFV01 (sample SAMN13153361, study PRJNA577476) | soil metagenome | isolation source: 115 cm soil or saprolite under grassland replicate 1 | place: USA:California | collected 2016-06-15
TGGCTGTTGGACGGAGCCTCCTCGGGCCGCATCCCGAAACCAAGGGCAGTGGGCACGAACGTGACCCTGAGAGCCGAGCTCCTGCTGTCCCTCGCGCAGACGCGAACCGTGTCGGCGACGAGTTGCAGGCCGCTCCCCGTCGGCGAGCCGATCACCGTTCACCGGGGCGATCAGATCGAGTTCGGATGGCCGGGGATCGATGTGTTCCGCTGGGTCGACGGAAACCGGGTTGGGCGCGCCCCGTACACGCCTGTGCTCGGGCGGCGGCTCACGGTGGTGGCGGGACCGCTCGATATCCTCGTCGGGCCGACGGTCGGGTCGCCAAGGGTCTGCCGGTGAGCCTTAGACTACGCCGCGTTCGGGAGGGAAGCGGATGCGCGTCCTCAGTGTGATCGACACCTTGGACGCGAGCGGAGGTGCGGAGCGTTCGCTTGCCTCGCTCGCGCCCGAGCTCTCGTCACTCGGTGTCGAGGTTCACGTCGCGTATCTGCGCGAGCGACCGCACACGATCGCCGGCGAACTTCGAGCCGCCGGGGCGAAGGTCTACTCACTCGCCGGACGGGGTGGGCGGTTCGCGAACGCGATGAGAATCGCGCAGCTGGCGCATGCGCTGCGGCCGGACCTCATCCACACGACGCTGTTCGAAGCCGATCAAGCCGGACGCGTCGGCGCACGTGTCGCCGGGCGGCCCGTGGTCAGCAGCCTCGTGAACATCGCGTACGGCCGGGATCAGGCGACGACTCCGCAGTTGTCAGCCTGGAAGCTGAGGGCCGCCCAGACCACAGATGCACTGACCGCGCGATTGCCTGTGCGCTTCCACGCCATCACGTCGTATGTCGCCGTGGTGATGGCGGCGCGGTTACGGATCCCGCGCACGCGGATCGACATCGTGCCGCGCGGTCGCGATCCGGCCCGCCTCGGCCGGCGGACGGAGGATCGGCGGGCGCGAATCCGCGCTGAGCTGGACGTAGGCGAGCACGAGTCGCTGGTCGTCGCCATCGGGCGTCAGGAGTGGCAGAAGGGACACGACACCCTCGTCGCCGCGACTCCCGAACTGATCCGTCGTCGGCCCGACACCGTCGTGCTCATCGCCGGCCGCGCCGGACGGCAAACCGAGCGACTCCAGCAGACCATTGCGCGGGACAACCTTGATCGGCGCGTCCGGATCCTCGGCTTCCGCGACGACGCGCCCGAACTGCTCTGCGCGGCCGACGTGCCTCGACGACCGGAACGCTGCCCGGTGCAGAGCGGACGCCGCGCGCCGCCGGTTCTTCGAGCGGTTCACGATCGAGCGTTCGGCACGGGGAATGGTGAGGTTCTACGAGCGAGCGCTCTCAGCGGGACGGAAGTCATGATCGCCGGCACACCTCGCGTCAGCGTCGTGATCCCGACCCACAATCGGGGCGACGTTGTGGGCCGCGCCGTCACATCGGTGCTGCGACAGGACTTTGCCGAGCTCGAGCTGATAGTCGTCGACGACGGTTCGACGGACAACACACGAGCGGTGCTCGGGGCCATTGGTGACGAGCGGGTCGAGTACGTGGCTACCGCGCACGTCGGCGCGGCGGAAGCGCGCAATGTCGGCGCACGGCATGCACGCGCGCGCTGGCTGACGTTCCTCGACAGCGACGATACGGTTCACTCCGACTGGCTCTCGAGCCTCTTTGCGCAGGCGCAGGCACCCGGGACTGCGCTCGTCAGCTGTGGGTACACCGAGCGGGTCGAGGGCAGCAGCGTCGTGCGCCGGCAGTTGCTGCCGCGCCCAGCGAGCCCGTCGATCGGCCCCATCGTCGAGTTGATCGCGACGGGCGCCTCCTACATGATGCTGCGCGATTTGTTTCTCGAGGTCGGCGGCTTCGACCCCAAGCAAGCGGCTGCGCAGCACCAAGAGCTGGCGCTGCGGCTCGGGCCCGCCCTGGTCGAACGCGGCCTGCGGTGCAGCGCGGTGATGCGGCCGCTCGTCGATCGACGGATCGGCCGTGACGACCACATCCGTTCGGACGACCGGGCGGTGCTCGACGGCAGCGTCCGCCTCCTCCGTCGTCATCGCGATCGCCTCGCCCTCGATCCGCCGTTGCTCGCGAATACCGCCGCGACCGCCGCGTACAGGGCGCTCCGGCTCGGTGAGTTCGCGGAGGCCCGTCGTCTCATGCTCCTGGCCGTGCGGACCGATCCGTGGAACCCGCGGCATTGGGTGCGGCTCGCCGCCCTCGTCACCCCGCGGACCGCGCGACGTCACGCGGTTCGTCGGCGCTCGGCCCGTGTATCGGCGAGCGGATGAGCTTGCGGTCGCGAATCATCGCCGTCGGAAGCACGACCAGCCGGAACCGGATCGGTCGCGCCTTCTCACTCTGGTTGACCGCGCGCGAGGCGGGTCTGAACTTCCAATACATCGGCATCGACGATGGCTCGTTGTGGGAACCGCTGCGCGAGCATCAAGAGTTCCGCGCGGATGTTCGTACCGCACGCGACCTTGCGGATCTCCGGCGACAGGTCGAGGCTTCCACGGGACCGGGCGCGATCCTCGTCGTGTGCAAACCTCGCCCTGAGCTGCTGCGGCTCAGTCGCGAGTTCACCGGCACTCTCCCGGTGATCGTTGACATCGACGATCCCGAGTTGCTGGATCCATGGGGCAGGTCGACGCTCGTCCTGAGGGCAAAGCGCGTCGTGCGCTTCGGTCCAGCGCAATTCCGGTTCGGCTGGGCGCGGCGAGTCGTGAGGTCCATGCACGTCATCACGTCGAACCCGTTGCTACAGGCGATCTACGGCGGTGAGGTGGTGCCGCACGTCCGCGAGGCCGCAGCATCGCCGGTACGTCACGACCACCAACATGACCGCTTCACGGTCGGCTTCGTCGGCACTCCCCGTGAACACAAGGGCATCGAAGAGATCCGCGCCGCGGTCGCGGACCTCGCGCGAGAACGCGACGTGCGACTGCGCATCACCGCGCCGGCGCCCCCCGACGCGCAAGCGTGGGAGGAATGGGTCGGCCAGACGTCGTTGATGGAGGGCCGCAAGCTGCTGGAAGCCTGCGACGCGGTGGCGATCGCGTCGCGGCCGGGTTCGTGGGGCGACCTGCAACTTCCCGTCAAGCTGATCGACGCGATGGCCGTAGGAGTTCCTGCGGTCATCACCAGTCGGCCTCCGCTCGTGTGGGCCGCAGCCGGGTCGGCGCTCGTCGTACGCGACGGCTGTGTGCCCGAGTTGCGCGACGCGTTGGCGTTGATCGCCGACGATCCGGATCTAGCAAGGGCGCTCGGGGCCGCCGCATGGCGGCGCGCCCGCACGACGTTCACCCCGGCGGCCGCCGCGCCCCATCTCGTTCACGCGATCGAACGAGCCGAGGCTGCGCCCCATTTTCGCTCGAAGCGCGGTACAGGACCTCGCGAACCTCCGAAACGTGGGAGGGCGCAAGGTGACGACGCCCGAGCGGGCTGACGCATATCTCTCGCTCGATGGCGGCACCTCGTCAAACGCGCGGACGCATTGGCGGTCCGACCTGTCCTGGTGGACGCGTCAATTCGTCTCCCCGTGGATCGACATCACCCCTCGAGCGGGATGAACGCGCCCGCACCGGTGGTCGACCGCGTGACCTCGACGGCGCGGCGATAGAAGGCGTTCTCCGCGTACAGCTCTGAGGGCGGCGCCAGCCCGTCGACGTGCCCCTCGCGCAGAACCAGGACGCGGTCACAGAAGTTCAGCGTCGACAGTCGATGGGCGACGACGACAAGCGTCATGTGCCCGCTGAGCTCGTGCAGTGCCTTGCCGAGAAGTTGCTCCGAGTGCAGGTCGAGGGCACTGGCGGGCTCGTCGAGCATGAGGAGCTGAGGACGACCGGCGAGCGCGCGCGCGATGCACAGGCGCTGGCGTTGGCCACCGGATACAGCGTCGGCGCGCTGGCCGATGATCGTCGAGTACCCCTCGGGCCACGTGAGGATCTCTTCGTGGATCTGCGCGAGGCGTGCCGCCTCCCTGATCGCGTCGTCGTCGATCCAGTCGCGGAACAACCGGATGTTGTCCGACACCGTGCCGGCGAGCACGCCGGGGTCCTGGGGCACGTACGCGGCGAGGCGGGAGAACGCCGCCGCGTCGATCGTCGCCGCGTCGAGGCCATTGATGCGGTACTTCCCGGCCGTCGGTTCCCGCAATCGCAAGAGGATCTGGACGAGCGTGGACTTCCCCGCGCCCGACGGTCCTACGACACCGAGGGATTCACCGGCGGCAATCGTGAAGGTGAGGTTGCGCAACGCCGGCTTCGCGTCGCTGTAGGCAAACGAGACCTGCTCGAGCTGGAGCTCCTCGATGGCCGCGATCCGCTTCGTTCCTCGTCGAACGCGACTTCGACCGAGCTGTTCGACGGCGTCGTTGACGCGCTCGAGGTAGGGCATGGACTCGCCCAGCGTCTGGTAGGCGGTCTGGAACTGTTGCCCGTACGACGAGGCCCTGATGAGCATGAGAACGACCGCGCCGAGCGAGGCGATGTCGGCTGTGTCGAGGGCGTAGAGCAGCGCGAGGCCGCCGATGAGGAGGAATAGCACCAGGCTCTGGTAGATGACGGGCGTGACGCGGCTGAGCGCCCGCGCCCGGAAGAATCGCTGCTCGACGACGGACACGATGCGCCCGAACCGGCCGCGTTCGGCGTCCTCCACGCCGAACACTTCGACCTCCTGCGCCAGGCGGACCGCCTCGGCGACTTGCGCCGCTTGGTCGACGAGGGCCTCCGACGTCGCCGCGGACAACCGCCGCACGCGGACGGAGAGCGGTCTGAGCGCGGAGAACAGGATCCCAGCCGTCGCCATGACGGCGAGCGCGACCGGAATGCTCAACACGAGAGCCGACGAGACGAGCGCGGCGAACGCGAGGGCAGCCGTCAGCGCGCTCGCCGCGTTGAGCACCGCGGCACCCGCCTGGGCGACATGGCCCCCCATGAGCTCCTGCAGATAGCCCTCGCGGTCGGAAGCCTTCGCTGCCCAGGATGCATCGAGGTAGGCGTCGAACAGCGCCAGTCGGAGCTGCCGTTGGACCTCCGCGCTGAGACGGGCGGGGAGGTGGGCGATCGCCAACTGCAGGAGCAGGCGCGCGACGGATAGCAGCATGGCCGCCGCGAGCAGCGTCCCGATGCTCGCCGAGATCGCGATCGGTCCGACCGTGATCGCCGCGTGCGAGCCGCGTGACGACAGCGAGGCGGCCACGTGGGCGATGACCGCCAGCACGGCCGCCTCCGCGAGGCCGGCACCGACGGACGCGACGACGATCAGGACGAACCACGATCGGCGCTGGCGCCAGAAGGGCGCCAAGGGACTGGACTCGAGGCGCAGCCAGGGGCGCCGGCCGGGCTTCTTCTCAGCCCGCAGCATCGCGCCGTCCGGGGCGAGATCGGAGCCAGTCGCTGCGCATTCGGTCCGTGCACGGAAACTGAAGGGTCACGTGTTCCAGTCCGTCGTCGCGGTGGTCATCCGGCCCACGTTCTCGAACGCGTAAGACCTCACACCACCAGCCCTCATGTTCCGGTCAATTCGCCCGGGCGCCGACGTTACCAGAAACAACCTATTGGCTTCCGGCGAAAGCATGCCAGTCAGACTGCTGCCGCCTCGATCCCCGGATTGATCCGACAAAGGGACGCCCACCATCGCCAGCCGATGGGGCCGGCATGGATCGGTAATAGATGGCAAATGGTGCAGAACGATTGCTCGTCGCGTGAGTCGCGGGTCGCGTCTCCCAATCGTGCGGCCGAATGGGCGAGAATAGGGAAAGCCGCACATGAGGCGGAGGGGTGTCCGAGAGAGGACGAGGGTGGGCGCTCGGCTCCGGATTCGCATGCCGCCGGCGTTGGCGGGCGCCCTGCTCGCGGCCGTTACGATCACCGGAGCAGCGGCGTCGCCTCGCTTCGACCCGAAGTGTCGCGTGCAGTCAGTGGTGTTCGCCGCGAACGGCAAGTCCACGCCGCTTGGCTCGCTCCGGCGAGGCGACCACGTGAGGGTGACCTTCGTTGTTCCCGCCGGCTGCGTTGATCGCCTCACCTTCGCCTCGTTCCGCGCGCCTCCGCCCGCGTTCGACGGCTCGAGGCTCAGCCAGCAGGTCCTGACAAGCAAGGACACGGGCGTCTTCCGCGAAGGGCAGCACTCCCTCGAGGTCGACGTGTTCGGCTCGCCCGACGAGTGCAGCGCGACGCCGACCTTCGCCCCGCTGGCCGAGCCGAACATCCCGCCGAAGATGAAGACCGGCTTGCGCAGATTGATGCGGACATCCCCCGAGTTCCGCGAGCGGATGCGCGAGGCCGTGAGGGCGAAGGTGACTGCCGGGCACGGTGCCAATCAGAGCGGCCCTTACGACTCGACCTGTGACGGAAGCCCGTCGCAGAACGGGAACGGCGACGGGCGTGCGGTCGGCGAACCGTGTGCCGGGTGCGTCGGCAACGCCGACGAGAAGAACCCGCTCGGCCAAGTGTCGAACGGCCGTGACGCGGGATACGAGTGCGATGACAACCACGGTGTCGGCCGGGGGAACCCGGCGCACAGCGGGTGTCAGAACTTCCAGGTCGACTTCAGCTACGGACCCCAGGTGGACGACCTCACGGGGGCACAGGCCTACGGGCCGGGGCTCATCGTGGCCGTCTTCTGCGACACGTCCATCCCGGTGTGCTATGTGACCGACCACACGAGCTGACGAACATCAGAAGAGCTCCAGGTCTCCCAGCGCGAGCTCCCAGTTCGCGAGCGGCGGGATCGGCTCGGCGAGAGAACGGGCCGTGAGCACTGGCCCCTGCCGGGGAAAGGGCACGTCGAAGCCGATCCGGCGGCGGGAAGGGCCGATCCGGAGGAGGAAGTCGCCCCGCGCTTCGCTGGCGATGCGGCGCAGCAGCTCCGGCTGGGCGTGTGGTGGTGCGAGCACGTCGGCCACGGTGACTTCGCGGGCGTGTCCCCGTTCCCGGACGCGGTACACGGCGACGCCGTCGTCGGTCACCACCGCCCGGTAGGCGAGCTCGGGGAACCGGTAACGCCATGCGAGATAGGCGGGTGTGCGTCGCGTCCGCAGCCCAGTGGGCGGGCCGAGGTGGGCGAGGAGGGGGCCGGCGTCGGCCAGAACGTCGGCCGCGGGCTGCCCGTCCGCCGCGAGCGACCACTTGGCGGCGGGCGCCCGGGCGAGCGCGATGCGGGGGAGCGCTGCCAACGAGCAGGGGCGCACGAGCAGCGTCGGTCGCCCGACGACAGCCCATCCCATCTTGAGGTAGCCGGGCCGGCTCCTCGGGTTGGGCGTGTTGAACACGAGGCCGACACCGTCGGCCGCCAGCGCGTCGAGGGCCTCGAGCGTGAGGCGGGTGAAGAGGCCCTGGCCCTGGAAGTCGGGGTGGGTGGCGGTGTCGACGGCGCGCGCTGCCAGCACCACCCGACCCCCGGGTGCCTCGAACTCCCATCGCAGGAACGTCCGGAACCCGACGACCCGACCGTCGTGTTCGGCCACCCATGCCGGCGATACGCCGTAGGGGTTCTCGTCGTGCTTCCACGCGAAGAAGCGCCGGTCGCGGTCGTCGCCCACCCAGCCCAGGGCGTCTCGAGCCAGGGCGAGCACGCCCTCGCGGTCACCCCGTTCGCCGGGACGGACCGTGACCGTCGCTCCGGTCACCGAGGCACGATGCCGTTGGTCTTCAAGTAGCCGTCCACCGCCGGCGCCAGTGCCCGGGCGAACGCTCGGGTCAGGTGCGAGCCGTCGAGCTTGACGACCTGGTGGTCCACGATGGGGTCGCAGATCGGCAGGTACGGGCAGATGAGCTTGTCGAGATCGGCTGCCCAGACCTGGTCGTCTCGGGCGTCGAGCTGGCGGTAGAGGCTCTCGAGGAACGTTGGATCCGTCGGCGCCGTGTACCGGCATTGCTCGACCACGGTCGCCTTGGACAGGCACGCCAGCGGGTCGAAGCTGCCCGGGGCCAACGGGACCGGTTCGAGGAGGACGACCGTGCGCCCATTCGCCCGGAGCGCGGTGAGCGAATCGACGGTGGTCTGCCGGAGCCACGCCTGCCAGGCCGGCGACCCGTTCTTCATGGGTCGGAGATCGGGGCCGAGGTACGGCACGTACTGGCGGGGGACCTCGTAGCCCAGGTTCATCACGACGATGATGTCCGGGTGGAGCGCGGGGATGACCCGGTCGTAGGTATCCTCCCTCTGCCGACGGCAGTCCTCGGTGCGCACCGTTTGGCCGTTGAACGACAGCTCGGGGACGTACAGCTCTCGCTGCCACGGGCAGCCGCCTTTCACCGACGCCGAGAACGTGAAGTGCTCGGTGCGAGCGACAGCGACGAACGTCGGCACGAGCATGGCGGCATGGCTGTCACCGATGAGGAGGACGTGCGGGCCGCTGCCCTGCACGAGGGTACACGCGGTGGCCGGCCGATCGACGCAGTTAGGAAATGGCGAGAACTCGGTGGCGATGGCGTGCCAGTCGAGATCTGGCACGGGGGTGAAGCCGGTCTGGGCGAGGCTGGCATCCGACGCCGCCGACGTCGACGGTGTCGTCACGGCGGGGATGATCACGAGTGCGGCCAGGATGCTGGTCGCCAGTCCGGTGGCGATCACGACGGTCCGATGGCGGTCGAGCAGTGGCGACAATCGCACGGGGCGCTCCAGGAGCTCGAAGCTCAGCGACGCCAGCGCGGTCGCAACCAGGGCGCTCATGATGATGGTTGTGCGCGTGCCCAGGTGGAAGGACCGCGTGATGACGAGGATCACCGGCCAGTGCCACAGGTACGTCCCGTACGAGATCTTGCCGAGGTAGACGACCGTGTCGCGGGAGAGCGCTCCGCGGGCAAGACCGCCACCCGCAGTCTCGAGCGCGATGATGAGCACGACCGTGATCACGGTCACGGCGACGCCGCGTTGGATCGCGTCGAGATGGATCCAGGCCGATGCGGTCACGAGCAACGCGGCGAGGGCAGCGACGCCGCCGATCCGGGCTGCGCGCACATGGCGGGTGAGGCGGCCGACGGCCATGGGTGTCAACGCGATCAGGGCGCCCGCCATGAGCTGATAGGCACGCGTGTCGGTGCCGTAGTAGGCGCGGTTGGGGTCGGACGTGCGCAGCAGCCACGCGCCGGCGACCGAGGCGACGGCGCCCATCGTCACGACCATCCGGATTGCTGCCCACGGACTCCGGAGCCGGCGCAACAACAGGAACAAGCCGCTGAGGAGGAGGGGCCACAGCAGGTAGAACTGCTCCTCCACGGCGAGGGACCAGAAGTGCAGTACCGGGTTGCCGGTGAGATCGCGGCCGAAGTAGTTCGCCGAGCGGTGGATGAAGAACCAGTTCGTCCCGTACAGGAACGCCGCCTTGAACCCCCCGGCGGCGTCGGCGATCTCGACCGGTGACGCGATGGCCTTGAACACGAGCGCGGTGACGACAAGAGCGACGAACGCGGCGGGCAGCAGTCGACGAACGCGGCGCGAGTAGAAGCGCCGGAACGAGATGGATCCGGTCGCGAGCATGTCACGAAGCAGGAGTTGCGTCACGAGGAAGCCAGAGAGGACGAAGAACACGTCCACGCCCACGTATCCGCCCGCCAAACGCGTGCTGCCGGCATGGAACATCACGACGAGGTAGACCGCGACGGCACGTAGGCCGTCGAGATAGGGGCGATACTCCTCGGTCGTCGTCAGCCCAGCGGGTGGCTTCTCGCGTCGCGACTTGCGCCCGCTCTCCCCGCCCATCGACCTGGCTCGCACCTTGATGACGATCGGACTCCCGGCCGCTTCAGGCGCCCGCTCACGCGTGCTCATACCGAGATTCCCCCCTTGCGAGCGCCGCAACAATAGACCTTCGGCGAGCGGAAGCACAGAGGTCGCTAACATCCCGCCATCGATACCTCCGATGCTGTGACCACGACGTTCGTCTGGGGGCTGAAGCGGAGTGGCATCCATCTGGTCACGAATTGGATGTACGCCAACTATGGTGCAATCGAGAAGTCTCCGCTGGAAGCCCCGGATCTCCATCCACAGCTCCGGGACGGGTTCCGTGACCGGACGGCAGGGGTCGCGTTCCACAACAATTGTGGCTGGCTGCACTCGCGGGGATTCTCGATCGGCACGCTCACGCCCGCTGACTTCAACCGCGCATCAGAGCGGCAACGAGTGACGATCTTCGGACTCGAGGACTGCGACCTGTGCTATGCATCCCGCGTCCCGGTCGGCCCCGAGGTGTCCCATGTCCTCGTGCTGCGGGATCCGCTGAACAACATCGCCTCACGCCTCGAAGGCGCAAAGGTCCGTCCAGAGGTGTTTCGCGTGGATCATCAATACATTGCCTTGTTCGGCGCGTATTGTGAGGAGTACCTCGGGTGGTCGACGCGGCTCCCACACAAGACGCGGGTCTCCTACAACCAGTTCGTCACCGAACGCGGCTATCGCGACCAGCTCGCGGCCCAGCTGGGGGTGGTCAACCTCGACGCGGTCTCCGATGTGTCGCCGTACGGGGGCGGAAGCAGCTTCTCGGGCGACGGGCGCGCCGACCCGGCACATGAACTGCTGCTGCGGTACCGCCGGCGTCCCGTCCCGCGTCGGCTCGTCGCGATGCTGGCGGAGCACCCGGCCGTCCGGTCCGTCTGCTCCGAGGTCTTCGGCTACGACCTCGCCATCCAGGCGGCGGCCCGATGACGGAGAGGCGTGGCCTCAGCCCGAACCCGGGTGGAGGGCTCTTGCCCGTGCTCCTCGAGCCCGGCGGTCCGCGCTCGGCCCTCCTGATACAGCAGGCCTATGCGGAGGAAGGAATCGAGTGCCCTCCCATCGACGAGCGGAAGGCACCGATCGCGCTCCTCTATCCGAGGTCGTACGTCGATGCCGTGGCGGCGATGCCGGAGGGGAAGCAGTACGACTATTGCTTCGTGGGCGGCCTGTACCGCCCCGAGACCTACCCGAACCGCGCGTGGATCCTCGGCTTCGCCGCGGCACGGTTCACCGACCGGTCCTACCTCCTCGTCACCGATCCGCCAGTGGAGTACGAGCGGGTCGGGTCCTTCGACTACACCACCATCGACCGCGATGTGTTCGTGCCGAAGGAGGCGCCGTGGGGGGAGCGCACGTACTTCCACGATCACTACTTCCGCGTCATGCGCGCCAGCCGGTTCACGTTGTGCCCTGCCGGCGACCACCCGTGGAGCATGCGGTTCTTCGAGGCGATCATGTGCCGGTCGATCCCGATCGTCTCGGACCGGCTTCACACGGGGCGCAACACGCTCGAGCAGAGCATTGGGTACCGCGTGTACCTCGTCGACGAGGACCACGTCTACGACGAGGAGATCGTCGAGGACAACTTCGAGCGCTTCGTCCGCCACCAGACGTTGATCGACCGGTGATGAGCGCGCCGGATCTGGCTGCCACAGAGCGGCGGCGATTCCTGCTCGAGTTGCTGCCGAAGGCGTCGATCGGGATGGAGATCGGCGTCCACCTCGGGCGACTTCTCGGCCGCGATCCTCGACGTCGCGCGCCGGTGGAGCCGCACCTCGTCGATCCGTGAAGCACGAGCCGTCACCGACGTACGAGGCGGCGGTGCGGCGGAGGGGCGAAGGATGGGCAGCGCGAGATGGACGAGCGGTAACCACGGTGTGCGAGCGCTTCGGGCCGGACATCGCCGCCGGCCGGGTCATCGTCCAGCGTGGGTGCTCGGACGAAGTGTCCGGCCGCCATGGCCCGTCACGATTCGGAGAGCCATTCGATCGTGGTGCTGTAGCGGATCAAGCCAAGCAGCGTCTCCCGCGGTGTCGATCGCCCTGGTCCGGTGGTCAGTTGCCGGCGCTGGCGGCCGGCCGTGCGCAACCGCCGAGCGCCTGGACCTCCCACGGCACCCGTGCGCCGAGGCCGGGCAGGTGAACGTCAGCGATGTGGTCTGCTGGGATGACCCCAGCCGTCACGAGCTCCGGGCCGAATCGTCTGACCCTCACGGTCACCGGAGATCGGCCGGCCGACAGGACGAGCTCGGATTCCGCCGGACGCCAGAACGGGGTGGTGAGGGGCGTGCACACGGCGTGGCCCACCTCGACGGGTCCGATGCGCACGGCGCCCAGCGCGACGAGCCGGCGGTCGACCTCCGACACGGGCGTCTCGTCGATCGGGCCGAACCGGGCGGCGAGGCGCCGGTACGTGCCGGCCGGCAGCGTGCGCTTCGCGACATGGACCCCAGCACCGTCTGGCACCACCGAGGGTCCGAGGTTCGCGACCACTAGCTCGGACGTCAGCGTCCGCACGAACCGCGTGTCGCTCTCTGCCGCCCGCACGATGCTTGGTCGGTTCGCCCATGTCAGAGCAGCGACGAGGCCCACGGCCGCGACGCCGACGGCCAGCCGGCTCCCGAACCGGCGCGCCGCGTGGCTGGCGCTCGGGGGCAGGACCGCCAGTACGACGAAGACCGCGGCGACGTGCCGGTACCGGGGGGCGTCGAACCCGTACCACGAGCGCGACTCCACCACCCCGACCCACCAGGCGACGACCGCGGCCGACCACGCCAGCGCGCCGATGCCGGCGGATGAGCGCGACGCCACGCGCCATACAACGAAGCCCGCGAAGAGTACGGCGAGCGCGATGCCGAGGCCATGGCGGCCCGCGGCAAGAACGTCGAACGTTCCGATGATGCCGCGCCACACCAGACGCGCACGGCCCCCGATGCTCAACTGCAGGAACGGGTTGTCACGCACGGTGTCGAGCGAGTGGCGTCCCATGGTCAGCCACCAGACCGCCCAGCCTGACATCGGCAGCAGGATCGCGATCCATCGCCGCCATCGCGCCCGGGCCAGGGCGGCGTGAACGATGCATGCCACGGCGACCGAGACACCGACCGCAGAGCTGCACAAGGCGACCGTGAGCGCCGCGCCGATCGCGATGTCGCCGTATCGACGCGTCCACGTCATGGCGGCAGCGCACACGACCGCGGCGGTCAACGGGATGTAGAAGTTCAACAGGAAGGGGAACTGCCGGGTTCCCGGGAGCCACAGCACGCCGATCCCGGCGACCAGCGCGAGGACCGCGCCGACGCGAGCTCGGGCCAAGCAGTACACGGCCGCCGCCATGGCCACCAGGCACATGAGGCCGAGGGCACGGAAAGGCGTGTACGTCCGGAGGCCGACGAGCCCGAACAGGAGCCGGTACAGGAGAAGAGGGATGAGGCTGAGGTGGCCGTTGTGCGGCCGGAACAGACTGGCCAGTCCGTCGTCGTAACGCTGGACGATCTGCCAGTCGTCGTGGTGGAACGATTGTCCCCGGCTCAGGTGGAAGTACCACACCGCGGTGGCGATCGCGAGGCACGCGAACGCGGCATCGACAAGGGGTGTCGCACCGGAGCGGCCAACAGCCGGGCGAGGCGTCGACGCGCTCGCCACGCGAGCACGTCGGGGACGCGTCGCCCCGATGACCATGGCCAAGGGTCTCACACTCGCGTTCTCGCCGTTGGCGTTCTCCCAGATCTCCTGGAGGCACACCACGTCGGGATGGAGTCGACCACAGCCGGAAGCCGTGGCCGACTTACTTGATCTTGTTGATCAACAGGTCATGGCTTCGCTGGGTCCGTTGGACAGGCCGGTGCGGCGCCAGCCCAGGATCTCGTGCTCCCACCGGCGGACGGTGCTGGCGAGAGGGCGGAGCTCGACGACCTCGGCGGCGCGGCAGTGCGCGTAGAAGCGCTCGAGCCGCCGACGAGCCTGCCGCGGCGAGGTGGTGGCGTACACCCTCGCGCAGGAGTTCCTTGGCGAGGTAGGCGGCGCCGACGTCCCCGGCGGGATCGCCAACTGCGAGCCCGGCTTGGATGGGGGCCACCCGCGCTCGGTGAGTCGCTCGTGGGCGACGAGTAGCTGGCGTCGGATCCTGTACAGCGGTTCGCCGTTGCGGCCGCGGTGACCGAGCGTCTCCCGCTGGACCCGGCGGCGGACCTCGTCCAGGGCGGCGTTGGCCAGGCACGGCGTGGAAGTGTTCGACGACCAGCTCGGCGTGCGGGAGTCCGTCGGCGAGGCTTGGCGTAGCCGGCGTAGGGATCCAGCGTGACGGTGCGGATCGCAGCCAGCCACGGCGCTGGTCGGGCGCTGAGCCAGCCCGAGACCCCTTGCGCGGTGCGGCCTTCGACGACATCGAGGAGCCGGTGGCGGTCCAGATCGACGAACCCGGTGACCAGCGGCGTCGGGTGCTCGACGGCGCCCGACAGAAACGAGTGCTCATCGATCGCCAAGGTGGTTGGAGCAGCGAGGCGGACAGGTGGTCGACCCGGGGCCGGCCGTGATCGCGCGCCGCGTCCATGGCGCTGTGCCAGCCGACCCCAACGCCCGCGCCACCGCGGCGACCGAGTGGCCGTCCTCACCGACCATCTGTCCTGCGGCGAGCGCTAACCGGCCGGCGGTTGGGCCCAGTCGAAGGAACGACCGCTGAGTTCGGAGAAGCGACAGGGGTCGTCGCCGAGCGCCGCTGCGATCCTGCTCCGGATCGCACTGTCCTCGGCACCCCCGGCGTTCGTCTGCGTGCTCCAGTTGGTGAAGTCCGGCGGACACCATTGCTCGAGTCCGACGAAGTCCAGGAGCGCGGTCCACTCGACGGTCGGATCGGTCCTGAACGCGTCGAAGTCGAGGATGTGGAATGACGCGGCCGGAAAGTGCTCCCGCCAACGTGCGAGCTGCTCCCCATACCGCGAGCGCATCACGTAGGAGAAGCGCAGGAAGTCGGTGGCGCGATGAGCCGGGTCAGCACGCAGTCGATCCAGGTCGGGCCGGACCCGGTCGCGTTCGGAATCGATGGCGCGGGCGAGGTCGAGCCGCTCGACCCCGATCTGGCGCATCAGGCGGTAGTGCGACAACGCCCGATCGACAGGGTCGCGAACGGCGATGATGAGCTTGACGTCCGGCAGGAGCTCCCGGACGCGAGCCGGCGCAAGGGGATGCACGAAGTATTGAGGCGTGGCCTCGAACGTGACGCAGGCCGGGATCCGGAGAGGAAAGTGCGAGCGGTACCACGCAGTACCTCGCCCGTGGTCCACCGAGAAGAAGTCGACCTCCTTGCGCAGTGGCCGACGCACCCCGGGGTGAGCCGACAGATAGCGGTAGAGCGAGCTGGTGCCGGCGCGCTGGGCCCCTATCACGATGAACGACGGCAGGAGTCGCCACGCTGCGGTCGGCCGGCGGATCGCGACTCGCGTGCGGGCGAGCTTGCTCCGATAGCGCATCGGCACCCGGTCGCGTAGCAGGCGGCCCGGCCTACCGGCCAACCGAGTCATGAGCGTGCCGGGCCGAAACCGACATGGGTCTCCGTGCACCACTCGTCCGGCGGTATCTGCTTGTCGCGGAGAACCGCGCTGACCTGTCGGATCCGCTCGTCCAGCTCGAACTCAGCCACGTCGGCGCTCGTCGGGTTGGCGTGGAGGTTCGCTTGGATCTCGATGCCGAGGAACGAGCCGAGCTCGACCTGCCAACTCGGGTTCTCCGTCACGTTCACGACGAGTAGGGCCGGGTCGCCGGCGAAGAAGAACAGCACCGACCGATGGTAGAAGTCGCGCCGATCGATCCAGTCGGAGATGGCCTGTGCCGGATCTCGTAGGTACTCCTGCGCCATCGGACCCGCCAGCGGGCCAGGCCGCAACGTTCCGTCTCTCCTGTCCAGTGCGATTCCGCCGTCGCGGAAGACGTGCTTGACCCGGCTCTCCAGCCATGGTTTCAGCGCGCCCGTGTTGAGCACGAAGCGCGCATCGGGATACAGCGCGCGCAGTCGAGCGAAATCGGCGCGCTCGCCGTCAGTGAACGCGTCGTGGGCATCGGGGTATGCCCGGAGCTCGTTCTCGCCCATCGTCCGCATGCACCGCTGATAGGTGGCGTCGTGGCTGCCGCGCAGGCCGGCGAGCATGAACCACTGGTGCAGTGTCGTGGTCCCGGTCTTGTTGAAGCCGATGCAGAAGAGCGTCACCGCACCGGCTCCGCGAGGTACTGGGTCGCGAGCCGCTCGAACTTCCCGGCGCTGACCTCCCACTGGAACCTCATCGCCGACTTTGCAGCTGCGCTCGCGATGCGGACTCGCCGCTCGTCGTCGGCGACGAGCTTCGTCATCGTGTCGGCCATCGCCGAGGGTTCGGGACCGCACAGCACCGCGGTCTCGCCGTCGAGCGCGTACTCGGACGAGCCGCCGTTCGACGTCGTGACGAGCGCGCAGCCGCATGCCATCGCTTCCAGCGCGCAGAGGCCGAAGCCTTCCAGGGTGCCGGGCTGGAGGTACAGCGTGGCGCCGTTGTAGACCGACTCCGCCAACTGCACCTGTCCCGGCGAGTCGAGGAACTCGAGCCCGCGGGGGAGCGGCCGACCGGGCGGGCGGGTGCCGCACAGGACCGACGTCACCCCGGTGTCACGGTGGAGGTTGGCCAGCGCGTCGATGCCGGCGTCCATGTTCTTGACCGGGTGGGGATCGAAGTTCATCGCCACCCGGGCAGGGCGGCTCCCGATCGGCCGGATGACACGGAACGTGCCATGGTCCAACCCGTTCGGCACGTACGCGACCTCCGTCGCGCGCACACCGGTCCCGACGAGGCTGGCCGCGATCCACGACGAGACGCAGACCTTCAGCCCTGCACCGCTGAGCGCAAGGCGCTCGACGTCGGCGGGGAACACACCCAGCGCCTGGACGAACAGGATCGGGCGTCCGGCTGCGCTGAACGGGGCTTGGAGGCATTCCAGCAGCAGTCGGCCACCGGCTCCCGCCTCGCGGGCAGTGCAGAGCTGCACCGCCATGACCGTGTACACCACGACGTCGGCGTCGGGGAGCGACTCCGCGGCAAGTCGTGAAGGGAAGACATGCTCGATCGTCGGGTCGAACACGAACCACGGGATGTCGGACGGGCCGCGAAGCCGGCCCTCCGCCGTCGGGAGGTGCACCAGACGGACGGCCGCTCGCCCCCGGCGGGCGATCGCGTTGGCGTGCTGGAAGAGCGCGAACAGCCCGCCCGCCGGGCGTGGGAGGGCCGGCGCGAGGAAGGTCCATCGGATCGGCGTGCCTGCGCGTCCCTGGCTCACGGGTAGCGCTGCGCGAGGCGTCGGCGGATGGCGGCGAGCTGCTCGTCGGGAAGGCGGATGTGCGCGCCACTACGGTTGTAGAAGTACGTGTCGAGGGGTGGCAGCGACGACCGCGGGACTCCCAAGATGTCCATGAAGGCAGGTATCACGGTGCCGTCCCGACGCACGACCTCGTCGTAGTCGAACACCCTCACGTTGCGGGTACCGAAGCATCGGCGGTACGCGTTGATGAGCGCGTCATAGTCGAGCAACCACGAATCAGGTTCGACGTACGCGAACGATGCCGGGTCGGTACTGGGCTCGAATCCCGTTCCTTCGAGCTGTGACCGGTAGGAGCGCAGGAACGCGGCGCGGTCACGGAGGAAGACGACGACGGTGACGGCTCGTGAGGCGAACAGGGCCTTCAGGCGCTCGAGCTCGTCCTCGAAGCGGAGGTAGCTGAGATCCTCGTGGACGTAGATGAGGCACCGGTGCGCCGGGTCCACCACCTCGCCACGCACATGGTCGGCGGCCGCGGCCAACCATGACGGCCGCCGGGTCTCGGGGAAGCGGAGCCGCGCCGGCCACGTGCGTTCGGGTCGGATCGTCAACAACGGCAGCTCGGTGTGCACGACCGGGAGAAGGAAGCCGGGCGGATAGAACGCGTCCACCTGGGACAGGAGATCCGAGTTCTGTTCGCGGAGGAAGGTCTGGAGCGATGTGGTGCCGGTCTTGTGAGTTCCGACATGCAACAGCACGCGGCTCCGCTCGCCGGCCGTCGACCGTACGGCAGGATCAGCCACGACGTGGGAACCGTGCGGAGGGCACCGGCACCCGAAGGAACGGACACAGCTTCTCCCAGCCGTCACCTGCGGTCACGTCCATCACGAGCAGGTCGTTGGGGCGGCCGGCGAAGTAGGCGCGCACCCGACGTTCGTGTTCTGTGAGGTCCTCCTCCCAA
>WNFV01009005.1_pt1 | contig 17942 bp, 16 predicted proteins | sample 5400101 | NCBI WGS metagenome assembly WNFV01 (sample SAMN13153361, study PRJNA577476) | soil metagenome | isolation source: 115 cm soil or saprolite under grassland replicate 1 | place: USA:California | collected 2016-06-15
GCGGCGAGCCCGCGGACGGTCATGGAGATGGTGCGGCGTGACGACACCGAGAGGGCGGGCCGGATGCGCTATCTCTACGAAGTGGACCTGGCGGACCCGACGCTCTACGACCTGGTGATCAATACCGAGACCCTGAAGGTGGCGACCGCGGTCGAGCTGCTCGCGGGCGTGGTCGACCGCCGCGAGCTGCGAACGACCGAGGCCGGCGCCCAGTTCGTCGCGGACCGCTCGCTCGCCTCGCGGGTCCAGGTCGCTCTGGCGACTCATCCCGAGACGCGGAAGTATCGCATCACGGTGGAGGCCAAGGCAGGCCAGGTCACCCTGGAGGGGACGGCCGCGCTGGACGAGGCGCTGGCGCGGGGAGTCCAGGGAGTCCGCGGAGTCAAGGCCCAGCAGGTGGACATCCCGCCCGTTCCACCGTTCGTGGCCTGACCCGGATCATTGTCAGGGCTTCCGGCGGCTGAGGACCAGCACCACGTCGGCTGCACCGGTCGGGTAGCGTCGCACTACCTCCGCGAGAGCCTCTGCGAGCGCTCCGAACTCGTTCAGTCGGAATCCGCCGGGCACCAGGACGATCCCGGCATGGGAAACGTTCGCCGCTACCGCTTCCTCCGCAAGCGTAACGAAGTCAACGAGGTCAGCCGTCACGATCACCCGCCCCTGCCGAGTCGCGTAGCGTAACTGCGCGTGGTCATCGAGGCCCACGTTGCCAGCCTCGTGCGCGCTCGCGGCATCAATCCCGCGAGCACGCAGAATCTCAGCGATGCGCGGCGAGAGGTTCTCGTCGAGGTAGAGGTTCACCCAGCGGGGACTACATGGATCAGGCCTGGATAGCGCTGCTCGAGCGCCTCGGGCGTCAGCGCCGCGTTGGCCTCGACCTCTCCCTGAATCTCGTCGGGATACCGCTTGAAGTAGATGAGAGCAGCCGTGAGCTGGCTCCGCGAGAGCTGGGGGAAGGCCTCATGTACACGCTGGACGTCCTCGTCTCTCACGAAGTCTCTGAGGATCTCCCACACGGCCAGCCCGGTGCCTGCGATCTTCGCGGTCCGGCCTCCAGGCTCCGACGCGAAGTAGATGCCCGGACAGTCTCGCATCCGGAGGGCTTCCTCGAGGAGCTCCTGCGCCACCTCAGAGACGGAACGACTCCCCCGCCGGGCCCAGACCTCGAGCTGCTTGCGCACGGATCTCCGAAGCCGCATCGTTGTGGACACGGTCGGCTCCGCCCGACGTGGTCGCCCCGCGATCACCGTTGGCTCGCGGGCGAATCCTGTGTCCCGCTTCCGCTCGGCGCGCCGGGAGCGTCGTCCCTTCTTCATAGCAAGAAGCTTACACTGTAAGACAACACCTTACAAGAGTCCATGAAACTTGCGCCAGCCTCGGGAGGCGCGATCGCCAAAATCAATGCGCGCCCGTGTTGTCCTCACGATCAACACCGAGAAGCTCACGGGTGCAAGAACCCTCCTCCCCTTGACAGGAGAGGGGAGGGTGTGGAGTGTTAGCGCCGATGACTCGGCACGCTGCGAAAGGGCGCGGTAATTCTAAGGGGGGAAGCCCGCCCGGGGAATTGTCGGTGCGCCCAGGCAGCTATGGTGGTTATTGACCGGGTCGACGGGGTTCCTCGAAGACCAACTGGCCGCTTGGCCGTCCATAATGGGCTGAGGCGAAGCCTCGTCAGGCCTTGCCCGCTTGTAAGGTTACTTGAACGTTCAGGCGCAGACCGCAAGAGTTCCCACTGCTCGCAGAACGGGCTCCGCGGAGAGACAGTGCTGGCCCACGCGGGCGGGCGCTGCTGTGGTCGGCGGCCTGACGCTCGCAGTCTTCCTCCCAGCCCTCCTGAACGGCTTCGTGAATTTCGACGACATGGACAACTTTGTGATGAACCCGTATTATCGCGGGCTCGGCTGGGACAATCTCCGGTGGATGTTCACGAGCGCGCACACGGGTCATTACATCCCGATCGCGTGGTTGACCCTCGGCCTCGATTACGTCCTGTGGGAGATGAGACCGCTCGGATACCATCTCACCTCCATCGTCTTCCACGCGGTCAATGCGGTTCTCTTCTATTTCCTAGCGCTTCGGCTGATCGAGCAGGCATCAGACCCCCGCTCCAGCCCTCTCGAGGAGAGGGGCGACAGGGTAGCGGTTCCGCTGGGGGCTTCCGCTGCCGCGCTTCTTTTCTCGGTGCATCCGCTCCGGGTCGAATCGGTCGCCTGGATCACGGAGCGGCGTGATCTCGTATGCGGCTTGTTCTCCCTACTCACCGTTCTCGCGTACTTGCGCGCCCACTCTCTCGGGACACAAGGTCGGCTCAAGAGACGGTGGTATTGGACCGCCGTCGCACTCTTCATCCTGGCGCTCCTCGCGAAGTCCATCGTGGTTGGCTTGCCTCTGGTGCTGCTGGCGCTCGACCTCTATCCGCTGCGCCGCATGTCGCTGGCGAACTCTGAGGGAGGGAAGCAGCGCAATCGACTTCTGGTCGAGAAGCTCCCGTTCTTCCTGGCGAGCGCTGCGGTCAGCGTGGCCACGATCGCCATCGGACGGGAGCAGGGGCTCATGACCTCTTTCGGGACCCTAGGCGTCCCGGAGCGGCTTGCGGTATCGGGATACGGTCTCATCTTCTATCTCTGGAAGACTCTCGTGCCATGGCCGCTGTCCCCACTCTACGAGCTGCACTACCCCGTTCGGCCGCTCGCCCCAGGCTACCTGCTGCCGGGCGTGGCGACGGTCGCCATCACGGCCGTCACGATTCTCGCGAGACGCCGTTGGCCAGCAGGCCTCACGACCTGGCTGATCTATGTGACCCTCCTGCTCCCCGTAATCGGGATCATCCATAACGGCATCCAGATCGCCGCGGACCGCTATACTTACCTTGCCTGTCTCGGTTGGGCCCTTCTGGCCGGAGCGGGCGTGACGCGGTGCTGGCGCGCTGCACGAACCGGCGCCATCACGCCGCGCCTGTGGCGGCTGGTAGTCGCGGTCTCGGCGACTGTGATCGTGGCCCTGGGAGGGCTGAGCACGCTCGAGATTCGCGCCTGGCGCGATTCCGAGACGCTGTGGCGCCACGCCCTCGCTCTTGACCCCCGGAACGCACGCGCCCACCACAACCTGGCCTCCGCTCTGTGGGCCGTGGGAAGCACCCAGGAGGCGCACGCCGAAATCGAGCTAGCCTTATCGCTCCTGCCCGACCAGTTCCCGAAGGCAAAGGCCGCATTCCACGCCAGATTGGGTCTCTGGCTCCAGTCCGAGGGGGATATTGAGGGAGCGGAACGGCACTACCGGGAAGCCCTGAGCTTCTCGCGGGACAACTTCCTAGCTCGGTACAATCTTGGCGTCATCTACGCCTCGCGTGGCGATCGACTAGCTGCCTTGGAGTCGTTCCTGCACGTGCTACGGGTGATCCCGGGCTACCAGGGTGCGTGCGCGAACGGGCGTCGTCTCGCGGGGATCCTGGGCGTCAAGCCGAAAGAGCTGGAGAGCTGCTCACCGCGGACCGAGAGGCATCGGTCCGCCGGTTGACGCGCAACTCGTTAGCCGGGCTACGACCTAACCCGCGGCCTTAGCCTTTCGGCCGCCCGCTCGCGCGCCGGGGCGCGGTGTCGGGCACCTCGCCGATCGTCAGGCTGACCTGGACCTTCTGCTTCTTTCTGAGCAATTCCAGCGTGACTATCTTGCCCACAGCCGTCTCGGCCACGAGGCGCTGGACGTGGCGGTAGTCCTCGACGGGGATCTTGTTGTAGCTGAGGATCACGTCCCCCTGCTGCAACCCCGCCTGAGCCGCGGGGCTGCCGGTGATGGTCGAGCCGACCACCGCGCCCTGGTTGCCGTCCAGACCGAGGCTCTGGGCCAGTTCGGGGGAGAGGGGCTGCAGCGACACGCCGATCCACCCGCGGACAACCTTGCCCTTGTCCACGAGCTGGTCCACCACGCGTTTGACCATGTTGATGGGGATGGCGAAGCCGATCCCCTGGCCGGCCGCCACGATGGCCGTGTTGATGCCGATGACCTCGCCCTTGAGGTTCACGAGCGGCCCTCCGGAATTGCCCGGGTTGATCGAGGCGTCGGTCTGGATGAAGTTCTCGTACGTGGCGATGCCCACATCGGAGCGGCCGGTGGCGCTGATCACCCCGACGGTCACGGTCTGGTCGAGGCCGAAGGGGTTGCCGATGGCGATCGCCCACTCCCCGACCCGCAGCGCGTCCGAATTGCCGAGCGGGGCGACCGTCAAAGCATGCTGATCGGGCTCGAAGCGCACCAGCGCCAGGTCCGTTTTTGTGTCGGTGCCGAGGATCTGGCCGCGGTATTCTCGTTTGTCGGAGAGCCGGATGATGATCTCGTCCGCCCCCTTGACGACATGAAAGTTGGTGAGCACGAGCCCGCGCTTGTCGATGACGACGCCGGAGCCGAGCCCCGGCTGGCGAAACTCCGAGCGGGGGGCGGGGCCTTCGGAGCCGAAGAACTGGTTGAAGAAGTCCTTGAAGAACGGATCGTCGGTGCCGGGCGGGAGGCTGGGTCCCCGTCGCATCTTCGCGCGCTGGATGGTGCCGAGATGCACCACGGCGGGTCGCACGTGCTCCGCCACGCCTACAAAGCTCTGCTGCAGAGCCTCCGGGAGGCTGAGGGCCGGCGCCGCGACGGGGATCACCGCCTCTCGCGGAGCAGGACGCCCGAGGCGGTCGCGCAGCAGATAGCCGCCGCCCGCGGCGGCCACGAGCAGGATCACGGCGACGGCTGCGCGGAGGACCAGGCGGCTCATGGCCCCTACTCTATCAGAGGGCGAGCGGATGATAGCGGCCGCGTTCGCTGACCGTCAAGGAAGCCGGTGAGATATCGCCACGCGTGGCCCGGACTCCTGCTGCTGACCACGCTGGTGGTCCTCCTCGCGAGCCTCGTCGTGTGGGGCGAGCACTTCCTCACGCCCAGTCCCGCCGGCGGCATCCGCCGGCTCCTCGATCTCTGGCCCGCCTCGGGGGTGCCCCCCCTGGTGTCCCGGCCGTCTGCCGCCGAGGTGGCTGCGGCCCGGCCCGCTGGTCCTGGTGACGGGTCGCCCCCCGCCTCGGAGGCGCCGGAAGAGCCGCCTCCTCAGGAGGCGCCCCGAGCGGAGGGTACTCCTGCGCCGGCCGCGTCACCCCCGCCCGACGGGCCCGCGCGACCGGCCGTGTCCCGAGCCCGCTACGCGCTGGATCTGGGGACATTCGCCGTCGACGAGGACGCAGAGCGCGCGGAGGCCCACCTCAACCAGGCGGGCTTCTCCACCGTCCGATTCAGACAGCAGGCCCCGGCCCGACTGTTCACCGTGTCCGTGCGCCCCGCCCGCGATACGGAAGGCGCGGGGACAACCCTCGAGCCACCGAAGCAAGCGAAGGGGCCTGGCACCGCCGCCGGTCTGGAAGAGTCCGTTCGCATCGCCCAGGCCTTGCCCCTCCGCAGCGCCGTGAGGCTGGCTGAGAGCCTCAGAGCGGCGGGCTACGCCGTGCGCATCCTAGCTGAGGCGGCCAGGGCCGGCGAGATCACCCTCCGGCACGGCAACTTCGCTTCGCCCCAGGAGGCGGAGTCTGTCGGCCGGGAACTCTCCACGCTGGGCGTCCCCAACGAGGTTGTCCAGGTTCCTTAGAGCCCAAGAAGACGACAGGGGCGAATCCCTCAAAATTGGCAGTGCACCCCCGAAAATTGTCAGCTCCCAGGGGCCTTGAGATCTCATAAGATATTGATTTTATTCCGGTAGATGAACGGGCACACAGCTTGCTACCCTGATAGTCGTGTATGACCAGGGCTTCCATGGGTCCGGCCCGCGACGCCGTTCCCGATCTCATTCACCCATTACAAGGAGGGTAACATGTTCTTCACACGGTTGAACCGCCTGTTCGGCAAGGGGCAGAATCGGGGCTTCACCCTGATCGAGCTGCTCATCGTCATCCTGATCGTGGGCATCCTCGCCGCCGTGGCCGCCCCGATCTACCTCGGCTATATCAGGGACGCCAAGACCTCCGAGGCAAAGTCGGTCGCGGGCACGCTCTGGACGGCCACGCAGAGCAACGCGATCGGCAACTGCGGCACCGCCACTAATGCTTCGACGGGGTATGCGAAGGCCGGGCTCACGACGAGCGGCGCCACCACCCCGGCCCGGTGGAGCGCGGGCACCACGCAGACGCTTTTGGTCGACTGCGCGACTGGCGCCTATACTGCCGGTGGTAACCCCTTGTTCATAATCAGTGGCACGGCCACCGACGTCAGCCCCATCTCGATCGGCCTCTACTACGACACGACCCAACAGCCGCCCTCCTTCCTGCGGTGCCGGGCCGACGGAAGTGCAGTGACAACGGCCGACCCGAAGTGCTAGGCGTGTCTGGGTAACGACTTAGCTAACTAGCTAGGGGGCAGTCTTGAAGACGGGCGAGGGACTCGGTCCCTCGCCCGTCGCATCTCCCAGGCACCTCTCGAGTTCTGGAGGCACCGTCCGGAAGCGCAGCGACAGCACGTAGGCGTTGGCACAGGCGCTGTCGTGCCCGGGGAAGATCCGGAGGACTCGCAAGAACGAGTCGAGGGCCGCCCGGTCCTCGCCGCGAAGTGCGTAGATCACACCGAGGTTGTTCAGGGCGGTCACGTTGACCTGCGAGTGCCTGAGCGCGGCTCGGTAGCTCCGTTCGGCCCCAGCGAGGTCGCCCTTCTTCTGAAGCTCGAGCCCGAGGGAGACGTAGAACATGGCCTTCGTGTCGAGGACGTCCGGAAACAGGCTGACAGCCTTTCCGTACTCGGCGATGGCCTCCTCGTGTCTTCCAAAGACGGAGAGCGCGCCGCCCAGGTGGTAATGGGCGAAGGCGCTGCCCGGGTCCAGGGAGACCGCGTGATGCCAGAGGGTCTCCGAGTCCCGCCACACGCGGACCTGCAAGGTGCTGAGCGCCGCGCAGGCGATGATCGCGCTCGCGGAGAGCGCGAGGACCAGTCGCGCAGGCCCAGGCGTGACGGCGTTCGTCTCTTTCGCCCTCCAGGACCACGTCACTCCCGCGCCCGCGATCACCGCCCAGCCGAGACAGGCCAGGTAGGTGTATCGATCGGCCGCGATCTGATGGCCGTTCTGGAGGATGCCGAGCACCGGGAGGAGCAGCACGACGTACACCGCCCATATGGTGAGGCCCGCCGGCCAGCGGCGCCTGGCGGCAATCGCCGCACCGGAAATAGCCAGAACGAGGATGCTCGGAACGAGGTAAGTCGCAGCGAGAGGGCGGATCGGGTAGTGAAGCTCGTAAAGCGGAGACAGCCTCCACGGGACCAGCGTCTTCCAGAGGTAGAAGACGAGGCCGTAAGCGGAGATCGCCAGCCGGTCGAAGACACCCAGGGTGATGAAGGGGGTGAACAGCTCGTGTCGGACCCCGATCGCGAACATGGAGCCGCTCACGCTCGCGCTCGCCAGGAGGAACGGCCCCTTCTCCCCGAGAAGACCCAGAAGCCGGCGTGTCCGCCGTAGCGGGTATATGTCGAGCGCCAGGAGCACGAGGGGCAGCCCGACCACTATAGATTTGGAAAGGAGGGCCCCGACAAAGAGGCCGACCGCGCTCCAGTACCACCCCCGGTGAAGATAGCCTGCCCTACCGCGGCGGTGGGCTCGCAGGTAGGCGAGGACGGTGAGGAGCGAGAATAGCCCCGCGAGCAGGTCTCGCCGCTCGGTGATCCACGCAACCGATTCCACCCGCAGCGGGTGGACCGAGAACAATAGCGCCGCGACCATCGCGCCCAGCCTCAGCGCACCCTCGTGGCTCCGGGCATCCGGCCATTCGCCCTTGCTCTCCCAACCGTCGAGGGAGGGCGCAGGGTGCGCCCCGTCTCCCTCACCAGGGGAGTGAGCATGATGGCCGGGCAAGGCAAACCCCCGCTCGAGCAGTCGATACGCGAGCAGATACAAGAGGAGCGCATTGATCGCGTGGAGGACCAGCGCGGTCAGGTGGTAGCCCCACGGATTCATGCCCCAGAGCACGTAATCCAACCCCAGGGTCAGCCACGTGACCGGGACGTAGTGACCCAGCTGGGCCGTGGTGAACATCCAGCGCAGATTGGCCCAGCCGAGACCGCGATAATTCGGGTTCCTGAGAAAATTGTCAAGGTCGTCCCAGTTGACGAAGTCGTTCTGAAACATCGGAAGGAACGTGGCGGCGGTCAACGCCACCACGAGGGCCGCTCCCGCCCAGAATGCCCAACGGTCTGCCCGGGCCCGGGCCGGCGCCGCGCCAGAATGAAGGGCGGTGAGTTCTTCCGAAGCGCGTGGAATGCTCACCGTACTCCGCTCCCTGGCGCTACATCACAGTGGTCGGTAGCCCGGGTGCGTTCCGCTTTCGGAGCGACCGCGTGGCCGCCGCGAGCCTTCTCGAGCCTCACCGCTTGTTGTACGTACCGTCGGAGCTCCCCGATGTCTCCCCCGCGGTAAAGCTTCAAGCCAAGCGCCGCTTGAGATGAGAACCTGTGAGTGGCGTGAAGGCGATCCGGGAGTAGCCCCAGCGCCCGCTCGTATTCCGCCCGAGGCCCGAGGCCGTCCAAGGTAAGCGCGCCGCCGAGATTGAAGTGGGCGAACGCGCTCCGGGGGTCAATGGCGATGGCGTGACTTGCCATGCGGGCGTGATCTTGCCACGAGAAATGCTACCTCGGTTAGCAGAAGCGCGAGGAAATAGAAGAGAGCCTGCGAGTGCGGGTTGCTCGGCAAGTCGTCGAGGTGGTCGAAGTTGACAGAGCCGTTCAGGAGGGCGGGAAGGAAGACGACGAGGGTCAGGCCGCCGACCACCGCCGCCCCCACCCACGTGGTCCATCGCCGTGTCCCCGAGGGGGCTGTGTCCGAAGCGGCAAGATGTCTTGCAACCGGCGCCCGGATGTTCGAGTAAGCGGCGAGAGCGGCCTTGGTCATCCTCTCTGAACCATCTTACCTCGACAGACGGACGAAGGGCACCAGAGCCGAGAAGGACGTGACGCCCGTCGTCGTGGTCGGCATACCTTTCGAAGGCGGGAAGGGTCCGAGGAAGCAGGGCGGCGCCAATTGAATCGAGCCAAGACAGGAAGTTCAGGGCATAGTCCCCTCTGATGCCACCGGACCGCGCCAGAGCCCTCCGCTCTTTCCGGTTGGCAGGTAAACGGCGCATGGGTTGGGAGGGGGCGCGCGCGTTCCTTGACTGGGCTTCCGCGGCTCGGGCAGTATGGGATCCTGGTGGGTTGATTTGTTCGCTGTGGATAGAGGTCCCTCGGGTCTGTGGAGGAACGATGCGATGTGGGCGGGCTGAGCGACGCCGTGGCCGAGGCGCTCCGTAACATTCGACATCCAGAGTGTATGCTGTGACGACGGCCCTCCAGGAAGGATCGGCGACGCAGCCATCGAGCGCGGCAGGCGCTGGCGAAGGCCAGGGCCGTCGGTCCGCCTGGCACGCGTGGGCGTTACTCGCGGTAATCGTCGGCGCGTCCGCCGGCGCCACGGTCGCAGCCACGCGCCGGACGTCCACGACGTTTGATGAGATCACGGTGGTGGCCGCCGGCACACGCGGGTTTCACACGCGCGCGTTCGACCTCGCGCCGGCGCATCCCCCGCTGACCCAGTACCTGTACGGCCTGCCGGTGTTTCTCGCGGAGCCGAACTACCCGCCGGACCAGGCGAAAGCGGGGAAGCAGCCGATCGGTACATACTCTCCGTACCTCTACGCGCGGCAGTTCTTCTGGGGATCGGCGAACGACCCCGAGAAGCTCGCCTTCTTGGGCCGGCTGGGCGGCGCGCTCTGCGTCGTGCTGCTCGTGCTCTCGGTGTTCCTTTTCGCGCGACGCCGGTTCGGCGATGCGCCGGCCCTGCTTGCCGCGTGGTTGGTGGCATTCCTGCCGGACGTGCTGGCGCACGGCGGCGTAGCGTGCAACGATCTGCCGCTCGCCCTCACTTATTTCCTCGCAGCGTGGGCGATCGATGCGGCGGTGCGCTGCCCGACGCTGGTTCGCGGCGCGGTCTCGGGCGCGTCCGTGGCTCTTGCCGTGGGCACCAAGTTCAGCGCCATCGTTCTCCCGGCTGTCGCCGTGCTGCTGTTGCTGATGGAAGCGTTCGCACTGCGAGAGCGGCGATGGTTGCCCCATGCGAAGCTCGCGGTGCTGGCCGGGACCGCCGCGATGTATCTCGCCCTCGTGGCGGTCTATCGCGGAGACTTCACGCTGGCCGAGATGCGCTACGGGCTGGACTTCACGTTCCGCCACGTCACGCGTGGCCACGATACGGCGCCGGCGTATCTGCTGGGCCGGACGAGCCAGACTGGATGGGCGTATTTTTTCCCGCTTGCGTTCCTCTACAAGACGCCGGCGGCGTTCCACCTCCTGCTCATCGCGGGACTTGTCGGCCTCTCGCGATCCACGCGGGACGTGCGCTTGCGTTGGCTGTTCGCATCGCCATTGCGCATGCCTGTGGTGGCCGGGGGCGTGCTCCTCGGGGCCCTGTTCGCGTCGAATCTCGCCATCGGGTTCCGGCACGCGCTGCCCGCCCTGCCGCTGCTCTGCGTGATTGCGGCAGTCGGCGTGCAGCGGCTGTGGGTGACGGTGGGCCGCGTGCCGCGGCTCGCCTTGGCCACGCTGGCACTCTGGATGGCTGTCTCCACGCTCTCGTTCTATCCGCACTTCCTGGCGTACACGAGCGAGTGGGGTCCGGGCCGGGACCGCGGCCACGAGTTGCTCCTCGACTCCAACTTGGACTGGGGCCAGGGCCTGCTCGACCTGCGAAACTGGATGCGAAGGAACGCGGTCGAGCGCGTGTACCTTAGCTATTTCGGCTCCGCGCTGCCCGCCGGGTACGGCATCGACTACGTGGCGCTGCCCAGCTTCTTCGTGCTGCCGCCATCGCCGCCCCCGCCGCAGCCGCCGCGCTACGCCGTGATCTCGGCCACCAACCTGCACGGTCTCTACCTCCCCGGCGACCCCTTGGCGAGGTTCCGAGATCTCGTGCCGGACACGGTCATCGCGCACACACTATTGGTCTATAAGGTCGGTCAGCCCACTAATTAATTAAGAACATGATGCTTATCCGGTTGACTCCACACGCCCCAATCGGTAGTGTGGCGCCCATGCCCAGGCCGGACTTCCCCCGCACGCTGCGAGAGTTCCAGCGGCCTTTCAAACGCTGCTGGGCCTCGGTGCCCACCGGGCGCCGACCACCGTATGAACGCGCAGTCAATCGCCTCGCCAGCATAGCAAAGGCGATTGCCCGAGGCAGCCGCTTACCTGTCACTCCCCCACCCCGTCCCTCTCGCGCCCATGCTCGTCATAGATATCATTGGGCCGACGTTCGAGATCCTGATAGAGATAAATGGATGTCATTTCCTTCTTCCACGCCGCGTGAGCGAGAGCACCTGTTCCTTGTCTTGATCCTCATCGTGGCGCTCGTGATCCGATTCGTGCATTTCTTGACGATTGCCGGGACCGCCTTTCCCAAGTTCCCGCTCGTCTTCGATCAGTCGGACATGAATACCTTCTGGGAGTGGGCGCAGAGCATTCTGGCCGGCGATTGGCTGGGCCGGGAGACCTATCATCCGGCGTTCGAGTGGATGAAGGCCATTGCCCCCCAGGAGACGTGGTACCGGTGGTGGGGCGGGAAGGCGATCTTTCAGCAGGCCCCTCTCTACGCGTACTGGGTGGCCGGCCTGCTGGCGGTTTCACGGCGATCGATCGAGTTCGTGAGCATCATGCAGCTTGTGGTGGGCGCTTTCCAGCCGCTGGTGATGTTCTGGCTGGGTCGGCGGCTGTTCGATAGCCGCGTCGGGCTGGTGGCTGCGGCCCTGGCGGCGGTCTACGGCCCATTCACTTTTCATCAGACTGTGCTCCTTCGCGACTGGCTCCCTCCCATCCTCGAGCCCCTGGCCCTGGTAGCGCTCCTCAGGGCCCGCGCGAGCGGGCGCATCCGGAACTGGGGTCTGGCCGGCGCGGCTCTGGGCCTGGCTCTCCTGGCCAAGGAAACGTTCCTGCTCTTCGTCCCGCTCGCCTTGCTGTGGCTCGTTCTCGGTTACCGGGACACGATGGGGCGAGCGGCCGCCTCGGGCGCGGCCGTCCTCGCGGGGCTCCTCCTTATCGTGTCGCCATTGGTAGCAAGGAACGCACTGGTCGGGGCACCGCCATTCGCGTTTTCGAACCGGGCTGCCGAGGGCCTCATCGAAGGGAATGCGGCCGACGGCTTCCCGATCGGACTGACTCATCCGCCTTCGATGAAGAGCATACTGGAGCGCTCCGACGGCCGCCTCACTGCCGTGGTGCGCGAGACGCTGGCGACCTATCACCGAGGTTGGCGCGAGCTGGCACGCCTCGAGCTGTTGAAGCTACGCGCCCTCGCAGATCCGCTGGAGGTGCCGAACAATGTGAGCTTCTACTACGGACGCGAGATCTCTCCCATCCTTCGCCTCACGCTGACCTACGGGATGGTGCTGCCTCTCGGGCTGGCCGGCTTCCTGCTCTCTCTCCGAATCTGCCGCCGCCATGCCCTCCTGACGCTCTACGGCCTGTCGGCCGTGGGTGGCCTGCTGTCCACGATCATCCTGGCCCGATTCCGGCTGGTGCTCGTGCCGGTACTGATCGTATATGGGGCGGCAGGATTGGTGTGGCTGTGGGAGGCGGCTCGGGCGCACTGGACAGCGAGGGTCGTGTACGCGAGCCTCTTGGCCGCGTTTGCCACACTTCAGCATCTTGTTCTGCCGATCCCGGAGCTGAGGGAGAAGCCCGGCATCACCATTCATCCCCAGGACTATCTCGTCGCTGCCCACATCTACGCGCAGGACGGCCGACCCGACAGGGCGGTGGCCGAGATCGAGCGGCTCGAGACCAGGGCTGGCGAGCGTCCAAGTTTCGGCGAACTGGCGCGCGAGGCGTCCCTGCATGACGGCGACTACCGGACGCTCTGGGCGAACCAGCTTCTCAGCCAGGGGAAAACCGACGCTGCCCGGCTGGAGGTGGAACGAGCAGAGGCGGCGTACGCGATCGATCCCGAGCTGAGCTATCCTTCCTACAACCTCGGCTTCCTCTACCTGATTCTGGGCAACCCCGCCAAGGCCCGGGCCCACTTCGACCGCTTCCTCGAGCGGGAGCCGGCGGGCCCCCAGGCAGAGAGAGTCCGGCGCACCCTCGCCGATATGAACGATGGTTCGAGCCATACGCGGCGGTGATCGAAGAGCAAGGCCGCCAAGCCCACAGAGTTCGGCAGGCTCCCCAAGATCCAGGAGGCCGAGGCGCAGTTGATCACCGATCTATGAGGACTACGCGACGCGGCTGCCGGACAGCAGGCTGTTGGTGCCATGGCTGGCTCGGCGCGAGCAACTCTTCGGGCGCTCGTCACGGCTGCGGTTCTATCGGAGACCCTGCGAGGGGCGTCTGGGTGTGCCTTCCGTCTGAGTTTCCGGTGGGCAGGATCGGTGCTGCACACTAGGCTTGTTCGAGATGACGACCGAGCCGGATCCTGTCATTGAAGCGTACAAGGAGGACGCGGACGGGAGGCTCCTGGGCGGGCTTCGGCCGGCTAGCCCGGGTCCTGCGCGTGTCGGTCAGCAGTCGCCGAAGGACGACCCGGCATTGGTGCTACACCGCAGCCGCGAGGGTGGCGTTCCCGAGGCCGCATAGACGAACTTCACCCGGACCTCGCTGACGTCGGTTGCGACGCCAATGAGGGTGAACACGTCTCCGTCTGGCGTGATGGCGCCGGTGGCGCAGTCGGTGGTGATCGAGTTGGAGCCGCCGGTGGCCGACCAGCGAGCGGGGACGGTGCTGCCCGTCGAGTCGAGCCCTGCTTTGGGATAGCCGGCGGCCACCGTCGCCGGGGCCCCGCAGGTATTGAGGGCATTGGTCGTGACGGCGGTCCAGAGCGCGGCCGCGACCCCCTTGGCCTCGGTAGTCTTGGCGTCCCGCACATAACCGAGGTAGATCGGAGATGCGGCGGCCGCAAGGACGCCGATGATCATGAGGACCACCACGAGCTCGACAATGGTGAAGCCCGGACTGGTCACTCGGCTGAACAGGACCCACCTGAGACCTCGTGGCTCTCGGTCGCTCATAGCGTTTTCCCCCGGAAGGGAAAGAAAGCAAGCCTCATGCCCGGGGCGCTGGACCGGGGAGCTGCGCTTCCAGACAAGCAAATCAGATACTTATGGCGGCTCATCGGCCTGACCCTGCGCTCCACCCTGTGCCAGTTTTCGTCGCTCGACTCCCAGGATGGTCGACCCGTCCCCGGAATCTCGTGGAGGACGTCGCAGCAGCGCGAGGCGAACCCAGGTCTCCTCGAGTTCCACTTTCGAGGATGCTGGCGACGTGCGAGACATCCTGGCCCGCCGGAACATCCCATGTCGAGCTTGTCAGACTGACGGCTGGAGGAGTTGAGGCCGAGATCTCCGGAGCCTTGCGGTCTCGCTCCAGCCGGATCCCGTGATTGAAGCGTACAAGGACGTGATCCCTTGCGAGCCGGCGAGCGGGTTGCCGGGCAGCGTGTCCCGACTCACGACACCAGTATTGATGGCTCTTCGGAAGTGGGCAGAGCCTGTGCTAAACTTGGCGCCGGGATTGGGCCGCGGCCACGCGCGAAGGGGTGCCATGAGTCTGGGGAAAGTGTTGATCGTCGACGACGAGGCCGAGGTCCGGCGGCTGCTCCAGGAGTTCCTCTCTCTCCGAGGTTACGACGTGGTGCTGGCGGGGAGCGGAATGGAGGCCCTCGAGGCGGTGGAAGGCCAGAAGCCCGATCTCGTGCTGCTCGACGTCGCGATGCCCGAGATGGACGGCGTCGAGACGCTCGGGCGGATCGTGGTGCCCTGCCGGTCATCATGGTGACGGCCAACACGGACATCAGCGTCACCTCGAAGCTCCTGGCGATGGGGGCGGTCGACTACATCCCCAAACCCTTCGACCTGGAGTATCTCGACCAGGCGGTCAGCATCCAGCTCGCCGCCGGCGAGGACCGATAGCCGGCGCCGCCTTGCCCTTGGGGCGTTACCTCGCGGTGCTGGTCGCGCTGGTGAGCCTCGCCGGGTGCGCGACCAGACCGACCGAAAAGGTGGTCCAGCGCGCGACCGAGGGCCCCACAGCCGAGGAAGTCTTCATGAGCCGCTTCCTGCAGGGCTACGGCCGGCTGCCTACCTTCGATGAGTCCACGGCCTTCCGGGTCGAGCTGGAGCAGCGGGTCTCGGACTACCTCGCCAAGCATCCCGAGCTGAGCACGTCCCCCCGCGCCAGCCATTTCACCTTTCACCGCCGGGTCTCCGCCGGCATGAGCAAGGAGGAAGTGGTACTGCTGGCGGGCGATCCCTACGAGAAGACCAGTGATGAGGGGCAGATGCAGGCGGCGGCGCGGCAGTTCTGGCCCGCCGTGAGCCAGCGCGCCAAGGAGATGTGGATCTACCCCGGGGAATGGCAGTTCTACTTCGACGGCGATCGTCTTGTGGACCTCACCGTCGCCGGCAAGCCGCCACTCTAGTGTCCTGTCCCAAGAGCTTGTGGGCAAAGCGCCGGGCGGGGGCGGGGGGCCCCTCCGCGGAACACGCTGACTCGCAACCCGCACCGGGCACTCGTGGGAGCCGCGAGAGTGAGGCTTTCGCCTCCGGCAACGCGCAGAAGCCACGGTTCCGCGGAGGGGCCCCCCGCCCCGCCCGGCGCCGCGAGTCGTAGACCAGTACCCGCAACTTAACTTACACGAAGACGTTCTCGCCGGCACGCGTACGGCTCGGAAATGCGGTACGTTGACATCCCGGCGACCGAGCCCGCGTGAAGTTCAAGCTCGACGAGAGTCTTAGCCGGGCGGCAGCCGCCGTGCTGGTCGAGGCTGGCTGGGCCCGGCCTCATCACACTCATCACGTCACGCGGGCGGGCTTTCGGCGGGGCCCCATGAGTGCTAGAGTTGGGGCTGGCCGGCGGTCGGTGAAGGAAGGAGATGGGACACGATGAGGTTCCGGACCTTCATCTGGTGGGTCATCTTCGTGGCGGCGTTGGGCTGGATCGGGTATACGGTGGCGAGCGCCGGCTGGACTTACTATGCGACTCAGGAGTTGGTCGACAGGGTCCTCCGCGAATCGTCCGGGCGGCACCGAAACGCCTTTGCGACAGGCACCCAGACCGCCCTCGACGCGCTGACCACCGAGGTCCGCAACTCCATCGTGATCGCCTCCCGGCGTGAGCTGTTCCCGGTTCAGGACGAGAACGTCTCCGTCTCGGCCAACTCGGCGGGGATCTCCGCCACCGTCAGGTGGTCCTATCCCGTTGTCAGCTACGGCGGCCGCGACGTCCTGGTCGTTCCGATGTCGGTCCAGCGCTCACTTGTTCCTTCGCCCTGATGTCCCCCTGCCCGAGGCGCCCCGCCTGCCACCGGGCGCAATCTTCCGGCTCCCCCCCGGCCGGGGGTTGTCAGGCGCCTGCGACGATCGCCGTGGCTGCGAGGTAGACGCAGAATCTTCTTTCGTTCCCGGGCGGGCCGCTGGTATAGTCGTACCCTCCGGCCGCGGGTATGTCGCTGCGGTCATGCAGCAAATCGGGGAAGGACCATGAACCTCAGGTTCCTGCGCAGGGAGCGCGCGGTCGGTCTGGATGTGGACAGCGGCGCGATCAAGGCCCTCGTGCTCGAGCGGCGGCGCTCCGACGTGGTCCTCGTCGGGCGCGGGGTGGCGCCCGTCGAGGCGGGCGACGATTCCAGCCAGCTGAGCCAGGCCATTCATGCCGCGCTGGCCGACGCGGGGGCCGATGGGGAGCCTGTCATCGCGGCCATCGGCGGGCCGGACGTGGTCATCCGCCAGGTCTCGTTGCCCCCTGTGCCCACGGCCAAGATCCTCCCGGCGTGAGCTGTTCCCGGTTCAGGACGAGAACGTCTCCGTCTCGGCCAACTCGGCGGGGATCTCCGCCACCGTCAAGTGGTCCTATCCGGTTGTCAGCTACGGCGGCCGCGAGATCCTGGTCGTTCCGATGTCGGTCCAGCGCTCACTTGTTCCTTCGCCCTGACGTCCCCCTGCCCGAGGCGCCCCGCCTGCCACCGGGCGTCATCTTCCGGCGACCCCCCGGCCGGGAGTTGTCGGCCGCCCGCGACGATCACCGTGGCTGCGAGCTGGATGTAGAATCTTCTTTCGTTCCTGGGCGGGCCGCTGATATAGTCGAACCCTCCGACCGCGGGTATGTCGCTGCGGTCATGCAGCAAATCGGGGAAGGACCATGAACCTCAGGTTCCTGCGCAGGGAGCGCGCGGTCGGCCTGGATGTGGACAGCGGCGCGATCAAGGCCCTCGTGCTCGAGCGGCGGCGCTCCGACGTGGTCCTCGTCGGGCGCGGGGTGGCGCCTGTCGAGGCGGGCGACGATTCCAGCCAGCTGAGCCAGGCCATTCATGCGGCGCTGGCCGATGCCGGGGCCGATGGCGAGCCCGTCATCGCGGCCATCGGCGGGCCGGACGTGGTCATCCGCCAGGTCTCGTTGCCCCCTGTGCCCACGGCCAAGATCCTCCCGGCGCTCGAGATCCAGCATCGCGAGCTCGGTCTGCTCGCTCCGGGGGATGCGGTGATGGACGCTCAGATCCTGAGGAAGTCCAAGGATGGCGTCTCGAATGAGATCCTGTCCGCCAGCGTGCCGAGAGCCCGCCTCGACGAGCGCGTGCGGCTCCTCCAGCAGGCGGCCGTCAACGTCCGCATGCTGGACGTGGAGCCCCTGGCGCTCCTGAACGCCGCCATTCACCTCACCGGACTCGACGCCGGCGAGCTTCTCGTCCTCCTGACCCTGGGACGCCACACCTCCGTCCTCTGTCTCTTCAGTGAGCAAGGGCCCGTGGTGGCCCGCTACCTGGACGTCGGAGCCGAGACGTTCTTCGAGCGGCTTCGGCTCGTGTTCGAGCCTTCGGTCCACTCGACCAAGGACTTCGCCCGGGCCTTGCCCGCCGCCGAGGTTCCCAGGGCCGAAGCCGCTTGCCGGGAGATCGTGGATCGGATGGTCGAGGACGTCCGGCTTTCCTT